>Ga0213839_1001597_pt1 | contig 14215 bp, 7 predicted proteins | sample SWPATP21_FD_160075 | JGI IMG/M metagenome (GOLD analysis project Ga0213839, IMG submission 160075) | Coastal seawater microbial communities from Marineland, Florida, United States - SWPA TP2 #1 | ecosystem: Environmental > Aquatic > Marine > Coastal | place: USA: Florida | collected 2016-08-14 | reverse complement strand
GCTGCCGATGGTGCCGCCGAGGCAGCGGACGGCGCTGCGGGCCTGGCCGGCCCCGTCGTCTACCTGCTGAACGTCCTCCGGGTCGGCAAGGTCCCGGTCACCGTGAGCCTGAGCCTGTTCGTCCTGTGGGGCTGGATCACCGGCTTCCTTCTCACCTGGCTCTACCAGAACGTGTTCGGCATGGGCGTCGTGCCCCAGACCGTCTTCTCCATCGGCGCGATGCTGTTCGCCGTGGTGGTGGCCCTCGCCCTCACCAACGTCACGGTCCGCCCGCTGGAGCCCGTGTTCAAGATGGCCCACGGCCGCACCCGCGACAGCCTGGTCGGCGAGACGGCGGAGCTCACCACGGGCCGCGTCGATCCCGACTTCGGCCAGGCCGCACTGCAGGTCCAGGGCGACGACCTGGTCATCCAGGTCCGCTGCGACCGCCCCGGCAACGGGCTTCGCCGCGGCGACCACGTACTCATCGTCAGCTACGACAAGCGCCGAGAGGCCTTCGTCGTCGAGCCGCTCTCAGCGGTGAAGGTGGTGCCCACGGCGGCCACCAACCCGGTCGCAGGCGCCATGCCCCTCCCCACCGTGCGGGAGACCGAGGCTCCACCCTGATCCCGGGCCTGCTCCGCCTCCCCTGACGCCCAGCTCCCGGTCTCCATCGGGTGCTGCGCCACGGCCGCGCGAGCCTCTCCACACCTCACGTACCCATCCCTCTTCCTGTCCAACCCGGAGTCTCACACCATGGAGTTCCTGCTTCTCGGCGGCGCAGTCATCCTGTTCCTGCTGCTGCTCGTCGGCGGTACCGCCTTCGTCGTCGCCAAGTTCTACCGAAAGGTCGATCAAGGCCAGGCCCTCATCATCAACAAGATGCGCGCCGAGCCCGACGTGACCTTCACCGGCGGCGTCGTCTACCCCATCATCCACCGCGCCGAGGTGATGGACATCTCCGTGAAGAGCATCGTCATCGGCCGCTCCGGCAAAGACGGGCTCATCTGTGAAGACAACATCCGGGCCGACATCAAGGTCGCCTTCTTCGTCCGCGTCAACAAGACCAAGGACGACGTGCTCAAGGTCGCCCAGAGCATCGGCTGCAGCCGGGCCTCCGCCCAGGAGACCCTCGAGGAGCTCTTCGCGGCCAAGTTCTCCGAGGCACTGAAGACCGTCGGCAAGAAGAAGCAGTTCGAGCAGCTCTACACCGAGCGCGACGACTTCAAGGACGGGATCATCGAGGTCATCGGTCGCGACCTCAACGGCTACTTCCTCGAGGACGTCGCCATCGACTACCTCGAGCAGACCCCCATCGAGGCCCTCGACAAGGACAACATCCTCGACGCCCGCGGCATCCGGAAGATCACCGAGATCACCGCCCAGCAGAACGCCGAGACCAACGACCTGCGCCAGAACGAGCGCATGGAGCTCACCCGCCAGAACCTGCAGGCCGACGAGGCCATCCTCGAGCTGGAGCGCCGTCGCGCCGACGCCGAGGCCAAGCAGAAGCGGGAGATCGCCACGGTCCAGGCCCGCGAGGACGCCGAGACCCAGAAGGTCCAGTCCGAGGAGCGCCAGCGCGCAGAGCTCGCCCGCATCAAGGCAGAGGAGGAGGTCTCCATCGGAGAGCTCAACAAGATGCGCCAGGTCGAGGTCGCCGAGAAGGACAAGCAGCGCGTGGTCGCCATCAAGTCCGAGCAGGTCGAGCGGGACCGGGATCTCGAGGTCATCGCGCGCAAGCGTGAGGTCGAGCGCCAGGAGATCGACAAGGAGATGGAGCTCGAGGTCAAGCGCAAGGAGATCGCCGAGGTCGTCCGCGGCCGCATCGTCGTCGACAAGAACGTCGCCGAGGAGGAGGAGCGCATCAAGGACCTGCGGGCCACCGCCGAGGCCACCCGTGGGAAGGACGTCCAGGTCATCGCCGCCGAGGGCGAGGCTCAGGAGCAGCTGGTCAAGGAGATCAAGAGCGCCGAGGCCGCCGAGAAGGTCGCCGAGTTCAAGGCCCGTGAGAAGCTGACCCTCGCCAACGCCGACCTCGAGGCCGCCGAGCGCGTCGCCAAGGCCAAGATCCGCATGGCCGAGGGTGTCCAGGCCGAGCAGGCCGCCGAGGGCCTCGCCAGCGTGAAGGTCAAGGAAGCCAACGCCATCGCCATCGAGAAGGAAGGCCTGGCCCAGGCACGGGTCGAGCTGGAGCGCATGCAGGCCAAGGCCAAGGGGTCGGAAGACCAGGGCATGGCCGCCATGCGGATCCGCGAGAAGGAGATCGAGCTCGAGGCACAGCTGGCCCGTGAGAAGGCCATCGCCGAGGCCGAGGGCAAGAAGGCCGAGGCTGAGGCCATCACGCTCACCGGCGAGGCCGAGGCCAGCGCCGTCCAGGCCCGGCTCACCGCCGAGGCCCAGGGCAAACAGGCCATGGCGGAGGCCATCAAGCAGGAGCTCCTCGCAGAGGCTGCCGGTGCCGAGGCCAAGGCCAAGGTCATCGAGGTCCAGGGTCTCGCCGAGGCCAAGGCGGTCGAGGAGCGCATGCGCGCCGAGGCCAACGGCCTGAAGGAGAAGCTCGTGGCGATGCAGTCCATGGAGGGCGCGGCGCGGGAGCACGAGGAGTTCCGCATCCAGCTCGAGCACGACGAGAAGATCCGTCTCGCCAGCCTCGAGGTGCAGACCACGGTGGCGGTCGAGCAGGCCAAGGTCCTCGCCGAGGCCTTCGGCAAGGCCAACATCCAGATCATGGGTGGCGACGGGCAGTTCTTCGACCGCTTCGTGCAGGCTGCGAGCGTCGGCAACGCCGTCGACGGACTGCTGGGGAACAGCAAGGTGCTCCAGGGCGCCCTGGCCCCCTACGTCAGCGGCGAGAAGACCGTGGGCGACGGCGTGAAGAACGTCATCGACGCGGTGGGTCCGGCGGTGGCCACCGGTGTGGCTGCGAGCACGGTGCTCGCCGGGCTGCTGGCGAAGGCCGACTCCGATGAGGAGAAGAGCCGGCTGCAGGCCCTGCTCGACGAGGCCAAGAAGCTGGGCCTCTGAGCCCCGAGCCTGCCGTCCCGACCGGGGGCGGCAGGCCGTGGCCCTGACAGGGGACACGAAGGGCACGAAGGAGACACGAAGGGCACACGAAGGTTCGACGCTTCGTGGCGCCCGCGATGGAGGCAGGCTCCGAGCCGCTCCGACCCGTCGAAAGCCTTGTTTCTTTTTGGGGAGCAGACTTGGCCGAAGAAGCCACCGACGAGATGCACAGCGACGCCGTGGAAGGCGGGAACTACGACGTCATCCGCCAGCGCCTGTCCGGAATGGGCAGCAAGCTGCGGGACGCCGCCCAGGCCCTCAACGAGCGCCGCTCCGACACCTTCGGGTCCACCGAGCTGGTGATCGCCGGCAACGAGCGCATCCGCACCGAGAACAACTGCGTCCCCAGGGACATCGTCCAGGTCGGGGGGCACCTCCTCGTCGGCTACACCGTCTTCCTCGGCCTGAAGAAGAAGACGACGGTCGAGGACGTGTTCAGTCTGCAGTCCTTCGAGCGGACCGACGAAGGCTTCCACAATGTCACCGACGAGGCCGCCCTCGGCTGGCTGAACGACCGCAGCTTCGTCCGCGAGTTCGAGGAGCTGTTCCAGTACTACGCCGACGCGCGGCTCATCCAGCTGCGGGTCACCGAGACCAAGCTCCTCGCCGTCTTCCAGACCGGCGCCACCGCCCGCGACGTGAAGGTGCTCCGCTGGGCCGTCGACCCCGGCGGCCGGGTCACCTACATCGACAACCGCGGCGAGCGGGACCACGTGTTCCCCGCCACCCACGACTTCGAGTGGCAGGCCACCAGCCGAGCGGACCACATCCTGGGCCGCCACCCCCACGTCAACATCCTCGACACCGTCTTCGTCGAGACCGTCGGCGGCGACCTGACCGTGAAGGTCGAGGACAACACCGAGGACGGCGAGGGCATCTACAGCGAGCCCGTCGACGACCCGAACCAGTCCCTCGACGACGCCGAGATCCACTACGCCAAGCGGGGCGTCCTCCTCCTCATCCGCATCAAGCCCTTCCGGGAGACGGTCACCCGCTACCTGGTGTTCAACACCAACACCCGCACCGTCAGCCGCATCGACGCCATCGGGCAGAGCTGCGTGTCCCTCCCCGAAGACCACGGCATCCTCTTCCCGGGCGGTTACGTCCTCCGCACCGGCGAGGTGAAGGTCTTCGACGAGGTCGCGGCCACGCCCCAGGGGGGCATGGAGTTCGTCAAGCGCATCGACAGCCCCAACGGCGAGGACGTCCTCTACCTGTTCCACCGCCGCCACGACGGGCAGTACGCGCTCTACCCGTACAACCTCATCCGCAAGGAGATCAGCACCCCCATCACGGCCCACGGCTGGTCCCACTTCGACGACGGCACCCTCATCGTCCTCAAGGCCACCAACGAGCCCACGCGGGTGCACCCCGTCCAGGTCTGGTCCACCCCCTTCGTCTCCGCCGAGGTCCACGAGGCCGCCCCCACCGACGGCTCGCTCCTGGGCCGCATCGGGAACCGGGATCTGGTGCGGGGCATCTCCGACGCCCTCACCCTCGTCAACCTCGTGAACAACAGCTCCCCCACCCGCGAGGTGTACGAGGAGCTGGTGCTGGCCTGCAACCGCTTCGTCGACGCCTACTACTGGGCCCACGAGCCCGACGTCGGTGACCTGAAGGCCCACGTGGAGGGGGTGCGACGCACCGCCGAGCTCATCATCGACGAGTTCGAGAAGGTCCAGACCCTCAAGCGGCGCGCCAAGGAGGTCATCAAGGAGGCCCAGCGGGCCCACGACAAGCTGCTCACCGACGTCCGACCCGAGTACTTCAAGTCGGTCGAGGAATTCCTGGCGGCGATGACCGAGCTCCGCAAGCACCGGGGCCAGCTCATCACCCACAAGGAGGTCCGCTACGTCGACCTGCCGCTCCTCGACAAGCTGGAGGAGCAGACGGTCCAGCGCTTCGACGAGGTCTCCAAGGCCACCGTCGACTTCCTGCTGGGCGACGAGGCCTTCACCCCGCTGATCACGTCGCTCGACGAGCTGCTCGCCGAGATCGAGGCCATCGACAAGGCGACGGATCTATCGCCCCTCACCGAGCGCCTCGACGCCATCACCGAGGGGGTCAACCTCCTGGGGGAGGTGGTCGCCGGACTCCAGGTCGACGACCCGACCGAGAAGACGACCATCCTCGAGGGCATCGCCGAGGTCGTCGCTGGGTCCAACCGCACCCGGGCCGTCCTCGACAACCGGCGAAAGTCCCTGCGCAGCGCCGAGGGCAAGGCGGAGTTCGGGGCTCAGTTCAAGCTCTACGGCCAGTCGGTCGCCAGCGCGCTGGCTCTGTGCGACACCCCCGAGGCCTGCGACGAGCAGCTCTCCCGGATGCTCCTGCAGCTCGAGGAGCTCGAGGCCCGCTTCGGCGAGTTCGACGAGTTCCTCCCCCAGCTCGCCGACAAGCGGGAGGAGGTCTACGAGGCCTTCACCAGCCGCAAGCAGACCCTCCTCGACGAGCGGAACAAGCGGGTCGCCAGCATCACGGGCGCCGCCGACCGCGTCCTGGGCGGCATCGAGCGCCGCAGCCGCACCTTCAAGAGCGAGGAGGAGCTGGCCAGCTGGTTCGCCGCCGACCCGATGATCCTCAAGCTGCGGCAGTTCGCCGAGCAGCTCACCGCGCTGGGCGACACGGTCAAGTCCGACGAGCTCCTCGCCCGCCTCAAGACCGCCCGCCAGGACGCGCTGCGAGGCCTCCGCGACAAGCTGGACCTGTTCGAGGAGGGCAACCTCGTCCGCTTCGGGAAGCACCGCTTCAGCGTCAACACCCAGCCCCTGGAGCTGACCCTGGTGCCCGACGGCACCCACGGCCTCGCCCTGTCGATGAACGGCACCGACTTCCGGGAGCCCATCGACGACGAGCACTTCCTGGCCACGCGCCCCTTCTGGGGCCAGTCGGTGGTCTCCGAGACCAAGGACACCTACCGGGCCGAGTACCTGGCCTACAAGATCCTCGAGGCCGCCGACGCCGGCACCCACGGGCTCTCCCCCGCCATCCTCGACGAGGCCATCCTCCAGGAGCAGCGCCTCCTCGAGGTCGTCCGCACCTTCGCCGCCGACCGCTACGACGAGTCCTACGACCGGGGCATCCACGACGCCGACGCCGCCAGGATCCTGGCCAGCCTCGTCGCGCTGCGGAAGACCGCGGGCCTCCTCCGCTTCGCAGGACCCGCCCGGGCCATGGCCACCCTCACGTGGTCCTTCGCGCAGAACCTCCCCAAGAAGGCATGGATCGCCCGCGCCCGCGCCCTCGGCAAGCTCCGCGACGCCCTCGGCCCGTCCCCCGAGGTGCGCCGCTTCGTCGACACCTTGGGCGCCACGGTCCGCCACCACCACCTCTCGTCCCACTTCGTCGACGACACCGTGGTGGAGGCCATGGCCCAGCAGGCCGGCGCCTACCTCTTCGAGGCCCTCCAGCTGGATCCCGCGACCTTCACCTTCAGCCAGCCCGCCGAGGCCCTCACCGAGGGGCTGCTCCGCTGGCTCGACGACCACGGAGGGCAGATGTCCTTCGAGGACGCCCTGGCCCCCCTCGGGGACGACTACGTCGAGCGCTTCCGGGTCAAGGAAGCCTTCCTCCGCACCTTCGCCGCCCGGGACTCGGACCACGACCCCGAGCTCGCCCTCGAGGCCGCCACCCTGCTGCTGTGTCGCTCCCACGTCGACGCCCACGTGGCGGGCGGCGACGCCCGTGCGGAGGTCCGCGGCCTGCTTGGCAGCCACCCCAGCATCCGCGACGGCGCTCTCGAGCTCCGCCTCGACGCCTTCACGGCCCGCCTCGAGGCGTTCGCGACCCAGCGGGTACCTGGCTTCAAGGCCTACCGGGAAGCACGGGCCGAGCTCCTCGAGACCCAGCGCAAGCGGCTCCGCATCGACGAGTTCAAGCCCAAGGTGATGACCGCCTTCGTGCGGAACAAGCTGATCAACGACGTCTATCTCCACCTCGTCGGCGACAACCTCGCCAAGCAGATGGGGGCGGCCGGCGACGCCAAGCGGACCGATCTGATGGGCCTGCTGCTCCTCATCAGCCCCCCCGGCTACGGCAAGACGACGCTGATGGAGTACATCGCCAGCCGACTCGGGCTGACCTTCGTGAAGGTCAACGGCCCGGCCCTGGGCCACGAGGTGAAGTCCCTCGATCCATCCGAGGCCCCCAACGCCACGGCCCGTCAGGAGGTCGAGAAGGCCAACCTGGCCCTCGAGATGGGCAACAACGTCATGCTCTACCTCGACGACATCCAGCACTGTCACCCGGAGTTCCTGCAGAAGTTCATCAGCCTCTGCGATGCCCAGCGCCGCATCGAGGGCGTGTGGCGGGGCCGGACCCGCACCTACGACATGCGGGGCAAGAAGTTCGCCGTGGTCATGGCGGGCAACCCCTACACGGAGTCCGGCGACAAGTTCCAGATCCCGGACATGCTGGCCAACCGCGCCGACACCTACAACCTCGGCGACATCCTCGGCGGCCGCGAGGAGGTCTTCGCGCTCTCCTTCCTGGAGAACAGCCTCACCTCGAACCCGGTGCTCCAGCCCCTGGCCACCCGCTCCCAGGACGACGTGTACAAGCTGGTCCGCAAGGCCCAGGGGGAGCCCGTCGCCGCCAGCGATCTGTCCCACGACTACTCCGCCGTCGAGATGTCGGAGATCGACGCCGTGCTCAAGCACCTGTTCCGCTGCCAGGACGTGCTGCTCAAGGTCAACGCCGAGTACATCCGCTCGGCCGCCATGGAGGACAGCTACCGGGTCGAGCCCCGCTTCCAGCTCCAGGGCTCCTACCGGAACATGAACAAGCTGGCCGAGAAGGTCGTGCCGGCGATGAACGACGACGAGGTCGTGCAGCTCGTCACCGACCACTACACCGGGGAGGCCCAGACGCTGACGACCGGTGCGGAGTTCAACCTGCTCCGCCTCGCCGAGCTCCGCGACATGCTCACCGACGCTCAGGCCGCGCGCCTCAAGGCCATCCGGGACGAGTTCGCCCGACAGCAGCTGATGGGGGGCGACGACGACCCGGCCACCAAGGTGAGCGGCGTCTTGGCCGGTCTGGTGAAGGAGGTCTCGGGGCTGCGGGAGGGCATGGCGAGCAGCCCCCTCTCCGGCGAGCTCGCCAGCCTGCGGGCCAGCGTGGAGCAGTCCCTGGGAACCGCGCCCCAGGCCCTCACCGAGGAGGTCCGTGGCCTCAAGGAGACCCTGGCCCAGGGGGCAGGCACCTCGTCCAGCCTGGCGGAGGTGAGCCAGAGTGTGTCGGGCATCGCCAAGGCCCTCCAGGAGGACCGAACCGGGCCCTTGGTCGAGGCCTTGGCCGCGCTCCAGCAGGACCGCACCGGCCCGCTGGTGGAGGCCATCGCGGCCATGCAGGCGCCGTTCGCCGCCGCCCTGAAGGAGCCGCCGATCGTCGACCTCTCCCCGCTGCTCCACGAGCTTCGGGCCCTGCGGGAGCAGCTGGAGGCCCAGGGTTCGCGGCCCGTGCACGTGGCAGCGAGCGCCGTCGACCCCGACGCCGTCACGCCCCCCGCGGCCCCCCGGCGGGAGGAGACCCAGCGGGTGCTGTTCGCCCGGGCCCAGGCGGCCCTCTCCGAGTCCCCCACCCCACCGATGCCGGAGGGTGGCAGCGAGACCCTCATCGCCGCGCTCGGGGTCATCGAGCAGCTCACCGTGCACATGGCGGCAGCGGCCCAGAGCCGTCTGCCCAGCGAGCAGCACGCCGTCTTCCTCGAGGAGCTACGCCGCACCGTGGCCAAGGCGGTCAACGACCTCGCCGGTTGACGCTGCGCGCCCCCTCCCTCCGGCGGTAGGCTCCCGGCGGAGGGAAACGCCATGCTGCATCGACTCGCCACGCACCCGTACCTGGGCCTCGCCACCGGCACGACGATGGCGCTGACCGCCGGCTACGAGGCTCTCGAGAGCCTCGAGCAGATCGGTGCCCACCACGGGGTCCTCGTCTACGCCATCATGGTGATCATCCGCTCGGCTGGGGAGATCATCGAGGGTGTGCACTCGGTGGTCGAGCCCAACGAGGAGTGAGCCGCGATCCGCGGTAACCGGAGTCCGCGCCGCCTCGTAGTGCCCCTCCCGACGAGGAGGAAGGATGCGACGCGCAGCATGGTGGACCCTGACCCTGGCCACGGCCTGTGCTGGCGACCCCGCCAGCGAGGTCCCCGAAGACTCGGGCCTGATGGCGACCACGAGCGACACGGAGAGCACCGGCGACACCGCCACGTCCCCGAGCAGCGGCACCGTGCCCACGACGCCTGCGTCCCTGGACACGTGGCTCGCCGACGGCGCCTACCTCGCCTGGGCGGCGGAGTCGGGCCCCCACCCCTCGGCCGGGCCCCACTTCGGAGAGGTCCGCACCTACGTCGACCCCCTGCTCGCGGGCTCTCTCTCGGCCGGGAGCGACGAGCATCCCCTGGGTGCCACCGCCGTCAAGGAGCTGTACGGCGACGGCACCGAGGTGCGTGGCTACAGCGTGATGGTCAAGATCGGCCAGGGCACCGACGGCGCCAGCTGGTACTGGTACGAGGTGTACGACGGCGTGGTGTACGGCGACGGGCGGGGGGACCGCACCTGCACGGGCTGCCACCGACCCGGCACGGACTACGTGCTGACCCCGTACCCCCTCCCCTGACCGTCCTCAGGGAGCCCCGAGGACCCGCATCACCGGCAGGTCCGGGTCCGGTGCCGGCCAGGTCGCGTCGAAGTCGTCCCGAGCTCCCCCCTCGCCGAGGGCCGCCCGCACCCCCTGGGCCAGGGCGAAGGGCTGGGAGTCCGTGTGAGGGCAGACGTCGAGGGCCCGCCGTGCCTGGGCGGCCGCCCGATCCACCTCGGCCCGCTCCAGGGACCACACCGCCGCGTCCACCAGCCCATGGCAGCCCTCCACATCGGGGGCCGGACGCCCCGCGGCCCGAGCGATCGCCACCGCCAGCCGGTCCGCGTGGTCTCCTTCGAGCCGACCGAGCGCTCGCTGGGCCGTGGCTTCGGCGCCGTCCCGTGCCGCGAGGAGCCCATGGGCGAGGACCGAGAGCAGCCCCGGGTCGTGGCGGGAGGCTGCCGGCAGGGTGGGATCTGCCACCGCACGGTCGAGGGCCGCCAGCGACGCCGCGAGGTCCTGACTGTCGCTCGTCCACGGGTGGAGGCGCATCTCCACCTCCATGGCCGCGATGCGCACCAGCGTCTGCTGGGCGTCGGAGCCCTCGGCGGCCCGGCGCGCAACGGCAGCCCACTCCGCGGACCGCTCCAGCTGGCCGAGGGTCGCCAGTCCGCGGGCCACGAAGAAGGCGAAGCGGCGGCGGCCCGCCACGGGGAACTCGTCGCCACGCATCGGTGCCACCAGCCGCTCGAAGGTCTCCATGTCGCCGAGGTGAGCGGCCCCCATCGCCGCGTGGAGCCGGGGGGGCCAGGAGCCGGGTTCGAGCCGGAGGGACTGGACACCGTAGTCGATGGCCTCCGCGTGGCGTCCCCGCTGGAGGGCGTTCACCGCCAGCTCCGACAGCAGCCAGGCCGAGCCCTGGCCCGCATCCAGAGCCGCACGGCCGATGCCGTCGGCGTCGTCGAAGCGTCCGTGTCCGCGGTACGTGGTCACGGCCAGGATCCAGGCGAAGGCGTGGTCGGGTGCCTCGTCGAGCACGCTCTGCACGAAGGCCTCGTCGAGGGGGACCGATGCCGGATCCGCGGCCATCGCCTTCACCCGCCACAGCCGGGCCAGTCGGTCGTCGGGCCATCGCTCCAGGTGCTCCCGTAGGACCGGGTCCAGCCAGCCGGGAGACTCGGCGCTCCGCTCGGCGTCGTGGACGGCGACGAGCAGCTCCGGAACCGGCCCATGTGCCCCCCGCGCCCGCGCGACCCCCTCGCCGAGGATGGCTCGCAGGCCCTCGGCGTCGACCGGGTAGGCCGACAGCGCTCGTACCAGTGCCACCGCAGGCTCGCCGGGGTCCGCGGCGGCCGCCTGGGTCAGCAGGACGTCGAGGTCGCCCGCGTTGTGCTCGAGGGCGTGCCAGGCCAGCGCGAGGCGTCGATCGGCGTCGTCGGAGGACAGCGCAGGCACGTCGTCGACCGTGAACCCGGCTGCCGCGGGGGTACTCGGGAGGCTGAGCCAGCCGAGGGCAGCGAGGCCGACGAGCGACGCCACCACCACCACGCCGACCCATCCATGCCGGCGCCTGGGCGATGGGTCCTCGACCCGTGTGGGCTCGAGGGACGACGCCGGTGGAGGCGGCCGCTGCATCGTCGGCTCGCCTTCGGGTGGCTCGACGGCCTCGGACCAGGTGGCGTCGGACCGGGGGCGTTGGGCTGCTGGCGGACGGTCGGCCGAGACCGTTCCCCAGGACGATCCACTCGGCTCCCGAGGAAGGCGGTCGAGGAAGGCCTGGGCCGACGGGAGGCGGTCGCTCGGCTCGATCTCCAGCGCCTGCTCGATCAGCTGGGCCAGACCGGCGTCCAGGTCGTCGGGAATGGGGGCGTGCTGCCCCATGGCGATGCGGTTGAACAGGTCGAGGGTCGACCGCCCGTCGAAGGCCGGACGCCCGGTCAGCAGCTCGAAGAGGATGGCGCCGAGGGCGAACACGTCGGAGCGCTCGTCCACCGCCTTGCTGTCGGACAGCTGCTCCGGCGACATGTAGCGGGGCGTGCCCATGATGGCGCCGGTGCGCGTGCCCCCTCCTGGGCCTGCGAGGACCTTGGCGAGACCGAAGTCGGCCACCTTCGGATGCAGACGACGCCCCACCCGGGCCACCAGCACGTTCCCGGGCTTCAGATCCCGGTGCACCGTGCCGGCGGTGTGAGCGGCGGCCACCCCCTCCAGGATCCCCCGGAACAGCTCGACGGCCTCCTCCGGAGGCAGCGGTCCCGCGTCGAGGAGGTCGCCCAGGGTCGGGCCGTCGACGAGCTCCATGACGACGGCGGGCCAGCCATCGACGTCGAGCACGTCGGTCACCGACACGATGTGGGGATGCCGGAGACCCGCCTGGACCGTGGCCTCCTGCTTCAGCCGGTCCCGGGCCACCGGATTGGCCAGGGAGAGCACCTTCACGGCGACCGACACCCCGAGGCGCTCGTCGAAGGCGCGGTACACGTGGGCCGTGCCCCCGGCCCCCAGGACGGGGCCGAGCACGTAGCGGTCGCCGAGCCGCACGCCCTCTCCCAGCTGCACAGGTCCTCCGGGGGCCGAGTGTACCCGGAGGGTCAGTCCGCGGGGACCGCCTGAGCCACCAGGGCAGGCACCAGCCCGGCAGGTACCCGCACGGTGGCGTGCCAGCCGTCCTCCTCCCAGCGCTCCTCGAGGACCTCTCCCCGGTCGTGGACCCGCGACACCAGCGAGCCCGCGGTGATCGGCAGGTGCACGTCGAGCTCGGTCCAGTCCTCGGCGCGGCGCTCGGCCACGGTGCGGGCCAGCACGTCGAGCCCTTCTCCGGTGACGGCGCTGATGCGGACCGCGTCGGGGAGCTCGGCCTCGAGGGCAGCGAGCGTCGTGGGGTCGTCGACCTGATCCACCTTGTTGAGGACCCCGAGGATCCGCCCGCGGGGCACGTCGAGCGAGGACAGGACGTCGTGGACCACCCGCACCTGCTCCAGGGCGTCGGGGTGGGAGGCGTCGACCACGTGGAGCAGCAGCGAGGCGTGCAGGGCCTCCGCCAGGGTGCTCCGGAAGCCGGTGACCAGGTGGTGAGGCAGGTCGCGGACGAAGCCGACGGTGTCGGACAGCGGGATGGCGAGGCCCGGCTGGACCTCCCAGCGGCGACTGACGGTGTCGAGGGTGGCGAAGAGCTGGTCGGCAGCGAAGACCTCGGCGGAGGTCAGGGCGTTGAGCAGCGTCGACTTGCCGGCGTTCGTGTAGCCGACGAGCCCTACCCCCCAGGCGTGGGCTGTGCGGCTCTGGACCTGGCGTTCCTTCCGGGCCTCGATCTCGGCCAGCCGCGACTTCAACAGCAGGATCCGCTTCTGGACGATCCGTCGGTCGATCTCGAGCTGCTGCTCGCCGGGACCGCGGGTAGCGATGCCTCCGCCCCCCGACTGCCCCGCCTGCCGTGCGAGGTGACTCCACATGCCTCGGAGGCGGGGCGCCGTGTACTCGAGCTGGGCCAGCTCGACCTGGAGCTGTGCAGCCTTGGTGCGCGCGCGGGAGGCGAAGATGTCGAGGATGACCTCGCTGCGGTCGAGGACCCGACACTGGAGCTGCTGCTCGAGGGCGCGGATCTGGCTCGGCGACAGCTCGTTGTCGAAGACGACCGCGTCGATGCCGAGCGTCGCGACGAGGCCAGCGACCTCCATCACCTTGCCGGAGCCGATGTAGGTGGCGGGGTCGAGGGGTCGGTCCTCGGCGACGTTTCGGGGGCGCGGCTGCACCACCTCGTGGGCAACGACGCCGCCTGCAGCGCGCACCAGGCTGGCGAGCTCGGCGAGGCGCCGATCCGCGGGTTGGTCATGGCCGTAGACGCCGAGGATCAGGATGCGCTCGGCAGGGACGTCGGTGGACTGGGTCCGGGGGGACCCGTTGGAAGGGGCTTGCATGGTGTGTTGCCGTAGCGTCGGCCGCGCAGACACGCCATATCGGTGCCGTGGAGGTGTCCATGTCCGAGCACTCCGGCCGCTGCATGTGCGGCGCCGTGTCCTTCGTCATCACCGACCTGCGGCCCGACTTCGGCGCCTGCCACTGCGACATGTGTCGACGATGGACAGGGTCCGCCTTCCTGGGCATCTCCGTGCCCGTCGCATCGATGCGCATCGAGGGGACCGAGCACATCCAGCGGCTCCAGTCCTCCGACTGGGCCGAGCGGACGTGGTGTGGCCGGTGTGGGTCGGGGCTGTGGTACCGGGTGACCGCCGAGCACAAGATGGCGGAGAACCTCGAGGTCCCCATCGGTCTGCTCGACGACGCCGACGGCCTGGAGTTCACGCGGGAGATCTTCATCGACAGCAAGCCCGACTGCTTCGCGTACGAGGGCGAGCACCGGCTGCTGACGCGGGAGCAGGTGATGAAGCTGTACCGGATCGAGCTGTGAAGCGGCGTCGACGGACGAACACCGACGAACGATGACCGACGGCCGAATACCGACAAACGACGGCCGAATACCGACAAACGACGGCCGATAGCCGACAGCCGACAGCCGACAGCCGACAGCCGACAGCCGACAGCCGACAGCCGACAGCCGACAGCCGACAGCCGACAGCCGACAGCCGACAGC
>Ga0213839_1001591_pt1 | contig 14261 bp, 10 predicted proteins | sample SWPATP21_FD_160075 | JGI IMG/M metagenome (GOLD analysis project Ga0213839, IMG submission 160075) | Coastal seawater microbial communities from Marineland, Florida, United States - SWPA TP2 #1 | ecosystem: Environmental > Aquatic > Marine > Coastal | place: USA: Florida | collected 2016-08-14 | reverse complement strand
CGTGGGGCCGCCGCGGGGCTGCTGTTCTCCGCCTCGGTGCCCGAGGGGGGCGCGGCGCGCGTGCGACTGCTGCTCGAGCTCGACGATGCCGAGTCGGTCCCGCGGCGCGCACTGGGCGACCTCCGGTGCGACGAGCTGGTCACCGTGGCCGTGCACGACGGCGATGGCGCCATCCGGGCTGCCGCCTGGTCGGCCCTGCGGTCGCGGGGGGCTGCGGCCGATGCCTACGAGGCACTCGCGGTGTGGCAGGCCGCCCATGATCCCGATCCGGCGGTCCGCCGGGTGGCGAGCTCCTTCCGACGCGCGGCATGGTCCAGCGACGAGCTGGCGGCCCACCTGCAGCGGGTCCTCGTGCCCGAGGGCACCGACGACGACGCGACCCGAGCCCGGTCCCTGAGGGCGCTGTGGACCCGCGATGCGGCGCTGGGCGTGGCCGTGGGGCGGGCGCTGAGCCTCACCGACGACCACCGGGCGTTGACCCGCACGGCCGCCACGCTGCGCGGCCTCCATGCCTCTCCCGCGGAGGTGCAGCCCTTGTGCCTCCAGGCCCTGGCGGAGCTCGACGACGCGCGGTGGACCGTGCGGGAAGCTGCCGCCGACCTGCTCGGCGCCCTGCCGGCTTCGGGGTTGTCGGCGGGCCTTCGCGACGAAGTGGTCGAGACCTTGGAGGCGCGGGCGCTGTCGGACTACGACAGTGACGTGCAGCAGGCAGCGCGGCGCGCGGCGCAGCGCCTGAAGGAGAGCGGGTGAGAGTGGCGCTGTCCGGAACGGTCGAGGGGCTCTCGCGGGCCGACTTCCGCGAGCGGGTCGTCGCGGGGGGGCATCGCTACGCGGCCGCCCTCGACGAAGCCGTCGACGCGCTGGTCGTCGGGGACCGACCCCTCGACAGCAAGGTCGCCAAGGCCCGCGCGTTGGGGGTCGAGGTGGTGCCCTGGCACGTGTTCGTGGGGCGACTCGACAAGCCGCCTGCCCCCGCGCCGGCCGTCCCCCTCGCGACCGCGCCGGCGCCGCGTTCGATCCCCTCGATCGCCACGAAGGCCGACGGGCTGCGGGTGCTCGATGTCGTGCTTCCTCGCCGCGTGGTGGTGCCCGATAGTGCCTCGCGTGTGCCGTCGCAGCGATCCTTCGCCCACTACACTCTCGACGGGCCGACGGCGGAGCTGCTGCGGTTCCTGGGCCGGGCGGTGGTGCTCCGGCACCCCTGCCTGATCGAGGGCGCCACGGCTACGTCGAAGACCAGCGCCGTGCGCTACCTCGCGGCGTGCCTGGGGCAGCCGGTGGTTCGGCTCAATCTCAACGGCCAGACCGATGCGACCGAGCTGGTCGGCCGCTACGTGCCCGACGGAGCGGGGTGGCGCTTCGAAGAGGGCCTCGTTCCCCAGGCCATGCGGCATGGCTGGTGGCTGATCCTCGATGAGGTCAACCTGGCCGAGCCCGCCGTGCTGGAGCGTATCAACCCGGTGCTCGAGCGCGTGCCCACCCTGGTGCTCACCGAAGGGGACGGAACGCGCTTCGGGCCCGGTGGGGTCGAGGTGCACGAGCACTTCCACGTCTTCGCGACGATGAACCCCGCGGAGTACCAAGGGCGGAGCGTGCTCTCCCCGGCGTGGCGCGACCGGTTCGTCGCTACCTGGCACGCGCGAAGCCCGGGCGAGCTCGAGCTGCGGCAGATGCTGGAGCGGGTGGTGTTCGGGCGGCAGCCGGCCGTCGAAGCACTGGGGGTGAGCTGGGATGCGCCCGAGAGCGACGACGATGCCCCGTTCGCGGAGCTGGCGTCGTTGCCGGGCATCACGAGCCTGCTGACGCGCCTGGCCGCGCTGCACGCCGGCCTGATGACCATGGCGTCGGCCCACGACGGCGAGGTGGCCTCGCTCGGCGCGCGCCGCCGCGAGCCCGTGGTGTTCACGCGGCGCAGCCTCCTGGGGCTCCTCGACGCGCTGCAGCGGCTTCGCCTCGTCGATCCGCTCACGGGCGCCTCGGAGGGGGTTGCCGAGGCGCCCGAGCGCGTGGTCCTCGATGCCCTCGAGGCCACCTACGTGCACCGGATCGCCGACCCCGACGACCGCGCGCGGGTTCACCAGCTGCTCCGGTCCCTCGGACTGGCCGCCGACGGCTGGGTCGACCCCCTGCAGGAGGATCCGGTGTGCTCGACGCGTTGATGGTGCTGGGGTCGGTGTGGGGCTATCGCAGCTTCCGCCCTGGCCAGCAGCAGGCGATCGAGGCGCTGGTGCAGGGCCGCGATGCAGTCGTGGTGCTGCCCACCGGCGGTGGGAAGTCGCTGTGCTACCAGGTGCCCGCCGTGCTCGCCCATCGCCGGCAGGGGCCCACCCTGGTGGTGAGTCCCCTGGTAGCGCTCATGGAAGACCAGGTTCGGTCGCTCGGAGACCTCGGGGTGCCGGCCGTCGCGTTCCATCGCGGCATGGACCGTGGCCTCAAGCGCACCGCCGAGGCTCGCCTGCGAGACTACGCCCTCGTCTACGCGAGTCCGGAGCGACTGTCGTCGGCTCGGTTCCGCCGGCGCCTGCGCGAGGCGGGGGTGGCCCAGGTGGCGGTCGACGAGGCGCACTGCATCAGCCAGTGGGGGCACGACTTCCGCAAGGACTACCGAGGGCTCGGCGTCCTCAAGGACGAGCTGTCCGTGCCGACCATCGCGCTGACCGCGACCGCGACCCGGAAGGTGATGGACGACATCGCCACGTCGCTGAAGCTCGTGGAGCCTGCCGTGGTGCAGGAAGGCTTCGAGCGCCCCAACCTGTCGCTGCGGGTGGAGCATCACCGAGGCGACAGCGCCCGGGCCGAGCGGGTGGCCGAGCTCCTCGGCGACACCGACCTGGTCGGTGGTCGCGCCATCGTGTACGCCGCGACGCGGAAGCGGGTGGTGGCCGTGGCGCGGCACCTCAGGGCCGCAGGCCTCGCGGTGGGGCACTACCACGCAGGCCGCACCGACACGGCGCGGGCGAACGCCCAGGCGCGGTTCGCCGAGGGACGCAGCCGCGTGCTGGTCGCCACGACGGCCTTCGGCATGGGGGTCGACCTGCCCGACATCCGTCTGGTGGTCCACGTGCAGGCCCCCGGGAGCCTCGAGGCCTACTACCAGCAGGCAGGGCGTGCGGGGCGCGATGGAGACCCTGCAAGGGCGGTGCTGCTGTATGCCCCTGGCGACGCGGTCACCCAGGCCCGCCTCCGAAAGGGCAGCACCTCCCCGGGGGCCGAGGCGGGCTGGAAGGCCCTTCAGGACTACGCCTTCGGCACGACCTGTCGGCAGGCGCAGCTGGTGGCCTGGTTCACGGGCCGTCCCGGCCGGTCCTGCGGGGTCTGCGATGCCTGCCTCGATGCCGACGCGGTGGCGGCGGGTGTCGACGCGGCGCGGGAGGGCCATGCGAAGCGGCGTGCGGCGTCACGCGCCAAGGTGGCTGCCGAGCGGGCCGTCACCCTCGATCCCACCCAGGAGGAGGCCGTCCTCCGCTTCGTCGATGGCCTGAAGAAGCCCCTGGGGAAGACGCTGGTCGCCGAAGGGCTGCGGGGCAGCAAGGCCAAGCGCGTGAAGCGGGCGCGGGTGTCCGGCAACCCGGCCTATGGTGCCCTGAAGGGCGTGCCGGCCGTGGCCATCGTGGCGGCCATCGAGCAGATGCTCGACGACGGCCGGCTGGCGAAGAAGGGACGCAAGTACCCGACGGTGTGGATGCCCGACAAGCGGGTGCGGCAGAAGGCCGATCCCTCTCGGCCGAAGCGTCCGGGGCAGACCGGCCTCGCCGGCGCGCTGCGTCGCTTCCGCTCCCGTGAGGCGCGGCGGAAGCGCTGGAAGCCCTACCAGGTGTTCCCCGACGCTACGCTCGAGGCCATCGTGGCCACCCGGCCCACGAACGTGAAGCAGCTGATGGAGCTCCCCGGCATCGGTCCGACCCGGGTGCGACGGTACAGTCAGGCCCTGCTCGAGCTCGTGCAGCAACACCCAGCTTGATAGGCGCTGTCCATGCGCTACCAGCGGGTGTTCATCGAGGGGATCGAGGTGGTGGAGCCACCGGTGGAGGTCTCCACCCGGTCCCTGGAGAAGATGCTGGGGCCACTCTACCGGCGCCTCGGGCTGTCGGAGGGGCTGCTCCAGGGGCTCACGGGGGTCGCTTCACGGCGGTTCTGGCCCGAGGCCTCCACGTCGGCCGACGGCGCCACCCAGGCCGCACGGGCCCTCCTCGAGCGCCACGGCGTCGGTGTGGGCGAGGTCGAGGCGCTGGTCTCCACCTCGGTCAGTAAAGACTTCCTCGAGCCGCCCATCGCCAGCCTGGTCGGTGGCGATCTCGGGGTGGGCGCCGGCTGCGCCAACTTCGACGTGGGCCACGCCTGCCTGGGCTTCATGACGGGCATGCTCACGGTCGCCAACCTCATCGAGCTCGGCCAGATCGAGGTGGGGCTGGTGGTGGCCGGGGAGTCGAGCCGCAAGGTCACCCAGGCCACGGTGCGGCGCCTCCTGCAGTCGTCGTCCGACTTCGGCACCTTCCGCGACAACCTCGCCACCCTCACCCTGGGCTCCATGGGCGTCGCGGCCCTCCTCGTCCACGAGCGTCGTGCGCGGTGCGGTCACCGCCTCCTCGGGGGCGTGAGCCGAGCGTCCACGCGGCACAGCAAGCTGTGTCTGGGCACAGCGACCGAGATGACCACCGACGCGCCCACGCTGCTCAAGGCGGGCGTCGCCCTGGCCGCGTCGACCTACGAGGCGCTGCACGACGAGCTGTCGCTGGAGCGGGGCGTGGAGCGCGAGCATGTGCTCCACCAGGTGGGCAAGGCCAACCACGACGCGCTCATCGAGCGCCTGGGCCTGCCCGCGCATCGGGTGCTGAGGCTCTACGAGGACTATGGCAACGTCGGTGCCGCCGGCGTGCCGTTCACCCTGGCGTCGGCGGTCGCGGCCGGGCGTCTCCCAGAGGGCGACGAGGCGCTGCTGCTGGGGATCGGCTCCGGGCTGAACTGCACGATGCTGGGCATTCGGTGGTAGGGAGGATGCATGTCGGATCCTGACGAGTCCCTGCGTCGGCGCGCCTCGCGCAAGCTGCTCGGCGCGGCCTCACGCCTGGTCACCCGGGGCCGCCTGCGGGCCGAGCGGGGCGACCCCAAGGGAGAGACCCGACCGGCTGCAGTGGCTGACGTGATGCTGATGGAGTCGCAGCAGGCCGCGTACGAGCAGCTCCACCGGCGGTTCACCGAGCGGGCCGGGCGCGGCGACGGCGGCATCGACCCGGCCCTCGAGGCGCTCGACGCGATGTGGCAGAACATCCGGCAGCTTCGGGGCGGAGCCCCCGCCATCCTGCGCACGCTGTCGAACGGCGATGCCACGGTGCTCGATCGGCGAACCCGCTTCTACGAAGACTCCACGCGCCTGCTCGAAGATGCGATCCGCGCCGTGTTCGCCGCCGACCTGCCGCAGCTCGCCATCCCGCCAGAGCGTCTCGCGGTCCTCATCCGCATCGGGCTCGAGGGGCTCGTGGTCGAGCTGGCGCAGGCCCGCTCGGCCGACGACGTGGCCGTGGTCGACCAGGCCTACGCCGACCTGCGGCGCATGTTCCAGCACGTGCTGCAGCGGGGAGAGGCCGACGCTACCTCGACGCTGGCGCTGCCTCTCGAGCCGATCCCGCTGCCTTGGTGATCATCGGCGCTTGGGCTTGGGTCCCTGGTCGAGGCGCTTGACGAGCGTGATGGGCACGACAGCCGGGCCCGTGGCGGTGTCGAGGGTGCAGGTCTGTCGCTTCGGCTCCGGGGGCACGACGATCCACAGGGTCTCGTCCTTGATGCCGCAGCTGCCGTAGCCGTCGGGGTCGAGCACCCCCACGGCGTCGGGCTCCCCCTCGGCGCGGAACACCGCGCGGACCAGATCGACGTTGCGGGCGATGGTGACCCCGTCCCACCAAGGCTCGGTGGGGTCGAAGGTCGGCACGGGCTGCATCACGAGCTTGGCGCGCGTGCCCTCGCAGATCAGCGGCGGCACCCGGCGTGGCCACCACTCCCGCGGCTCGAGGACCTGCAGGCATGCCTGCGTTCCGCCCTCCTTGGGCTCGCAGCTCACCAAGAAGCCGTTCGCCTCCGACTCGGTGTGGTCGATGCCGAGCTCCACGTTCACCCCGAGGCACACCCGCTGCGTGTCGCCGTCGAAGATCGGGGCGGTGGGGAAGGGCACCTCGATCTGGATGTCTCGCGCCGAGGCGGGGGCGCCGAGCGTCACCCACACGAGCCAGGTCATGCCACCTCCTCCCTCTCGGTGCACGCGATGCGCCGTCTGTTCACCGACGGGTCAGATGGCGCGCTCGAAGGCGTCGAGCACCAGCGACGACGTGATCACCTCGGGGAGCACGATGGGCTCGCGTCCTGGGTCCTTGGGCAGGATCAGGTACATCGGCACGCCGGCGCGCTGGTAGCGACGCAGCCACTCGGTGATCACGGGGTCGCGGCGCGTCCAGTCGGCCTTCAGCGGCACCACCCCTCGGTCGGCCATGGCCGAGCGCACCGAGGCGGTCTCCAGGATGGTCTTCTCGTTGGCCTTGCAGGTGAGGCACCACTCGGCGGTGAAGTCGATGAACACCACGTTGCCCGCGAGCTCGGCGACACGCTCCTCGCTGAACGGCTGCCACGGGATCTCGTGGCTGAAGTCGAGGGCGTCGGCCTTCACCACCTGGCCGTCGTCGCACTGGGCGTCGTCGTAGTCGAGGTCGAGGAACATGAAGCCGGCGAGCCCCGAGATCAGCAGGCCCATCGTCGCGGCGGCTGCCTGATGGGTGCGCGGCGCCTCGAGGCCGCCGAACCGACCGAATACCCAGCAGCCGAACGCCACCGCGGTGAGGAAGAACAGGAAGCCCGTGGTGCGGTCGAGGCCGATCTGGGCCATCAGCACGTCGACGAGCCACACGGTGGTGACGACCAGCGAGAAGCCCAGGAGCTGCTTGAAGCCGTCCATCCAGGTGCCGGGGTGGGGGAGCAGCTTGAAGGCCGCCGGGATGAACGCGATGCCGAGGAAGGGCAGGGCGAGCCCGAGGCCGATGAACGTGAAGATGGCGAACAGCACCGGCGTGGGGGCGCCGAAGGCGTAGGCGGTGGCGGCGCCGAGGATCGGGGCCGAGCACGGGGTGGCGAGCAGGGTCGCGAAGACGCCGGTGAAGAAGTAGCCCACGGGACCCTCCTTGCTCGACACCTCCCCCGCGGTGTTGGCGCCGATCGCCGGGATCTCGAACACGCCGAACAGCGACAGGCCGAAGGCGAACACGACGGTGGCGAGGGCGGCCACGTAGGGGGGGTATTGGAACTGGAATCCCCAGGAGCTGGCGTCGAGGCCGAACAGCGACCTGAGCGCGATGATCGCGGCGGCGAGGGCCCAGAAGCTGACGAGGATGCCCGCCGTGTAGGCGACGCCCGCGGTCTGCCGCTCCCGCGCCGAGATGTCGGACTGCTCGACGAGGCTGTAGAGCTTCAGCATCAGCACCGGCAGGACGCAGGGCATGATGTTGAGGATGAGGCCGCCGAGCAGGGCCAGCCCGAGGTTGACCACCAGCGACACGGCGGTCACGTCGCTCGCGGCGGGGGCCATCGATGCAGCGGCCACCGCCTCGCTCTTCGACCCGTGCCCCTCGTCGGGCGGGTCGTCGACACCGGCGGGCGCAGGCACCGCGCCTTCTTCGGCGTCAGCAGGGACCATGGCCCACAGCGGGCTGTTGGTGGGCTTGGCCTCGGCGGCGGTGGCCACCCAGGGAAGGGAGGTGGTGATCTCGGTGCGCACCCACTGGCCATCGACCTTCACCTGGACGAGCCCTCCGATCTTGTCGCTGGTGGGCAGCGGGCTCGGCTCGAAGGCCTCGCCCGTGAGCACCACGAGCAGCTTGCCGTCGTCGGTGGGGTGAACCTGGACCCCTCCTTCGTCGGCCAGCATCCAGTCGTAGGAGGCCGCGATGGGCGTGAAGGTGGGCCAGCCACCGGCGGCCCCCTTGGGCAGCGGATCGAAGCGCGCGCCTTTCTTGGGGGTGAGGAGGAAGGCAGCGCGGAAGCCCTCGTTGGGCACCACGGCCGACCGATCGAGGGAGGTGTCCCATCCGAAGGCGTCGACCTTCAGCGGGTCGTGAGGATGCTGGGCCCGGTAGTGCGCGAACAGGGGGGCGTAGGGCGAGGGCTTCGCTTCGGTGCCCGCGGCGCTGACCACCAGATCGAAGGCGAGCTGCGCATCTCCGGGGATGCAGCTGGTCTTGCACACCAGCCAGTGCGCGTCGGCCTTCACAGGGTAGGTGCCGGGCGCCACCGACGCGTCGACCGCGACGTCGGCGATCAGCAGCACCTGGTCTTCGTAGCCGAAGCTCACCATGCCGGTGTCTTCGAACCGCTGGGGGACGGGGTATTCGTGGACGCCGATCGTCACCCCCTGGGGGGTGGTCCACTCGATGTCGGTCGGCTGGCCGATCGCCCCGGGGGACTTCCAGTAGGTGTGCCAGCCAGGGTCTTGTGTCAGGTGCAGCCCGATCGACGCGCTGCCGCCGGCGGCCACCGACGCGTTCTCGGCGATCAGACGCGCATGCACGGGATGCGGCTTCCCGTCGGGGCCGGTCTTGCGCACGCTGGCGCTGGCGGGCACGAGCTCGAGGTTGACCGCTGGCGGTGCGGGGGGCTTGGGCGACGCCGTGCCGCCGGCCCGAGCGGAGAGGGGCAGCACCAGCACGGCCCAGGCCGCGGCGACCGACAGCAGGCCCATCAGCTGGGCGCGTCGGAGGAGGGATGCAGGGAAGGGTCGCGTCACGGGAACCTCGGATGTCACGGTGTCGAGCTTAGCCTCTCGGTCCGGTGAGGTCGCGTCACGCTACGTCTCGCTCGATGCCCGGCCTTCGTACGACTTGATCTCTCGGTGCTCCGCCCCCAGCCGACAGTCGACCGCCGCCTTGTGGCGGCTGCGCTCGTCGTTGAGCCGGTAGACGCTGCGCGCGAGCTCCACGAAGCGCGCCCCGAAGTCGCCCCGTGCTTCGTGGGCACGTAGGGCGTCTTCCACCTCCCACAGCTCGCCGTTGACCCGGGCGAGGGCTGCGTGCTCGGGCAGGGACGTGGGGGGAGGAAGCCCCTCCGCGGCCCACGCCGCGGCCAGGGCCTCGGCGTGACGGCGCGCGATCCCCACCCGCTCGGCGTCGCCAATGCGGGCGACCTTGAGGTGGAGGATGGTGAGGCGGTCGAGGACGTCGCCGGGAGAGGTGGGCGCGAGCATGACCTCCCATAGCCCGCGCCACGAGCGGCGGACCGGCGGGATATGCTGGCCGCGGAGGCAGCCGTGGTGGGGCTCCCGTTCATTCTCCTGGCCGTCGCGGGGGGCTGCAAGAAGGGCTTCGTCGAGGAGTACATCGACGGGATGCGCCACCTGTCCACGCGCGACAACAGCCAGCGCAACGGCACCGCCCGCATCGAGATGGACGTTCTCCCCGACGAGACGTCCATGCTGATCACCGCTCAGGTGGCCGACGGCTACCAAGTGCACGTTCGCTCGGTCACCGACCCGGCGAACCGCAGCGTCTTCCAGGCCTTCGACTGGACGGGCACCGAGTTCAGCAAGACGAACGCCGGCTACGTCAGTCAGGTGGTCACGCTGAACTGGCCGGTCGACAGCAGCGACGACGACCTGCAGGAGGGCACCTACACCTTCGAGTTCGGGGTGGTCGACGCCAACCAGAACTATGCGGCGCAGCCCCTGTTCTTCGACGCCCTGCTCAAGCCCGACGACGATCGCTCCTCGGGCGACCTGAACATCGATCTGGTGTTCGTCGATGGGCTCGAAGACAACGACGACCTCCGCACGGCGGTGGACGAGGCGGTGGAGGTGTGGCGCGAGCTGTACGCCAACATCGGCATCGACATCGACGTCGAGGAGTATGCCTTCGGCGAGGGGGCGCTCGAGCCGCCGGCCTTCGGCGACGGCGAGGTCTACGAAGACGTGGCGGGCGCCACGCGCTACCGGGCGGTCAATGTGCTCATCGCCCCCTCCATCGCCACCTACGACGACATCTACGGCATCGCGGGCGACATTCCGGGGCCGCTCGTTCCCACGACGCGGTCGGGCGTGCTCATCAGCTACGCCAAGTCGGCAGGAGCCGACGGCGTGTTCGAGCCACTCGAGCGCCGGCTCCTCGCCGAGACGATGGCGCACGAGGTGGGCCACTACCTCGGTCTGTTCCATCCCGTGGAGACCACCTGGGACAACTGGGACGCGCTCGACGACACCGACGAGTGCACCAGCGAGAATGCGTGCATCGGGGCGCTGAAGAGCAACCTGATGTTCCCGTTCCCGGTGTGCACCGGCCTGTCGTGCACGCCCCAGGAAGACGTCACCGGCGAGCAGGCGGAGGTGGTGCATCGCTACGTCGGGGTGGAGTAGGGCCCTGCTCGGAGCGATGGCGATCGCTGCCTGTGTGCCGGCCGCTCGCCACCGTGATGCCCAGGCACAGCTCGACGCTGTGCGCATCGACCGCGATCGCGCCGCCGCGGAGCGCGACAAAGCTCTCGAGGTGGCCGAGCTCGCCCGCCGGGAGCGCACCCACGACCTCGAGGTGGCCGCCGAGGTGCTCACCACGCTCTGGCGCGTCGAAGCCGACGGCCACGGGTTCGTGCGTCGCGACGGCGACGAGCTGGCCTTGGAGGTCGCTAGCCGCCGCCACTTCGATGCCGATGGCGAGCTCACCGACGCCGGTGTCGAGGCCTTCGCGAGCGTCGCCGAGCGCCTGTGTGGGCTGCCGGGGCGCTTCGTGATCGTGGGACAGGGCTCCCCGGCCGACGAGCACCCGATCGACGAGCCGCCGGGCGTGATCGGTCGAGGCCGTGCCCACCGGGTGGCCGACGTGATCGTCGAGGCAGGCTGCACCCCCGACCTCCGGTGGTCCCAGGAGCCTCCCCCTGGGCCCGGCGTGCACCTCGTGTGGGTGCCCCCCATCGGCCGCGCCGCACCTCCGCGCGTGGAAGTCGATGCCATTGTCGGCCTCGATGGGGAGCCTTCGAGCAGAGACTGACAACGAGGGCAACCTCGCTTGGACTATTTGCACCCTGTGCGCTACAATCGGCTGCACTGGGGGTGTGGTGATGCTTCGTGCGAGCCGTCCGTTCGATCGCTGGTTCGACCTATGCGACGCCTACGACGACGTTCCTCCTCCACCCACTGATCGGCAGAAGCCTGCTCCCCGCGAGTGGACCTACGCACCCTCCCGCCCCGCTCCGCCCGCCCGTGAGCCTTCGCCCGAGCCGAAGCGAGCCCCCGCCCGCTGAGCCCACCGTCCCTCAGGCCTCTTCCTCGGCGCTCGGCAGCGACGCAGCGAACTGAAGCAGGGCGGTCAGCCGAATCGACTCCGGTGGCATCTGGTCGAGCACCCGCAGAACGCCTTCGTCGGCCACTCGCCCAGCGAGCTCGTGCGACTGGGTCGACGCCTTGAGGATCGCGTCGACTGCCGCCTCGAGATCACCCACCAGCAGCAACGCCGCGCGGTCGGCCTGCATCCGGAACTGGAGCGCTGCGCCCACCAGGCCCTGACGTCCGACGCTCCCGGGGCCGGCCTCTTCGGGGAGCAAGCCCAGCTTGTCGAGCACCGGCGTCGCGAGATCGCCCACCTTCTCCAGCGTGGCGCGGGTGGTGAACACCCGTCGCGAGAGGCTCACGATGGTCTGCAGCTTGGCGACCTGGTCGACGCCCGGGACGAGGGTGAGCACGTCGACCACGTTCTCGGCGGTGGACGCATAGGCCCCGAAAGACTGGTAGACGGTGCGCGACGTGCCGAGCAGGTCGGTGTCGAACGCGAGCACCGGGTGGCCTGCGACGAGGTGCACGAGCTCCACCGCAACCAGGAACCGGACGCTGGCGCGGCTGAGCTTGCGGGGGGAGTCGACGAGATGGTCGACGCCCAGCAGGATGAGGGGGGGCTCGGTGCCCCAGGCGGAGCACCCGAAGGCCCCTTCGCCGCGGAACACGAAGACGTCGGGACAGCCCATGCCGAGGGCGTGGGCCAGCGCTTGGATGTCTTCGTAGGTGGTGGGGTGTTCGGTCTCGTTCAAGCGCTCGAGGCCCCGCACGAGATCGGCGCGGCTGGGCGGCTCCTTGCTCCCCACCTGGGCGCGCACCCGCTCGAGCCATCCCACCCCTCCCGGGTGGAGCGCGTCGAGCCGCTCCCCCGACAGCTCCGTGCATGCCGGGGTAGGCGCACCTTCGTCCGTGCCGGTCAGCACGCCGTGGACGTGGGACCACCACCCGAGGGGGGCGTCGGTCTCGGCCCCCAGCGCGATGGCCCGCGCCCAGGCCTCGGGGCGCAGTGGATCGTGGCGCACCGCCTCCCGTAGGGCGGCCACCGCCTCCGTCGGCCGCCCCGCGCGGAGCCGCAGCTCGGCCAGGCGGCACCATCGAGGCCAGCGTGGCACCGGCGGATCCGACAGCGTGTCGGCGTGGGCGCACCAGGCGTCGAGCAGCTCGGCGCCGTGGGCGGGGTCGTCGAGGGCGTCGGCGTAGAGCGTGGCCGCTTCGAGCCACGACCGCTCGTGGTCGGGGTCGAGGCGGGCCGCGCGCTCCCAGGCATAGGCCTCGTGGTCGGGCTCGTCCTCGAGGTGGGCCTGGTGGGCCAGCGCTCGCTCGGCGTCGGCGGGCAGCTCGGGCCGGATCGTGGCGTCGGGGTCGAGCAGCATCGCGGCCGTCCAGTGGCCACGGGCGGTGACGTCGTCGCCCGCCGCCCACGCCCACGCGGCCCGCAGGTAGTGCCGCGCCGGATCGGGGTCGAGCTCCAAGGCCCTGTCGAGCAGCTCACCGGCCCGGGGCGAGGAGGAGTCGCGGTGGGCGCGTGCGGCAGCCTCCCAGCTGTCGGCCGCGGTGGGGTCGCCGGCCGCCGTGCGGAGCACGGCCAGGGACTCCAGCGAGGTGAGGGTGGTGGAGCGCTCCGACCACAGCTCGACCGCGTCGGCCGGTCGATTCAGGTGGGCGAGGGCGGCTGCGAAGACCTCGTCGGGACGCGTGGGGGGCCACGGCAGGTCGGAGGGAGGCTCCACCACCTCGAGGTCGCCAAGGACCGGTCGGAGGAGGGCTCGGAGGAAGTGCACATCGGCGTCGTCGGCACGGAGTCGCTGTGCGTCGACCGCGGGATGCCAGGCGTGGCAGAGCTCCCGGATGGGGAGGTTCGGCTGCCGGCGAAGCATGCCCACGGCGACCGACATGGCCCGTAGTGGGTCGCCCGCGGCGTAGAGCAGGCGCGCGGCGAGGGCCCAGGCTCGCTCGTGGCCACGCTCGAGTGCCTCGCCGACCAGGCGGATCGCGTCGCGCATGGAGCCCGCGAGGATCAAGGCCAGCGCTTGGTCGTGCCAGCGGTCGGACGGCGCCGCTGCCAGGAGCTCGGCGACGGGGGAGGGGTCGCTGCGCGGACGCAGGGGGCGGCCATCGGCCAGCAGCGTCTTCGTGCGCCCCGATCCGGTCACCTCGAGGGCGGCCAGCGGCGTGGACCACACCCTTCCATCGTCGAGGGTCGCGGCCAGGGCCGCGGCTCGCTCCGAGACCAGGACCCACACAGGGGCACGGTCGATCTTGCCATCGTCACGGTCGAACGGTTGCTCCGAGCGGGTCTGCTCCGCGCGGAGCCACCGGTCGTGGGGGTCACGGGGAACCAGCCGCACCAGGTCTTCGGGCACCTGGGCCCCCCGCGCCGCCGGGGCTCGCTCGGGCGAGACCTCCACCGGGGGAGGGTAGTGGGCGGGGTCGCCATGCGGAGATGCGGCCTTCCACTTGCGCACGAGGCGCTCGGCGCTGGCGCGGGTGCTGGGGCGGAGCGGTGCCCGCCACGGCCCCACCTGGGCCTCGTCGACGATCCAGCCGCGGTGCACCTCCACGTCCTGCCGGTTGCCTGTGGCGACAGCTCGCACCTCCCCGTCGTGGACGGCGACGAGCCAGGCCCGATGGGTGGACATGGTGAGCCACAACGGGGCCTCGACGATCGACCCGTCGGCGCCGACGAAGCCCCGAACGCCTGCCGTGCGCACCTGTCCGATGGGGTGCTCCCCGTGGCTGCGCAGCACGGCGTGGATGGCGTCGACGGTCATGGCGGCTCTCCGAACAAGCGTCGTGCGTTGGCCCCCGTGACGGCAAGCACCTCGCTCGGATCCGTGGTCCACAGCCCCGCCACCAGGGTGGCGAGCTGCGCGACATCGGCGGGTTCTCCTGCCCCGGTCGCCAGCGGCCGGTGCGGGCCGTCGGTCTCGAGGAGCACCCGATCTCGGGGCAGCTCCCGGATCCAGCGTCGGGC
>Ga0213839_1001590_pt1 | contig 14272 bp, 18 predicted proteins | sample SWPATP21_FD_160075 | JGI IMG/M metagenome (GOLD analysis project Ga0213839, IMG submission 160075) | Coastal seawater microbial communities from Marineland, Florida, United States - SWPA TP2 #1 | ecosystem: Environmental > Aquatic > Marine > Coastal | place: USA: Florida | collected 2016-08-14 | reverse complement strand
CTAGGGGCATTCAAATTTTTCGCATCAATGCAGCAATTGCGCCAGGCCCAAAAAGTCGATAGTGAGCAGACGACTGGGAAGCAAGTTGTCTCATGAATGCCCACGTGCATAGTTACTCTGTTTTCACTTTTGATTACATGCCTTTCGTGGTGTATGTGGTGAAGATATGATGGACCGCAGCTTGGTGGAAGCAGCGGCAATTTATACTCGATTATGTACAAGTCACTGGTGTCCAAGTCCTCTTCATTTCGCGCGGTACGTATCCCTAATTCACAAGTGAGCACCAACACATACTGACCAAACTATGTATGCACTGAAAGGCGGAAGAGAGATGGAACGCACAAATGGCCGGAGTTATGACGCATGGACCCGGAAATTACACGTTGGTAGGTAGTCATCCGCGTAAAGTATGGTCTGTGCGCTCTCCTCACACAGCAATTCCTTGGCAATTAGCCTGCATATGATGACCGCACCGTTCCGCAAGATCTCGTAGAGGTGCGCATTGTTGCGACCGAAGGCGCGAATATTACCGCGTGTGATGCTTGCCTTACGCACAACCTGCATGTACAGAGGATTGATGATGAATACGCAACGGCCTTGTTCGAGGGCATAATGAGCTCGGGTACTACGCTCTTTCCCCTTTCGCGCGCCATCGGTTATTGCAGTTCTTTACTTGGAAATCGTGTTCACAGAATTCCCGGGTATCTTATCAGAAGTTGGCCATTCAATTCCCCCCAATGGATGGAATTTGCTCCACCACTGTGTTAGTCTACCTAGGCATCAATGGTTGGCGCGCGTGAGTGTCATTGTCACAACATGCGTTTTGCAGGCATTGCAGAACCGCCCGCTATTGGTCAACACCATCGCCGAAAGATTCGAAGAAGTGTTTCAGGTTTGTGTGCGCGTGACATGTGATGTAACAAATGTCGCAGCGATTGTCTCAGTCGCCATTTGTGACTGCTGTGGTACAACTGCAAACATCTGTTGCCATCAATAGGCCCTGGATCATCACCCGCGCCACACCTTTACGAGCAGAGATATTGTACGATGTGCACACTCTAGTTATCGTTTTGCTCCAACCTCTAAACAGCGTACCTTTGGTCGATCCAGGGTGTGGTGGATGCCCTTCCGTTCGCTCTGAAACGCAAGGACATGTGAGTTTTTCCCAGCGCTGACCTTGAAGATTGCGCTTTAAAACCTGTTCTGTGACGTCGTAGGCTCCTGGGTCGCACACCAGCGCATGCTGCAGCACGCACTTATGGTGGCGATTCTGCCATGTCCGTTCTCATTGTAATTGTGTCCCATATGACTCCTCAGACGCACATAATATTGTCAATTGAGCCTTTGCCCACGTGAACTTTAGATACCGAGCCTTGTGCAAGTTGGAGGACTTTGCTGTGAAATGGAATCATCTGGTACAAGCCGCTGCACGTCTCGGGTTTTATCGTTTTGCATACATTCCCCAAATTTGTGTCAACTTGAAAACAGGCAACACCACGAGAGAAGCTCACACAGGCTCCGCGTTTTGTTGTGCGCGATACATTTGGTATGTAGTGTTGTTCCTGTCGAGTTCATGGCGGGGCGGACTTACATCACGTGACACTGTAGGGAGAACGGCAGTTGAATATGCATCTTGCACAACGCTGGAGCATGCATGCCCAGGTATTGTGAAGAATCATCGTCTCAAGTGGCTGCCGCGCTCGTCAGAGATGCTAACCTATTCACACGGCACACATTTAGGACCGCTGCCGTGGCCCAATATTACAGTGGATCCTGCTGCTGTCAGCCGTGGAGGTACGCTAGCCATCTTTTGGGGCACAACATGACTGCAGCATCGCGTTTTACCTGTAGTATTGTGCAGAATCTCGGAACGGACAGCGCTGGGATGTTGACACACCCAGAATAGTGGTCGAGTCAGAACGCGCGATGTCAGATGACAGACCCATGGAGGTGACGTCAAGTGCTGTCAGTGAAATCTGTGGCGCCGTGTAATTTCAAAGCAACTTCTCTTGTAGGTAAAATCCTTTGGGGACATTGCTGAAGTAAATTTGGATGGGCAGGAGGGAATATCGAAGCGCCAGGTGTGTTCACTGCTAGACAGGTTCTGATTGAGTTAAGCCCGAGGTCGGTCACTGGTGTTGTCGGGCACAATTAGGCCTTGGAACTTCAAGACATGGCAGACGCCCGCCGGTTGGAAGGCGACTGGTTTTCCTCTGGCCAGAGACCAGATCTTCTTTTGTGTTCAGCGCCACCTCAGACTGCCAATGAATCGTGTCGGTTTTGGCATCCAATATCAGGTCACGTTCGGACAGACGTGAAGGAGTACGTTGGCACCGTTTGACATGTATATTTGTTTTGTGGCTTATCCAAGCAGCGCCCACTGTGCAGATTTGCAGGTCTGCCATCACCAGAACAATTTGCGTCTTTTCTCGATGAAGGAAGGTATGTACGGATTGCGTGACGGTGGAGGCATTGTTGCAAAAGTCCCCACATGTTTTCCCGTTTGTGTACTGGTGCATCAGACCGGTCGTGTTCCGCGGAGCAGCTGCAGCAATGTTCACAAGCAGTGAATACAAGCAGTTCAGTCGAGCAGGTATGGGATCGCTAGCAAGTATCGCGACCGTCAAAGGGGTTGAATGCCTGCATTGTTTGCAAAACACAGAGTTCCTGAAAGTGTTTGGAGATGGAATGGCTCCCGTTGGGAATCTACCATACCTCAACTCCTTTGAGGACAACGGCGGAGTGGTATGCAATGTACCAATTGAATTGCGCCACAAGGTTGACACTGCCTTCATATCAGACACCCTTGTACATACAGATGGAAACAACAATGAGCGAGTTTGTGGCCTCCTTCAGCAATGACACCAGCATCCGCACACCTTTGTAAGGGACTGTGTGGTACATGTTGCCTGGGTCGCCGTAATCGAAGCGCGAACTTAACCACACAACCCTATCATTGCCAACAGATACTTACTCAGCAGTGATTTCCCGAGATTGCATCCCGAATTTAAGGATATGTCCAAACCCCTTGAGCGATTCCTGCACAGTGTGAATGAAGTCAGCGGTGGCTTGGTACAAGTGCCGTATCCCATTGACCCGAGCATTCATTGTGGTGGTGAGAATCGCACGAAATACTGCGGGGCGCTGGCGCATACTGAACTTTGTCGTTCGCACTAGGCCCGGGATCCGGTGCACCAGTGCACTTTCACAATTTTGCCATCAACGTGCAGCTGTACGGTACTAAACGTTGGATTTTGTACCCTCGCACCAAAGGTTTTCGAAGTAAAGTACCAGCCATCAAATGGTTGAAAGAATCGATCCCTTCTTTGCAACAGTCACCATTTGGAGATATAGGTATGTACTAGCGGGGCGAACAACAACATTCTCGGCATTCTCGACGACGCTAATGTTGCCACGCTCGACCACCTTGCTTTCAGGAACACCGCTGGAACTTGTAACGCAAAGTGGTGACATATTGATTGTACCGAAAGGCTGGTCCCATGGTACGCTCATGATTGAGGCAGGCATAGCCATCGTCCTCGAAGTTGACTACGAACCACTCAACAGCAACGAGTTGGGTGGCTTTGGCACGTAGTGTGCTTTCTTTTTTATCATTTTACGTTTTACTGGCAAGATGACCGTTGCACGCACTCCTTTGTGGCGTCAGCGGTGCGGTGATTGTGCCGGGTGCTAGGCACAATCACACGTTTTATATTGTGTTCAAAGAATACATTGAGCAACTGGCTGTGAGACGAGTGGCGCTAGCCCGACAGAGTGCACAAGCCCGAGATCTTCAACGTGCTTGCTCCCAAGAGGGCATAGTCGAATGAGTCATCGAGCATGTCCTCGAACTGCGACCAAGTGGTCGGGAAGTTGTTGTCACGACCAAGCACAAGGGCAATGCGCTGTTGCTCTACCCTTTCCAGCTTCCGCTTGATCCTATCAGCAACGAAGTCAACGCAGTTCGTATTCGTCCCGGTCTTCAACTTTTCCCACCTTTCCCACAACTGGAAAAAATCCTTTGGTGCAAGAGCACTGCCAGCACCGACCGTCCAGGCGGATTGAATTGTGCGGGTGGGATTTTTGCTGATGTCGTCACGACATGATGCACACACGCCACCAAACCCAGCACCAGGCTTGATGATGGCGGCGCCGGACACATCAATCCATTTGGGGTTGTCGCCGTTGCGATCAACCAAAATGTTTTCGTGGTGGGCGTCACCATGAACAAAGCCAGCATGCCACAACGCCAGATGAGCTTTCGTGATCCGCGTTAAAAATTTCACTCTGTCTCTGTCAGACATTGTGTCTTTGTTGGCATCGAGATAGGCTTTTTCTGTTTTCGCGCCTGCAAACTCAAAGGCCAGGTACATGCACACGCCTCTGGGAAGAGCAGACGGATCGATTGGGCTGAGTGCGTCTGACAGCGCGGCTGTAGTCGATCTCGACTTTCCAACTTTTTTTATTCGGTCACGACCATTACTTCGAACACATTGTGTGAAGTAGTGTCCGTAGAAGTGCGCGACGTATTTTGTGTAGTCGATTGTCGGTACTTTGATTTTCAGACAATTGTTGACGTTCATCTCCTTAACAAGAATGTCCTCTTTGCCGGTGAGCGCAGCTTTAATGATGACGTCGTCACCGCCATGGTTGGTCACCAGGTCTCCAAGCATTGTAAGCGAGGAGGTTGAAGCTCTAACGCGGTGGTCGTTTGCCCACGTCGCTGTGGTGGAGCTCTGCAAGGGAGTCAACACGGAAGCTTTGACCACAAACCCAGCTGCACCGGCGTCGAGAGAGTACTTGTCATATGTGATGTAGCCTCTCGTGTTGGCTAAGTTGATAACTGTCACAGCATGTTGTGTCCCGAAACCTTCGTCCACAGCAGCTAATGACATTTGGCGGAGAGACCGCCTTTCCAGTTCGACCGCGTGAGCAATAAATCCGAACATGAACGCAAAAGCGACCGTCAACGCACGACACAAACCGGCCATTGTGCCCTTCGCGGTCGACTGGAGAGTTGCGCTGTCAACAGTGTATTAGTGTATTGAAAAAACAATACAAAACGCGAAACGATACCCGGAGCAATGCAGACTTTCCTCTGGAAACAAAAAAAAACAAAAAAAACAAATCAAGCAGCGTTTCAAAGTCGCCGACTCCTCTCACCGCAACGCGCAACCACTCCCAACGGCCCAACACTGAAACTTCCAACGCAACCACTTCCAACATCCCAACACTCTTCACTTCACAATCTTCACACTTCACACTTCACACTTCGTACTTCACACTTCACACTTCACGCACTTCACCGTCCAAACGAACTCAAACTCGAACAATAAGAACAACCAACCAACCAGCACACAACAGACTTCCTTCGCGACGTTGCGACTTCGCGACGTTCGCGACGTTCGCGACTCCGAACGTCGAACGAACTTCGAACTTCGCGACTCCGAACTTCGCGACTCCGAACGTCGAACGAACTTCGAACTTCGCGACTCCGAACTTCGCAACTCCGCGACTGCGAACGTCGAACGGTCGAACGAACGTCGAACTTCGAACTTCGAACTTCGACTTACGACTTACGACTTTCGACTGCATGCAGCGAGCACAGCGACAGCAACAGTGTATCCATTCATTCGTGCGTGCGTGCGTCCAACCTCCCTCCAACCATGAGAGTCAGCGTAGCGTCCCGTCTGTGGTCAGCGGTCAGCTGCTGCTGCAGACAAAAGAGCGTATCCGCATATTCTTATATCGCGGAAGGTACAATCCTTCCATCATACAACTCCTCGAATAGTATCCTGTTATGGTAATATCCCGTTTTCGGTTGTTGTGTCCGGGGAAAATGATTTATTGCTATATCGAGAAATACAGTATGTCAACTGATAGACGCGGAAGGAATGTTGTCTATTAATGGGAATACAAGTAACCACTGGTGGCAAGTACTTTATATTCCTGTTAATGGGTATGTTTAATATAGGCACATACGCTGTACTATGTTATCCTGGTATGGTAATAGTATTTTATTTTGTATACGGTGGTGCAGTTGTGCTTTTCGAAAATTGGCAGTTTCGAAAACTCACTCGTTGGCGAACAGGCATTGATGTTCAGTCACTGCTAAAAGCTAAAAGTGTCATCTCGTATAATATCGTACTCTTCCACACCGCCGTCTGGAGTGCGGAGTGTGTACATAAATTGTACGATAACCGTTCAGAAAGTACACAGTGCATCGTCACAGTGACATACGTGTGATGTACGGTATAGTGTACAGTATCTGTACGAACGGTGGTATCCTGTGTGCTGTACGTTGCGTTGTCGTTGACGTTGGCGCGGCGTTTTGTGTTGTTGTCGACGCAGCGTGGTGCACCGCGAACGGCAAACGACACGTCTTGGCCAAACACCGTCGCCCGTCGCTGCGTCTGTCGTCCGTCCGTCGTCCGCCGTCGCCGGGTCGTCCTCAAAGTCCTCGCTGCCAGTCAGACAACACCTTGGAGTACTGCTGTAGCTTGAACGCATGTTCCTGTCTTGCTTACGGTGGCGAAAGGGCGCAAGAGATGGATGGAGAGAAAGAAGAAAAGAAGCGACGAACAATGAAAGAGATATGAAAAACGAAGGAAACAAAGCAACGAATTAGGCTCATACTGTATTTGAAAAATTGACACGGGACACGTGAGTGACGGTGTGTCATTTCAAGCCCTGGAATCGAGACAGTGTCGACTTCGTAATTTTTGGTGTTGTTGAGGCAACGATGGAGAATGCCCCAAGATGGCTAAGGGAGAAAGTCGAACTCAGCGATGCAATGTCAGAAGCTCCATCCCGCCCACACGGGACTAAGGCGGACATGGTGCCAGCTGCGGAACTCATGGGGGTCTATATTGCTTACGCAACGGTGAGTTTGAGTGTTGTTGACGCTCTGCTGAGCCGCTGTGGTCAGTTCAATATATGTGGGCTGTCAGGTATCGAGGCTCGCACACGAGGGCAAGATTTCGCTGGCCGCTGCTGCTTACTTCAACGGTGCTCTGGGGTGCCTGACATTCAGCATCATCCACCATTGCACCCACGAAAGCCTGTCGCAGGCTAATGAAGAGTTTGAAGCGATGGAGAACTGTGTGTTTCGACTTGGATCTTTGCTCATTTTCTTCAATGATGGATATCGCGAAGCCCATCGGTACGTTTGACTTCATGCTCTAATCGTGTGTAGGTAGGTATGAACATTGGCGGTGAACATCAATTTGATTTTGCTGTTAGCGCCCACCACGCGGCAGCAAACGAGGACGATGACCCTGACCATTTCATCGCCGAAGCACCCTTGCCCGTTCTTGGACAGGTAACCACAGTCATCGGGGATATGATTTCATCCGGAATATCGCTGAAACTTGCTCCTTGCTGTGCCCCAACAGATGCTTCACATTATTTCACGAAAGAAAGTGTACCTTCACATTGGGGTCCCAATCCCAAGTGCAGTTTTGCCACTGCTGTACAAACTTGGATTAATTGATTACGTGGCCAGCTCTTGGTTCGATTTCCTAAGAGTACGTGGTGTGATACTGCTGTGCTTGTCTATTCACCAGAGTTGACATGGCAGTTCAACGCATGAAACAGATCAATTGGGACAATCAGACCACAAAAATGTTTTCTTTTGCTGCTCTCGATGTCGTTAAGGACAAACATCCTGAGCTGTTCCGAACGATTCTCGCGACGTGGTGGAGTGGGGAAAGTACCGCATGGCATCGGTGTCGCAGTGACACACCCCAAAATTGATCTGACTTTTGCACATCTTGATTCAGGCGGTTAACATCACTACGATTTTGCTGGCTCTGTTCTTCGCTCGATATCCGCACAGAAACGCAAAAGATCCCACCAAACCGTGCCCAAACCGTGGTGAAGAGTGGTGCGCGCCCATCGCTATTCACCCACATGTGTAACTTGTGCTGCCCGGACTGCACGTGTTGATTTCATCTCCTGTGGGTCTCAGGTCTTTTTACGACACCACATTCCGTGGGGATTCAGCGGTAGAAATGTGGATGATGGGAGAAGGAGCACATCATATGCATCACGCTCAGAGCGACGTCGGATACTCTTGGTTGACACAGGTCTGCCGTGAGGTAGAAGCTGCCAGGCCAGACATCCGCGATGCCTCCAGATTCATCCCCAAAGATATTCGTGACATTGAATATTCCACCGAAATGCCACCCACACATAAGGAGGTACACCGAGCATTACGACGGTTGCTGTCAACCAATTGCACACCATGTAACGACAGACCACTTGTAACGCAGGTCAAAGGCAGGTTGAAAGCCAATCTCACGAGCGCACCTCGCAAACAACCTCCAGTGGTGAGTGAAACGATACACGCCATCACTCACAGCCGTATGTGCGCTTCTTCTGTTTTAATTCGTGGTGTTTATTCATAGATTCAAAAGTCCGGAGTCCCGAAACACGCAGAGCGAACTGACAAAGTTGTTGCCGCCCTGTCAAATCATATTTTTGACACTTCGCCCACGAGGAACCCCACTCTTGGACTTGTAAATGTCACCGAGGCAGTGGTTGACAGTGCTCTGCACACCTGCCACGCTGCAGATCGATCACTTTTACACCAGGTGCACATCCTATCGGATGCAGGCGGGCAATCGCAAGATTCGTGATTAGCTGTGCATGTATTTTTCTGACTAGATTCTTGGAGACTTGTTCGAAACACCACCAAAAGAATATGAGCCAAATCACCCACTTCCTGCGCATACCATGGCTGAAACCGTTTTTTCAGATGCCACCGAGGCGGAATTGCACAGCGCATCGCAGTTGCTGAAGGTAAGTCCTCACACGTACTGTTGCCGTGCACAGTGATCCCGTTGGTCATCTACACTGTCATTCCTCAGGGAGAAATTAAAATCACAGCCCAGAAGGTGGGAGCGAAGGTATTCGGGGAAGCAGGATCCAAACCACCGCTGGACGCCATCAGTTTTGGCGACCAACTTTTTGACACCGTCGTGGCACTTGCAGAAGTTGTGGTAAGTGACGCTGCTTGGGTCATGTGTAAAATCATTCGTGTATACGGGTGTGCTGAGACGCTCAGCGTGCATTCTCAGATTGAGCAATCAAGCATCAGCAATGAATCTCTCGGCGCATTCTGGACGTCTCTGGGCAGTCATTTCGGACGTGCTCCGTCGGAAGAAGCTGTTGCTGCCAAGGAAGCCTGGTTGGGAGCAAAACGACAACGTGAGCAAAGCGATGGAGACGACAGTGCACTCCTTGCCCTTCGAGAAAAGCAAACGAAAGAATGGTATTTAGCTCTGAGGAAAAGAGATCAAGCGAGTATGTTGATTGTTATCTGCCCAATTGATGTGCACAAAATATCAGCACTTTTTAACAGACCTGTTCGTTGGTTTTGTGTTCAGGTGAGAACTCGAATGATCACGATTTTCACAGAGATGCTGTGCTGTGCAAGGTGAAAGTACGTCGACACCCAAAATTGATGAGGCGCCCCGGAAACCGTCAGCACGTTTGTCGTCCACTACGCCCACTAACTTTGCATTGTATTGTCCTATGTACGTGTTCAGAAATACTTGTACAGCCCATTGCCTTCGGACACGAAGCGCACGTCATACTCTCCGGCAGGGAAGAAACGGTACACCCAGCGGCGTCTCGCAGACATGCTCTTTGCTCAACCGAGCCGCGGAAAGTCGCGCTCTCGGCTGTGACACATTTCCTTCGGCAACTTTTGTCCACGTCCGCTGTCGTCAGTGAATTATGTTTACCACAAACCGCCATTGCAGATAATCAATAAGGAACTAAAAGATGTTTTAGATGATAAATTTGTGAATCGTAGAGTCTACTGCCGAGCATTGCGCTCACAGAATATTGCACCACCAACCTCCGCTGGAGTCGCCGATTCCAAGCAGTTCCACTTCGAATTGTAAGTCAGCATTTGGCGGGATAACTGAACCGGCACCTCGAGCGCCATATCCATATGATGAGTCAATTGTAAGAACGGCCTGCAAGCGAATATAGTTGGTCTAACGTGTCTCGCGATTGCAAACGCAACAGTGATTTTGGTGTACCTTTTCTCCCACGGACATAGTCATCACACCTTCGTCCCACCCGCGAATCACCATCCCGACTCCAATAGTGAATTTGAATGGGTCGTTCCTGTCCACAGAAGAGTCGAATTTTGCCCCATTTGATACAAGGGTCCCTGACAACATGAACCACGTCAAAGAACAACACACAGATATGTTTTTTCGTGCCTGCGAGAGAACATGGTTTGAAAGGAAACGCACCTGTGTAATGCACGGTGACGACGTCCCCTTGCTTAGGAAAAGTCTTGCCGTCACCTTCCGTGACAACAACCTTTTTAATCTTGTCTGTCATCTTCGAAATTTTCAGCAAGCAATGGAGTTTGGTACACAACCAACGTGGTGACTACCAAATGCTACAAGGCCACTGACAACGCTCTGATCACAAGCCGAAAAAGGAAGAAGAAGAAGAGAGGAAAAGAAACGATAATTGATGAAACGAAAACAGCAACAGGCCACGGCTAACTTGTACGCAACAAAGACAAACATACATGGAGCACCGACGTTCAACACCGACTTCATTGCGGGTACCGTTTGTGACATGCTCATTCTTGGCACTTTGCACACATAGCATGCGTGTCTTCCAACAATCAATCTATCATTGGTCGTTGCTCGTTGCTCGTTACTCGTTGCTCGTTGCTCGTTGCTCGTCAGCACCTTTGTTTCTTTGTTCGTTGTCGTTGTGTCGTCGCTGTTGTGGTGTCGCTGCGTTGCCGCCAGCCGCCAACCTAAAACAGTACTTTTTGTACGAAGTGCGCAGCACCAAACTTGACATCCGCCGATGGCCATACTGTCGCATATTTATTTCGTTTTCAAAATTCTGATGTTCATTGTACTAGTACGAATATGGTCCGAAGTGGTTGGCCGATGATGGCCATTCGAGTTCTTCCATCTTCCGCCGCGCAACATCGCACGACACAGAACACGACACACAACCAACGACCACCCGGACCACGGCCGTGACCTGTTGCACGCCCGTACCACTTTCCATTTTCCACTTTCAGTGACAAACGCGACAACCCCCACACCTTCCCGGCATGTTGCATCTGCCATTGTGAACACTGAAGGGCGTTCATGCATGCATCATGCTTTTGACTATTCTACACCGTGCACGTGTGATCAACTTGCACGTGTGATCAACTTGCAGGACGCTCGCTGACCCGTCGCCGAGCGACTCTTTCTCCCAAGCTTGTACACGTCGGCACTTTTGTTGTTGTTTCTGAACTCAGGATCGACATTTTTGGGCCATTTTACTATTAATCATTGGTTTCTAGCGCACTGTCACTGTGGTCACGTGCAATCATGTCTTCCAGCAGCGACTCCGAGAGTGACTCGTCGAGCAGCTCCAGCGACTCGGGCGTGCAAGTGGACGACCCAAAGTTTTTCTGTGACGCATGTTATGAACCCATAACGACCACGACACGTTTCGACTGTTTGGTGAGTTGATTTGTGTTGATCTTTTGGTCATTGTCGGTAGCTTTCTCATTTTGTTGATTCGGTCAGGAATGTGGTGACGAGGAGTACTGCCAATGTCCAAGATGCTTTGCTGCGGACGCCCCGCATCCTCATCAACTGTTCATGACTACGGCCCCGGAGCATCTCACAGCCAGTGCACAAACAGCAGTCGAGGAATCCGATGCCAAAATTGCAGGTGTGAAAGCACGTGTCCGGCTCGTCGTGAGTCGATTAACTTTCTCAGAAATTGTGAACATGATATCCTTGTAGAGTTGGACGAGAAAATCAAAGCGTTAGAACAGCAAGAGTCTGACTCATCGGACTCATCGTCCTGGTCTTCGTCCGATAGCGATGAAAGTGACGACGATGACGATAGGGAGCCAATTGCAAGATTGCCTATGAACTCACTTCCAGAGGGCCACGGCTACAAAGGCTCAACCCAAACAAAACGACCACGAAGGGAAAAGGTTGGAGCTTCTCTTGCCAGTTGTCGTGTTTGAACAGCCCTTTTCACCTTTTGTTGTGCACAGGCGGCTGAGAAGGCTGCTGGGATTGCTCCTGATGTATTCGAGTGCAGAATTTGCAAACGCGTGTTCAACAGCAAGAAGCAGTTCGTTTTCACAATAAGTCCTTGCTGTATTGTCGCGGTTGTAATCGTCGAATAATTTGCTGGCACAGGTACAATACGCACTGTGAAGGAAAAGCCCACATTCTTAAATTGCAGGCGCAGGTTCGTGTTGAGTGCGGATCGGTGCACCTCCACGAGCCGTCGTCACGTGTGTATGTGGTTCAGGTTGTTCAAACATACGAAGCTGCCAATCGAAGATCTTTGTACTGTCGGGTGTGTAAAGTTGAGTTCGACGACTTGGAAGAGTTTCAAGCACATCGAGCCTCTGCGGCCCACAAGGAAACGCTGGCGATGGAACGAAAAGCCGCGTTTTGTGTGTGCTGCAAGAAGCAATTTACGAGTGTTCGTCGTTGTCAACTGATCGCATGGAGTTGGTGTGTTCTCAATCACAGTCTGGTATTCTGTCACTTTAGGTTCTTCAACTCAAGGAGCATTCCAAAGGACGACAGCACCAGGAAAAATTGCAGAAGCTTCGCGAACGAAGGTCCGCAAAGGGCTCGATTGTTGGTACTGCTTTTGACGAACCCCGCAAAAGGTCCGCAACTGGTGAGGACAGGTCGAGCAGCCGGGGACGAGGACGTGGTAGAGGACGTGGCCGAGGGCGGGGCGCAAGTAGAACTGGCGACGACGACAACAATAGGCAGCAAGGTTACTCGCGTGGCCGTGGCCGTGGCAGGGGCGGTGCAGGCCGAGGTTATGGTCGAGGTTTCGGTCAAGGCCGTGGCCGCGGAGGGCGAGGTCATATCGGCCGTGGTGGGCGCGGTGGCCATGGTGGTCGTGGTGATGGTAGTGGACGTGGTGGTCGCGGTGGTCGTGGCCGTGGTGGTCGCGGTGGTCGCGGTGGTCGTGGCCGTGGCGGTCGAGGATATCAATGAGGACCTCGAAGACAGATGCACCGGCCGTGTTGTGATTTCTCGACCTAAGTTTATCTCGATTGTGTGTGCACTGCCGGCTATCCAATGGAAGCCTTACCTCCTACCCGCGGTATGACATGCGTACTTTGATTGTGATCTCGAGCAGCATGCGTGCAGGCAGGTATGACCATCGTCTATATGATAGCATACCCAGGTGTGCATCACAGTCCATGGCCACCACTGCATGGCACAAAGTCTGGTGTGTGTCCGTTCCTTCATTCCACTGCTGCGATGTCGCGACTTGCAAAGCGATTTCACGATTTCACGATTGCAAGATGTCCACGCAATACAGGCTGCATCTCATTCATTGTGCTGTGTTCACCCGCGAAGTGCAAAGTTTGATCGATCGATGCCATGTTGCCATGGTGTGTAATTCATGTACACAGTACAGTACAATTTCTGTGTTTATACAGTGTGGTTCAGAGTGAAACAAATGTATCAAATAGGGATCGCCTTCTCTGTATTTCTCAAATCTAAATTCAGATTCAGCATCCAACGCCACCAACAACAACAACAACAACAACAACACACCGTCACTGTCACTCACCGTCACTCACTCACCGTCACTCACTCACCGTCATTCACTCACTGTCACTCACTCACTCACTGTCACTCACTGTCCATCCTTCGACCGTTGGCTCAGAATTCTAGTGACTGAGAGTGAGTGACTATGAGTGAGTGACTGTGAGTGAGTGACTGTGAGTGAGTGCGCAAAGTGGCGGGTATGATGTATGTGGCAGAGTTGGCAGGATCGTGCGTGCGTGACTGTGAGTGACTGTGAGTGACTGACTGACTGTTGGTCAGTCAGTCGTTCGTTGTGGATTGCAGATTGATTGGATCGTTTGTTCGTTCGTTCGTTCGTTCGTTCGTTCGTTCGTTTTGCGTTGTTCGTCGTTCGTTCGTCCGCGTTCGCCGACGTCGACATTGTCAACGCCATCGCCCGCTTCTTCGTGTACTTACTTACTTGTTGCCAACTTGAGAACTTCCCTTAATTACGAAGTTCGTCTTAGCAGTCGCACGGCGGCCAGCAAGCTGACTTGGGTGGTTGGTTGGTTGGTTGGTTGGTTTTGTTTGACTCAACTGATGACTCATGTGTCGACAACCATGATCGATTTCTGTAGCTGGAATGGTTGTGCTTGGCTGCGTCGCCACAGAACTTATGTAGCTTAGCTTGGTAGCTCTGTGTCGGTGTGGTGGGTGCGTCATGT
>Ga0213839_1001588_pt1 | contig 14275 bp, 18 predicted proteins | sample SWPATP21_FD_160075 | JGI IMG/M metagenome (GOLD analysis project Ga0213839, IMG submission 160075) | Coastal seawater microbial communities from Marineland, Florida, United States - SWPA TP2 #1 | ecosystem: Environmental > Aquatic > Marine > Coastal | place: USA: Florida | collected 2016-08-14 | reverse complement strand
ACCCACTGCGTCATCAGAAGCCGTCCACCGCCACAGGGCTTATCCAAACGCCACTCACTCACTCACTCACTCACTCAGCGGATCTAAATGAGTGAGTGAGTGAGTGAGTGAGTGAGTGATGGCTGTGGGACTGTGGGGCTGTGAGTGAGTGAGTGAGTGAGTGACTTCGCTGTTCTTCAGCTGTTCTCTGTTCTTTCGTTCTTTCACTTCGTTCGTTCGTTCCTTCGTTCGTTCCTTTCCTTCCTTTCCTTCCTTTGTTCGTTCCTTCGTTCCTTCCTTCAATCGTTCCTTCGTTCCTTCGTTCCTTCCTTCGTTCGTTCCTTCAATCGTTCCTTCGTTCTTTCAAATGCGTGCGTCACGCCATCACGCCATCACGCCGTCACGCCGTCGAGCCGTCACCGCGTCACCGCGTCACCGTCACGCCGTCGCGTGCAATTTCGCCTTGCTTGCCGAACAACGGCGTGACCTCGAGTTTTGTGCAGCCACTGAAGTCGCTCGCTTGGCCGTAGACTTCTCTGTTTCACGGTTGTTGTACCTAATGAGAGCTTTGCTCTGCTTCCGTTTTAGTGCAGCCGCTGGCGTCGTTGTGATCAGTGGATTCGTCGCCATGTGCTCGCTCGTTCACTCGTTCGCTTGCTCGCTTGTTCGTCGTTCGTCAAACGTCGTTCGTCGTCACGGTCGTTCGTCGTCGGCGTCGATCGCGTGTGCAGCCTTCGTTCGTTCTTCACTACTCGTGCCAGTCGTTTGAATGTCGTTCGTCGTTCACTGTCGTTCGTCGTTCGTCACTGCACTGTCTGTCGCTCGTCGTTCAGTGTCCACTGTTGCAGTCAGTGGCTCCGATGTGTTGTTGTTGTTTGTGTGTTGTTGGGCTGTTTGTGTTGTTCGTGCTGCGTTGTTGTTGGGTTTGCGATCGTTTGATTATTCGCTAGCTTGCTTGGTCATTTTGTGGGTGCTGCCAGTCGTTTGTGTGACTGTGTTGTTGTCACCACCGTGGCTGTGTTGCTGTAGTAACTCACGGAATTGAGTGTTGTGGTCAGTGGTCAGTCGGGTCGGGCACAAGGCCGAGGGAGACAAAGAAGGTGCCAAAAAATATGTGATAGTGATCAACAAGGAACAGTGTTTCACCAGCAATTGTTTGAGAATAGAAAGCGTGGATGTGCCGTGGCGTCGACGGCCGTGACGGTGCACGTGCTGTGCGCTCGCGACGCCGTGCGCCCATGGCTTGAAATCAAGCGGGGAGAATCTGGCCCAGTATTGTGGCACTTTGATCTGGATGCGGTCCAAGAGACACGAGTCGCCGAGTCGGCAGTACGCGCGCGAGAACCGCGCTGCTGGGAAGATGAAGGGCAAGGACCAGCGAGCGAAGAAAGTTGTCCGAGTCGCTCTGGATCGCAGCAAGCAACACGGGCATTTCATTTGGGACCGCAACTCGAAACTGTGGTTCAACCCGAAAACTCGGTACTTTTTCGACCAGAAAACAAACAGTTACGCGAGGTCACCGGATGGGACCTTCTACACAGCTGCCCAAATCCAAGCACTGAATCACATGCGGCAGCAATTCATCGAGAAGCGCCCAGCCGGGTTTGTGTGGGACGCCAAGAGCAACATGGGTATGGCGAGGTGCTCGGTCGTGTTTGTGTTTCCTTCCCGCAAGTTTCCTCACCACACTTGATAATGAAACTGACGCAGGTCACAACCCCAAAACTGGGTTCTACTATAATTGCATCACCAACCGTTATTTCCAGAATCTCAAAGGCTTGCCGATGTCAGAAGCGCAAATGATCCTGAAGCTCAAGCATTTCCGCCTTGACGCCCCGTACGGAACGAGCGGACTGGACCCATCGGGAGGTGTCAGGTGGTCTTCCAAGTTTCGCAATATCCTTGAGAGTACGACTTTGTGGCGGGCAAATGCGTGCACAGACCGCGGAAGGGAGTTCTAAAATATCGATATCGCTGTGTGCCATTGTAGATGGACAATTCGACGGCGACGAGTCCGACGATAGTCAAGAAGACGATGAGGATGTGTTGAGCATCTCATCGACAGTGCATAAAAGTATGTTTGCGAAAACTGCCGGTCAACGGTGGAAAACTTTCAGTGGAAAACGCGCAGCAGTGCTCCGCCGCAACACCGTTGACCGTGCTGGCAAGGACTCGCCATCGCGCGTGTTTGAGACCTATTTCCGTGATCCCAAACTCGAGCGGCCAGGTTTGGACACAGTCAATGTGCACGAATCGTGTTGTTGTTTGGGCCCACGACCACGAACCCACCGGTCCGCGTTTCGTTGTTGTGGCAGGCCCCAACGGAGCATCACGAAGATATCCTGGTGTTGGAGCGCCTGTGGCGGACTACTTCCTTGTTCTAGGAACTGACAGAGTAAAACCACAATGGGGCATGCAGCCGAGTGTGCTAGATATGTACGTTACCCACAGCGAGCAGGCCCGTTTGTGTGTGTGAGCTCGCGCAGTGACCGGGCGCCACTGATGATCGTAGGTATTACGTGCCCGTCTCTGAGGATAGTTCTGGCGTTGATGAAGACGCGGACGCTTTTCCAGAACCCAATGCTGCGATTGAAACGGCGGAAGAATACCGGAAGCGGAAACAAGCAGCCGCGAAAGCCAGGAAGCGAGCGAAAAAGAAGCAAGCCGCTGGGTTGGACTTGTCTAACATCATGGAGTTCGCGTACCCGCTTGGCATCACAGCAACGATGGAGCCGGTGCCCGAGAGAAGCCATGTTTTCGTGATGACGGATGAAGACGGCGACAAAACATATGCATCTGTGGTGGCCTTTTCCGAGTATGTGGAGCCTCACATTCACTCCGCACTTTTGTGTGCCGATTTGTGTACGGCATTCCGCACATTTCTACACAGCGGTGCGCAGCCGTTGAGCACAACCACAACCGGCAACGTGCAGCTGAAAGGCGTGAAAGGATCTGGCGGTGCTGGGGTTCAGTCCAGTCAACAACGCACCGGTCAGGAAGACGATGATGGCCGGATTAGATTGGTGGCTGCTCTGGATGTTCTCCAGGTGCGAAGTGTAGCGTGTGGCATTGTGTTCTCGTGCAGACGGATTTTTGTGTCACCGTCTGCTCGTCGCGTCACTGAACGTTGTTGGTGGTGTTTGCAGGTATTGTTCACGGCGGAACCACTTCGCAAGAACCCACCTGAGTTCAAAAGTTTGGTACGCGAGCGGCTGGCTGAGTTGCAAGCTGAGGCGGAGGCGATGGATATTGCAGATGCCCAATCAGCGAAGGTATGGGAGAGTGTCGCCGCGACAGTCAGAATCGTTCCCTTCCACTAATTTCCTTTTCGCACGCCAGGACACCGATGCTCCGAATCCGTCTGAAAGCGATGAGGCAACCGCCTCGCCGGACCAGACAAATGCTGCGGGTGTTGCGAAAGATACCCAGCCTGCCCTGCCAAGTACAGCGGGGCCGGAAGATGACGTGGCGGGCGTCGACGGTGCTGAAGGTGAACTACAGGCGGAAGACGGCGCAGAAATTCAAACACAGGAAGACAGCGCGCAGCCGAACGTCGAAGTGGCACCACGAAACGCGAAGGCGTCAGTTGCAGCCCCAGGCACGCTAGATGCATCTGATCAAAGTCAAAGCACTGGAAGGTCACCCACTGTTAGCCCCGAGCGACGAGCACCACAGCCTCGGACATCCGCACTCCGCGACTTGACGAAAGCAGTGCATGCCGCGATCGATGACAATTCTCACGACGCCGCTATCACGGCTGCGATCGCCGACGAAGACGCCGCCGCCGCCGCCAAAGCAACCGCCATGGCCATGGCTGCAATTGACAGGGTTCGAAAGGGTTTGGTTCAAAAGCTTCAGGCACCGTTTTCGCGTTTCGCCCAGCAATTCGCTTCCTCCAAACTCGGCAATAGCTACTATGTGACGAAGTGCTTTTGCATTTGTTCGCGTTACCCATTTTACGGATTGTTTGACGGGGTAATGAAGGACTTGTTGAGACTAATTGACGGTAAGGGCATCGTGCAACCCACGGACTCGGCACGGTTACGACGCCGCCTCGCATCCAAGCGGCAGCTGATGCGACAGCAGCAAATACAACAGAATGCAAGTGAGAGAAGCGGCGGCGTGGCTGGTTCCGTGCCCGCGCCCGACGTCGATGTGTTGGGTAATGCGATTGCTGAAGTCGTGAAGGACTTTGACGATGACAAAGGCAAAGGCCCTAAAGCTGGCCAGCCGACTGCACATCAACAGCCAGTGAAAGTGCCCCTGGAGCGCGCAATAATTTATTTCATGCGGGATGTCGCGCTTCCGCCACCAAATTGTAACGTGGAGTACACTTTCCGCCTCTTTCCGGGGGGACGCGAATTCAAGTGTCGCAATCCATCGCCATACTCGCTCCCACCAGTGGATTTTCGAATGGATGCGTTTTTCGCAGCGTTGCGGAAGCCTCGATACGTCAGCATTCTGCTGGCGTGCGCGCTTTGTGAAACGAAAACAATTTTCGTATCGCAAGACACCTCAAAACTTGGTGTCGCCTGCGAGACACTGCGATCTCTACTGCACCCATTGAATTGGGAGGGGCCATTCATTCCTGTTTTGCCCAACAAAAGGTGCGTGCTGGATAGACGTATGCTGATGCTGCCACTGCACTTCACTCTCTGTGACGATTTGTGCTTTGCCGTGACTCCAGTGCATTCTTGGGTGTGCTCGGCGCCCCAACGCCAATCATCGTTGGCGTGAATCGCTCCGTCTACGACGAGGGTGGCCTCAGTGATTTCAGAGGGGGCTGCGCGATATTTGACCTGGACAATGGCGACTTGTTTATCCCTGATTATGTCGTACAAGACGAGCTTCTGCCGCAAAGTACCAGGGACTGCCTCGAGGACGGATTGTTGAAACACACGTACAATAACTACAGTGGCGGTGCAAGCGCAGAGTTCTCCTCGTCGAAGTTCAACCAAGAAGCAACTCGGAACGTGTTTAGAAATATCATGACGGATCTATTGTCGAGCACAATGGAAAGTTTGGACCCGTCCACACTTCAATTTGACTGTGATGCTTTCTTAGCGACACAGCCGGACGTTGTCGACATAGATGCCCCTGGCTTCTTCTTCGAAGAGTTCACACAAACTCAAATGTTCGCAGCTTTCACCGCGCGGGTCACTGCGCACTGCCGAGGTGAGAAGCTTGATTTTGAACTTTTGAAGCTGGATTTCCACCACCAACTTCGTCGTGGAGCTTTCGATGCGGGTGGGAAATCTAACGGTGGTCGTTTCGACCTGCTCAAGCATCCGCACTGGCTGGCCGAAACAGCACCGTCAGAATCCGCTGCCTCGACTCGAACTGGTGGAGCTGCCAGTGGTGCCGCTTTCCCTCGTTCGTCAACGATCGACGGTTTTGGTTTGTCCCGATCAATGGTGGAAGAGACGTTGGTGGGACTAGATGAGCAACTTCGCTTCGAGGGGCAAAACGTCCGGCCCGACAACCAGAATCAGCGAAACTCAAATGTAGCGGCGGCAGTAGGGTGCGCTTTCCCAGACAGTCAGTCAAAGGATGTTCCCTTGTACGACGTGAATCCTGGGAAAGACGGCTCATACATTGTCCCTCGCCTCGACTTTACCGGCAAACGAGCAATGGGCGCGCTAGCAGATACCAGTCTGCTGACTGTTCGCCGTGATTTACGACGTGCTATGTACGCTGAAACAGTTGCAGTATCAATCCGCGATGCCAAGTCACAGCTGCAAGACTTGAAGAGAATATATTCCGCACTGAATCCGATCGACGACAACCTGTTTGCGCTCTCAGCTGTCACAGACACAAAGGTCTGTGTCATTGGTTATGTCACTCCAGTTCAGCTTTGCCCCCGCTTATTTGTTCGTGTTGTGCTGCCAGGTTCACTATGCGTTGGTCAAGCACCGTGAATTAACTGTGCGCCATTGCCAAGGCCTCCTTCATAAAATTGGCAAGTCAATCAGCGCATTGGGTGACTTTCACCGAAACGCATTGGTGAAAATCCACCTCATTGACGCAAAACTGTCACAAACAAGTAATGGTGGCGCGGGCGCTGGGCGCGCACCAAGATCAAGTAACTTTTATGAGCCGTCGCCACGGCTTCGCGAAACGTATCGAGGGCATTGCAGAGCAGAAGCGCGTTTATGGGCTGCACAATGCCACGATTTGTGGTCAAAATTGAAAATTCTCAGGGCTTCGTTGCAGAATATGATTCACAAGCGCGAGGGCCTGCAGGTAAGCGCACTTGATCGGACTGTCTGTACATATCGTGGCAGCTCAGTCTGTTGTTTGTCTGCTGTAGCTGTCGTTGGTAATGTTGTTGTCGAATTTGAGAAAGAATTTGTGGGACGCGAAAAAGGATGTTGATATCAGCCAAAATGCATTCGAGGAGGCCAATGAGAAGTGGGAGCAGATCCTACAACAACGCCTTGACATCATGGGGCGCTCATCCATGAACACAAGTTTTGCATCGCTCAGCTCTGCTCGGAACGATCAACGGTTCGCCTTGCACAATTGTGGTGCGGTCGTGCTGAACAAGTTCTTACAGTGGACTGTTTCTTTGTGTGTAGAGATAAAAAGAGCATCATCGACAACGAATCAAGTCAATTTTACACCCATTACGCGGACGAGGTCCACCCTTGACTCTACAAGCAGTGCATCTGTATCAAGACGCTATTTGACTTCGTTTCTTGGGTCTGTAGGTGCGCAAGTTTCACACAATCCGGTTGACGCGAGGCTCCAAGGTGTGTTTCATTGTTGGACTCGCTGTGATCGTGCGCTTTGGTTCACCTATTGTCACGCTACGTCTTGCAGGTGGCGATGCTGGTGCATGGTATTCCGCGTTTTCGTGCGGTTCTTCGGGCAGTGTTGAAGCGGTTGGCCGACAACGACGCACAATGCCTTGACGAATTGCGGTTCATTTTCGCACAATGCAGGTCTGTTATTTGTGCATTCACAATGTTGGAGATAAAAATTCTGAGCTTTTTTTTCATGTGTCTGCCGACGTTGCCTCCACAGTCGATACTTGAGGAACTTTCTAGACAACATTTCTCGCAGGACAGCGGAGCAGTTTCTTCCGAACGTGGACAATCTCGCTGTATTGATTACATTGAACGACCTAGTGGCTGTGGAACCCACTAAAAAAGTTGGCAACGCGTCCAGTACTGGATCAGATGAAGAACAAGTGGATGACGACAACAGTCCCTCGCAATCACGGAAACGCCGGCACAAGCGTAAAGGTTTGTGCCAATTCGTAAATGCAGAGTCCCAGATGCAAGCTTTGACGCTTGGCTGTGTTGGACATGTGTAGGTGGCCACAAGCACGAGGACGCACACGTGGTATCTGTCCGCGAACGTTTGGAGAGAATGAAGCAATATCACAGACAGCACATGCCGTCAACTTCATCATCAGTGATTAAGGGTGCAGCGGGGGCAGATGGCGCAGCTTACGGAGGGTTTGCATTGACAGCTCAGCTTCACGCGCGAGTCCGCGGCGGATTAACGACGAAATCCTTTCAAATCAATAATGCGAACTTTAACTCGAGGCTGGGCGGGCGGCACAGCAGTGAATGGCACACACGCATTGACTTTCGTGAACTACTGCCGATGCAAGGACATGATACGCATGTGTTCACACTTTGGGTACGTTCAAGTTGTCGAGACAGCGGATCCTAACGATGTCGCTCACGATGTGCCGTACATTCCACAGGCAAAGTGTACAAAGGATGCAATAGTGTCCAGCATTTCTGCCCTCGACTTTTTCAAGCACCAGGCCGCAGTTTTCAAGCACTATGACTACAACCTGTCCACTGGTCGTCGTACTTTCCATGACACGAAGCAACCGTTGCGGTCACAGTCCGTGCAATTCAAAGACACGTCAACGGAGCCAGACACAGGCGCTAGAGGTGGCGGGGCAGCTGCTGATGGTGCTGCTACGACACCCGGTGCCGGGCAACAAGGTAGCGGGGACGGCGACCCACCGGCCACCACACCATCAGCCCGACGCAGTGCTCGCCGCCGTTCCTCATTTCAAGCCACCAGAGACACCACGTCAGACGCTTCTCATGGCCAAGGCGACAGTTTGCAGGTCGGGGGCTCACCGTCAAAGCGAACTCCGTATGGTTGGACAAATGTTTTTGCCTTGAATGGCGAAGCCATGCGTGACATGGAGGCATCGTTCCAAACTCTGCAAAGCGTGTTCCAAGCAAGTGGTGCTGCGATTCAAAACAACCAATGCGAGCACCTGAAGGCATCCATTCTCGACTTTGGTGAAAATGAGCAGAGAAGCGAGCAACGGCGAGAACACGAAAGCATGGTTAGCTCGGCGAAGGCTGCATGCGATAAGGTTCAACGTCAACTGAAGGAATGCGATAAAACCATCAAAGAAATTCAAGAACACAGGGAAGCGCAAGAAAAACGTGACGATTCTGGGTACGTGGACAAAACCATTCGACTCTTTCGATCCGATCTAGTGGCCGTTTTTCCGTGACGCTTCTCGTTCTTTGTGAAGCCTTGTTTGCAAGACAGTCCACTTGACAAACCCTTTTTTGATCGGATGGGGACCAAAACACAAACTGAACAAAATTGGATGTTGTGCGCGCCAACCGAATAACGTTGATGGTACGGCCGAGAAAGCTGTGTTGAGAGGATATCAAGAAGGTCAAAGATTGCTGTGCGATGTGTAGGTATTCAGCCAGATCATGTCATTCTAAGTATTGAGGGCCGAGACGTCGCTGCCATGAAGTTCAAAGATATTGTCGAGCACATGTACGTTGACTTTCTTTGTTCGCTCTCCACACTACATCAACAATAACGACGGTGACGGACTTGCTGGGTGAAGGCGAACGTTAATGGTCGAGCAAGGAGCTCCTGTTCCAGACGTATTGCCTGGGAAGAAAAAGCGCGATTTCAAGCCGGCACCCGTGAAGGTGGACGCTAACGACACGTCGAAGGAAGACGGCAGCGATTCCACGCCAACACCAGTGACGACTGACTCAAACGACGTTCAAGCGGAAGACGATACCGAATCCAAGCCACCGCCAGTGAACAAGGACGCAAACGATGTTGCAAAGGAAGGAGACGGTAGTTCAAACGGTATCGCTAGCAGTGGCGACGATGCACCCGCAGGTGACGAAGTATTGGAACCGGACGCGGCGTTGGACACCGCAAATGCCGACGAAGTCAAGGCGAGTGCCGCTGAGACTAAGGCAGCACAAGACGATGCTGTAGACGACGCAGCACCACAATTGCCAAAGCCCAGTGACTCCAACTCCGCGAGTGATAGTGCAGAGGATGCTAACCGTGATGCAGAAGAAGAAAACGCCGAGATCATCACACCAACAATATCGCTGCAGCAAGTGCAAGAGGCAAGCGGCAGGACATCCCTTGCAGGTATCAACGGTGATGATGCTGGTGGAGGTTCTAAGGAAGAGGCGGGCCGGGTTGGGCTAACAATGATGATTGGGTCTCGACACCACGTTCGATTGCATGAAATTGAAAAGAAATTGGCAGATGAAGTCAGTTCGCGTGTTCATGTTTGTGATGATGACCGTTGTGCTTGTGACTCACTTCGCTCTGCCCTGCCACCGATCAACAGATCGCTCGCCGCCAACAGTTGGCCCTAGACTTTGAAAAGGCCACAAAAGAACTGAGTGTGCGCCAAGAAAAGTTCGATGTTTTTCTGAAAGAATCGATCGTTGCATTTCAGGCAAGCATGCTTTCCAAGCCAACGACATAATCACGTCCTTGTCACCCGCCCCGATTGTTTCGCTTGTGCAGAACACAGAAGATCGTCGCGTGCGCGAATTGCTGGCAGTGTTCAAAGCCAGCACAACAACTATTTTATCACACGTTCGTTGTCGCTCAGCTTGGTATTGTCTTGGTAGTTTCGATTATTGCTCAAAGAGACTTCTCTTGTGGATAGGTGCGCGGCGGCATTCGGCCGATGGAGGAGTTGTACGGCTGCGCCAAGAAACTGGATCCCAAAAAGGATATGAAAGAGTACCTTGGGTACCAGGCAGTGCTCTCCCGCAACATTGCAACGTTCGTGGTGGTCATGTTCCAGATGTACTGTTTTGCGATTAAATGGTGCTCTGATGTGTTTGGTAGACTGCTGCCTTCGAGTGTCGCAGTCGTGGACGAACAAGTTGGCGCAGCAGCCAATTTCGACGGGGAAGAGACGAACAACGACAATACTAGCATGCACCGAGGCCACCATCACGACCACGCCGACGGGCAAGACGGCCAGGACGGCCAGTACGCGGCATTTATGGACCAATTTGAGCATGGACGCACGGTGTTAAAACAGCATCAGAAATTTGGCTCAGATTGCACGGCGAGAATAGATGCTACAATGTCCAAACTAAGTGCGGTGTTAAGCGCTGGCCGTGAGGCTATCTACGGACCTTTGACAGAACAAGAAAGGGCAGTTTCAGCCTTAACACCCACAGATTCTGCGGCCCTGCACACAAGCTCCAAGGATTCCGATGACGACACCGCCGCCTCAAATGGCACACAGCCCACGCCCACCAGCAGCGGCCAACCCTCGAACGGGGCATCCAAGGATTCCAACAGACATTTGGCGCGCTCCTCCTTGTTTATCCAGGTTGGCGGTTGTGGTTGGTGTGCTCGCAGTTCTGAACAACGCTGAGCCCGTGTGTTGTCCGCGCAGGTTTGCAACTGTATCAATCAGATTGTGGAGGGCCAAATCGGGATATTATCAGTCCTGAAACTTGCATTTCAAAAGTACACGCGCCAGTGTCGTGTTCTCAAGATACACTTAAAGGTCTGTTGGTTCTTTCGTGATGTGGGCGCTTGTTGCCATCTCATTTTACATTTTGCACTTTGTTGTAGACGGTCATGGAGTTGATACGTACACACAAGAAAACTCTCGACACGAATCTGCAATCGTTGAAAATCGACTACCAAAAGCAGGTGCGTTCTCGAATGTCTATGTGTATGAACCGTGGTTGTTTCTCCTGCATGACATTGCTGTGTCTTTCCGTCAGTTCGACGCCGAACAACAATTGAACTTCCAGAACACGTCTGGATCTGGCCAATTGACGGACGTGCAAGTGCGGCAAGGCTTCATGCAGGAACAGAGCACGTCCGTAACACGCAGAGGTTGTCATGCTGCGCTTTGCGCGTTCTCATTTTAACCTGATCGTTTCTGACATAGCTGGGAAAAGAAAGTCATGTTCGAAATTGCCAGGGGTGCCCATGGCGCTCAAATGTCGCAGGTAGTCTTGGCTGTTTGGCTTTCCTTGCAACCACCAGCGTGCTTAATGTTTATGCAATGAACGCGTTTGCGTAGGTCGTGCTCTTTATGCAGCGCCAGTGCAAGGCAGCGTTGACGGTTGTTCACCGCGACATCATCAAGGTGGGTCGTTGTGCGTGTTGCCGCCAGCGATTGAACAATGTTTTCATGCGGCCGACTTCAATGCGTGCAACAGGTCGTGCAGGAGGCGTTTGTTCGAGTTGTGCACGATTACAGCTACAACATAGCCGAACAAACGGCCACGTTGCATCGACGTATGAAAGGAAAGGCTGTATTCGCGGAATCTTTTCAGGTTCGTCGGGTTGCTGTCGAGCATGAGCCCACAGCGTTGGTTGCGTAAGACTGTGCTGCTATCTGCGTAGGCAACCAAAGAATTGTTTGATACCGCATTGCAGCGACACAGCGACCCGTTCTTCAGGTCTTTACGCGAGAAAGACAAGGACAAGGACAAGGACAAAGATGAAAAGTCAACGCGGAAGGAGTCTAAGACTTCAAAGCAACGCACGTCGCTGCGATCGGAGTCTTCCGGTGAAGAGCCGTCCGACTTGCCGGCGGCTGAATCTGCTTCAGAGAGCACTGAGTCGAAAGAACAGGCCGCGGATGATACCGACAGTGAAAGGGCGAGTCGAGAAGTAACCGACTTCCCGCAATTAAATTCTGACGAGACTCCCAGTCAAGCCGATGCGCCTCACAGTAATGACAACGCTGGGCCTGGACCGACGTCAACAAGTGCAACGCCCAAGGGTCTTGCACCCACAGTGGTTGCAGGTGACGGCAATTCCTGCGGCTTCAACATTGTGACAGAGGTCACCGAGAATATTGAAGAGGAACTCGACATTCTTTGTGGGTTGTACGACAAGGTCGGTGGTGGTTGTTTGCTTCTTTTGCAATTGTACTCGTCACGGACCCATGTTTTTGCGTCAATACATTCCGTGTTTAGATTTTGATGTTCACTCGTGGATTTTCACTGGATCTGATCAAGTTACAAATTCCCGCCCGCGGCCTTTGGTTTGCGGGCAGCTCCACCGCGGAGGTACGTTGCCGTAAGCTCACTGCGAATTGTGCTTGCCGATGACGCGAGACGTGCCGTTGTCATATTCAGGCTTTGGACGCCATCGTGTCGGCAACGAAGGCCTACGCTCTGTTGAATTTGTTCCCTTGCATAAATTTGGTTCGTTTGATGCTGTTCCATTCTTGGCCGAGAACACTAGTACTCAAGCGCTGCTGCTCATTGTAGGCGGATCGATACCAATTGCAGCTGCGCCAGTTGGCTCCGATTCAGTGGAATATGAATTCAATACTGCTCACCGTTCCAGGTATCAAACAGGATTGCTGCTTTCGTGCATTTCGCTTGCAGATTTGTTCATTCCTGTGGCATGGCTTTCCAGGGCGCGACGGCTTCATTAAATTTCTAACTGCCGGCCGTGACGTCGACCGCCACAAAACTCGGGACCGCAACGCCATCGCTGTTGATGTGAAGATGTGGGGTTCGTTTGCCATGCACTGGCTTTGTGATGTGGTGAGTGAGTGGTGCAGCCATAATTAGTTCGGTGGGTGCTTCAGGTCTTCTCGATAGCTTTCTTCGAAAAGTGCACTCTTTTCCAAAACTGCGCTGGAGGATGGATTTGCAGAGGGTGATTGATGAGGTTCGGGCTTCGAATTGGAAGAGTCTTCACCCAGGCATCGCCGACTCCGTCAATGAGCTGCAAGCGTTACTCGATCGCGCGTGGGTGCGTAGTTGTCGCATTGCCGCGATGTTCGTCGTTCGCTGTGACATTCTGTGCTAACTTGATCACAGACCATCACGGCGTCTGGTGGAGTGACAGCAGAGGCACAATCGCACGGGGCCGACTTGGACCGTGGGATGCCGCGAGAAAGTGCTCCGCTGCATTTGGAAATTCAATATGCTCCCTTACAAAACCACGCTCTGCTCTTTGAGGCTTGCAGCCGCGTGCAGGCGCTCGCAACAAAGACCCTTCGTCGGATCCGCGAGGCTTACCGGCGCGACGAGCGTGGACACATTAAACAGTTTAGACGGATCGAGCACAACATCGTAACTGGAAACGAGCACATCCCTACAGATGAAATGCTGAAGCATTGCGGCGACGCGCCGCTTCTCAAGGTGGGTCTCTTGTTTTCAAGTGTGACTTAGTTGAGGCCGGGGTTTGAACTTGACTCACCGGTTTAATGTTGTGCCAGGGGTTGATCGAGGAGTGCACGACGCTAACACAAGAGTGGGGGCAGGACGCCCAAGTCTTCCATCGAGGACACCAGAAGGTTCAAGTGGCAAACAAGCTGTGCTCAAAGTACGCTGCGGAAGTTTCAGATGCCGCAACGAAGGCAAATGTTCTCCATCGGCTCCCATTGCGTGACCGTCAGCAAGAGGCCAAAATTGCTCAGCAAAACAAGGTACGTTTCAGCATCCACCGACTTTGTGCACATCGAAAACTTCGCAACCCATTCGCGGCGCCGAATGCAGGACGATGCCGAAAAGAAAGCCGAAGAGATTTGTGGAGAACTCGCACCAATGGCTGCCCTGGAGTACACCGAGAGCCTGGAGCGTTTTGTGTGTGAGTCCGCATCCACTTCCAGCTGGTTGGGAGCGCATTTGAAGACTGCGGTTCTGGAACAGCTTCATGCAAAGATTCGCGTGGTGAACGTTGAACGAGACATGCGCGAGCTGCGACTGATCAAGTCGCGCCACATTGACGCGAACCGCCGCGCCATGCGCCCTTCATCACGCAGTCCAGACCAGTTCGTGTCTGGAGAGTAGTTGAATGTTGTAAAGCTGTAAACTCCCAAGAACATGTTCAAGCAATCTCCCGTAGTGTCTGCTGGGTGAGTGTCGCAGATAGAATGCGTCCCACGACACGTTCTCCTGATTCCCACCGGGCCTCCACCTAAGTGCCAAGGTACCTATGGCATATGGCCTGAAACCTGATGGGTGATAGGTGATAGGTGATAGGTGATAGGTGATAGGTGATAGGTGATAGGTGATAGGTGATAGGTGAT
>Ga0213839_1001587_pt1 | contig 14278 bp, 10 predicted proteins | sample SWPATP21_FD_160075 | JGI IMG/M metagenome (GOLD analysis project Ga0213839, IMG submission 160075) | Coastal seawater microbial communities from Marineland, Florida, United States - SWPA TP2 #1 | ecosystem: Environmental > Aquatic > Marine > Coastal | place: USA: Florida | collected 2016-08-14 | reverse complement strand
GACGGCCGAGAGAATCGTGATCTTGGCGATGTCACCGTTGCCGAGATCCATGTTGAAGGGCTTGCCCACGGTGGGAGCGGCGGGTGCCTTAGGCACCTCTGCGACGGGCGCAGGGCTGGCAGCTGCTGCCTCTGCGGGAGCGGCACCGGCGGACTCCGGGGCTGCAGCGGCCGGAGACGACGAACTGCTGACAGCAGGCGCGTCGCCGGCTGACTTGCCGCCACCGCCGCAGGAGCCAAGAACGATGCTCAGCAGGACAAGCCCCGCCGGAATCACGATGCGCTTCTTCTTGTAGAAGGGACGCTTGACTGCAAGGGGTGCCCGCGGAGTGGGTTCGAAACTCTGGTGCGTCATGGGATGCCTTTCGTAAGTGATGGATCAAGAGGGTTGCTAAGGGTCCGGCAGCGCCGGCTACTGCCTCGTCCAGGTACCGCAGCGGCTGGACTTGAAATCCTGGCCGGCGGAGAGCGCCACCGAGGGCCGGCCGCCGCCCGGAATGTCGTTTTCGATGATGTTGCTGCCGTTGCTGCCGGTCTCGCAGATGCCCCAGTAGCAGCTGGATCCCACGTCGGAGGTGGCACGGTAGGTTCCGGCGGTGATGTCCTGGCCGACAGTCCACGTCCCGTCGGAAACCGTGTTGGCGGCTTTCAGCTTTTCTGCGGCGGTGACAGCTTCTTCGCGTTTCTTGACGGCTGCCTCGGCGGACTTCACGGCAGACTCCGCTTTGCCGACGTCGGTCTCGCGGGCCTGGACCTTCGCTTCCTTGTCGGCGATCCCGGCCTGAAGCGCCTCGTAGTCGGACTTGAGTGAGTCGTAGTCAGACCGGAGGGAGTCCCGCTCGGACTCGACACCTGCCTTCGCGTCAGCCATGCCCCTGTACGCCTCGCTGGACGTGGGATCAGGGAGCGTGGCGCCGAATGACGTTCCGCCGGCCAACAGCACGCTGGCCACGAGCACACCAAGAACCTGCTTTCTGCGGCCAGTGCGGTGAGGCGCTGTGTTCGTCCCTGCCGGCGCAGTCTCCGGCTCCAAGGCTGTTCCTGCGTTCTCGGTGCCGGGTGCCCGTGTGGTGTTTTCGGTCTTCAAGGTTTCTCCAAGGTCTCATTCGAAGAAGGACCGGCGGCGGGATACCGATCCCCCAATGCGTGGTTCCCCGCCGCCGCCACAGCTCCGAAAGGCTCTTTCGTCGGCTGCAGAAACGAACTTAGGGCGCGCAGACGTGTAGCAACTCTTTTAAGACTGATAACCCCAGTTATCAGCACTTTTCTGGCCAAATGCAGGAAGCGAACTAAGCTGGGCGAACGACCACGACCGATTGAAGGGAAGCAGCCATGCACACATCCACTGAATCTTTGTGCATGACGCTTTCCGATATTGCTGCCCTGGCAAAGGTTAAGCGGCCCGTGGTCTCCATGTGGCGGAAGCGGAGCAGCGGCGGCCAGTCGCCGTTCCCCGCATCGTCACGCCAGATCAACGGCATGGAGCTGTTCGACGCCGACGACATCACAGCCTGGCTCGAGGCAACGGGCCTCGGCAACAACCCCGAGGTGCGGGACGACGCGGCGGCCTTCGCCAGAATGGTGGCCCCGGCAAGCGCGGAGGCGCAGGACGGCCGCAGATCATTCAACGGCCTGACCGCGCTGCTCGCGCTGAAGGTCATCACCGGTCAGGAACTCAGCCCGCGTACCACGGATGAACTGCTGGACGCGGCCGACGAAGCGGACCCGGACAACCTCTTCCTCTATGCCGAGCTCGAAGCCCTGGGTTCTGAGCTTGCCGAGATGGCCGGCTTCGCTGACAGACTCGCAGACAGTGCCTTCAGCGCACCGGCTGCCTTCGAGGTGCTGCTGTCGAATCGGTTCCGGGAAGGCCTGCGCGAACAATCCGATACAGCCCTCACGGAGGCGGCACTGGATCTTGTGGCGTCGGCCGCCATGGAACTGGCGCAAGCGCTGGATGCGCCACCGTTCGTCGATGCGACGCCGGGCGGCAGTGATGTGATGCTCCGCATCGTCCAGCAGTTCGGCGAGGCACGGCCCCTGACACTGCTCACCGGGGACCACGACGGCGGCCCGTCCCGCCTTGCCCGACGGCGTCTTGTGGTGCATGGGGCCGACAGCGAGCACGTGGAAATCGACGCCCAAGGCGCCTTCTCGGTCAACGGACCCGCCGTCCATGTGGCGCAGTATCCCGCTCCCGGCGAAGCAGGACTTGGCGCCACGGAAATTCTTGGAGCTATCGAGAGCACCGTCCTTCAGATGGATGACAGCCAGCGCGCCGTCGTGATTGCCCCGGCCCGGCTGCTGTGCGACCCACTCACTGACGGGGCAGCCCGGCTCCGCTCGGACCTCCTGCGCTCCGGCAGGATCCGGGCCGTGGTTAGGCTCCAGACCGGCCTCCTGCCCGCGAAGCCGCGGGAGCCGCAGGCCCTCTGGGTGCTCGGACCGTCCCACACGGAGGTGCCCATCGCGGAACGGTGGACCATGGTCGCAGACCTCACCACAACACCGTTGAGTCCGGATGTCCGGCAGGACCTGATCAGCGACATCGTCGCCTCGATGGGCACCCGCGCCACCATCCGTGCGCATTCCTTCAGGTTTGCCAGGCTGCCGCAGACGCGCGTCCTGCTCGCCAGCAAGGGCTCGCTCGTCGAAGCCCCGCCGGTCAAAAGGCGTCCGACGTCAACTGCCGGGGCCGAGGCAGCGCTGCGCATCGACGAACTCATCCGTCTACTGTCGCAGGAGCAGTCCGGGCTGCCGGTGACTCCCGACGTTCAGGCGGACGTACAGGGCAACCAGCCAGGCACGGCTTCGGTCCAGGAGTTGATCACTGCCGGAAACCTGCGCTACATCAAGGGCAACCGGATCGAAGACGGCAGTTTTAACCAGAGCGAGGGCAAAAGGGTCTTCGGCAGGCAAGAACTGCAGTCGCCCCACAGCGCTGAGCCCCGGTTCATCAGCCTCTTGGACTTCGCCGCCGCATCCCCCGGCGGCCGCCTCACCGAGCCCGGTGACGTCGTATTCTGCACTAGCCCGCGGCCCGCTGCGAGGGTCGACCACGAGGGCGCCAACGTCGTTGTCTTCCCTGCCCGGATCCTGAGGATCGATGATGGTGATCCCGGCGGCTTGGTGCCCGACGTCATGGCTGCCGACATCAACGGTCTCACGGCAGCCGATAAGACCTGGCGCAATTGGCACCTGCGCCGCACCCCGGACGCCCAACGGCAACCCCTCACGCAGATCCTGGCCAGTCTGCAACATGAACAGCACGAGGCCCGCCGCCGCCTCGAGCAACTGGAAGAACTCGCTACCCTGTTGACGGACGGCGTAGCGGGCGGAAGCCTCACCCTGGTACACCCATCTCCACATGCCGCACCAATAGAAGGAACTGCATAATGCCTCCAAAAACAAAGGTGGACCTCGCCCCGTCCACCATGAAGGAACTCAAGGACACGCTCTGGAAGGCCGCGGACAAACTGCGCGGTTCCATGGATGCCTCCCAGTACAAGGACGTGATCCTCGGGCTGGTGTTCTTGAAGTACGTCTCCGACGCCTTCGACGAGCGGCGTGAGCAGATCAATGCTGAACTGGAGGCGGACGGGCTCAACGAGGAGCAGATCGCCCAGCTGATCGACGATGTGGACGAATACACCGGCCGCGGCGTCTTCTGGGTCTCCGAGAAGGCCCGGTGGGGGTACCTGGCAGAGAACGCTAAGGGCCTGCCGGCCGTGGACGGTGCCAAACCCAAGGCCATCGGCGAACTCATCGATGAGGCCATGGACCTGATCATGACGGACAACAAGTCCCTGGCTGCAACGCTCCCGCGCATCTACAACAAGGACAATATTGACCATCGCCGCCTCGGCGAACTGCTGGACCTGTTCAACTCCGCGCGATTTACCGGCCAGGGCGCCAGCAAGGCCCGCGACCTGCTCGGCGAGGTCTACGAATACTTCCTCGAAAAGTTCGCCAAGGCCGAGGGCAAGCGCGGCGGTGAGTTCTACACCCCGGCCGGCGTGGTTCGCGTCCTGGTAGAGGTCCTGGAACCGCACCGCGGCCGGGTCTACGACCCCTGCTGCGGCTCGGGCGGCATGTTCGTCCAGGCGGAGAAGTTCCTCGAGGCCCACAACATGGAGGGCTCTGACATCTCCGTCTACGGCCAGGAGCTCAACGAGCGCACCTGGCGGATGGCCAAGATGAACCTCGCCATTCACGGTCTGAACGCCAACCTCGCCTCACGCTGGGGCGACACCTTCGCCCGAGACCAACACCCCGAGCTCACCGGGAACAACGGTGCGGACTTTATCATGGCCAACCCGCCCTTCAACATCAAGGACTGGGTCCGTTCTGAGTCCGATCCGCGGTGGAAGTACGGCGTCCCACCGGCGGGCAACGCCAACTACGCCTGGATCCAGCACATCATCTCCAAGCTCGCGCCCGGCGGCAGCGCCGGCGTGGTCATGGCCAATGGCTCCATGTCCTCCAACTCCGGCGGCGAGGGCGAGATCCGAGCCCAGCTCGTCGAAGCAGACCTGGTTTCCTGCATGGTGGCGCTGCCAACGCAGCTGTTCCGTAGCACGGGCATCCCTGTCTGCACGTGGTTCTTCGCCAAGGACAAGACCGCCGGCAAGAAGGGGTCAATCGACCGGACCGGACAGGTGCTGTTCATAGACGCCCGGAACCTCGGCGACATGGTGGACCGCGCCGAGCGGGCACTCTCCGACGATGACATCGCCAAAATCGCCAACACTTACCACGCCTGGCGGGGAACTGCGTCGGCGGTCGAAGCAGGACTGAAGTACGACGACGAGGCCGGCTTCTGCTATTCGGCCAGCCTCGCCGAGGTCAAGGCGGCCGATTACGCGCTGACCCCGGGAAGGTACGTCGGTGCTGCCGATGTCGAGGACGACGGCGAGCCAATCGAGGAGAAAATCGCGCGGCTGTCAAAGGAGCTGTCCGAGCAGTTTGAGGAGTCCGAACGGCTTGCAGCCGTTGTCCGCAAGCAGCTGGGGAGGGTGTCATGACTTCGCTCGAGGGCTGGCACATCAAGACTCTATCCGAGGTAGTTTCAATACAGCGAGGTTTTGACCTTCCCCACCATGCCCGCCGCCCAGGGCCATTTCCGGTCCTGACGTCCGGCGAGACAGGTGGATTCCATGACGAGGGCCCAATCAAGGGCCCTGGAGTCACAATCGGACGAGCGACCAACCTTGGTCAGCCAAAGTGGTCCGAGGGCGACTTCTGGCCCCACAACACAACTATGTTTGTGAAGGACTTCAAAGGAAATCTCCCACGATGGGTCTTCCACTTTTTTGAGAATACCGACCTGGCAGGCTACGACTCTGGGTCTGTGCAACCGATGTTGAACCGCAACTACATCGCCCAGGTTCCGGTGCTAGTGCCCCCGATTGAAGAACAAGGGGCTATAGCGGAGGTGCTGGGGGCGCTCGATGACAAGATCGCCGCCAACACCAAACTTGCGGAATCTATCGCCGAGCTGGCCACCGCGGAATTCTCTCGCGCCTATAAAGACGCAGATCAGGTCGTCCGCCTTGCTGACCTAGTTTCCACTCAGTACGGAGTGACCACATCAGCCCATCAGTCACCCGGGCCGAAATTTCTCCGTGTCACGGACATCAATAAGAAGCCTTGGATCGAATGGGATGGGACACCGAACTGCACAGTCAGCGACTTGGAACTAGACAAATACCGCGTGTCGCCGGGCGACATTCTTGTCGCCCGTATGGCGGACCCCGGTAAAGCTGCATTCATCGACTCAGGAGATCCGGAAGCAGTGTTCGCGTCCTATCTTGTGCGCCTGAAGCCTCGCGACCCATCTCAAGCACTGTATGTTTACTATTTCCTCAAGTCGCCGCAGTATCTCGAATATGCTGCAGGTGCAATGTCCGGCTCTGTACAGAAGAACATGAACGCGAAAGTCATTGTTGCGACCGACGTGGCACTTCCGAAACCAGAGCTCATCGATCGGTTCAATGAAACCGTGCGCCCGCTGCGAAGTCTGATCCAGTCCCACCTCAACGAAAACCGGACGCTCGCTGCCACCCGGGAAGCCCTCCTCCCCCAGCTCATGTCGGGCAAGCTACGCGTCAAGGACGCCGAGACCGTCCTGGAGGATGCAGGGGTATGAGCCGGGGCGGGGGTGAGCTCCAGCCGGGAGCGCGGAAGTACTCCACGAACGCGTCCTTCCCGGCCACGCCGGCGGTCAGTGCGATGCCTGAGTGGCGCCCCGAGCTGCTTGCCTCCGTCTCTCAGCAGGTCAGCACTAGGCGATCCAAGGCCATCAGCGCTGCCAACCAGCAACTGCTGGGCAGCTATGTCGCCATTGGGCGGGATATCCTGGACCGGCAGAGCCTTGAAGGATGGGGCGCCAGGATCATCAACCGGCTGTTTGCTGATCTGAAGGACCGGTTCTCGGGTGCCTCCGGGCTTTCCCCGCGAAACCTGAAGCGCAAGCGTGCGTTCGCCGAGACGTGGTCGGCCGAGGTAATTGCGCAAGCACCGCTTGCACAATTATCTCGGTACTACCATCTGGCACTGATCCAAGAGCTCAACGATCCGGGAACCCGGGTCTGGTACGCCGCAGCCGCCGTTAAGCGCGGCTGGTCACGGACCGTTCTGGTCCACCAGATCGAGTCGAGGCTTCACCAGCGTTCCGGGCAGGCGGTCACCAGCTTCTCGGCGACCATGCCGGCGTCTGACCCTGGTCTTACCCAGCAGTCCCTCAAGGACCCGTACGTATTTGATTTCCTGGCGCTGACCGACCGCCGCGACGAGCGGGAACTCGAGGACCCGCTGATCCAGCACGTCGAGAAGTTCCTGCTCGAACTGGGCCGAGGTTTCGCGTTCGTCGGCGAGCAGGTCCGGCTGGAGATCAACAGCGACGAATTCTTCGCTGATTTGCTGTTCTACCATCTCAAGCTGCGCTGCTACGTGGTCATCGAGCTGAAGGCCACTAAGTTTGAGCCTGGCTTCCTCGGGCAGCTGGGCATGTACATGGCGGCCGTTGACGACCTGCTGGCCGACACCGACGACAAGCCCACCATCGGTCTCCTGCTGTGCAGGAGAAGAACAACGCGGTGGGAGAGTATGCGCTCCGGGGATACAAAACACCGATCGGTGTCGCCGAATGGACGGACACCGTGGTCAAGTGGCTGCCTGAGGAATTCAGCGCCAGCCTGCCCAGTATCCGCGAACTCGAAGCCGAGCTTTCGCAGGACATTCCAGAATGACATCCGGTCCAATAGGGGGATCCACCATGACCACAGCACCAGCCGTACCCTTTTCCGAAGCCGAATGGGAGGGTATGGCCCTTGAGCTCCTGGCCGAGCCGCTCGGCTGGCGGCCTACGTCCGGGCAGGCCATCGCCCCCGGCACGGAAGAGCGGGACACCTGGGATGAGCTTCTGATCCGGCCGCGTCTGCTTGCCGCGCTGCAGAAATTCAACCCGGAAGTTCCCGCCGAGTACCTGCAGCAGGCCTTGGCTGAAATCAGCTCCCCCAAATCCAACGATGCCATCACCGAGAATCACCGCATCCACAACTACCTGGTGGACGGCTACCGGCTCAGCTACATCGACTCGGACGGCAACGAAACCAACCCCACGATCCACCTGCTTAGCCAGGACCCCGACCAGAATGACTGGCTCGCCGTCAACCAGGTCACCCTGGTGCAAGGAGACTACAACCGCCGCTTCGACCTCGTGCTGTACTGCAATGGCATGCCGGTGAGCATCATCGAGCTGAAGAAGGCCGGCAGCGCCACCGCCGACGTAGCCTCGGCGCATGCCCAGCTGCAGACGTACCTGCGGGAATTCCCCATGGCGTTCCGCTTCTGTGTGTTTACGCTGGCCTCTGACGGGATCCAGGCCAAATACGGCACGCCGTTTACACCCCTCAACCACTTCTCGCCCTGGAACGTTGACGACGATGGGCTGCCGGTAGCTCCCGGTTTTATGGAGGACGGTGTGGCCGTCACGGCACTGGAGACAGCCCTCAACGGTTTGTACAACCAAGAGCGCTTCCTACAGCTGACCCGCAATTTCACAGCGTTCGACGAGGGCTCCGACGGGCTCGTGAAGCGCATCGCCAAGCCGCACCAGTACTTCGCCGTGACCAAGGCCGTGGGCAGCACCGTCCAGGCGGTGGAAAGCACCGGCAAAGCAGGCGTCGTCTGGCACACCCAGGGCTCTGGAAAATCCATGGAGATGGAGCTCTACGCCAATCTGGTGGCACGGCACCCCAAGCTGAAGAACCCCACCGTCGTCGTGATCACGGACCGCAACGAGCTCGACGGCCAGCTGTTCGAGGGCTTTGACCGGAGTCTGCTGCTGGCGGAGTCGCCCAAGCAGATCCGCAAACGCTCCGAGCTGCGCGAGGAACTGAGCAACCGCACGACAGGCGGTATCTACTTCACCACGCTGCAGAAGTTCGGCCGCAGCAAGGCGGAGAAGGACGCCGGTTCCGAGCACCCTCTACTGTCCGACCGGCGCAACGTCATCGTGATCGTGGATGAGGCCCATCGCTCGCACTATGACGACCTGAACGGCTACGCACGGCACCTGCGGGACGCACTGCCTCATGCAACGCTCATCGCGTTCACCGGCACGCCGCTGTCATTCGCCGACCGTAATACCCGCGAAGTTTTCGGCGCTGACATCGATGTGTACGACCTCACCCGGGCGGTCGCGGACGGCGCCACCGTGCCCGTGTACTTCGAGCCGCGGCTGATCAAGGTCGGCCTGGCGTCCGAGGTCACCGAGGAGATCCTGGACCGGGCGGCCGACGAAGCCACCTTGGGCCTGGACGACACCGAGCGGGCCCGACTCGAGGCGAGCGTTGCCGTGGTGAACGCCGTCTACGGCGCCCCGCAGCGCATCGCAGCACTGGCGGAAGACCTGGTGAAGCACTGGGAGAGCCGGCGCGCCCAGATGGGCAAGTTTATCGAAGCGCCGGGCAAGGCGATGATCGTTGGCGGCACACGGGAAATCTGCGCAAAGCTGTACACGGCGATCGTGGAGCTGCGGCCCGACTGGCATTCGGACGACCTTTCGAAGGGCAAAATCAAAGTCGTCTACTCAGGGGACGCCACCGATGTTCCGCCAGTGTCCAACCATGTGCGGCGTGATTCTCTGAATGCGACCATCAAGGAACGCCTCAAGGATGTCGACGATGAGCTGGAGCTCGTGATCGTGAAAGACATGATGCTCACCGGCTACGACTCGCCGCCGCTGCACACGCTGTACCTGGACCGGCCGCTGAAGGGCGCGCTGCTGATGCAGACCCTGGCCCGGGTGAACCGCACCTTCCGCGGTAAGAAGGACGGGCTGCTGGTGGCCTACGCCCCGCTGGCCGAGAACCTGGCCCAAGCCCTGAAGGAGTACACGAAGGACGACCAGGCAAACAAACCCGTCGGCCGGAACGTCGATGAGGCCGTTGAACTGACCGTGACGCTGGTGGAAACCCTGCGCGGGCTGCTTGCCGGGTACGACTGGAAAGCGGTGCTGATGCGCGGCGGCCCCAAAGCCTTCGTCAGCGCTGCCACCGGCGCAGCCAACTACCTGCGAAGCCCTGAAACACCAGGCAACCGCACGGCTGAGGGCGAGGAGACGCTGGCTTCGAAATACCGCCGGTACTCCGGCCAGCTGTCGCGGGCCTGGGCGCTGTGTTCCGGCTCCGAGACCTTGGCCGAACTGCGGCCGGAAATCCAGGTCTACGAGGAGACCCGCGTGTACATGGCCAAGTTCGACGCGGCAGACCGCCAGGCCAGCGGTGAGCCGGTGCCTGAGGAGATCCAGCGGCTGCTCAGCAACCTGATCGCGTCAGCAACGTCTTCAGGCGAAGTACTGGACATCTACGAGGCAGCCGGAATGCCAAAGCCCTCACTGGACGACCTGACGCCGGAGTTCATCGCCAAGGCCCAGAAGGCACGTAACCCGCAGCTGGCCATCGAGGCGCTGCGGAAGCTCATTGCCGATGAGTCGGCTGCGGCGACACGCAACAACGTGATCCGCCAGCGGGCGTTCTCGGAGCGCATCACCGAGTTGATGAGGAAGTACACCAACCAGCAGTTAACGTCTGCTGAGGTTATTGCCGAGCTGGTGGAGCTGGCCCGTGAGGTGGCTGCCGAAGGGAACCGTGGAGCGCACTTCACTCCCCCGTTGAACTCTGACGAGCTGGCGTTCTATGATGCCGTGGCTTCGAATGAGTCCGCCGTGGAGGTCCAAGGCGAAGGCATACTCGCTGACATCGCCCGCGAACTGGTCTCCGTGATGCGCCGGGACATCCGGACAGACTGGACGGTGCGCGACGACGTCAGGGCCAAGCTGCGCTCCTCCATCAAGCGCCTTCTGGTTCGGTTCGGCTACCCGCCGGACAAACAGCCCGAGGCCATCAAACTGGTCATGGAGCAGATGGAGTCCATGGCGCCCCGGTTTGCTGAGGCTCGACTGTGAGCACTGCGGCCGGCAGATGCATGGTTTCCCTGAGCGTTCGATCGATGATCAATACATGCTTGGCTTACCGGAGCCGAAAGTTGCGTCAGCGATACTTCCTGACTCAAGTAGTTTTGGAAGCGCAGCTTTCAAAACCGAAGCAATGGCATGTTAGCGGACAGGCAGCAGAATGGTTCTCCATGCCGTCGCTAGCAGCTAAGCGGAGCGTCCGCTTAGGTGAATTACGTCAGGCAATTCGTCAGCATGCCCCGTCGGAATTATTGCCGGCGATTGCGCGCATTTCGAGTGGACTACGAGAATATGAGTTTGATGAGGAGTGGCGACTCCAGTCCCCTTGGGCGACCGCTGCAGTCGCTCGGGAATCCCTCATGTATGGGACGGAGCATAGGGCCAAGCCTGTTACCGACCGGTCACTCCGCCGAATATTCAACCTGTTCAACCTCGCCGAAAACGGGATTCCTGACGGCGACGATCTGCACCTAATGATAAGCGGCTTCATATACGAGCAAGCCGCATATCAGGACACGCCGCTTTACGACCTGGCCCGCACGCTTCTCCTGCTGCGTGACACAGAGATCGTCGCTCCCGAGATCCCTCAACGGGACTGGACAGAAATCTTGGGTGTGGGCTTGGACGAATGGTTGATAATTGTCTTTGCGCTGGCCACTGCTGCCAAAAACAATTCTGGACAGCTCGACAGGACCGCACCCAGCCGCGACAACTGGCAGGATATAGACCCTCGACTCAGCCCTGAACGGGTTGACATCGTCCTTCGGCAACTTACGGTAGACGTTGACACGTTCAGGATGAATACTGCGTCGGCACCCTCAACTGCCGACCATCTGTGGCGATTCTCGTATAATCAACTGAAGAGCACTCCCTTTATTGACTTCTCCCAAGGTGTTCTAATTGCGCCTCAATACCTGTTCGTACTGCAGGCCATGATGGTAGAAAACATATTTTACCGGGTTGGACGAAAATGGAAGCTGTTTCCAGAAGAATTGGGCTACAGGGTAGAGGCCTACACCGGGCGGCAGCTGCGCCATGCAGGGTTCAGCAGCGTAACCCCTGAGATCACGTACGACTCAGGCTCGAAAAAGTCGGTTGATTGGTTGGCTGTCATAGCCGACACCGTGCTCCTCGTGGAGTGCAAGTCAGCCAAACTCAGTTTGGACGTTCGCGCCGGTGGACCAGGGGCCTTGCCGTTCCTCGAAGACAGAATCGGCAAGGCCCGGAGCCAAATCGCAAAAACAAAAGGACTCATAGAGGAGTCGAAGCCCGGATTCGAAGACTACAAAGGACTTCTCCCTCTAGGACTCATTGTCACAGCTGAGCCCGTCCATATAGCCAATGAATCCGTCTTCACCGCGAGGTTGCCGCCGGCAGAATGCCCGACCCTTGTCGTTTCACTGAAGGAGTTGGAGCTGCTGTGCCAGCTGGGAGCAGAGGAAATGATTCGCACTATCAGGGCCATCGTCGACGATCCTGATTTCACGACCCTAACGGCGGAACATGCCATCCGGCAAAGCACAGACCGGTTGGGCGCAAACGGGCACAACAAAATCGTCGAAAAGGCCTTCGACGCGACTCTGAAATTGGGCCAGAAAGTAGAGGCAAACCTGTCCGGGGCAGACGGGACTTAGCGTCAGGCGGAGAGTGCCTCGCAGGGATCCGCAAGCGCCCCTTCGGGTCTGGACAAGCGCCGCACCAGCCTTCTCTTCCCGCGGTGAGCCTTGTAAGGGGCCGGTTGCCGCAGCCGGATAGGATCTCGCCGCTCACCGTGCTTCTGATCCGGCCCCGGTAGCCAGCCTGGAATCCGGTCATGACCGCCCTCATCCGTCCGCGCGGAACGCATCCAGCGCCAGGCGTATGGTATCCACAGCCCGGGCCGCGCCGACCTCCGCCATAACCGCTGACCACTTGCGCGCCGACGTCCGTTGTTTTGACGGTCGCCTCAGCGTCGTCGTCCGTCGAGACCGCACCCTGCTTACACCGAGATCGACAGGCCCCCGGTACCATGGTGCCGAGGCGAGGGGGCGGTTTCGGCACTTGTGAGCCAGACCGGGGGTCCGCCAAAGAGAGGGTGCTATGACGGACGATGGCTGGTTCAATCAAGAGTTCCGCCAGAAATGGCAGGAACAGGCGGACAAGATGGGTCGCTTCAACCTGGCGATCTTTGGCAAGACAGGTGTCGGAAAGTCCACGTTAATCAACGCGATCTTCGGTGAAGACGTCGCTCCCACTGGCATCGGTGAGCCGGTCACGATGGAGGATCACCTCTATTTGCACCGGGCTGGGTTCCTCGGCCTGCTCGACACTCGTGGCCTTGAGATCGGTAAGGACACGGACACGCTCATCGCGGAGCTCGGCGCATATGTCGGGCGCATGCGTGCTAGACCCCTAGCTGAGCAGATCCACGTGGCCTGGTACTGCGTACGCGCCACCGATCGTCGATTCGAGGACACCGAGGCGGAGTTCATCCGTCAGCTGCACGAGCTCGGGCTTCCAGTCGTGGCCGTTCTTACGCAGGTGCAGTCGCGAGACGGCGAGCCTCACGGCGATGCAGTAACTCTTGCCGACCACATTGCCGGACTCGGACTGCCGATCGTCGGTGGCCGTCCGATCCTTGTGATGGCCAAGGGGGACGACTCAATGGCCAAGTGGAGCACGGCCTAAAGGACCTCGTGGATGCCACATTTCATGTTGCTCCGGAAAGCGTCGAGTCCGCCTTGGCCGCGGCGCAGAAGGTCGACTTGGACCGAAAACGCAAACAGGCTAACGATGCGGTCAAGGTGGCTGCAGCGCTGGCCCTGACCGTGGGCGCGATTCCCATGGGGACCGCGGACGCCGGTCCACTCGTTACAATCCAACTCGGCATGATGGCGAGCATCGCAGCGATCTATGGCGTCAAGATGGAGACGGCCACGTTGGCCGCAGCCGTGGCGACGACGCTGGCCACGGCTGCGGGTAAGAGTGCCGTTGTGAGCCTGCTGAACTTGATCCCCGGCGCCGGGAAGGTTGTAGGTGCCACAATATCCGCTGCGGTCGCGAGCACATTCACGATGGCTGTTGGTAGCGCTTGGTCAGTCGTGTGCGGTGAGCTCACACAGGGCAGGCTCAAAGACATTGACGGGGCTATAGACAAGGCGTTGGTGCGCGAACTGTTCCAAACGCAGTTCGCAGTTTGGTTCAAAAAAGTAAGCGTAGACAAGGCGTAGCTAAACCCGCCGTGTGACTAGACACTCTGCTTATATCGCCAGGGACAGCGCCCACCCCCGGAGTCGACGATCGAACCCGCGGGATGAACCGGCCTAATCAGACCCTGCAGCTCGTCGTTGATCTCGGCGGAACTCCATACTCATCACGATGGCTTCATCCACAACCACCTCTTACACTCAGGGGAGGTGACATGCCGCACCTACTCAGTGACCGTGACCTTGAGCTACTGAATGAGGTTGGTTTGTGGCCAGTGAGGGGCTTTTCTGTTCCGAGGACCCCTAGGTACGAAGGTCGAGTACTAGCGTCCTCCTTAGAGGAGAGATTGATGGCCATAACCACGGGCGAGGCCCGCCGGGACCTGTTCAAACTGATCGAGCGCGTCAACCTCGATCAGAGCGCAGTTGAGATCACGTCAAAGCGTGGATCCGCCGTGCTTATGTCCAAGGATGAGTTCGATGCCCTGGTGGAGACGAGCTACCTGCTGCGCAGCCCCGCGAACGCCCAGCGCCTGTTGTCTTCCCTCTGCTCCGCCCGCGAAGTCGAAACTGCCTAGCACAAGCCTTAGGCCGCAATCGAAGTTGCCGTAACT
>Ga0213839_1001586_pt1 | contig 14280 bp, 20 predicted proteins | sample SWPATP21_FD_160075 | JGI IMG/M metagenome (GOLD analysis project Ga0213839, IMG submission 160075) | Coastal seawater microbial communities from Marineland, Florida, United States - SWPA TP2 #1 | ecosystem: Environmental > Aquatic > Marine > Coastal | place: USA: Florida | collected 2016-08-14 | reverse complement strand
GAAACCATACGCGCGAGGCCTAACGAAGCTTGCCGCGGACGAGCCTGGGCCCGGCCAGTCGAATGGCTTGCGCTTCCCTCGTCACGCTGCGGCAGTGAGGCTCGCAGCGGAAGCAAGCGTTAGGCAAGCACACGAGCCCCCTCCGCCCTTGGTGAAACCACCGGACGCCGCCAGCCTGAGTTGACACCAGATGTGCGTCCAGTGTCTAGTGTCCGAAACGTACCGGAGTTTCCCATGCTGCGCCGCCCGCACGTTCTCTTCCTCGCTCTCGCCACGTCCTGCTCACCGAAGCCCAAGTCCGACGCAGCGGTGGACGCAGGGTCGGATACGGATGTAGACACCGACACCGATGCTGATGCCGACACCGATGCTGATGCCGACGCCGATGCTGATGCCGACGCCGATGCTGATGCCGACGCCGACACCGATGCCGATGCCTCTGGGGACACTGGTACTGTCTTGTGTGACTTCGAGATGGACGTGTCGTCTCCGGACTTCGGCGTTTTGGCCAACGAGCAGATCGCGTCTCATTGCGTAGAATTCACCGGTCCTGATGTGGGGACTGACCCCGCCTTTTCCTCTCCCGCGTCCGGTGGCATTCCAGGCCAGGTCATTCCCTGCTACTATGATGACTCGATCTCTCCCTCAGTTACCGGCGTCGATCTTCCTTCTGGCAATTTTTGGGCAAGCTCAACCTATCTCCAAGTGCCGGGTTGGGGAAGCGGCCTCTGCGATGATGGGGAAGATGGCTACGGGGAGTGGCACTACCGTTTTGAACCCACCACCGGGTCGTGCGAAGACTACGAAATGGTCTCGTTCGGCTTCTCGATCTACGATACGTTTGGAGGCTTGACCCACCAGTCCAGTAGTTTTAGCGGTCACACCATCGGGTGTGATGAAGCTGTTTTCTACAACTTTCTCGCCGCCGCCTACAATACTTCCACAGACATTCCGTGCACGGCTGGATCCGCGACATTTGACCTGATTCCCCTATTCTGGGACAGCTCTGGAACTGTGCTTCGTGCGATGCCCATCGCTACCTCCGACGCTAGGTTTCCAGAGCGTGCCTGGCTCCGACAGGTCCAAGTGCTGGACTGGGGAGACGCCGAGGAGGCTCTGGTTACCGCATCAGGCCCGCCAATCTCCCCCTCTGGGGGGCTGGCTGCCGCCCCGACGCTGACAAAGCCTGCCATGGTAGCAGACTTTGCACCCGGGTCGCTTCCGATGTCGTCGGGCATCGGGTTGAAGGGCGTCGCCGCAAACGAGACGATGCCTCGAATGCAGCTTTCGTGGTCATGCGAGGCTTCGCAACAAGCCACACCGCTCCAAGGCCACAACTCCTACATTGGGAACCTCTCCGCCTACGGAGTGAAGCACCGCCTGCTCTTCCACGTGGACACGACCAACCACGTTCTCCGTATCGCACCAGTTGGTCGCTACATGGACAAGATCCAGGCCGCCTACCGTACGTCGGACGGCTACTTCCGGACCAGCATCCCCGCTTTGGGCGCAGTAATTGAGGGGAAGATGTCTGCTTCGGGGTCAAACCTCTCAATCGACGCTGGACGTGTCATCATTGCTGATGACGAGATCGAGTATGTGGTACATGCCGAACTTCTGCCACCACTTCCATAGGGCGCATTCAAGGGCTGCCGTTCTGCTACTTTGCTCAGCTTCAGGCTGCGGCAGGGCTGACTGCGAGCCCCGCATCGTGGGCGCTACCAGTACGCAGATGGCCCACATCGATAGCACATTCACAGCGTTCCAGAATGCCTTGGCGCCTGACCTCCAGTTGTGTGTGCCGAAGATCACGGTGGGGAAAGTCCGGGGGGATTGGGATGGCGAGTACAGCCCATTCTCGAAAAAGATCACGATTGAGCACACGCAGGATCGACTCTTGGAGCACGAACTCTGCCACGCAGTAGATTACCAGAACGACCTCAACCTCGACCTCTTCGACTCAAGTCTTGCTCCAGACGTCTATAAGCACAACGAGCAGAATGAGGTGTTCGCCCTGTCCTGCGAGGCCGCCTTCTATTCGGCGCGCCTTGCCGAGATGAGTTGCGCGCTCGATGAGGGGGATCTGCGGGCCGTCAAATACATCGGAGACCTCTTCCCCGGGAGCGAAAGTGTCGTGCTGGAGCCGCCCGTAAAGTTCGAGGCCCTCCATGAGGTGCACTTCGCGAGCTCCTACGAGTTGCTCGTAGATCAGAGCAGCGGCACGGTTCTTCTCCAGGGTGACCGTGCGCCCATGTTCGTGAGCGGACTCTTCGAAGACGCAGAGCTTGAGTGGGATGACGACGACATCTCGGTCGCCACCAGCACCGTCTCCGCTGGAGACGGTGTCACTGTCGGCGACATGGAATTCTCGTTCATTACTGGCGACGCTTTCCGTCGAAGCGTGGTGAGAGATGGCAATCACTACCACTTAGCCTCCTGCCCAGGGAAGAACGAGCGAAACCACCTTTGGCCTAACGGAGATGCCATCAGAACTCGGGTGGTTGAGGACGACGTGGTTCTCTTCGAACGATGGATCCTTCCATAGCCCCCCAAAACCACACATACTGAGCCGTCACGACTTCTAACACGTCACTTCGCCAGGCCACTTTGTCACGCCAACTTGTTCGGCAGCTTCATTGCCGCAGGACGACCATCGCATCTGCCGACTGGGTACCTCGGCAGGCGCAGAGACGCCTGGGCCGCATCCGACATCGGCAGCCTCCCAAGTCTGCCCATGCTCACTCAGCGGCTTGAGCTGCTCGCCAGGTCAGCATGACTGCCAGCGGGGGGTTCGCAGGGGCGAACGCTTGCGGGTGTTGCCTAACGTTGGTTGCAACTGCCGAACGGCCCTTCGGGCCTGGCTCGCGGAGCTCGCCTCGCAGTTGAACCTGGCGTTAGGCAAAAGTACAGGAGGAACTTGACTCATGGCCACTGGGTGCCCAAACACATCCAGCGCGGGGTGAGGCTCCCCTGCCCTGGCGCCTCGTCGTTGGTCGTCCGGCGATGCGGAGGTCGTACGCAGCCAGGGCGTCGCTGGGCTTCGTGAGCGGTAGCACCGTCCGATCCGGACCGCGCCCATCCCACGAGCGAGTGCGTCGAAGTTCACTCGATCGCAACCGAGAGCCGAACCAAAGGCGCCCCTCGTGGCCGTCATCGGCCTCGATACACGTCCAAGAAGCCCTTTCCGCCCTTCAGCGCTTCGGCCGAGATTTCGCCTTCTGTCCAGTAGTGCTCGCAGGTGTCATCCACCAAGCCAGGTTCAGCCGCGAGGAGCTTCCGCACTACTTGGCACGCATCAGAGAGCGCAACCTCGCCGCGCGAGCGACGTAGCTCGACCGCCAACGACACAGTCGGAAGAGCCCCACCAAGCAACGCGCTCAGTTCGTCAAGCTCTTCCGGGTCCGACTCATGAAGTAGGTCCTGGTAGGGGTAGATGGTCAACGTGTAGGCATCGTTCGCTGCGGGGTAGCGCCACCAAGGCTCCGCGCCAGCACGGACCCTCTCTGCCACACGGTCCACGGCGGTGGCAGCAGCATCAAGCGTCGCGAAGCGGAAGTGGACAATGATGCTCTCAGCCACGGCCTGCCCCTGGTGCTCCGTTGGTGTCCCGAATCGCCCCTGCTGGCGCTACGGTATCAGGCACCGCGCCAGGGCCGCCGCCCGTGCGCGCAGTGAGGCGTGGCCTCTGCGCATCGGCGAATGGTCCGAGCACCGTTCCGAGGCCGACACCATGCGCGGCTCCGCGACGTCGTCCTGCCGCCCTGCCGGCGATGGCGAGGAGCGAGCCGAAGCCGCCAGGCGAGCTTCATCGTTGAGGCGAAGCCTCAGCGAGATTTTTGGCTTTCGGAACCCACAGCTGGCCGCACCGCAGAAGCGATGGTCGAACGCCACGAAGGCGCGAGGGTTGGCCAACCAGACCGCGCTGGCCAAGGTCTGTGCGCGGTCGAGGAGCCCCCGCTGCATGGGGGCGAGTCGAGCCGAGTCGAGCCGGCGGAGCCGCGTCGTTGAGGCGAAGCCTCAGCGCGATTTCGGCCTTCGGGCCGGTGCCTCCGGCGAGCGGCGGAGTAGCCGGGGAGGCCCATCCAAGCTTCGTCGCGGCGCCGGCGCAGGCCGTGGAGGGCTACCGCGACGGCGGGTTCGCCAAGGCTCAGCGCGAAGCCGCCGGCCACCGCCGGGGAGACGGGTCCACCGCCCTCGGTGAGGCCGGCCAAGCGGACGTCCGAGCGCTGGGGAGGTGGTTGGGCCCCTCGGCGGGCGCAGAGTCGCCCGAGACGCATCCGGTACTGGTCGCCTCCCAAGGAGGCCGTCGCTGGTTCGGCCGCTCAAGCTGCGCACCTACACAGCGTGGCTGCCAGCGGGGGGTTCGCAGAGGCGAACGTGGTCGATCTTTGCCTAACGGGAGGTTGCCATTGCCGAACCGGCCGCTACGCGGCCTTGCTCGCGTAGCTCGCATCGCAATGGAACCCTGCGTTAGGCCGATGCCTTCAGGATCAAGTTCATTGGCACCCTGGCTAGACACGCCCTACAAAGATTCGGGGGTTGAGTGCGACTTCCTCTCGACACATGGGGCACGGTGGTATCCCCGCCCCCGGACGAGCCGGACCTCCAGCGCGTTCGCGTTGAACGGGCGACGGCAGGCTACCACGTCATCGTGGTCCAGCCATCCGGCGTTTTCGACCACTGGCTCGAACACGAAAGCGAGGTTCTGGACTACCTGCACTCCATGAAGGTCGAGTGGGAGGACGGGCCCAAGACAGCCGAGCAGTCTCCCGCCAGCCACACACGGTCCCCTGCTGACGCGACCTCCGCAGAGACATCGGTGTCCTCGCCCACAGACACGGCGGAGCTGCTTCGAGGGCTCAGCTCTGCGGATGTGATGGTTCGTCGCCAGTCGCTCCATCTGCTCCTTGAGCGACCTGAACAAGCGCTTCCCCCACTCGTGCAGCTGCTGCTTGATCGCGAGGCGCCCCTCATGGCCAGGGTGTGGGCCACCATCGGGCTCGGCAAGCTCGTGCCTGACGATGGAGGCCAGGTCGAGAGTGCTCTGCACACGGCCCTGTCGTCAGACGAGGCCACGCTGCGGTGGGCAACTCTCCGAGCAATCGGGCGCCTTCGGCTGCACCGTCTCACCCCAGCGGTGGCTGAGCTCATCACCGACCGTGAGTCTGTGAACTGGGTCTGGGACGAAACCACGCCAGGCGATGCCGCAAAGGCCGCGCTGGAAGCCATGGCTCCTGCGGTTGCAGAACAGCCGGATCCCATTTTCGTGCGTTGGGTCCCCGGAGCCCCCTTGCCGGCCACCGCGCAGCCCTACGTCGCCTTGCTGTGGGACCACGGCACGGTGCCAATGTCAGGCCTCGAGCAGCTGGCACAGCTCATCGCGGACTCGCGCTGTGTGTACGCAGTCTGCGGTGGTGCCCGCTCGCAGCTGCTGGAGAGCCTTGTCGACGACGCGTACGTGGTTCGCGCAGTGAGCGATATCGATGAACCCGACCACATCGTCACCACCGCTCATGGTGGTGAGTCCCCATCAGAGGTAGCGTGGTTCCTGTTCTACTGCGCGCTTCCTGCAGCAGAGCCCTTCCAGCGTGTCGTGTGCCATGTCGGAGGGGTCGATGAGCAGCAGCTCGTCCTTGATGCCGCCGTCCGTACCCAACAACTCGAAGCCGCTATACCCGCTGACCGAGACCAGTCGTTTGAGGCGTAGCCTCAGCGCGTCTTCCTGGCTTTCGGAGCAATATCCCTCAGGAGCACAGATGTTCGTGGCCGAGCGCCATCAAGGCTCGTGGAGAGGGTCTACGGCACCGCAAAGGCCCAGGCTGTCGCTGCGTCGAGGAACCAGAGCTTCATGGAGGCGAGGCGAAGCCGAGCCGAGCCGGGCGAGACCACGTCGTTGAGGCGAAGCCTCAGCGAAATTTTTGGCTATCGGGCCGGTGTCTCCGCGGAAATCGTCATCGGAGGCCTGGAGCCCGATCAGAGCTTCGTCGCGCCCCTCCAGTGTTGGGGGAGGGCCACCGCAAAACGCGGGCTCGCCGAGGCGTAGCGCGCAGGCCATCGCTACCGTTGGGGAGGCGGGCCCATCGTGCTCGGTCAGGCCGGCCGAGCGAGAGCTCGAGCGCTGGGGAGGCGGTTGGCCACCTCGGCAGGCGCAGAGACGCCCGGACCGCATCCGGTACCGGCTACCTCCCAAGGAGGCTACAGCTGGCTCGGCCTATAGAGCTGCTCGCCAACGTAGCGTGGCCGCCGGCGCTGGGGCGCAGAGGCCAACGCCTTCGCGCACGGCCTAACGAAGATTGCCATTGCCGAACCGGCCCTTCGGGCCTCGCTCGCGGAGCTCGCGTCGCAATGGAATCCAGCGTTAGGCGGATGCATTTGCGATAGTCGGGTCATGTCAGAGGACCGAACAAGGACCTCTGAATCCAGGTTCGGTTCTCGCAACTCTGATGAAAGGCATGCGGGTGCTGATCACGCAGGCATTGAGCGTTGCACGCCGAAACAGCTCGTCCCATGGCTCCACCCGGAGACAAAACGTGTACTACTTGCACCGAGTTGGGAACAGGTCTCGCGCTACGTCCTGCCCGGAGGTGCCCGCGTGAGATTCAGTGCCCTGTTTGCGCTTGCCTGCTGCCTACCTGCCTGCGGCGGTGAAGAGACGACTCTTGAGTGCTCCGACCATCGGTCCGACTGCGACATCGCGATCACCGTATGCGAGGAAACCTGGGTCCAACGCAACGCCATTGGCAGCGTTTCCGACGGCGACAGGCTCGACAGCTGGCTCGAGGTTGGGGATGAGGAGTACCACTGTGACGACCCCAACGATCTGCCAGCCGGGTGCGCTGAAGCCCAGGTCGCTGCGGAAGAGGCGGCGGGCTGTGACGGGTAGATGAGCCACCCGGAGCGCCTTTTTCCGGGCTTCGAACCCATCAGCCGGCAACTACGCCGCGCGACGCTGCCAGCGCTACAGGTTGAGGCCACACCACGCGCGTGGATGGGGCGCCGTCCTGCCGCCCTGCGGGCGATGGTGGCGAGCGGGCCGTCGGCGATAGGCATGCCGCGCAGCTGCAGGCGAGGCTTCTACGCGTCGGCGAGTCGTTCGAGCACCAGTCCGAGGCTGTACCAGGCGCGGCTCCGCGGCGTCGTCCTGCCGCCCTGCGGGCGATGGCGAAGAGCGAGCCGAAGCCGCCAGGCGCGGCACCGTCGTTTGAGGCGTAGCCTCAGCGCGATTTTTGCCTTTCGGAGCCCACAGCCTGCCGGACCGCGGAAGCCGTAGTCGAGCGCCACGATGACGCGACGAAGGGGGCCCACCGGGCCGCGGAGGCCAAGGTTCGTGCCAGGTCGAGGAGCCTGAGCTCCATGGGGGCGAGGCGAAGCCGAGCCGGGCCGGCGAAGCCGCGTCGTTTGAGGCGAAGCCTCAGCGCGATTTTTGGCATTCGGGCCGGTGCCCTCCGGGGAGCCGCGGAGTAGGCGTGGAGGCCCATCTGAGCTGCGTCGCAGCGCCGGCGCAGTCGGTGGAGGGCCACCGCGACGGCGAGTTCGCCGAGGCGCAGCGCGAAGCCAACGGCGACCGCCGGGGAGCCAGGTCCACCGTGGTCGGTCGGGCCGGCCGAGCGGGACTTCGAACGCTGGGGAGGCGCTTGGGCACCTCGGTGGGCGCGAAGACGCCCGAATCGCATCCGATACCGGCCGCCTCCCAAGGAGGCCGCAGCTGGGTCGGCCGCTCCAGCTGCTCGCCGGCACAGCGTGGCTGCCCGCGGGGGGTTCGCAGGGGCGAACGCCGTCGAGCACTCGCCTAACGAAGATTGCCATTGCCGAACCGGCCCTTCGGGCCTGACTCGCGGAGCTCGCCTCGCAATGGAATCAAGCGTTAGGCAGGGGCAAAGGAGAAACTTGGGTCTTGGCCACTGGGTGCAGAATGGTTGCCCGCGTTCAGCGAACTCCCCTGCTCTGGCCAGTCAACCGTCATGGACAGATCGCGCTGGGGGCCGACCGTCAGGACGGGGCTCCCCTGTGACCATGGCCCCGACCTCTTCCGATGGGCCCGCGACACCGCTGTAGCCTGCCTTGGCAAGCATTGTGAGCGGTCGGGGTACGGCCCGTCGGTGACCTCGCCTCGCTCACGACCACGGGCACCCTCGCTGGGCCCTCCACTCGCACTCGCTGAAGGCCATGCCATGCGCTTGGATGGTACGTCGTCCTGCCGCCCTGCGGGCGATGGTGGCGAGCAGACCGTCGGCGATGTCCCCACCGAGCCGCTGTTGGCCTGCCTCCACGCGTCGGCGAGTCGTTCGTGCTCTACAAGCAACGCTACGCCATGCGCTTGGATGGTACGTCGTCCTGCCGCCCTGCGGGCGATGGTGGCGAGCGAACCGTCGGTGATGAGCAGGCTCCACAGCGGGAGCGCTGCCTCGACGCGTCGGCGAGTCGTTCGAGCACCTGGCAGACGCCGATTCATCCGCGGCTCCGCGGCGTCGTCTCGCCTTCCGCAGGCGCTGCCGAAGAGCGAGCCCAAGCGCGAGTTCCGGCTTTCGGAGTCTGTAGCCAGCCGGACCGCGCATGCCCGGGTCGAGCATCACGATGCCGCGCGTTGGGCCAACCCGGGTCGCGCAGGCCAAGGTCTGTGCGAGGTCGAGGAGCCTGAGATTCATGGAGCCGAGGCGGGCCGGTGAGGCCCCATCAATGAGGCGTAGCCTCAGCGCGATTTTTGGCTTTCGGAGCCCGTAGCCATCCGGAGCACTCGTGCCCCGGTCGAGCGCCGCGATGCCGCGCGATTGGGGCCACCGAGCCCGCGGAGGCCAAGGTCTGCGCCAGGTCGGGGAGCCTGAGATTCATAGAGGCGAGGCGAAGCCGAGCCGGGCCGGTGAGGCCACGTCGTTGAGGCGGAGCCTCAGCGCGAATTTTGGCTTTCGGGCCGGTGCCTCCGCGAAGCGGCGGAGAAGACGTTGAGGCCCATCCGAGCTTCGTCGCAGCGCCGGCGCAGTCGGTAGAGGGCCACCGCGACGGCGAGTTCGCCAAGGCGCAGTGCGAAGGCATCGGCCACCGCAGGGCAGTCGGGTCCATCGTCGTCGGCCAGGCCGGCCAAGCGGGACCTCGAGCGCCGCGGAGGAGGTTGGGCACCGCGGCGGGCGCAGAGTCGCCCGGAACTCATCCGGTACCGGCCACGTCCCAAGGAGGCCCCAGCTGGCTCGGGCGCTGGAGGTGCTCGCAGACACAGCGTGGCTGCCGGCGGGGGGTTCGCACAGGCGAACGTCTTCGCGCCCTTGCCTAACGAGAGATTGCCACTGACGAACCGGCCCTTCGGGCCTCGCTCGCGGAGCTCGCGTCGCAATGGAATCCAGCGTTAGGCAGAAGCCAAGGAGGAAATGGCCATTGCCGCGAGTGAGCGTTCGTGTCATCGCTGTCACGTCCACATCGGCTTCAAGTTGTCGCTGCGACTGTTCTCCCAGTGACCTCTTCGCGCGGCTACACTACAGCCTCACTCCACAAATCTCTCTGGCTCATCTTCATGTTGGCAACGGTGTTCGTTCTTGGTGCCCTGGCGAATCCAGCGTTCGCGCAGGGTTCGGAGCCGCAAGCTCCTCGTCTCGTCCGTGCACCAGCAGCATCTGCCTACGTGATTGGAACTGCCTCGACCTTCAAGGCCATCGACACCTGGTGTGTGGCGTACGTCGAGCCAGAAATCACCTTCTGGGGCCATATAGAGCAGTTGGCTCTACGGTACCGTGGACACAACAGCATAGATGAGAATGACGACTGCTCCTTCGGCTACCGCAACAGCTCAATCGACACTCCGCACACGCCGGAGGTCAGGGGCGAGCGTGCGCACTTCTTCGTCATGGATGCCAGTGCCGCTCCATCAGAAGAGTTCTTCGCATTCCCAGTGAGTGAGGACTTCCCAGCGCCAGAGAATAAAGGTCGGGATGAGGTGCGGTTTCCTCCCTATGCCCGAGATACTTACTGGGTTCATCCGGAGGCTTCGGATGATTCGAGCACCGTGTACAGCTCCGTCGAAGAGCTCCCGCTCGAGCCGGCCCCGAGGGCAAAGGGAGGGCCTGTAGATGTGGTGTGGGCCATGCTCTGCCGTAGCCATCTAGAGAGGCCTGATTCCTATCCCCACCCCTCCGAGCGGCTTGAGCAGTACCGAGACGCGACCGAGCTGCTACCTCCTCTGTTCGACGAACGGGTAGGCTCCGAGAGCGACTGGTCGGCGCCGCCGTGCACCGCCGAGGCGGCAGACGAGATTCTAAGCACCTTCCCAGGTATGTGAGCCTATGGCCCACCGGTCAAAGGCAGGGCTGAGCTAAAGGCAGCCCACTGTGGCGAGGCGAGGCGAGGCCGAGCCGAGCCGGTGAGGCGGTGTCATTGAGGCGAAGCCTCAGCGCGATTTTTGGCTTGCGGGCTGGTGCCTCCGGGGAGTCACCGGACAGTACGCGGAGGCCCATCAGAGCTTCGTCGCACCGCTGGCGCAGCTGGCGGTGGGCCACCGCGACGGCGGGTTCGCCGAGGCGTAGCACGAGGCCGTCGGCCACCCCCGGGGAGCCGGGCCCATCTTCCTATGCGCCAGGTCGAGGGGCCCAAGCTTCATGGAGGCGAGGCGCAGCGAGCCGAGCCGGCGAAGCCGCGTCATTGAGGCGAAGCCTCAGCGCGATATTTTTCGCTTTCGGGCCGGAGCCTCCGGGGAGTCGCCGGAGAGGGCGTGGAGGCCCATCAGAGCTTCGTCGCAGCGCCGGCGAAGCTGGTGGAGCATCACCGCGACGGCGGGTTCGCCGAGGCGCAGCACGAGGCCATCGGCCACCGCCGGGGAGTTGGTCCCATCGTCGTCGGTCAGGCCGGCCAAGCGGGAACTCGAGCGCTGGGGGGCGGTTGGGCACCTCAGCGGGCGCAGAGACGCCCGGGCCTCATCCGGTACCGGCAACCTCCCAAGGAGGCCCCAGCTGGCTCGGGCGATGGTGCTGCTCGCCGGCACAGCGTGGCTGCCCGCGGGGGGTTCGCAGTGGCGACCGCCTCCGCGCTCTTGCCTAACGACGGGTTGCCGCTGACGAACCGGCCGCTACGCGGCCTTGCTCGCAGAGCTCGCATCGCAGCGGAACCAAGCGTTAGGCGGGTCCCATCTGCCCTTCTGGTGGCCGGCCTCCCCTCCAATTCGTGAGGGGATAAGGAACGCCCAAGCACCTCACACCTGGGCTCCCTACTCCGGAGGGCACCTGTGCCGACCACCGAGGACCTGTTCCGCATCCCGGACGGCGACACCTTCGAACGATTCTGCAGAGACCTGCTCGCAAGTCTCGATGGCATCAGCGTAGAGTCAGCGCCAGCGATCGGCCCAGACGGCGGGAAGGACCTTGTAATCAGGCAAACCTACGCCACTCCCCTGGACAGCCGAACCGCGCGTGTCTTGGTCCAGTGCAAGCGCACGCGACGAGCGGCCTCGGAATCAGACCTCGGCCGCTTCGACTCTCACATGCGGGCTCACGGTTGCACCGAGTATCTGCTAATCTCGGTAGCGGGAGTCACTGTTAGCGGCCGCCAACTTCTCGAGAATGTAGACGCGCAAACATCCCTATGGGATGGGGAGACAGTTCTCGAGAAGCTACAGTCCTCTCCAGCCGCTGGACAGCTTGTAGACAAGTATGGCCTTGGAACGTCCGGCCAAGTGCTGTACCAGCGCGCGCAAGATCTCGTCGAGAGCGCGCACCTTCCCATGATGTCCATCATCCAGCACGACGCCTCAGATGAGTGGCGATGGCTCGTCGTCGAGTATCCCGGCGCCGACGAGCTGGGAAACGTGGTTCCCCGGAGGGCTGCGCTTACGCACACAGACTGCCCCGACGACAGCGAGCCACCCGAGAGCCTCCGGCGCGTCCTCGAAGACAAGTCCCTGGAACGTCGCTGGCACATCGGCAGGGGCGGTGACCGTGAAATCCTCGATGCTCTGGCCTTCTTCCTCACGGGCTACCGTGACAATTGGTACCAGGAATGCCTTCTCGGACTAAGGTGGATATTCGCGAATGGAGTTGGTGGAACCACCTATTCCTACTGGATGGCCCGAACGATCGGGGCTCTCCCCTTCACGCCGAACGAAGCCCTACTCCAGATCGTTCAAGAAGCGCTCGAGCAGCCCGTCACAACCACGGAAATCAACCTTCAACACGTCGCCGCTACGGGCTGCGTCAGACGACACAAACTGCAAAGGTTCAGGGAGCCTCTCTTTCGCTCATTGTACGCCCGCGCCACCGGCATCGGCGCCGCGCATCAGCACCTTCGGCTGTCAACCGTAGCAGGCACTCTGCTCACGCTTCACGATGCGGGACTCCTGACCGCGGACGAGACCTCCGACTTCAAGGCGCGCTGGCTGCATGATGACTACCTCCCACTGCTCATCGAGGCGGCGCCCCTTGCCAAAGCGATATGCGATGAATCGGAATTCTCGCGCCGAGTCACAGGCGTAATTCAGACGTTTGGTCCGACCACAATCCCAAACGCGGAACACATCGTTTATCACGAGACCGGGCTGGGCACGTGGGGCCCCTTCATTCACTCGCGCTACTGGACGACGGTGGAGAAGCGCCTGGGCGCCATGCTCCACAGCGACGAACAGTAGGTGACGGCCGAGCGTCCGAAACGAAGAGCCGGCCGCTGTGAGGCTGACTCGGGCGGCAGCGCTGGCCAGGAGAGCTTCTGTGTCGGCCACGCCGAGGGTCATCAGCCGATGGCCACCGTGGAGGGCGCAGAGACGCCCGGGTCTCATCCGCTACCGGCCGCCTCCCGAGTAGGCGCCTGCCGACTCGGCCGTTGGAGGTGCCCGCCGGCATTGCGTGGCTGCCGGCGGTGGGATCGCAGGGGCGAACGCAGTCGCGGACTCGCCTAACGAAGATTGCCATTGCCGAACCGGCCCTACGGGCCTGGCTCGCGGAGCTCGCCTCGCAATGGAATCCAGCGTTAGGCCTACGTCCTGCGATTTTCGGGGTCAGGACCGTTCTCTGTTCAGCCCCCTCATCGCTGAGGGCATGCTCCCCTGCCCTGTTCAGGCAGCAATCCACTCACCATCGTTGTGGGTGAGCCGCGGTGCAGATGCCTCCGCCTCATCAGAGCTGTCGGCGTCACGCAGCAGCAGCTTGTCCAGCGCGGCGTAGTCGTCGATGGGCTCCAACCTCGTTGCAAGCACCCTCAGCAGCCGGTCTGCTGTGTCGCTCATGCGCACCTTGCCGTTCTCCCAGCGGGACACAGTCTCCGGCGTGACGCCGAAGTGGCGTGCGAAGTCGGCGCCCGACCACCCAGGCACCTTGCGGAGGAAGCGAATCTCCGCGCCGGTGAGCCGGCCCGGCCGCTGCGCCAACATCCGAGCCAGCGCCATCTCCAGCCGCCTCGGGGCCGGAATCGCCTCGTAGAACTCACCGCAGTGGTCGCACACGTCGACGTCGACACCCACCAACACCGTGCCGGGGAGGCTCCGATAGGAAACGTTGCGAGTCTCTCGCCGAAGAGGCGAGCCGCATTCGAGGCAAGTCTTCATGTCGTTCCTCCTACGGGGTGCGAATGACGGTCACCACGATGGCGCTCGTCTCGGTGTCAATGGCCACGACGACGGACAGGCGGGGCGTCCAGACGGTGTAGCGCCAGGTGCCCTTCTCGAAGTCCACGTTGCCCATGCGCCCAGCCCACAAGCAGTTCTCCACGTCCTGTTCCGATACATCACGCTGCGATGGACCCATGCGCTTCCGGGCATGGCTCGAGTACCGCAGCACGCCGTGCTGGAGGCAGGCGCGGAGAATCCGGCGAAGGGTATGGGCGTCAACAGGCTCATCGAGCATCTGAGAAATTATCATGCCTTGATGTCATGTCAAGCCGCTGACCGGCCGAGGCGAAGCCGAAGATCGGGCGCAGCTCACTGGATGAGGCGAAGCCTCAGCGCGACATTTTCTGCTTTCGCCCAGCAAGCTGTCCGGAGAACTGTGCTCGCCAGATGACCGGCCGTGGCTCGTCCGCTGCCGGCGACACGGCTCAACGGTCGGTGACAGCCACCGGAACGCGTAGGCGGCCGCTGACCCGAGCCAGGTGTTGGCCCCTGCGGGCGCAGAGACGCCTGGAACGCCGGAGGTACTGGAAGCCTCCCAAGAGCCCATCCGCAGGGGCCGGCGCCGAGGCGCACGCTCACGAAGCGCTGACTCGAGCGCTGGGGAGCAGGGGCGACCGCCTCCGCACGAAGCCTAACGAAGATTGCCATTGCCGAACCGGCCCTTCGGGCCTGGCTCGCGGAGCTCGCCTCGCAATGGAATCAAGCGT
>Ga0213839_1001582_pt1 | contig 14306 bp, 12 predicted proteins | sample SWPATP21_FD_160075 | JGI IMG/M metagenome (GOLD analysis project Ga0213839, IMG submission 160075) | Coastal seawater microbial communities from Marineland, Florida, United States - SWPA TP2 #1 | ecosystem: Environmental > Aquatic > Marine > Coastal | place: USA: Florida | collected 2016-08-14 | reverse complement strand
ACCTCGCCAACAACTTCGGCAACCTGGCCCAGCGGTCGCTGTCCATGGTGGCGAAGAACTGCGAGGGCCGCGTGCCGGCGCCGGGCGGGTTCACCGCCGAGGACACCGCGCTGCTCGGCCAGGCCACCGGACTGCTGGAGGTTGTCCGCGCCGCGTTCGAGAAGCAGGAGTTCAGCCGCGCGCTGGAGGCCATCTGGGCTGTCCTGGGCGACACCAACGCCTACTTCGCGGAACAGGCCCCGTGGGTGCTGCGCAAGACCGACGTCGAACGCATGAACACGGTGCTCTACGTGACGCTGGAGGTGCTGCGGATCGTCGCGATCCTGGCCCAGCCGGTCATGCCGACCGCGACGGCGGCCATCCTGGACACGCTCGGCCAGCCCGACGGCGGGGCGCGCGGGTTTGCGGCCCTGGGCACCCCGATCGCTGCAGGCACGGCACTGCCCGCCCCGGCCCCCGTGTTCCCGAAGTACGAGGAACCCGCCGAGGCCTGAGCACTTACAGCCCTGACGCCTCCGCACCCCTGATCCCGGGGGAGCGGGGGCGTTTTGCTTTCCCTGGGAGGTCGGGGTGTTTGAATAGTGAGACGACTTGACCAGAATGTGGATCACTTGGCTACCCTGAAAATATGAGCGCATCCACGATTGATCTGGCAGTCATCCCGGGCGACGGCATTGGCCCGGAGGTCACCGCCGAAGCCCTGAAAGTCCTCGAGAAGGCCGCGGCCGCCGAGGGGATCGTGCTCCAGCAGACCCACTACAAGCTGGGCGCGGAGCACTGGCTCGAGACGGGGGAGACCCTGCCCGCGGCCACCCTGGCCGATCTCCGCACCCGCGACGCCATCCTGTTCGGCGCCGTCGGGGCGGCCCCCGGCGATACCCGGATTCCCTCCGGCATCATCGAACGCGAGCTCCTGCTCAAGCTGCGCTTCAGCCTGGACCACTACGTCAACCTGCGGCCCTCCCGCCTGTACGCCGGCGTCGGCAGCCCGCTCGCCAACCCCGGCGAGATCGATTTCATCGTGGTCCGCGAGGGCACCGAAGGTCCCTACGTGGGCAACGGCGGCACGCTGCGCGCCGGCACTCCCCACGAGGTCGCCACCGAGGTGTCGCTGAACACGGCCCACGGCGTGGAGCGCGTGGTCCGCGATGCGTTCCGCCGGGCCAACGACCGCCCCCGCAAGAAGCTCACGCTCGTGCACAAGCACAACGTCCTGGTCTTCGCCGGCCAGCTTTGGAAGCGCACGGTCGAAGCCGTGGCCGGGGAATTCCCCGAGGTCACGCACGACTACCTGCACGTGGACGCCGCCACGATCTTCATGGTCACCGATCCGGCCCGCTTCGACGTGATCGTCACCGACAACCTGTTCGGCGACATCATCACCGACCTCGCGGCAGCCGTGACCGGCGGCATCGGCCTGGCGGCCTCCGGCAACATCAACATGGACCGCACCGCGCCGTCCATGTTCGAACCCGTCCACGGGTCCGCCCCGGACATTGCCGGCCAGCAGAAGGCCGACCCCACCGCCGCGATCCTCTCCGCGGCGCTCCTGCTGGACCACCTCGGCTTCGCCGGCGCCGCCCGGAAGATCGAGGCAGCCGTCACGGCCGACGTCGAGGCCCGCGACGGCTCCTTCCGCACCACCAGTGCGGTGGGCGACGCCATCGCGGCGGCGCTGTAGGCGTTGCCGTGCAGCTTGCCCCGCGGGTTGCCCGGGGGCGCCGCCAAACCGCCACTGCCAACGGGCGTAAGCTAGTTTCGAATCACCAATATGCTGCCGTGGTCCGAGGGTGAACCACGTTCCCACACCAGGCAGCCGATCGTGGAGGAACCATGACTCAGACTGCCCATGGCGTCGAATTCACCCAGCACCTGTCGGAGAACCCGAAGTCTGCTGAAGAGCGTGCAGCCATCCTGGCGAACCCGGGATTCGGCGACTATTTCACCGACCACACCGCGATTGTCGACTACAGCGTCGACGCCGAGGGCAACGGCGGCTGGCACGACGCGCGCGTTGAGCCGTACGGTCCGATTTCCCTGGACCCGTCCGCCGCGGTGCTGCACTACGGCCAGGAGATCTTCGAGGGCCTCAAGGCCTACCGTCACGCCGACGGCTCGATCTGGACGTTCCGCCCCGAGGCCAACGCCGCCCGACTGAACAAGTCGGCCCGGCGCCTGGCCCTGCCCGAGCTCCCGGAAGAGTACTTCCTCGGCGCCATCCGCGAACTCGTGGCTGCGGACAAGGATTGGGTGCCCTCCGGCGACGGTGAAGCCCTGTACCTGCGGCCCTTCATGATCGCCACCGAGGCGTTCCTGGGTGTCCGGGCCGCCCGCGAGGTCTCCTTCCGCGTGATCGCCTCCCCGGCCGGCAACTACTTCGGCGGCGAGCTCAAGCCCGTCTCGATCTGGATCTCACGGGAATACGCCCGCGCCGGCCGCGGCGGTACCGGTGCGGCCAAGTGCGGCGGCAATTACGCCGCCTCGCTGATCGCCCAGCAGGAAGCCGAGGCCCACGGCTGCAAGCAGGTCCTGTTCCTGGACCAGTTCAACGACAACGCCGTCGAGGAACTGGGCGGCATGAACGTCTTCTTCGTCATGAAGGACGGCTCGCTGGTTACTCCCGCACTGTCCGGCACCATTCTCGAGGGCGTCACCCGCTCCTCGGTGATGCAGGTGGCCCGGGACATGGGCCGGGAAGTCACCGAACGCAAGATCACCCTGGACGAGTGGCGCGAGGGCGTCGCCTCCGGCGAGATCGCCGAGGTCTTCGCGTGCGGCACCGCGGCCGTGATCACCCCGATCGGTGTGCTCAAGGACGCCACCGAGTTCATCGGCTCCGAGGACGCCACGGCGGGGGAGACCACCATGGCCATCCGCGCTCAGCTGCTGGGGATCCAGACCGGCACCGTGGAGGACACCCACGGCTGGCTGACCCGGCTCGCCTAGCCGCCGAATCCAGGTCGCCGAAATAAGGCACTGAGCGTAACGCGCGACGGCGGTCCCCACCTTCCGGTGGCGGGCCGCCGTCGGCGTCTGTAGCCCGCGGTCCGTCCGCGTTTCGTACCTGTTCACCCGTCTGCCCGGGGTGGACAATGGGCACATGACTGCGCTGATCCAAGTCCTGGGCTTGGTCTTTGGCGTCTTGTTGATCAGCGTCGGGATGATGGAGTGCTCCTTCATCCGCGACCAGCGCCGGCACCGCTTCTTCCTCGCCGAACCGGACGGGACCGACGCTCTCTGGCGGGGGACGTTGAACTTCGGGTTCTACAACGTCATTTGGGGGACCGGTGCCATTGCGGGCGCCCTCCTCCTCGGGGGAGCCGACGCCTCGGCCGGCCAGTCGGTCCTCCTGTTCACGTGTGTGGCCCATGTGGTCCTCGGTCTCGTCTTGTTCCTCTCCGAGCGGCGGCTTTGGGGCAGTGCCCTCGCCGAGGCCGTCCTGCCGCTCGTCATCACCGTCCTGGTGCTCGCCTGAGGACATCAGTGCAAGGATGGGACGGTGACCTCCGAGACATCCCGCGGCATTGTCCGCAGCAGCGCGCTGACCCGGTTCCGCCTCGCCCCGAACCCCGGCCCCATGAGCCTGGCCGGGACCAACTCCTACCTCATCGGCGCCCCGGGCGCCGAGGGCAGGGTCGCCGTCGACCCCGGCCCCCTCGATGAACCGCACCTGCAGGCGCTGGCGGGCGACGGAACGGTGGAACTGATCCTGATCACCCACCGGCACGCGGACCACACGGCGGCCGCCGCGAGGTTTTCGGAGCTGACGGGGGCGCCGGTGCGGGCCGCGGACCCGGCCCACTGCCACGGTGCGTCCCCGCTCACGGACGGCGAAACGCTCTTGGCGGCCGGAGTGGAGATTCGGGTCTTGGCGACCCCGGGCCACACCTCGGATTCGCTGTGCTTCCACCTGCCGCAGGACGGCCCGCACGGATCGGTGCTGACCGGGGACACAATATTAGGCTCCGGAACCACCGTGCTGGACTACCCCGACGGCACCCTCGGCGACTATCTCGAATCGCTCGACCGGCTCGAACGGCTGGGACCGGCCGCTGTGCTGCCGGCCCACGGCCCGGTGCTGCCGGCACTCGACGCCGTCGCCCGCGCCTACCGGGATCACAGGCAGGGCAGGCTAGCGCAGGTCCGCGCCGCCCTAGAGTCCCTGGGCGCCGACGCGGGGGTCGAGGCCGTCACGGACGCCGTGTACGCCGACGTCGATCCCTCCGTCCGCCGTGCCGCGGAACTCTCGGTCGCGGCGCAGCTGGACTACCTTCGCAGCGGGCGCCGCTAAACCCGGGGCCGGCTGCCGGGACGGTAGGCTAGGAGCCATGCGTATCGCCCGGTTTGTAGTTGATTCTGATCCCCTCTACGGCATTGTGGAAGGTGAGCCCGGCAGTGAGGTAGTCACTGTCATCAAGGGCGACCCGTTCTTCCACGGCGTGGAACGAACTCCCATGAAGCACAAGCTGGAGGACGTCCGCCTGCTGGCGCCGATCATTCCGCGCAGCAAGGTCATCGGCGTCGGCCGGAACTTCGCGGAGCATGCCCGGGAACTCGGCAACGAGGTCCCGCAGCAGCCCTTGCTGTTCCTCAAGCCCAACACCTCCGTGATCGGGCCCAACGATCCCATTGTCCTGCCGGAGTTCTCCGAGGATGTCTCCTTCGAGGCCGAGCTGTGCGTGGTTATTGGCCGGATCTGCAAGGACGTGCCTGAGAACCGGGTGGACGATGTGATCTTCGGCTACACCTGCGGCAACGACCTCACCGCCCGCGACGTCCAGAAGACGGACCTGCAGTGGGCCCGGGCCAAGGGTTTTGACACCTCGGCCCCGCTCGGGCCGTGGATCGAGACCGAACTCGACACCGAGGATCTCCGGATCCAAGGCCGGCTCAACGGCGAACTGCGCCAGGACGGCAGCACCAGCCAGATGATCCGCGGCGTCCGGGAGCTCGTCTCCCTCGTCTCGCAGGCCTTCACCCTGCTGCCCGGCGACGTCATCATGACCGGCACCCCCGCCGGCGTCGGCGCGGTGCAGGCAGGCGACCGCTATGAGGTGGAGATCGAGGGCATCGGACGCCTCTCCAACCCGGTAGTGCGCCGCTAGCTGCTTTTCGCGTCGCTTTCGGACAGCCGCACCGTGGATCCACGGTGCGGCTGTCCGTTTTCGCAGCGGTATTCCGGGCAAGGGGCGAGGGCAGAGATTGGTAATGTTGGTACCACTATGACTACTGCCTCCGCGTCCGACGCCGTCTCCAGCTCCGCCCCGCTTGCCGCCTCCACCGGTGAAGTCACCGCTGACACCCCGGTCCGTGTCCGGTTCTGCCCGTCACCTACGGGCACTCCGCACGTCGGCCTGATCCGCACCGCCCTCTTCAACTGGGCCCACGCCCGGCACACCAAGGGCACCTTTGTGTTCCGGATCGAGGACACGGACGCGGCGCGCGACTCGGAGGAGAGCTACCAGCAGCTGCTTGAGGCGCTCAAATGGCTCGGCATCACCTGGGAAGAAGGCGTGGAAGTCGGCGGCCCGCACGAGCCCTACCGGCAGTCACGGCGCCTGGACCTTTACAAGGACGTCGTGACCAAGCTGATCGACGCCGGCTACGCCTACGAGTGCTACTCCTCGCCGGAGGAAGTCGAGGCGCGCCACCGTGCGGCCGGCCGCGACCCGAAGCTGGGCTACGACAACTTTGACCGCGAGCTCTCCGAGGAACAGCTTGCCGCGTTCAAGGCCGAGGGCCGCCAGCCCGTGCTGCGCGTCCGCATGCCCGATGAAGACGTCACGTTCACCGATATGGTCCGCGGCGAGATCACGTTCAAGGCCGGCAGCATCCCGGACTACGTCATCGTCCGCGCCGACGGCTCCCCGCTGTACACCCTGGTCAACCCGGTGGACGACGCCCTCATGGGCATCACCCACGTGCTCCGCGGCGAGGACCTGCTCTCCTCCACGCCCCGCCAGGTGGTGCTGATCCGCGCCCTCATGGACATCGGCGTCGCCAGCTACATGCCGGTGTTTGGCCACCTGCCCTACGTCATGGGCGAAGGCAACAAGAAGCTGTCCAAGCGCGACCCCCAGTCCAACCTGTTCCTGCTCCGGGACCGCGGCTTCATCCCCGAAGGCCTGCTGAACTACCTGTCCCTGCTGGGCTGGAGCCTCTCCGCCGACGAGGACATCTTCACCGTGGAGCAGCTGATCGAGCACTTCGACGTCAACGATGTGCTGGCCAACCCGGCCCGCTTCGACATCAAGAAGGCCGAGGCCATCAACGGCACCCACATCCGCATGCTGGACGCCGAGGACTTCCGCGGCCGCCTGGTGCCTTACCTGCAGGCCGCCGGATTCGTGGGGGAGAGCCTCACCGCCCGCGAGGAGGAGATCCTGGCCGAGGCCGCGCCGCTAATCCAGGAGCGCATCTCGCTGCTGGGCGAGGCGCCCGAAATGCTCGCGTTCCTGTTCAAGGCCGACGACGCGATCGACGTCGCCGACGACGCCCGCAAGGGCCTGCCGGAGAACCTGACCGAGGTGCTGGACGCCGCCCTGTCCGCGCTGGAGCCCGTCGCCGAGTGGACGGCGGAGAACATCCAGGCTGCCCTGAAGGAAGCCCTCGTGGAAGGCCTCGGCGTCAAGCCGCGCCTGGCCTTCGGGCCCGTCCGTACGGCCGTCTCCGGGCGCCGGATCTCCCCGCCTCTGTTCGAATCCATGGTCATCCTGGGCAAGGACTCGTCCCTCGCGCGCCTGCGCGCCTTCCGAGGCTGACGTCGGGCTGATGGACACCTCGCCCGGCGCCGGGAACCCGGCCGGCCACACCTTGGGCCACGCAACCGGCCACGCGCCCGGTCCTGGGCCAGACCCGGCCGTCCGGCCGGCCGGCCCGGGCGCCGGCGCTGTCGCTGTCCATGGGATCCTGTTCGACATCGATGACACCCTGGTGGACCTCGAATTCTCCATGACGACGGCGCTCCGTGACGTCAGCGAGCACCTCCTGCCCGGCCTGGACGAGGCCGGGTGGGAGAAGTTCGGGCGGATCTTCACCCACGAGACCACCCACTTCTACGACCGCTACCTGGCCGGCGAAATAACCTTCAATGAGCAGCGGCTGCTCCGCGGCCGGGCGGCGCTGGGGTACTTCGGCGTCGAACTCGAAGACGGCGAGCAGGCCCACCACTGGGTGAGTTCCTACGCCAGCCGCCAACACGGCTACATCCGGGCGTTCGACGACGTCGGCCCGCTGCTGGATGCCCTGGACGCCGCCGGCATCCCGTACGGGGCCGTGAGCAACAACGTCCACGACTACCAGCGGGTGAAGCTGGACGCGGCCGGGCTGGAACGGATTGCCGTTCTTGTAGGCACTGACACCGTCGGCGTCGCGAAGCCTGATCCGGCCATCTATCTCGAAGGTGTCCGGCGGATCGGCACCGGCCCCGGCCAAACGCTGTATGTCGGGGACAACCGGCTGCTCGACGCGGAAGGCTCGACGGCGGCCGGCCTCCTCGGGGTCTGGCTGAACCGCGGCGGGGAGCCGGCCCCGGACTTCCGCGGACGCGAGGTCGGCTCCCTGCTGGACCTGCTGGAGCTTCTCGCATAGCCCGTGATCGCGCGGAACCGGCTCCTGGCCCGCCCTTCGTTGGCCTGTCGCTAGCTGGCCTGCCTCTTCCGGAGCGCCACGAAAGCGCCCACGGAGCCAAGGCTGAGCACGCCGACGAGCCCCAGCGCCGTGGCGGCGTCGGACTGCCGGAGCATGCTGGTGGGTGACACCGCGGCCGCTCCGGCATACAGCGTGCCCGTGCCGTCAGCGATCCTGGCATTGCCGTCCGCGAGTTTGCCCGCGCCCGTGGCCAGCTGCGAGGAGCCCGACGCCAGCTTGGTGCTGCCGGCCGAAAGCTCGGCGGCCCCGGAAGCCAGGGCCTGGGAACCGTTGAGCAGGCCGGGGTTCGCCGGATCGCCGGGAACACCCTTGATGCCGGTGTTCAGGGCCACAGTTCCGTCGGCAAGCCGCGAGCTGCCCGCGGTCATCCGGGCGGCGGCCTTGAGCAGGCCCGGGTGCTCGGGATCTCCGGGGACGCCGTCCATGCCGACACGGATCTTGGACGTGCCGTCGGCCAGGAGCCGCGTGCCCAGCACGACGCCCGGCGCGGCGGGGTCCTGACTGTTGAGCTTTCCGGCCAGTGTGGCGAAACCGGCCGTGAGCTTGCCCGTTCCTGCATGCAGCTGGCCCGCGCCGTCCTGGAGCCGCTGGGCACCGGCCTGCAGTTGGCTGGCCCCGTCGTCCAGTTTGTGCGCGCCCGCGGTGATCTTGGCGATCTTGTCCTTCACCACGGAGAGAGGCACGAGACCTTGGACCGGATCATTCGCCGCGGCCTGCAGCAGTTCCATGGCCTGGGCAAGGGCCGCTGTCCCGGTCCCGGCTTCCGGATTGCCGGCGGCACCGCGGTAGCCCTTGAGCTGGTCAGTGCCGGCCGCCAGTGCAACGGTTCCTCCGGCCAGCTGGGCGGCGCCGCCGTCGAGCTGGGTGGCACCGTCGGCGAGGTTGTTTTCGGCGTTGCCTGCCGGCGTCGGGGTCAGCGCGGCGGACAACTGCACTGCCCCGGCCGCGAGCTTCTGCGCGCCGTCGTCCACCTTGTAGACGCCCGGGGCAAGTTTGCTGTTGACATCGGTTTCGATCTTGACGGCGCCTTGGGCCAATTCGCCGGCGCCGGCCTGAAGCTTGTCCGCTCCCGGCGCCAGCTTGCTGCTGATCCCCGAGTAGATCTTCTCCGCCCCCACGGAAAGTTTGCCGGCCCCGGTATCGGCCAGGCTGGCGCCGTTGGCGAGTTTCCCGGCGCCGTCCTTCAACTGACCGGCCCCGGCGGAAGCCTGGCCCGCCCCGTCCTTGAGCTTGGCAGACCCGTCCGTGATACGGCCAGTGACGAGGGTGTAGAACCCCAGCAGGGCGATGAGCAACAGCGCCAGGATAGCGATGGCGGAATTTTGCGCACGGGTCCGGGTCTTGCTGGCGGCGGCACGACTCTGTGTCACGGATGGTTCCTCTCGACGGTCTCGCCGGCAGCGGCTCCGCTGCCGGCCACCCCGGCCGGTGTGATGCAGCTAACACTGGAAAATGATCGCAAAGCTGCGCTCAGCGGCGTGGGGGAGGGGTGGTTACTGATTAGTAACTTACCGAGCGTAAACTTGTGAAGGCCGGATTGGCAAGGGCTGGCGCGCGTTTTGCGGCCGATGGCCCGGGGTTCGGCCTGTTCGTGCCGTGCCGTTCCGACGCCGCGTGCCCGATTTGTGAAAGTGAAAACTCTCGGGTAAAGTAATTACTCGTGCTGAGGCGCCGGAGCGAGGGTTTAGGCCCAAACATCCGGTCCGAAAGTGCCATTGGGATATGGTGTAATTGGCAACACTACGGTTTCTGGTACCGTCATTCTAGGTTCGAGTCCTGGTATCCCAGCTCTGAAAATCCGCGGATTTCCGCGGGGAATCGGAAGTTTTGAAACGGTTTGTCCGATTTGAAACAGTGGCCAAATGTGTGAAACAATCATTTGGCTTGAACGGCAGAAATGCTGTTCAGGAAGTACGCGGCCCCATCGTATAGCGGCCTAGTACGCTGCCCTCTCACGGCGGTAACGCGGGTTCGAATCCCGCTGGGGTCACCAATGAAACGGTCCCGGGCAATAGCCCGGGGCCGTTTTGCGTTTCCTTCGATGCTGCGTTGCGCCGCCCGATCCGGCCGCCGGTTACGCCGCCGGTTACGCCGCCGGTTCCGAACAAAAGTCCCGCCGCCGGTTCCGCGCTACAGTCCGGCTGCGGCGTCGCGGACTTTGACCATGGTGCGAAGGTTGCGGGTGGTGGTGGCTGCCTTGTACTTGGCCTTCGCGGAGAGTTTGCTGAAGGGGCTTTCCAAGGTGCCGCCGGTGGGGGCGAGCCAGGCCAGGGCCTCCGGGCCCAGGAGGGTGAGCTCGACGCCGTCCAGGGCGCTGCCGGATTCGAAGAGTTCGGTGAGCGCGGCCTCATCGGAAGCCAGGGTCAGGTAGGTGTGGGTCGACGCGTCGTCGGCCGGGTAGGGGCAGGCCTCGACGAGTGCTGCCACGCGGCCGGCGGTCAGGACCACCACCCAGGCATCATAGCCGAACGTTTCCCGCAGGCACGCCTCAAATTCCCGCTTGACTGCGGCAGGGGCCAGCTCGCTGGCCAGCACCACGTTGCCGCTGGCCAGCAGGGTCTTCACGCCCGAAAACGGCCGCGACTTCAGCGCGTCCTTGAGATCGGCCATCTTGATATTGATGCCGCCCACATTGATGCCCCGCAGGAAAACCGCATAGCTGTTCATGGGCACAGCATACTTAGTCGTTGGTCTTGCGCAGCGCCTCGGTCAGGACACGGCCTGCGTTGCAGACCACCTCAGCGTGCAGCCTCCCCGGCTGGCGGGTCAGGCGCTCGATCGGGCCGGAAATGGACACGGCGGCAATCACGCGGCCGGACGGACCGCGGACAGGTGCCGAAACGGAGGCGACACCAGGCTCGCGTTCGCCAAGGCTCTGACCCCAGCCCCGGCGTCGTACTCCCGCCAGGACGGTGGGGGTGAAGCGGGCGGACTGGAGGCCTTCCAGCAGGCGGTCATGGTCTTCCCAGGCCAGCAGCACCTGGGCGGCAGAGCCGGCCTTCATGGAGAGCTGGGTGCCGACGGGGATGGTGTCCCGCAGGCCGATGGGGCGCTCGGCGGAGGCCACACAGACGCGCCAGTCGCCCTGGCGGCGGAAGATCTGGGCGCTTTCGCCGGTGGCGTCGCGCAGCTGCATGAGCACGGGGCCCGCGGAAGCGATGAGGCGGTCCTCGCCGGCGGCGGAGGCCAACTCCACCAGGCGGCTGCCGAGCACGAACCGGCCCTGGATATCGCGGCTCACGAGCCTGTGGTGCACCAGCGCTAGAGCCAGCCGATGCACGGTAGGCCGTGCCAGCCCCGTAGCCGCCACCAGCTGCGCCAGGGTGGTGGGACCGGCCTCAAGTGCGTCAAGCACATGGGCCGCTTTATCGATGACACCGACTCCACTAGAATTGTCCATGTAATGATATTGACGTCTCATTATCTGAGATGCAAGTCAACGCGCTGGCGTATTACTTGGCTGTGCTGGTTCAGTGGAAGCAACAGCCGCAGGAACGCACAATAATTACCGCAGTGAAGGGAGAAGGCCGTGGCAAAGACACTGGCCGAGAAAGTCTGGGACGCGCACGTGGTGCGCAAGGGGGACGGCGAAGGAGCCAACGCCCAGCCGGACCTCCTTTTCATCGACCTCCACCTGGTGCACGAGGTTACGTCGCCGCAGGCATTTGAAGGCCTGCGTCTCGCCGGCCGCAAGCTGCGCCGGCCGGACCTCACCATCGCCACCGAGGACCACAACACTCCCACGCTGGATATCGACAAGCCAATCGCCGACCTCACCAGCCGGACCCAGATCCAGACCCTGCGCAACAACTGCCAGGAGTTCGGCGTCCGCCTGCACTCACTGGGCGACGCCGAGCAAGGCATCGTCCACGTGGTGGGACCCCAACTGGGCCTCACGCAGCCGGGCATGACGGTGGTCTGCGGCGACTCGCACACCTCGACGCACGGCGCATTCGGGGCCCTCGCCATGGGCATCGGCACCTCCGAGGTGGAGCATGTCATGGCCACCCAGACGCTGTCCCTGAAGCCGTTCAAGACCATGGCCATCAACGTGGAGGGCACGCTGCGCCCCGGCGTGAGCGCCAAGGACATCATCCTTGCCGTCATCGCCAAGATCGGCACCGGCGGCGGGCAGGGCTATGTGCTGGAGTACCGCGGCTCGGCCATCAGGGCCCTGTCCATGGAAGCCCGGATGACCATCTGCAACATGTCCATCGAGGCCGGCGCCCGCGCCGGGCTGGTGGCCCCGGACCAGACCACCTATGACTACATGTACGGCCGCCCGCATGCGCCCGAGGGCGCCGAGTGGGACGCCGCCGTCGAATACTGGAACACGCTGAGCACCGATGACGGCGCGGCGTTCGACGTCGAGGTGGACCTCGACGCCGACACCCTGGAACCGTTCGTGACGTGGGGGACCAATCCCGGCCAGGGCGTGTCCCTGTCCGCGAAGGTGCCCTCGCCGGATGACTTTGGCGATGAAAACGCCAAGGCCGCCGCCGAACGCGCCCTGCAGTACATGGGGCTCGAGGCCGGCACCCCGATGAAGGACATCCGGGTGGACACGGTGTTCCTGGGCTCCTGCACCAACTCACGGATGGAGGACCTCCGCGCCGCGGCGGACATCATCCGCGGCCGGGCCAAGGACCCCAACGTCCGGATGCTCGTGGTTCCGGGCTCGGCCCGGGTGCGCCTGGAGGCCGAGGCTGAAGGGCTGGACAAGGTCTTCAAAGACTTCGGAGCCGAATGGCGTTTTGCCGGCTGCTCGATGTGCCTTGGCATGAACCCCGACCAGCTGGAAGTGGGTGAGCGCTGCGCCTCCACGTCCAACCGCAACTTCGAAGGACGCCAGGGCAAGGGCGGCCGCACCCACCTCGTCTCGCCGGTAGTGGCAGCGGCCACGGCGGTACGCGGAACGCTGAGCTCGCCGTCGGATCTGGATCCCGCGCCGGAGTCCGCAGCGCTCAGTACCGGCGCCGCGTAGCCGCTTCCCCAAGGCCGGGCTTCAGATGTGAAGCCCAGCCCACACAGCCTCGATCCGCTTAGCCCCGATCCACACAGCCTCGAAGGATCCGCCATGGAAAAGTTCACCACCCACACCGGAATCGGTGTCCCGCTGCGCCAGAGCAACGTCGACACGGACCAGATCATCCCCGCCGTGTACCTCAAGCGCATTACCCGCACCGGCTTTGAGGACGCGCTCTTCGCCGCGTGGCGCAAGGACCCGTCCTTCATCCTGAACCAGGCGCCGTTCAACGCAGGATCCGTCCTGGTGGCCGGCCCCGACTTCGGCACTGGCTCATCCCGGGAGCACGCCGTCTGGGCGCTGAAGGACTACGGCTTCAAGACCGTGCTGTCCTCGCGCTTCGCCGATATCTTCCGCGGCAACTCCGGCAAGCAGGGCCTGCTCGCCGCCGAGCTCGCCCAGGACGACATAGAGCTCATCTGGAAGGAGCTCGAAAACGCCCCCGGCACCGAGGTCACCGTGGATCTCGTGTCCAAGACCGTGCAGTGCGGCAACATTGTGGCGCCGTTCGAGATTGACGATTACACGCGGTGGCGGCTCCTGGAAGGCCTGGACGACATCGGGCTGACCCTTCAGCACGAGGAAGACATCACGGCGTACGAGGCCACCCGCCCCTCCTTCAAGCCCAAGACGCTGCCTGCCCGCTTGTCCTGAGGATTCTTGTCCTGAGGATTATGGGGTCCGGACCTCCGGTTCCGGGACTCGGAATTCGGGAAGCCGCCCGGCGCTGAGCCTGGTGGCGATGTGCCCAGCAATGATGTGCCTAGTGATGATGTGCCGCCGTCGAGTTGAAAGACTCGACGGCGGCACTCGCGTTTTCTCCTGTTTGTCGGGGCTGGCGGCTCGGTGCCTCAACTGCGCTGCTCTTAGGCAGCTGCGACGGCAACGCGTTTGCGGGTTTTGAGGGCCTTCGCCCGCTGCCGCAAGTGGTGCCGGTGACGGGACTCTGGCTGGTCCGTGGCCGGCGGGCGGAGCGGTGTGCCCGGCAGGGATGGCGCGGTGGAGTAGTAGGTGTGGCCGGTCGGGGTCGTTAGTTGGAGCGTGTGCCTGGGACCGGGGCGGGGGCGTGCGCTCCAGCCGGGGGTTTCTTTGGTGTGGTTGCAGGCTTCGCAGAGGCCGGCGCCGTTTCCGTGGCTGGTGGCTCCGCCGTTGTGCCAGGGGATGATGTGGTCCAGGTGGCGGATCGGGGCGTTGCAGTACGGGGTGCGGCAGGTGTCGTCGCGGGTTTGGATGAGGCGGCGCAGTCCGGTGGGGAAGATCCGGGCACGGGAGTCCATCCCGACGAGCTCGCCGGTGCCGGGGCGGGTGTAGAGCCGGCGGAGCCAGAGCGAGAATCCGGCGTCATCGACAGCGGCACCGGGTCCGTGGCTGGCGCCGGGCACCGGCCCAGGGCCGCAGGTACCGGGTTTGGTGTCGTTGATGAGGGTGCGGGCCCAGCCGGCGGGGACGGTGCCGTAGCCGGGGAGCCGGGCGGGTTCGGAGTCGGCCTGGAAGAGGGTGCGGTCGGTCATGACGAGCTGGATCTCGATGCCGCTGATCCCGCCGGGGGTGCCGGTGGTGCGTTCGACGAGGGCGTCGGCCATGGCCTGGCCGCGGGTGCGGGGATCCCCGTCGGAGCGGAGGGTGTCGG
>Ga0213839_1001579_pt1 | contig 14321 bp, 4 predicted proteins | sample SWPATP21_FD_160075 | JGI IMG/M metagenome (GOLD analysis project Ga0213839, IMG submission 160075) | Coastal seawater microbial communities from Marineland, Florida, United States - SWPA TP2 #1 | ecosystem: Environmental > Aquatic > Marine > Coastal | place: USA: Florida | collected 2016-08-14 | reverse complement strand
AATCTTATGCAGTCGGTCTCACAATTTGAGAAACCGTACGGGCATGTCGAAGTGCTCCGCCACCTTCTCTTACGTGCTCGGCCAGTGCAGACCGATTTTATTGTCGAGAGTGTGCTGCCAATGCTTGAGAACGCGCCGGCCTCGACCAAACAGTTCTTCCAAGGTGCTCTTGGATTCATTCGGAGGTATTTGTCGAAGAAGTTGGCCAATTTTAAGGTGCCAGCAGAAATTCTACTTGAAGGCTTGGGCGAAGAATGGCGATTTCGAATCCCAGATGTTGAACAGGAAGTTGGGGCGTTGAACGATATTCGGAAGTCTGGTATGACAGGTTGTTCGAGTTTTCGAGCACTTTACTACATTTTTATCAACGAAATTTCATGCAGGCCCTCTCCTTCGACACTGGAAGAGGTCCACCGAAGCGCATTTTCGGTTGGCTCAGTACCAATCTTTAGCAGTGCCGTACTTGAAGGATTTGCGCGACAGTCCAAGCTCGACGTGTACCGCCCTGGTCAAAATCGTGAGAGCCGCATTGCAGGACAGCATCTTTGAGCGATATCGTCATGCGGAGTGAGAATTGCTGTAAACTGGGCTGTCGTGACCTCGAATGTATTGTAACAATGATGACACATAGGTACGGCTCAGAATCAAGTGTGTGTAGCCTATGCTCCCGGAACCTGTATGAAATTGCACCTTCGTACGGGGTGGGACCACTGCACGAGGACCAAGTGACGGCTGTTAGGCTGAAGTGCAACTGCCGGATGCACAAGAGTTGCAAACAGCGAGCAGTGCCACGTTATGACCGACACGGTACGCGCTAAATCATGAAATGTATTTCGTCGCAGTCGCAGTTGTATGTTAGTAGCTGGTTGATGGACAGGACGTCGGCTGTGCCCCAATTGCACACAAGTGCCAGAGGCTCTATGGGAGATTGAGTCCGAGTACGTGCAGGGCTTCCGCGTCAAGAGTTCTGGGGCTTCATCCTCACGCGTTGATGTGCCTGTATCAGAACATCGACGTCCTCGTTGCCTGCCATGCACTGGCAACAATATCACTACCACTACCTATTGTGTTCTGTTCCAACCTGCACGGGATTGAATGGGTTCGTTGCATCACTCGCTACCAGGCCGACTGTCGCAGCGTGCTCATTGCTCTCAACACGTAGACTGCACGGAAATGGGTGCTTCGTACATTCGAGTGAGGAAGTTATGAGGGCGTGCTCCATATTTGCTGGGTAAGAACATGCGCCAAGTGGCCTTGTGCATTCGGAACCTTCCTTACGCCGGTGTCTTGTGGCTTGGCTAGTTTAAAGAGGCATTTCGGACCAAGGGAGCTTCGTTTGTTGGCGGAAACTTGTTCCAACGGCAAGCAGGTACAATAAGCCACCTTGGTAGAAGCAGTCTGGTGCGTTTGCGTGTAAGCTGTGGTGTGATTTCATCAGGCCTCACACGAAGCAGGCGCGTCCACTTCGAGTGCAACAAGCGACGTCATCATGCGCGCAGCGCGGTGAGTGTGTGCCCTGTCGTTGTTGTTGGCGGTGAGAGTCGCTGACGTAATACAATCGTACGAGTAGGTTTCACAACATCCTTCGTATCAGTTCTGTGTTTTCCGAACTCAGCTTTGAGGGACTGTGCCAAAAACTAGCACTTGGGGCCGAAGAGGGGCGTGCCATTGCTCTGTGTGCGGACATGATTCGGCTCAAGGTTTGGGGTTCCTTTGCGAACAAGCCCGACGCATTCAATTCATGACAAGATTTTTATGACGTTTTGGCCAGGCGATATCCGCCACAATTTCATACAAAAATCGAGCCGTGGCCTTCACTGCTTCTAAGACGCAATCGCGACTGAATGTGAGTATTTCGTTGATGCAACGCCAAGAGGTTGGTGGGCCCAAGTATCATAAGTATTGTGATACTTTTTGCTCATACTTGTTGCGGCAGGCGTCGCAGCTCTTCCAAGAAGTGACGCAACTGTGTGGGACTATTATGAGCAACGATCTGGTTGCCAGTGAAGCCGAGAAGCAGCATGCACAGGGTAGCGTCATCGACAACAAGGGCGAAAACAGAACTTTGTTGTCATAGAAGAAATAAATTATTAGAGTGTGATCGATCAATCAAGCTTACACTATGTGCCTATTGATCGTTGGGGTCTTCCTGACTTTTCTGAGCATCGACGTGATTTGCCTTGTTCAATGTACGCTGTAAAAAGTCGCGTGTTCTTTCACGAGCGACTCCCTTGCTTAATTTCATGGAAGCTGACATTTTCTGTGAATCGTCTTTGCCTGCACTACGACGGGCGAGAGCAGTAATGGTAGAGTTGCCGCCACCGCCACTCCCGGCCCCGGACGGTAGCAGCTGTACAGCATTCGAAGCCAAGTGTCCAACTGTAAGCGCTGCCTTGTACTGCAGCTCTTCGTCTGTGGAGCGAGATCTGGCCAGGCGCAACAGAGCTTGAATGCCACCTTCCTCCGCGATCTGCAAGTGATTTTCAAAATTGTCTGCGAGCTTCAACAGTGCCAGACCTGCATAATGACGAGGTTGTGCGTGGATCGACATCATGGCCACCAACGGTCGGAGGGCACCGGCCTTCACAACAGCAACCTGGTAATCTCTATTCGAGCTCAAATGTGCAAGTGCAAAAGTTGCGTACTCCTGGCACTCGACGTCCTCCAAACTGGCCAACGCTACAAGAGAATTCAGTGCACCACGCTTCACAATGAGCTCGTGGTATTCTTGTTGCTCAGCGACCAGAGCTATGAAATATGCAACATTTCTCTTGACTTCGATGTCGGGGTTCGACTCTTGAGCAACCATGGCCTCCAAACAACCCAGCTCAATAGCGTGGGCTTTGATTTGATGTTGCTCGCATACAGTGCCCATGCAGTATGTCGCAGCTCTGACGCAGGCTAGGTGCTCGCCTCCGTCGGCTCCAAGGGCTGAAGATTGCATCAGTACAAGCAGCGGTTGAAGACCGTGCTCTTGGAGAACGGACAATTTTGGTCGTTCGAGCTCGCCAAGAACAATGCCGGTCAGCGCGAGCACAGCGCAATGCTGCACTTCACGATCCGGGAACTTTACCAAGTCAACGAGAGGTCGCACTGCACCTTCTTCCACAACGCGCATCTTGTTTTGACCATGGCCACCAAGGGCGAGTGCTGCCAAGGACAATGCAGCGTACCTTTGGATTTCGATATCAGGAAACCGAGCGAGAAACATGAGGGGCCGAATAGCGCCAGCTTCAACAATTCGCACTTTGTCTTCACCGCTACCCATCGACAAATTCATTAACGATAAAGTTGCGAATCTTTGCGATGCGACGTCCAGAGACCGAGCCAACGTGAACAAAGTGGAAAGAACGCCTTGATCGATCATTGTTGACTTGAATTCGGGCCCAATCGACAGGTTTGCAAGGCCTCGTGCGGCATGGCGCTGAACACGGGCATCATCATGAAGACCGAGGTCTTTGAAAACTTCAATACCTCCCTCTCTGACGACATCAATTTGATATTCCGGAGAATCCGATATGTTGGCCAATGCAAATATGCAGTCTCGTTGCACTTCCAAATCGGCAAACCGTGCGCAGGTCAAGATTTGGACAAGGCCGCCCTGACGCACGAGCTTCATCTTGTTCTCCTCTGACAAAGAGAAGGAAGAAAACGCAGCTGCTGCGGTGCGCTGGTACTCGAAGTTGGCACTCTGTGCAAGCTGTAAAAACGGTTGCAGTAGTCCATCCTTGACGATGCGAACACGTGTCTCCGCATTTGACGCCAAAAATCTCAAACCCATCGCTGAATATCGTTGAGTAACTGGGTCGGCAGACTCAGTTAACTTGATAAGTGAGTGCAACGCGCCCTGTTCGTACAACAAAATGTGGTTTTCTTCATTCGATGCAAGATTGGCGAAGGCTCGGGAAACATCTTGTTGGACTTCGTCGTGTGGTACTGCTCCAAGGCCACACAGCGGCCCAGTTGCTCTTTCTGCGACCATGACAGGCTGGTTTTCTAAGTTTTCAGATAAGTTCGCTAACACCCCAGCACATTGACATTGCAAATCAATATTTGGCAACACTGCACAGTTAAGGATATTGCGCAGCAAGCCTTCCTTGACCATGGGGCGTTTGATTTCATCATCCAGCGACAAATGGCGGGCTGTAGCGACAGCGAGAGACTGGATTTCCTGCGTGTCTTGTTGCCGCATCATGCGTGCGAGGGCAACAAAAGTACCTTCTTTCATGCACTTGACTTTATGCTTCGGGTTGGCACAAATATCGCGGAGAGCATAAGCTGCCTGGCGAACAATATTTCTGTTTCTACTTTTGAGCAGGTGGAACAAGGATTGAAGACCACCCTGGTACACGATGCCCGCATGGCTTGTGGCGTTTGGTGCAAGTTTTCGGATGCATAGCGCAGCATTGAACTGGCACTCGGAGTCCGGTGACATGGCCAAAGCCAGGATGCCCTTCAAACCATCTCGCACAATCAGCGCGTGGCTTTCAAATCGGGTTAAGAAATTCGCAATTGCTCGGGAAGCTTCTCGGTGAATGTCAATAGAGTCGTGGTGCATGAGACCGATCATGAATCGACCACCACCGTTTTGTGCAATGTAGTCATGTGTTCCGACATCTTCTGCGAGATTCGCGACCGCACCCACGGCTTGTCGAGCAGTTTCCAAGTCTTTCGACTGACCCAAATTCACGAGCGTTTGAACGGCAGGGGAAGCGGCTATGGGTTCCTTCAGGTCGTCCGTTAAAGACAAGTTGTTCAGGGCAGCTGCGACTTCTCGCTTTGTCTCCAGCTCATATGACAAGCCTCCAGCGCTAATGGCACCAAGACCGTTGAGTCGCACCAATTGCAGGCGGTTTTCTTCCAACTCCAGCATACGGCGCAATCCCGCGACAGCCAAGCATTGTGAATTTGGATCCTCGGAAGTTGCGAGGGCAATCAGTGGCACTAGAGCACCTTCGTCCCCCATCAAACTGTAGTAGTCTACGTTGGAGGCAAAGTTGGCCAACCCGTACGCTGCAAAGAGACGCGCATCTAAGTCTTCTGAGACACGAGTCAATTGCACCAGGTCAGGAATTACTTGAGCTTTGACCATTGTCTCGTGGTTTTCCTCATTAGCGGACAAATTAGCCAGAAGCATGACCGCATGACGCTGCGTTTCTACATCGCCTGCAGCTCGAGCCATTTCCACTGCTGGCCGTAGACCACCGTGCACAACAATTTGGACTTGCATGTGGTCATCACATGCCAAGTTGCAAAGGGCAATCGTTGCGTATCGCTTGCACTCAACATCTTCGTCCTTGGAAACCAATATCAACGCTTGCAAACCTCCACCGCGTGCGACTTCGACCCGCGTTTCGGAGTTGCTCGACTCATTGCACAAAGCCATCACAGAATATCGTCGACAATCCACGTCTGCTGACTGGCACAGCTGTACCAAAGGCATCACAGCACCAGCGTCTCGAATAGGAATCTGATTTGCGGGCAAACATGACAAATTGTACAACGTCAAAGCTGCTGCGCGTTGAACTTCCAGGCGGTCTGAACGAGCCAGCACAACTATGGACGGGAGTACACCTTCTTGCACCATTTGAAGTCGATTTTTTTGATGGGTTGACAAATTGCACAGAGTCATTCCAGCATATCGCTGGCAATCTAAGTCAGTTGAGTAACCCAGCTGCATTAATGGCTTCAGTGCTCCATGCTCAACTATCAGACGTTGGTTGTCGGTATCAGCCGCTAAATTGCACAGTGACATTGCCGCATAGCGCGCACACACTACCTCAGAAGAACTGAGAAGAGTCACCAAAGGTGGAATAGCACCGTCTGAGGCGATAGCCTTGTGGTTACGGTAGTTGGTTGCAAGATTGCAAATTGTCATCGTTGCGCATTGCTGTGCAGGCACGTACTCCGACGACAGTAAGCGAATCAGCGGCGGAAGAGCGCCAACTTCCACCATTGTGAGTTGGTTCCCTTGATTCGCGGCCAAGCGATAAAGCGCTCGAGCAGCATAATGCTGACAGTCGAGGAATTCTGAATCAAGGAGTGCAATTAGTGGCGGCAGCACATTGTTGCGCACCATTTGGACCTGGTTAACCACCACGAGAGCCAAGTTGCCAACTGCCATGGCGGAAAACCGTGCAGTGTTGCAGACTGGTGATCCGAGTAAGGAGAATAAACTCTTGTACACGTCCGTCGTGAACACATTTACTTGGTTTTCGGGGTTCGATGTCAGGTGCGCATAAGCACGGGCACAGTCTTCTTGAACTTGCTCTTGCTCGGAGAGTCCGAGCGCTATCAATGACTGGAACCCAAGCTCGTGACGGGCAATTATGGATTGGTTGCGCACTCGCTCCGCTAAATTGGCAAGGACTCCAGCACCTTGAATTTGTATTTCGGGCACTTTGCTGTTGCATCGAGACAGTATGGGCGTGAGGCCATTGCAGTCAACTATTGTGCCTTTCAATTCCTTGTTTAGTGCAAGGTGGCGAAGCCCAGCTAGCGCCAAGCCGGCAATGCGCTCATCGATGTCATTCACAGCGTCAATCAATGCGACAGCTCCACCTTCTTCGGCAAACATTAACTTGTGTTCCGGGTCAGCGGCCAAATCTCTTAGTGCAACCGCAGCTTCAAGCCGCACCTCCATCACAGACGATTTGCTCAGTTTAATTAATGGGGGAATGCCGCCCTCATTGATGATGCCAGCATGGGATGCGACGTTGGGAGATAATTTGCGGTAACAGAGGGCCGCATGGAACTGACAGAATGGATCATCAGAATAGCCAGTTTGAGCCAACGCTTTCAGTCCCCGCTCGTCCAGAAATTGTTCGTGATTGATTAACGTGGTGAGCATGTTTGCGATGCCACGGGCCGCTTCGCGATAAATTACCATGTGGCGAGACCGCATCAAGTACGTCAAGAAATGTATGGCTTTGCTCTTGCGCAGCAGCTCGTGGCTGGCCAAATGCTCCGCAATGTTACTGATTGCTGCGCAGGCTTGCGAGCTTGTTTCCACATCAGGCAGAACCATCATTCGAATCAGGGTTTCGACGAAGCCGCTTTCAACTATGGGGACCCTATTTGCATCGCTGCGCGTGAGATTGCACAACAACGAGCATACTTCTCGTTGATTTTCGATTTGTTCGTCGTTGTCGGCAATATGCTTGGCCGAACTGAGCCCAGCGGGATTGGCCACAATGCTTAGCCTCATGTGCACGTGCAAGGCTAGACGTCGAAGCGCATGGACAGCCATGCATCGCATTCTGTGATCTCGCGCTGACATCAAATCAACCAGTGGCGCTACAGCACCCGCCTCTCCAATGAGTTTCAAATTCTCAGGATTGGCAGCAAGCTTTCCGAGAGTATAGGCCGCGTAGAATCTGCATTCATCATCAGGAACCAACTTCCACTCCGGTTCGTCTTCACCATCCGTTTTCTCTTCAGCCCATGAAGGTGTGGCCGACTTCGGCTGCACACCGGACGAAGGATCGGAATTCCCACTTTGAACACGTTCGTTGGACTTCATTTCATCAGCCTCCATGAGGCCGGCTCCGTCTTGGCTCCAAGAACTTGCACCGGCTGCAGTCGGGTGCACATAAAATTCGGCGTACAGGGCGTTGACAATGGGGACAAGGCACCCATAGTGTATTAACTCTGGATGAAAATCCCACTTGAAAGCGAGGTTGCCCAACGCAAGTATGGCATACCGCTTTGTTTCAGCGTCATCCGCCGCGCTCAAAATAACTAAACTCTCCACGGCGGCCTCGGCCGTGGCAACCACAGAATGATTTTCTGGAATGATTGACAAATTCATCATGGCCAGGGCTGTGAAGCGCTGAACGTGGACGTCTTCGAACAAAAGACTTCGGGCCAGAGTAGTTTGTACCTCGTCCGCAATAAGTTGCGCGTTGCATGTTGAATGCCCCGCAAGGTTGCACACAAACCGAACAACTTCGCGCCGGAGTTCGGCATCAGGAGTTGCGCCAATGGCATTGACATAACTCAAAGAACCGCCACTAGCAGCAAGCAATTTAGAATGAGTTTCTGTGTTCTCGGCCAAGTTGGCCAACGCACCGCAGGCCAAACGAGCCACCTCCAAATCAGGTTCTTGAGCAAGGTGAACAATTCGAATGATGACATCGTGGTCCGCGATTTTGAGTTTGTTAATCTCGTGCAAAGCCAATGAATTCAGGCAGCTTGCGACTTCGCGGCGAATCGTGACTTCAGAAGACATTGCACATCCCAGCATCGGTTCCAACCCGCCAGCTTCGACGATCGCCACTCGCAATTCCGGGGACGACGCCATACCACGCAGGGTGGACGTCGCCACAAACATGTCTTCCGGGTCTTCTGAGCATGCAAGCGAAATTATCGGAATCAAACCACCTCGATTGACGATTGACAGGCGATTTGTAAATGTGGTCGCCAAATTGCACAGGGCATAAGCAATCGCACGCTGCGTTTCGAGGTCTGAAGTGTCAGAAATGTTGACTAGTGGATTGAGTGCACCCTCGTTGACGATGTCTGAATGATGCATTTGGGCAGACGCCACATTTCCCAACGTGAGAGCGCCAAAGAGTCGGTAAGTATTGTCCACTGAACACAGGAATGTAACAAGCTGTTTAATTCCGATTTTCTGAACGAAGCCCATGTGCTTTTCGCCGATCGCACCAGACAGAGACAAGTTGCACAAAGTGCTCAACACTTCGTGCTGCAATTCGACGTCCTCAGTGTTCGTCAAATCCAGCAGTGGTTCAATTCCACCAAGCTCGACGATTTGGATGCGAATTTCGGCATCGACGGAGAGGCCTCGAATTGCAGAGACAGCCCGGAGCTGAGTTTCGATATCACGTTCGTGCATGAGCTTCACCAGCGGCTCGAGAGCACCAGTTTCCATGATCAGAGCATGGTTGTCGGCAACGGCGGAAAAGTTTGATATTCCGAGAACTGCAGCGTTGCGCACATCGACGTCGTCTGCTCCCAATAACAACACGAAGAGTGGGAGGATATTCTTCGACAACAAGGCAGCGTGATTCGCGACGTTGCACGATACATTGCAGAGCGCGAACACAGCGTAGCGCTGCGATTCCACGTCTCCATTTTCGAGATTAGCGAGCCGAATCAGGGGTTCCAAAGCCCCTTCACGCATGATTTTTTCCTGGTTATCGGGGTTTGACGCCAGGTTTCCGACGCCCATCGCAGAAAAGCGTTGAGTCAATACATCTTCAGAAGTAAGCCCTTCGATGAGTGGCGGAAGTCCTCCTTGAGATTCAATTACAGCCGTTTGCTCAAACTCCGCACTCAAGTTCGCCATTGCCCTGGCCGCCTCACGCTTTACCAAAGTATTTGGGCTGCGCAACACAAATTTGAGATGGTGCAATATCCCTTTCTCCACCATGACTTCTTGATTGTCAACACTTTCGGCAAGATTGGCGATAACACCGCACGCTTGGTGGGCGGTCTCTTGGTCTGAAGAGTGAACACACTTCACTAAGCCAGGGAGGATCCCTCCTGCCACCATTTTGACCTTGTTGCCCTCGTTCAGGCTGAGGTTGCGTAGACACGCTGCGACCTCACGATGCAGCTCTAGCTGCGAGTTCATGGGATCTTCGTTAGCCAACTTTACCAACGGCTCTAGCCCGCCGAGCTCCAAAATTCGAACTCGGTTTTTGGGATGAAGGGCTAAATGCCTGAGCGCCACGACGGCTTGCACATGAGTGTCAAAGTCGCTGTCAGCGACAAGTTGGATCACCGCTCTCAGCATCCCAAGGCGCTCGTAAACGTCATGGTTCGACTCGTTGGCAGAAAAATTGTTGAATGCAAAAGCAACACATCTTCGCGTTTCCAAGTCAGGTGATCCGCTAATTTTGATCAAAGCTTGAATGATTCGGCGTTCAATGAGTCGAGCGTGCGCATCTGCACTCAGTGCGAGGTTTCCTGCTGATAGGGCGGCGAATCGTTGGCACACCCGATCCGCACCCAACATGAACGCTGCGATCCTTTCCATAGCCCCAGTCCCCATAAGTTCGTCATGAGAATCTTTTTGGCAGCCGAACAATGCGAGTGCACGCGCCACCTCCCGCTTAATGGTCACGAGCGGACTGGAAGCGAGGGAGAGGATGGCAGGCACCACCCCTTCGTCGATCATCTTGGCTTGTGCAATGCCATCCACCTGCTCTGCTAAGTTTGCCAGCGCAGCAACCGCGAATCGCTCGCGCTCTCTGTCATTTGACCGAACCAAATTCAACAGAGCAGGAATGCACCCGGATCGAGCAATAGTCTCCTTGTTTTCTTCTGTCAGCGACAGGTTGCAAAGTGCAGCCGCTGCTTCGCGTTGGACCTCAATATCGTCCCCGCTGGCAGCAAGAATCAGAGGTTCAAGACCACCACTTCGAACTATGTCGAGCGATATAGTCGGGTGCATGGCTAAACCACGAATGGCGGCTACAGCCTGAAACTGGACGTTGCTGTCACCGGGAAAAGCAAATGCAATGACTGTTTTGACGCACCCTCCATCTTTCAGCACATCTAGATTGTGCTTGTTGGACGCCATGTTCCCGAAAGTGTAAATCGCGTTCTGACGGCACTTCACATCCCTCGACTTGCTGTACGCGGTGACAATGTGCAGTGCCTCCTTGGCGATAAGCTCATTGTTTGCGCCAGTAACACTGAGATTGGCAATCAAGAGCATCGCATAGCGCTGCACTTCAGAATCCCCTTCTTGCTTTGGGTCCAAAGCAAGCTTCGCCAACTCCAATGTTGGTTCAAGAACCCCAGCTTGCAGAAGGCGTTTGTGATGCTTCACGTTGGTAGCCAAGTTCGCTAACGCCATTAAAGCCATGCGCTGGGCCTCCAAAATTCCAGAGGACAGCATTTTCATCAGCTTCTCGATGACGCCGAGTCGAACGATCTCCACACCATATTGAATGTTGGACGACAGATTTCCTAAAGCTCGGGCCGCTTCTCGTTGCACAGGAAACCTACATGGAAAGAAGAGTCAGCGAAATGGTCCACAAACAGAAAGACACCCACAACAAAGACAACGTACGATATGGAGCTCAAAGCACTCACGAGGTGCTTTAAGGCACCGCGTTCCACAATTCTAAATTGATTTTCGACCACCTCGGCCAAGTTGGCGACTCCGCAACATGCCATGCGTTCAAGGTCCGGATCTCCGCATTCCAACAAAGCAATCATTGGTGGGAGTCCTCCGTTGGTGGCAATGTCGACCTTGTTGACTTCCGCGAACGACAAAGTGCAAAGTGCGGGCAACACTTCGCGGTACACTTCATCATCCTCAGTACGAGCCAGAAACAACACAGGTTCTAGACCACCTTCATCCGTGATTTGCTTGCGCACCTCGGCGTTCTGACCAATCTTGACCAATGCAAATGCTCCGTACTGCCGCACCTCGTCGTCTGGATTGTTGGAAAGTGAAATCAGAAGTGGGAGCGCTCCCTCTTTCACCAGTTCACGGTGCGTTTCGACACTGGAAGCGATGTTGGCGATCGCCAACACTGCAAACCGCTGGATTTCCATCTCCACATCTTCAGAGCGGGCAAGGGTCATCAACGGCTCCAAAGCACCTGCCTGCACTAATTTAGGTCGATTGTCGGCGTTGGTTGCCAAATTGCCAATTCCGAGGGCGCCAACACGTTGGCAAGCGGTGTCTGGGCAGAGAATGTAAGACACGAGCAATGAGTGCCCCCCAGTTTGGTACACCATTTTGTGGTTGGACTTGAAAGCGGCGACGTTAGCCAGACAGCGCCCAGCTTCGCGCTGTACCTCCACAAATTCAGATCTCATAATGCTAACAATGGCTGGGATGCCATTTTCTTTGGCGATTTGAATTTGGTTATCTTCAACTTCTGCCAGATTGGCCAAGCAGGCGCAGGCTTGCGCGGACACTTCCATGTCTTCAGATTGCGCCAGGTCGATCAAAGGCGCGATGGCGCCTGATTTGGCAATTTCGAATTTGTTTTCATCAGACAACGACAAGTTGCACAGAGCCGCAGTGACTTCACGAAGTGTGTCAATGGAATCCGATGACATTAGGAGGATCAAAGGCTCTAAGCCACCTTCCTGGACGATCTTCAATTTGTTTTCATTGTCCACGCTCAGGCCTCGCAGTGCGGCAGCGGCTTGCTGCTGGACATCGTCATCTGTCGAATACGCCAGCGATATCACCGGTTGCAGACCGCCTTCTTCAACAAGGCGGGCATGATTGTCCTCGTTGGCGGAAAAGTTTGCGAGCGCGTATGCGACGTAGTACTGAGACATAATGTCCGGAGAGCTGGACAGCGTGAAGAGCGCGGTCAATGCACCTTCTTCCACCAAGGAATCGTGATTGCCGACAACGGAAGCAAGATTTGCGATCGACAAGCAGGCATAACGGCGCGCCGCCACTTCCCTCGTAACGTCGCCCATTAGTCGCACGAGCGGACGCGAAGCCCCCTCTTGCACGAGTTTGACCTGATTAGAGATCGACGACGCCAGGTTCGCAATTCCCAGTGCCCCGAATCGCTGGCAAATGACGTCGTCTGTGTGCACGGCCATGATGAGGGGCTCCATAGCCCCTTCATACATCAAGTGTTTCTGAATGTCAGCATTTGCCGCAAGATTCGCCAACGCTCGGCAAGCTTCCCCCTTCGTGCGGATGTCCCCACTTTTCGCCAACGATAAAATCGGAGCTAATCCCTCCTCCTTGAGAATTTTGTCGTGCAGTTCCACCATCTCGCATAAGTTCGCGAGGGTGCAAACAGCATGTTTCTCAACGAGTTCGTCTCCGGATATTGACATCGTGATTGTCGTGGATAGCGCGCGGTCCGCGATTTCGACTTTGTTCTGTTCAACCGAGGAAAAACTGCAGAGCGCCGCAGCAACTTCTCGCAGGAGATCCACGTCCTCAGTTTGGGACATCAAAACCAAAGGATCCAAAACTCCTTCACGGACAATTTTAGGTCTGTTCTCGGCTGTCATCGCGATGCCACGGAGGGCACACAGCGCTTGGCGTTGTGCATCCCGATTTTCTGCACAGGCCAGGGCAACCAGGGGTTCGATGGCGCCTTCGTCGACCACGTCGCCACGGTACTCCACATTGGATGCAATATTTGCAAGTGCAAATGCAGCGTAGCGTCCACACATGACATCTTCATGTTTGAGCATGGACACGAGAGCTTCGAGGCCGTCGAGCTTTACGATTTCTTCATGGTTCTCAGGTTCCGACGCAATGTTCCCGATCGCCAACGCACAGTATTGCTTGGCGATGACATCGCCGCTGTCTTTGGCGACGTACTCAATTAGAGGGCGCAAGCATCCTTCGTCAACTAATGAAGTTTTGTTTTCATCCGTTGATGCAATATTGCCGAGAGCGAGGGCCGCGAATCTCTGTGTTTCCTGGTCAGTGGACTTTTCCAGCAGTCGTAGTATGGCCCGCACGCCTCCTTTTTCAACGATGCGGACGTGCAGTTCAGACTTTGTCGACAAATCTGCAAGGCCGAAGGCGACCTCGCGCTGTTCGCGAGGGTGCTTGACTCGACGCCCGCGGGCGATGAGGGCCTCGAGAACCCTTGACATGCTGCCGATGTCCGAGCTGCAAAAACAATTACGCGCCCATGTGATGTATCGTGGGTGTTCTGATCACCCAGTACAATTTCTTGCAGAGTCCTTTCTTCACTTTTTGTCCAGACGAGCAATTTGGACGGGAGTCCTGCGGGAGCAGGTCAAATAACTAGCGACTATGACGAGGGCGACCAAAGAGCGCAAAGACGCCACAACAATTGATTTCACAGTTCTGATAATGACGTCTCCTTCATGGGCAGCTGCTTTCCAACAACGTCCAATTGATGCACAGGCCACGGCTCAACAGGCGTCTGTGGCGTGCATGCGTGCGTGCGTGCGTGGTGGTGGTGGTGGTGTGGTGCCTGTTCCAGTTCGAAAACCCCACTGTGAAGGAATTGCAACGACCTTGCTGCTGTGTCCGAAAAACAAACTTTGTTCGTCCACTTCACTCTTTCCGTCAAGCACACGAATGCATTCGAAGTCTTCACTGTCAGCACGTACGTCGCGCGAGCGTGAGGAGGTTCTCCGTCTCCACTGTGTCGGTGCGTCGATGCGTCAGTGCGTCAGTGCGTTGCTGCCGTGTCCTTATGTCAACGAACGAGCGAAGTTCGACACCGACCAACCAACCAACCGACCGACGAAGACGAGAAGTTCGTTCGTTGTTTGTTCGATCGGCGGTGGCGCTCCACGGCGGAAGACTGTTGGCGGAGCGTGTGAGCGCGGAAATCGGTGGGTGGGTGGGTGAGTGAGTGAGTGGGTGAGCG
>Ga0213839_1001576_pt1 | contig 14331 bp, 9 predicted proteins | sample SWPATP21_FD_160075 | JGI IMG/M metagenome (GOLD analysis project Ga0213839, IMG submission 160075) | Coastal seawater microbial communities from Marineland, Florida, United States - SWPA TP2 #1 | ecosystem: Environmental > Aquatic > Marine > Coastal | place: USA: Florida | collected 2016-08-14 | reverse complement strand
ACGCCCCTCGCGCGGCTGCTCTTCGCCGTCGACGCCCTCGAGGCCGAGCCCGAGCGCCGGGACGAGCTCCTCGCGGGGATGCGGGCGACCACCGAGGAGATGCGGGTGCTGGCCGAGGAGGTGCTGCAGTTCAACCGCCTCGGACAGGGGCAAGAGCAGCTCCTCGAGCGGGAGGAGGTCGACCTGGCCGAGCTCGCCGGCGACGTCGCGCTGACCTTCGACGGCACCGGCGTGGAGGTGCCCGAGGCCGGCGCCTTCGTGCAGGGCGACGCCCGGCTGCTCTACCGGGCCCTGCGGAACCTCGTGGAGAACGCCGTCGTGTACGGCACGCCCCCCGTGGTGCGGGTCTCCGAGGACGACGGCGGGGTGCAGGTCACCGTCGACGACGCCGGGCCGGGGGTGCCCGAGGCCGAGTGGGAGCGGGTGTTCCAGGCCTTCCACCGGGTCGAGGGGAGCAGGGCCCGGGCCACCGGGGGCACGGGCCTGGGCCTGGCCATCGTGGCCCGGGTGGTCGAGCGTCACGGCGGGCGCGTGTGGGTGGCGAAGAGCCCCGAGGGGGGCGCCCGCTTCGGCCTGTGGCTCCCTTCCTCCCCGGCGGCACCGAGCCGCTGAGAGCTACCGCTCCTGGATGGCCAGCCCCGTCACGACGTCGCCGTCGGAGAAGAGGTTGGCCGCGAAGACCCAGGTGGCGCCGTCGTCGTCGGAGCGCTGCAGGCCCCCGTCGACCGAGCCGTACAGCACCCCGTCGATCGCCACCACGTCGGTGAGCCCCTTGCTGCCCACCTGAGACCAGCTCCGGCCGTCCGTGCTGCCCATCACCACCTCCTCCTCCGACAGCGCGACCCAGGCGCGGCCGGTGTGCACCACGTGACGGAGCGCGAGGGGGTCCGTCGACACGTCCGTCCAGCTGGCGCCGTCGTCGCTCACCCAGATGGCCCCGACGTCGCCCACGGCCACCAGCTGCCCGTCGTGGGCCGCGACCGCCCGCAGGTCGACCCCCGGCAGATCGGTGCGCACGCCATCGACGTCGACGACGCCCTCTCCGACCCGAACGGGCCCGTAGGCCGAGTCGACAACGTCGCTCCACACGACGCTGTCGGCTGCGAGCTTCTCGACACCATCCGACCCGAGGGCCCACCACTCGCCCCCGGTTCCGACGCCCCAGAAGGTGCCCGCAGTCGCCGCGAGGCCCGACACACCCGGCAGCGCGCCCAGCTCGGTCCACGTGAGTCCCAGGTCGTCGGAGACGCTGACCCCCTCGGGGCCCGAGGCGACCCAGCGGCCCTCCCCACCGGCGGCGACGTCGTAGCCGCCGGGACCTCCGGAGGCGAGGAGGACGGGCATCGCCTCGCCGACGCCGACGACCAGCCGGGCACCGCCGGTGCCCACCACCAACATCAGCGGCTGGGCCTCGGCCTCGCGCGCCGTTCCCTCCGCAAGGGGCTCCCGGCTGCGCTCCAGCGGCGAGAGGAGGCCGTCCTCGCCGACGTCGTCGAACAGGGCTGAGCGGTCGGCGATGGCGTCGGGAGCGCCGGGCTCCCCCAGCTCGACGATCCAGGTGCCGCCGTCGATCGGGCGGGCGTCCAGGGACAGCGTGGCGGACGCCGCGTCCAGCTCCAGGACCTCGAAGCCGTCGACGCCATCCCCCTCGGCGTACAGGCCCTCGACGTCGACCGTCAGGCTGCACAGCGGACCCGCCGGCACGGCCAGCTCGGGGCCATCGACGAGGGAGACCTCCCGGAGCTCCTCCACGACGGCGTCTCCCTCGCAGGGCGTGGCGGTGACCACGACCGAGGCCGCGTCGGCCCGGGACCAGCCCACGTAGGGGCCGGCCTGGAGGGGGTCGGCGGGGGGTGCCAGCCGCACGTAGGTCTTGCCGGGGTTGCCGACGGCGGTGCCCCCCTGACGCTCCTGACCACAGGCGACGACGGCGAGCAGACCGAGTCCGAACCAGCGCATGGTCATCAGCCCTCCCCCCGGGACAGCGGGAAGAAGTGCAGGTGGAACTGCATCACCGGGTCGATGCCGGCGTCGGTGCCTCCGCAGAGGTCGAGGATGCGGTCCTGCAGGGCATTGAGTTCCTCCTTGAGCTTCGGGACGAGGGACGGCGGCGCCGTGACGGTGACCGCGAGGTAGTGCCGCTCGCTGCTGGGCACCTCGTGGAGGGCATCCTTGGCGCGATCCAGCATCCCCTGGTGGTAGTTGTGGGCCGCGAGACCCGCCACCTCCCGGGCCGTGGCCACGGTGCCTCCGGACTGCTCGACCCCACCGTCGTCGGTCCGCTGGATCAGGTCGAGGTCGAAGAGGAGCTCCAGCGCATCCTCGGCCTGCTTCGTGCTGATCGACGGCCGCACCTGCTTGGCGACCCAGGCGGCGTCGGCCCGGAAGTCGGGGCGCCGGGCCAGCTCCCGGATCACCGGCACGTACCAGGTCGACAGGTAGCGCATGCTGTCTCCCTCGACGCGCCGGGCCTCCCGGAAGCGGCGGCTCGCCGCGATGCCCTCCCACGCTACGTTCTTCTCGGTGGGGGTGGCGGCCTGGTCGAGGTCGACGAGCAGCCGGAAGAAGCGGGCCTCCGAGCCCTTGAGGCCCAGGGCCTTCACGAAGCCCTCCGCCGTGCTGGTGGTGAGGTTGCGGCGGCCCGCGATGACGTCGGCCAGGAGCGACGGGGACTTCTGCCCGGTGCGACGCACGAAGGCCCGGTGGCTGTACCGCGGGTTGCTGGCCTTCTTGGCTGCGAACCAGTCCGCCAGGAAGGAGCGGTAGTCGAGGTAGCGGTGGAGGTCGGGGGCGTCCATGGCCTCAGCCTACCAGAGAAGCGCCGGATCAGCCAGTACGCCACACGTCACCACATAGACAGCAAGTAACTTGCTTATGGCTGAATACAGCGCGCAATGTACTGGCCCTGCGTACGCTTTCTGACAGTACACCCTGGCCCCCACTCCAGCCGCCCCGTACCCTCCAGACACGAACCGAGGTGACCCATGAGGGCGAACAACCTGCTGATCGTGGCGCTGCTGAGCGCGTGTGGAGGGTCCGGGGGCCCCGACGCCGGTGTCGACCCCACGAACCCGACGGCGCCCACCGGCCCCACGGGCGACGACGACGACGACGACGCCCCCCTCGTCTGCGAGCCCGGGGCCCCCAGCGCGACCCCCATGCGCCGCCTGAGCAAGGAGCAGTACGAGGCCGCCGTGTGGGCCGCCGTCGACCGCCTCGGCCTCGACAGCAGGGTCCACGACGACGTCGCTGCCGAGCTCGCCCTCCTCCCCGACGACCTGGCCGACGTGACGCTGTCCCGGGAGGACCAGGCCGTCACCCAGACCCACGTAGACCAGTGGTACCTGGTGGCCGAGGCCGTGGCGGACGGCGTCCTCACCCTCGACCCCCTCCCCTGCGCCGACGAGGGCTGCGTTCCCTCCTTCGTCGACAACGTCGGCACCCGCCTCCGTCGCCGTCCCCACACCAACGAGGAGCGGGCCTTCTTCCTCGACGAGGTCTACGGAGACGCTCCCACGCACGCCGACGGCCTCCGGGACCTCGTGCTCGTGTGGATGGCCGGCCCCGCCTTCACCATGCAGCTCGAGCACGGCGCCGCGGACGCCCCGGAGGTCTGGGAGGACACGGTGGAGCTGACCGCCTACGAGGCCGCGTCCCGCCTGTCCTTCCACGCCTGGGGAGCGCCCCCCGACGACGCACTGTGGGCCCTTGCCCAGAGTGGCGAGCTCCTCGACGGCGCCACGTGGGCCAGCGAGGTGCGTCGCCACATGGAGGACCCCCGGGCCCAGGGCCAGCGGGAGCGCTTCTTCGTCGACTGGCTGCAGCTGTGGGACGTGCCGGTCCTCGACGCCCAGGTCGGCCTGCCCGGCTACGACGCCTTCCGGGGCGACATCACCCCCGTCGACGACCTCCACAAGCGGATCCGCCGCGACGCCCTCGACCTGCTCGCCTGGCACGTCGCCAACGACTCCTCCCTCGACGAGCTGTGGACCAGCGACGTCAACACCACCCTCGACCCCCACGTGGCCGAGCTGTACGGCACCGCGCCCTGGGACGGCACCTCCGAGCCCCAGCCCCTCGGCACCGGCCACGGCGGCCTGCTGACCCGCCCCGTCTTCCACGTCACCGGCACCACGGACACCCGCCCCATCCACAAGGGCATCCGCATCCGTCGTCGGGTCCTCTGCGACACCCTCGGCGACCCGCCGGCCGACCTCGGGGAGCCGCCGGTCATCGACCCCGCCGACAGCACCCGGGTCCGGACCGAGACCCTGACCGAGTCGGGCCCGCCCTGCTCGGGCTGCCACGTACAGATCAACCCCCTCGGCTACGCCACGGAGTCCTTCGACGGCCTGGGTCGCTTCCGCACCGAGGAGACGGTCTACGACGACGACGGCAACATCCTGGCCACCTGGCCCATCGACGACGCCGCGGTCTACGCCATCGACCTCGACGACGAGACCGTCTACGCCGGGCACGAGCAGCTCGCCGAGCAGCTCGCCGCCTCCCCCAAGCCCGACGCCTGTGCCAGCCGCACCTGGTTCCGCCACGCCATGGGTCGGGCCCCCGTCGACACCGACGATGCCTGCGACCTGCTCGCCGTCTCCGAGGCCCTGGCCGACGACCGGCCCCTGAACGACGCGCTGGCGGAGCTGATGCTCCAGGAGGGCTTCCTGCAGCGCCGCTTCGACGAGACCCCTCTCGAGACCACCGAAGGAGGTGAGGAATGAGCACCGACCCCACGCTGTCCCGCCGCATGTTCCTCCGCACCGCCCTCGGCGGCGCCGTCGCCATTCCCCTGCTGCCGTCGCTGCGTCCGGCCCACGCCGGTCCCCTGGCTCGACAGGTCCGCTTCGTGGCCATGGCCACCCAGCACGGGGCCGTGTGGGGGGAGAACATGTGGCCCGGCGACAGCATGCTCACCGAGGACCACGACATCGGGCACGTCATCCGTCGCGGCGACCTGGTGGGCACCGCGGCCGGCAGCGACACCGTGCTCTCCCCGGTGCTCACCGCGAACAGCTCGCGGCTCACCCCCGCGGTCCTCGAGCAGCTCAACCTCCTCCGCGGCCTCGACATCCCGTTCTACATCAACCATCACACTGGTGGATACCTGGGGAACTACGGCCGCAACGACGCTGAGTTCGAGAACCCCGGCCTCGTCCCCTACCACCCCACCATCGACCAGATCATGGCCTGGTCCGATGGCTTCTACGGGGACATGCAGGGCGTCGTCCAGCGCTCCATCCACGTGGGCCAGCAGATGAGCTGGGGCTACGCCAACCCGGCCAGCCCGGACCTCCGCAACATCGACGCCATCCCCACCACCTGGAGTGCCCAACAGGTCTTCGACAGCCTCTTCGGCGGACAGGAGCCCGAGGGAGCCCCCCGTCGCCTGGTGGTCGACAAGGTCCTCGCCTCCTACGACAACCTGCGCAACGGCGCCTTCGGCCCCGGCCGGCGCCTCTCCATGGGGGACCGGGACCGCCTCGACGCCCACATGGAGCGCCTCTACGAGCTGGAGCGCCGCCTGGGCGCCGTCAGCGACTGCACCGACGTTCGGGGCCCCACCGAGGACACCGCCTACCATCCCGGCTCGTCCTTCGAGTCCTTCGACCTGCCGGCGACCTTCGCCTACCACCAGATCTGGAACGAGACCCTGGCGCTGGCCCTCACCTGCGGTGCGACCCGCATCGCCACCTACAACTGCCTCCACACCTACGAGCCCTACTACGGCGACTGGCACCAGGAGGTCGCCCACGAGGGCCCGTACAACCCCGCGGCCCAGCAGCATCTGGTCGATGGCCAGCGTCGCTTCTTCGATGAGGTCTTCTGCGACCTGTGCCAGCGCCTCGACGTCCCCAGCGAGTCCGGCGACACCGTGCTCCACGACAGCCTGCTCATGTGGGCCCAGGAGTCCGGCCCCATGCCCCACGACCCGATCAGCCTGCCGGTGGTCACCGCCGGGAGTGCCGGGGGGAGCTGGCGGACCGGTCAGTACGTGGACTACCGCCATCGGGAGACCGACGTGTTCGGCCCGAGCGACCCCAACCCGGTGGCCGAGGCCCAGCGCCCCGGCATCCTCTACGCCAACCTGCTGAGCCACATCTGCGACACCATGGGGGTGGACCGGGCGGAGTGGGAGATCCCCGGGAACCCCGGCTTCGGGCCCTACCACCTGGACTGGTGGCCGGCCGAGGCCTGGCCCGCGTACGTGCAGGACCTGACGTCGGGAGCGATGCCGCTGCTGACGTAGCAAGGCGTTGATCGGGGCCAGGTACCAACCCCAAACACCTGCAGAGGAGGTGGTGCAGGAGGCGGGGCTCGAACCCGCATCGCCAGCGTGACCCGGGCACTACCCCGGGCGCCGCCTTCCCTTGGAAACGCGCTTCCCTACTCGGCCTCCCGGCTGTTTCGGTGCATCCGCAACCATGCGGGTCGGCGATCTGACAGCTGGCGCCCTCTCGGGACACCATTCGTTCATCGTTTTCGGTGCGCCTTGTTCCTTTAGGCGACTCCTGCACCCAGGATGCCAAGCAGCGTTCGTGCCATCCCCACGATGTCGATGAAGGCTACGTCGTGACGCAGAGCGGCCACGGCAGGAGATAGGTAGAGCGCGGCAACGATACGGGTCGCGCGTCGAGGTGGCCGGAGTGCCCACCACAGAGGCGCACCGAGGTCCACAGAGGTCTCAGGTCCTCGGTACGTCGCGAGAGCGTCGCCACGCAGGCATGGACGCACTCGACGTCGCTATCCCTGAGGCATGACCCCCCTCCTCGTCGCGACGCAGCTCGCCTTGGCCGACCCACGCCAGGCCGCCATCCGCGACGCCTTCTCGCAGCACAAGGAAGCCGTGGACGCCTGCGGCTATTCGTCGGGCGACATCGACCTGTCCTGGCAGATCGTGCAGTCCGTGCCCCTCGACGTCGAGCTCACCCGGAACACCACCGACCCGACCCAGGGGGCCTGCGTCCTGCGCGCCGTCGAGGCCATGCGCTTCGACACGGACGACGGCCCAGCGACCTACAGCGTCCGCTACCTGGTGCCGCCGCCTCGCTGCCTGCTCCACCCCATCCCCGACGACGCCCCTCGTGCGACGGTCGGGCGCGTCACCATCGTTGAGCTGGGCCCGCACGGAGGCGACCTCCCAGCCCTCGGAAGGGCCTACCGCACCGAGACGGCGAGGCTCCTGGAGCAGCTGGGCCTGCCCGAGCCGTCCGAGGACCTCGAGGTGTACCTGTACGACAGCACAGAGCAGAAGCAGGCCTTCACTGGCAAGAACGCCGTCGGCCACGTCTGCGGCAACGGCATCCACACCACCTGGACCACGGTCGACACCCACGAGCTGAGCCACGTGCTGCTGAGGCCCCTGGGGAGGCCCCCTCCCCTGTTCAGCGAGGGTGCCGCCGTCTGGCTCCACTGGGGGGACGCCCTGACCACCCCGGCCGCCACGACCGGCTGGCAGGCCCTCCACCTCACTGCCGAGGACCTACGGATGGTCTCGTCCTTCGCCTCGGTCGCCCGGGACCAGGCGCATTCGAAAGAGGCCTACATGCTGGCCGGGCTCCTCGTCCGCGAGCTCGTCGCGACCGTGGGCGTCGAGCGCTTCCTGCAGCTTTACCTGGAGACCGCCGCACTCGGCGAGTCCGGCGACATCAACGAGGTGCTGGCCCCGAGCGGCCTGTCGGTCGACGCCCTGTTCGAGAGGGCATGCGAGCGCGTCGTCCCCGGCGAGCGGTTCGACGAGTAGCTCCCGATACACGATGGAGACCCCACGCAAGCCAGCGATTGGTACCCTTGGACCATGCCCACCTGGCTCCTCGCCCTCACCTCTCCCTCCCTCGCCGCCGAGCTCCTCGTCCCCGACGACTACAGCTCTGTCCAGGACGCCGTCAACGCCGCTGTCGACGACGACATCATCATCGTGACCGCCAACCGCGACGGCCGGATCTCAGTCGACAACAAGCGCCTCGTCATCAACGGCATCGGCATCGAGAACGTCGCGCTGACGTCCAACGACAACGAGGTGATCCACCTGTCCAACGGCGCCGAGCTCACCCTTCGACACCTGACGGTCGATGGCGAGACCAGCCGGCGCGGCATCGAGGTGCGAGACGCCAGCGTGCTGACCCTGGAGGGGGTCAAGATCATGGACGGCGACGACCGAGGCGCCGGGGTCGACCTCCAGGAGACGAGCACGCTGGTCTCCATGGGCAGCTTGTTCTGCGGCAACGACGCCGATGGAGAGGGCTTCTCGGGTGGGGCCATCCGGGTCGACGACGATGCCACGGTGAGCATCTTCGACACCGTGTTCTACGGCAACAACGCCGACGCTCGCGGCGGCGCGATCCGCCACGAGTCCTCCATCGACGGCACCCTCCAGGACAGCACCTTCTACCTGAACCACGCCCGCTCGAACGGCGGCGCCATCCACTCCAACAACTCCGACGTGTCCATCGAGCGGTGCATCTTCCTGGACAACTCCGCCGACTGCGACGAGTGCACCGGCTACGTGCTCGACACCTCGGGCTCGGGCTCCTTCTCGGGCGACGACAACCTGTACTTCGGCAACACCGAGGCCGACGCCGACTTCCCGCTGTTCCCCAACGACACCACCGGCGTCGACCCGCTGCTCGTGGGCTCCGTGCCCTCCTGCGCCAGCGTGACGATGGCGGACTTCACGGCCCAGAGCGGCGGCCCCGCCGACACCGACGGACTGGGCGCCGTAGGCGTCGACACCGATGGCGACGGCTACGGCATCGGCCCGGACTGCGACCTGGTCGACGACACCATCCACCCCAGCGCCGTGGAGGCTCCCGCCGACGGCGTCGATCAGAACTGCGACGGCATCGAGCTCTGCTACGTCGACGAGGACATGGATGGCTTCGGCGACGGCAGCACCACGACCTGGACCACCGACCTCACGTGCAGCGCCCCGGGGCTGGCGAACAACGGGGACGACTGCGACGACACCGACCCCACCCGCAACCCGACGCTGGCCGAGATCGCCGACGACGGGGTGGACCAGGACTGCGACGGCGTCGACCACTGCTACCGCGACAACGACGACGACGGCTTCCGCACCGACATGACCTTCGCCGGCAACGACCTCGACTGCAACGACGCGGGGGAAGGCCTCGCATCGGACCCCGCCGGCGACTGCAACGACGATGACGACACCATCTTCCCGGGCGCCAGCGACCTCGACGGGGACGGCATCGACAGCAACTGCGACGGCACCGAGGTCTGCTTCGTCGACGCTGACAACGACGGCTACTCCGACATCGACGCCACCGTCGTCAGCGCCGACGGGGACTGCGACGACCCCGGCGAGGGCATCGACAGCGACGACGACTGCGACGACAGCCTGGCCTCCGTGAACCCGGGCGCCGACGAGGTCGTGGGGAACGAAGTCGACAACGACTGCGACGGCGTCGAGGCGTGCTACGTCGACGAGGACGCGGATGGCTACGCCGAGGCCACGGGCAGCACGGTGGTCGGGAGCGACGTCGACTGCAGCGACCCGGGGGAGGCCGCCGCCAACGTGCCCCGCACCGACTGTGTCGACGACGACCCCACCGTTCGGCCCGATGCCACGGAGGCCGTGGGCGATGGCGTCGACCAGGACTGCGATGGCCTCGAGGCTTGCTACGTGGACGGCGATGGCGACGGCTTTCACGGCGACACCATCGTCCTCGACGCCGACCTCAGCTGCACTCAGCCGGGTCTGGCGGACGACGCCATCCCCGGGGGCGACTGCAACGACGACGACGTCACCGTGCTGCCGGGTGCCACGGAGGTGGTGGCCGACGGCATCGACCAGGACTGCGACGGGGGCGACACCTGCTACGACGACGACGACGGCGACGGCTTCTCGGACATCAGCGGCGAGACCGTGCAGAGCGCCGACCTGGACTGCCTCGACGACGGCGAGACCGACAACGACGACCTGAGCGACTGCGACGACGAGGCCATCACCACCTTCCCCGGGGCCACCGAGCAGTGCGGCGACCTGCTCGACAACGACTGCGACGGCTCCGTCGACGAGGAGAGCGTGTTCGTCGACTGGTACCTCGACGCCGACGGCGACGGCTTCGGAGACGAGGGGAGCAAGGCCGTCAACGACTGCGCAGCCCCGGGGCCCGACTACGTCGAGAACGACCTCGACTGCGACGACACCATCGAGACCGTGAACCCCGGCTTCCCAGAGCTCCCCTGCGACGGGGTCGACAACGACTGCAACCCGACCACGGCGGACGACGACGGCAGCTGCGACACCGGCCCCACCGACACAGGCCCCACCGACACGGGCACCGCCGCAGACACCGACACGGACACCGATGCCGACAGCGACGCGGACGCGGACGCGGACACGGACAGCGACGTGGACACCGACACGACCGGCGGCACGCTCGTCGACGAGGGAGTCCCCGTGGCGGAGAAGGGCTGCGCCTGCACCAGCAGTCCGTCGGGTGCGGGCTGGGTGGCCCTCCTGCCCATGCTGGCCTTCGCAGGCCGGCGGCGGGCATCGCAGCGCTGAGCAGCGTGGACGAGCTGAGCCTGACGTTGGAGCACGCGAGTCCCTCCCCCATCAGGCATACTTCGCTCTGAACCTCGGAGAACCCCGTGAGACCCTGGTGTCTCGCAGCCCTGCTCCTCCTCGGCGCCTGCAACAGCGACGGGGTCACGCTGAACGCCCTCGAGCGGGAGTCCGACCTCCACGTCGGACCGGTGTGCAACGCCCCGGAACCCGTCGGTACCTGCATGGTCGAGACCTGCTGTCGCGAAGGCCAGTGCTTCTACCTGACCGACGACCACCAGCGCTTCGACTGCGACGGGGAGGAGTGCCACGACGCCGCGTACGAGGTCGTCGCGTACTGCGAGTGATCGAGCGGCGGGGGCCGTCCCCGCACCAACGGCAAGCAGGCCGCGGGCACGAACGGTACGGGATCTTTTAGCCATGGTATGAATTTCTCCGCGAACGCTCGTCCCCGCAGCTACGCTCCCACCCACACCCTCACGGAGCACCGCACCATGCAACGCCTCGCATCCCTCCTCGGAGGCCTCACCGTCGTCGCCCTCCTCCCTGCAGGCTCGGCCCTGCTCCAGGGCTGCCTCCAGTGCGGCAGCTCGAGCACCTTCGACCTCGACGAGGCGAGCGGCTCGTACATGATCTGCCCGGGCGGCGAACATGTCTTCGAGCATACCGACGCCCACTCTCAACACATCTGGATCGAGGCGCGACGAGGCCTGGACGACGTCCACGTCGACTTCGGCGACCACCGACTCGAGAGGGTAGGCGACACCATCTACGGCAACAGCACCGGCCTCTGGTACGACGAGGAGTACGATGAGTGGGTGACAGCGTGCGCCGTCCTGGACCCCGCGCCGCTGGTGGTCACCACCAAGCGGACGATCCGGTACGAGCTCCTGGTCGAGGAGGCCGAGTGCGGCGACGAGTGACGGGATGCTGGAAGCGCTGACCGAGGCCGCGTCGGCGCCCTTCGACCCGGGCCACCGGCTGTTCGTGGGCTACCTCGCCTCGGCGCTCGTGATCGCCGTCGCCCTGGGCTGGGTGGGCGGCCAGCGCACCCCCGCCGGCCTGCTCCGCTGGATGTTCCCCCGAGAGGTGTGGACCCATCCCTCCACCCGCACCGACGCGGTGTTCACCGTGCTCCAGGCCGTCCTCGCCCCCCTCCTCGGCGCGGTCACCGCCGTCTGGACCACCTCGGTCGCGGTGGCCCTCGCCCGCACCCTCGAGGCCCAGCTCGGCGCCCCCGGCTGGCTTCCCTGGGGCCCCGCCACCGCCGCCGCCCTGACGGTGAGCCTACTGGCGGTCGCCGACTTCGCCCACTGGCTCAACCACTGGCTGCACCACAAGGTCCCCTTCCTGTGGCCTCTCCATGCTGTGCACCACTCGGCTCCGGTGCTCACACCCCTGACGCTCTACCGCCGACACCCCCTCTACGACGTCGTCAAGAAGCTCCTCGAGGCCCTCGTCGTCGGCCTCTTCCAGGGTGCGCTCATCTATGGGTTCGCCGCCCGACTCGACGTCTGGTCCCTCGGCGGCATCAACGTGCTGTACCTGGTGTTCCTCGCCGCAGGCTCCAACCTGCGACACACCCACGTGTGGTGGTCGTGGGGCTGGCTCGACCACCTGTTCCTCAGCCCCGCTCAGCACCAGCTGCACCACAGCGACGACCCGGCCCACGAGGGGAACTACGGAAGCATCCTCGCCATCTGGGACACCCTCGCGGGGACCCGGGTGGAGGCGCGCGTCCGTCCCGAGAACCTCCGCTTCGGGCTGTACGAGGGGAAGCCCCATGCCGGCGTGGTGGACGCGCTGGTCCGCCCCCTCGCCGAGATGGTCCGCCGCCGCTGAGCCCTCAGGCGGACCCCACACGGCGAGGAGCAAGGGTGCCCTCGGCGACCCGGAGCACGTCCGCCACCACGCCGGCTGCCGTCACCTCCGCCCCGGCTCCCGGCCCCACCACCACCAGGGGCGGGTCCGGGTAGCGCTCCGTGGTGAAGGCCACGAGGCTCGCCGTGCCTCGGAGGGAGGCCGCCGCATGGTCGAGGCTCACTGCCCGAGGCCCCACCTGCACCGTACCGGCATCGGCGTCGATCACGGCGAGGTAGCGGAGACGTTGGCCTCGGGCAGTGGCCCCGGCGATGCGAGCGGTCCAGCCGGCGTCGGCGGCTCCGAGGGAGGCGACGAAGCGGGCCGGGTCGGAGTCCTGGAGGAGCTGACGGTCCACGAGCGGCTCGACCTCCACGTCGTCCAGCTCGAGGGCCAGCCCCAGCCGGCGGGCCAGGATGAGCGCCTTGCGCGCCACGTCCAGGCCGGACAGGTCGTCCGCCGGGTGGGGCTCCGTCAGCCCGGCCTCCCACGCCGCGTGCACGGCGTCCGAGAGGCGGTCTCCACGGTGGAGGCGGTCGCAGATCCAGCCCAGCGTGCCGGACAGCGACCCCTCGATGCGACGCACGCGGTCCCCGGTGCGCAGGAGCTGGTCGAGGGGCTCGAGCACCGGCAGCGCCGCCCCCACCGTGGTCTCGTGCCGGTAGCTGCGCCCGGCCCGGAGCGCCGCGGCCTCCAGGCGCTGGGCGTCCGCGAGGGCGGCGGACAGCGGACGCTTGTTGGCGCCGACCACGTGGATGCCTCGTGCGAAGGCCGCCTCGTAGAGGCTGCCGAGGTCCTCCGAGGTCAGATCGACCAGCACGGGGAGGGGCTGGGCTGCGAGCCCGTCGAGGACCTCGTCATCGACGGGACCATGGGGCCCGGCTCGGTCGACGGCGGCGGCCACGGCAGCTCGTGGGTCGGCCAGCCCCTCGGCGTCCCACGCCAGCGCCCGTCGGTCCGCCAGGCCCACGACCCGAAGCTCCACGCCCTGCCGAGCGAAGTGCTCGGCCCCACGCCCGAGCTGGTCGAGGAAGGCCCTGCCCACGGTGCCCTTGCCGAGGACCAGCAGCGAGACGGGCTGCCGAGCCAGGTGGAAGGCGTCGTGGATGCGGGTCACGGCGACGTCGTGGTCGGCGTCGTCCACCACGGCGTGGATGGCGACCTCCGCCGCGGACTGACCGATGGCCCGCACCCGAACCCCGGCAGCGCCCAGCGTCGCGAACAGGCGCCCCGCGACGTTGGCCCGCTGCCCCATGGCCTCCGCCACCAGGGTGAGCACGGCCACCGGGCCGTCCTGGCGCACCGTCACTCCCTCGTCCCGGGGGAGCGCCTCCCGGAGCCCAGCGGCGTGCTCTGGGGCCGTCACGAAGGTGAGGCTGCGGGCCCCCTGGGTGAGCAGCCAGGCGGAGGGGTGGTCCAGGGCAGCCGCGCCCAGGGGCCCCGCGGGCCGCTCATCCCCCACGTCGACGTGCACGAGGCGGCGGTCCCGGACGCTGGCGAGGCAGGTCGCCCGGGCCGGATCCCCCGCGCCGAGGGCGTCGACCCGGGTGCCAGCGGCCTGGGGGCGGCGGGGATCCCGTATGTACACCGGGATGCCTGCGTCCCGTGCCGGCGCGATGCTCCGCGGATGCAGCACGGTGGCCCCCGCGTGGGCGAGCTCCGCCGCCTCCCGGTAGGTGAGCGCCCCGACGGGCGTGGCCCGGGGCACCGCAGACGGGTCGGCGGTGTACACCCCGTCGACGTCGGTGTAGATGACCACGCGCTCCGCCCGCAGGGCTCGGGCCACCTCGGTAGCCGTCGTGTCCGACCCGTTGCGGCCCAGCAGGCTGGGACGCCCATCGGGACCGGTGGCGCGGTAGCCGTCCAGCAGGGTCAGGGGCGCAAAGACCCGAGCGCGGAGCGCCTCCCCGGTGCGCTCGCGGTCGACGGCC
>Ga0213839_1001570_pt1 | contig 14359 bp, 14 predicted proteins | sample SWPATP21_FD_160075 | JGI IMG/M metagenome (GOLD analysis project Ga0213839, IMG submission 160075) | Coastal seawater microbial communities from Marineland, Florida, United States - SWPA TP2 #1 | ecosystem: Environmental > Aquatic > Marine > Coastal | place: USA: Florida | collected 2016-08-14 | reverse complement strand
TGCCCTCGGGGATCAGCAGGGTCGAATTGTCCAGGCCGGTGGCATGCTGGAACCATCCGGCGGTGTGTTCCCAGACCGCAAGGTTCACCTCGCGATCGTCCGCGACGAAGTAGTTGAAGAGGAAAACGCCGTCCCGGTCGTGATCCACCGGGCCGATCCGGCGGGCATTGGTCAGTACATGATGGTCGAGCCGCGTCGACGCCTCCCTGAGGTCGGCCAGAAAGCCCTCCGCCCCCGCCATCCAGTCGCGCGCGTCCTGCGGCGTCGGAAAGGCCAGGAGCATGACCGCATCGTAGCGCGCCACGTGCACGCCGGGCCGATCCTTGAGGTACCGCCCCCGGCCCGGCGGGACCAGCCAGGCGCGAAAGACCGACACCTCCGCCCCGTCGGCGCGCACCGATTTCATCAGCGCAAGGACGCGGCGCTTTCGGCGGCTCATCCAGCCGTAAAGGACCGGGGTCCGCCGGTCGACCTCGGCCCCGATCCAGACATAGCCGCGCCCGTCCGTGCCGATCAGCGACACCCTGGGATACTCCGCTTCCAGCCCCGTGGTCCTGAGCTCCGTCATTCCGTTTCCTCCCGGTGGCCGCTAAAGTAGGTGCAGATACACTTATGTGCATTTGCACCTAAAAGCAAGAGGCCGCCTTGTTCGCTTTCGAAGACACCCTGCCCCACTGGGTCAACCGCCTGTCCTTTCAGCTTCGGTCAGAGGCGCAGCAGGCGTTCCGGGCAAAGGGGATCGACCTGACGCCGGAAGAATGGGCGATCCTGATGGTGATCTGGTCGCGCGGGCCGCAGCGGATGACCGAACTGGCGTCCAAGACCTTCCGCGACCGGACCACGGTGACCCGGATGATCGACCGGCTGGTCCGCAAGGGGCTGATCGAACGCCAGTCCAGTGCAGAGGATCGCCGGACCGTGCTGATCGGTGTCACCGGCGCCGGCGCGGCGCTGGAACCCGATGTGATGGCGGTGATCAAACCGCTGATCGCGCGGGCCACGGCGGGATTGTCCGGGGAGGACGCAACCCGCGCGCTGGCCGTTCTGCGGCAGATTTCAGCCAACCTGGAGGCGCCCGTGCGCGGGGGCGACGGCACGGACGCGCCCCCGGCGGACTGACGCCGGACGGCAGAAGGATCGTCACCCCCCTGCATAAGCGGTTGGTAATTGATGCGCGTCTGGTCTAATCAGCAGACAGGAGAGAAGGTGGCGTCGGACATATGAGTAACGAATTCCAGACTGACAGCCGCAGCATGTTGGCGCGGCTCCGTGCCGCCATGGCCGAAGAAGCCGCAGGCCAGGCGCGTCTGGACAAGATCACGCATCTGATCGCCGACTCGATGCGCACCGAGGTGTGTTCGGTCTACCTCTTCCGGGACAGCGATACGCTGGAACTGTGTGCGACCGAGGGTCTCAAGGCCGCGGCCGTGCACCAGACCCGGATGCGCCTGGGCGAGGGTCTGGTCGGGCGCGTGGCGCGCACGGGGCGGACGATCAACACGCCCGATGCGCCGTCCGAGCCCGGTTTCCGCTACATGCCCGAGACGGGGGAAGAAATCTATTCCTCCTTCGCCGGTGTGCCGATCCAGCGGCTTGGTGAAAAGCTGGGCGTGCTGGTGGTGCAGTCCAAGACCGCGCGCCGTTATAACGAAGACGAGATCACCGCGCTGGAAGTGGTCGCCATGGTGCTGGCCGAAATGGCCGAACTGGGCGCCTTCATCGGGGAGGGCGCGGCGCTTTCGGCCCTGCACACCAAGCCGGTGCTGTTCCGCGGGACGAGCGGGCAGGAAGGGTCGGCGGAGGGTCATGTCTGGCTGCATGAGCCGCGTGTCGTGATCACCAACCCGATTGCCGACGATCCGCATCGCGAAAGCGAACGGCTCCACGATGCGGTGGAACAGCTGCGCGACGCGGTGGACCGGATGGTGTCGGGCATCGCGGAAGAGGACAAGGAACAGCTGGAGGTGCTGGAAGCCTACCGGATGTTCGCCAATTCCAAGGGCTGGATGCGCCGGATGGAAGAGGACATCGCCCGCGGCCTGTCGGCCGAGGCGGCGGTCGAGAAAGAGCAATCCACCGCCCGCGCCCGGATGGAAACGATCACCGACCCGTATTTGCGCGACCGGCTGCATGACCTTGACGATCTGTCGAACCGGCTGCTGCGCATCCTGTCCGGGCAGGGCAAGGAGACGGGCGCCGACATGCCCCCCGATCCGATCCTCGTGGCCCGCAATATCGGCCCGGCGGAATTGCTGGATTACGGGCGGTCGCTGCGCGGTATTGTGCTGGAAGAGGGCTCCGTCGGGAGCCATGCCGCCATCGTCGCGCGGTCCCTCGCCATTCCGCTGATCATCCATGCCGACCGCATCACGACCGAGGCGCTGAACGGCGATCACATCATGGTCGACGGCGACAACGGCACCGCGCATCTGCGGCCCGAGGACACGGTCGTCACGGCCTTCCGCGACAAGATGGCGATGCAGGCCAAGGCGCAGGAACGCTACGGGTCGATCCGCGACCTGCCCGCGGTGTCGAAATGCGGCGAGCGGGTGCACATGATGATGAATGCGGGTCTGATGGCCGATCTGCCCTCGCTCAAGGGATCGGGGGCGGAAGGGGTGGGTCTCTTCCGGACGGAACTGCAATTCCTCATCCGCAACCAGATGCCGCGGCGGTCGGAACTCTCTGCGCTCTATGCGCGGGTGATGGATTCGGCGGGGGGCAAGAAGGTGGTCTTCCGCACGCTCGACATCGGGTCGGACAAGGTGCTGTCCTACATGAAGCCGACGGACGAGCCGAACCCGGCGCTCGGCTGGCGGGCGATCCGGGTCGGCCTGGACAAGCCGGGCGTGATGCGCATGCAATTGCAGGCGCTGATCCGCGCCGCCGCCGGCAGGCCGCTGTCGGTCATGTTCCCCTTCGTCGCGCAATATGACGAATACCGCGCCGCCCGGGCCGAGATGGACAAGGCGCTGGAGCGCGAGCGTATCCTGGGCCACCGGATTCCCGAAAGCATCGAACTGGGCGCCATGCTGGAAACGCCGAGCCTCGCCTATGCGCCGCGGCGGTTCTTCGAAGAGGTGGATTTCCTGTCCATCGGGGGCAACGACCTCAAGCAGTTCTTCTTTGCCGCCGACCGGGAAAACGAACGGGTGCGGCGGCGGTATGACACGCTCAACGTGTCGTTCCTGACCTTCCTTCAGGGGATCGTGGATCGCTGCACCGATACGGGCACGCGGCTGAGCTTCTGCGGCGAGGATGCCGGCCGCCCTGTCGAGGCGCTGTGCCTGGCGGCCATCGGGCTGCGCACCCTGTCGATGCGTCCGGCCTCCATCGGGCCGGTCAAGTCGCTGCTGATGCGGACCGATCTCTGTGCGCTGCGGCAGGTCATCGAACAGGCGCGCGAGGACGGGCTGCAATCGGTGCGCGGGCCGGTGATGGAGTTTCTGAAGTCGTCAGATACGTGACGCCGCGCGCGGTGCGCTCTCGCTCATCTGCTGTGACCTTCGATGCCCGCGTTCATGACGTGAGGCATCTGGCGCGTTGACACGGCGAGGTCCCGGCGCGGGGGCCGGGACGGGGCGGGTCTGCCCCGGCCTCGCGCCGGGGCCTCGCCGCTCCGGCACCTCCGCAAGACGCAAGACGACCGCGCGACACTGAGAGATGCGGCGGGTCAGGTTCCGACTGTGCCGGTACTCGCCGTTGCTCTGGCGCGTTCGTATGCGCGATGGCGCTGTGGTTCAGGAACTTTGCGGAGTGTCGGTTCGGCAGGGTCCCGGCGCGGGGGCCGGGACGGGGAAGAGATGGGCCCGGACGGAGACGCTAGGCCCCTTCGAAGTCGCACAGGGTGATCAGCGGCAGGCCCATGGCCTCCAGGCGCTTGCGGCCGCCCAGATCCGGCAGGTCGACGATGAAGGCGCAGCCGACGATCTCTCCGCCCAATTGTTCCACCAGCTTGATCCCGGCCTCGGCTGTGCCGCCGGTGGCCAGCAGGTCGTCGACGATCAGCACCCGCTCCCCGGCCGTGATGGCGTCGTCGTGCAGTTCGACCCGCGCCTGGCCGTATTCCAGCGTGTAATCCTGCCCGATCACCGCGCCCGGCAGCTTGCCCGCCTTGCGCACCGGCACAAAGCCGGTCGAAAGCTGATGCGCCACCGCCCCGCCAAGGATGAAGCCCCGCGCCTCAAGCCCGACAACCTTGTCGATGCGCTGCCCGGCGAAGGGCGCGACAAGCTGGTCGATGGCCATGCGGAACCCGCGCGGATCGGCGAAGAGCGTCGTCACGTCGCGGAACATGATCCCTTCGTGCGGGAAATCGGGGATGGTGCGGATGTAGTCGCGGACGGTCTTGGTCATGTCAGCCTCTCAATACCCGGCCCGCCACGGTGACGAGGCGGTCGACCAGCGCCGGGTCGCGTTTGTCGGGCGCGGTCAGGATCGCAAAGTCCAGCGCCCGGTCGCAGGCCTGCGTGCAGTCCGGGGCCATCAGCGCGGGCAGGCCCGCGATCATAGCCTTGGCGTGGCTGGTGTTGGCGGTGAGGGTGGCGATGATCCGGGTCACATCCACCTCTCCGTGGTCGGGATGCCAGCTGTCGTAATCGGTGACCATGGCGACGGTGGCATAATGCAGCTCTGCCTCGCGGGCGAGCTTGGCCTCGGGCATGTTGGTCATGCCGATCACGTCGCAGCCCCAATGTTCGCGGTACATCCGGCTTTCGGCGAGGGAGGAGAACTGCGGCCCCTCCATCGCGAGGTAGGTGCCGCCCTCATGCACGGTCACGCCTGCGGCGCGCGCGGCCGTCGCGGCCAGCGCGCCGAGCGCGGTGCAGGTCGGATGCGCCATGGAGACATGGGCGACGCAGCCGGAGGAGAAGAAGCTCTTGTCCCGGTTCACGGTGCGGTCGATGAACTGATCCGCGATGACGAAATGGCCCGGCGCCATCTCCTCGCGGAAGGACCCGCAGGCGGAGACTGACAGGACATGGGTCGCGCCAAGCTGTTTCAGCGCGTCGATATTGGCGCGGTAGGGCACGTCCGTGGGGCTGTGCACATGGCCGCGCCCGTGACGGGGCAGGAAGGCGAGGCGCAGGCCGTCGAGCATGCCGGTCAGGATCTCGTCCGAGGGATTGCCCCAGGGCGTGGTGACATTTCGCCATTTGGCATCCGTCAGCCCCTCGATCTCATAAAGGCCGGAGCCGCCTATGACGGCCAGCATCGGTTCTGTCATCGTCCAATCCCCTGTTGCCCGTGCGTTTCTGGCGTGTCTGAGGGCGGAGGACAAGGCGCTTTGGGGGCTTGGGGGTTACGGTAATTCCGACAGACAGCTACGTCCCAGGATTGGCAGACTTACTGGCCTTCAGCGTGCGAGTAGCTGGCGCACCGAGACGCAATGAGGGCAGCGCCGTCCCGCGGGGTGGCGCAAAAGCGCCGCCCCAGGGGGGCGGGACGGCGCTGCCCGGCGTGCCGCCGGGCGGGGCGTCCGATGAAATGCCGGGAAAGGCCTGGCAATCAAAAGCAGCTCAGACCTCAACGCAGGAAGCCCAATCCCTATTTCTCCGCCGCCTTCGCCAGCGCCGGCCGAATGTCGTTCTCGATCACCCGCTGCGTCACCGGACCGGCGAAGCGCAGGACGATGTTGCCCTCGCCGTCGATCACGTAGGTCTCCGGCACGCCATAGAGCCCCCAGTTCAGTGCCATGCGCCCGTTCGGGTCCGCCCCGCCCGCATCATAGGGATCGCCCAGTTCCGCCAGGAAGCCGGTCGCCTTGTCGGGCTGGTCCTTGTAATTCACGCCGAGGATGGTGATCCCCTCTTCGGCCAGCTGGGTCAGGTTGGGATGCTCGACCCGGCAGGGCGCGCACCAGGAGGCCCAGAAGTTCACCAGCTTGACCTCGCCGTCGCGCAGGGTGGCGTCGTCGAACAGGGTCATGTCGCCAAGCGGGGTCAGTTCCACCGCTGGGGCCTGCTTTCCGGCGAGCGCCGAGGGCAGCTGGTCGGGGTCTTCGCGCTGAAGCCCGATCAGCATGAGAACGGCCAGACCGCCGAAGAGGACCGGCGGCAGCACCATGAGCGGAGAGACCTTAGCCATCGCGCTTCACCCGTTCCTCAACCTCGCGCAGGGCGCGGAGCGCCCGGCGGGAGCGCCAGATACTCACCGCCACAAGCGCGGCGAGCAGGGCCAGGGAGGCCCCGTAGGACGACAGGACAGCGCCCGCGTATTTGCCCAGATCGGGGATCATATCATCCGCTCCCTCGCCAGAAGCGCGCGGGTCCGGCGTGCGCGGATTTCCGTCCGGGTGCGCAGCAGGACCAGCGCGACAAACAGCAGAACGAACCCCCCGATGCTGACCAGCAGCGGGTAATAGAAGACGTCGGCCACGTTCTCCTCCTTGTCGAGGGAGAGGGACGCGCCCTGGTGCAGACCCTGGTTCCAGAAGTTCACCGCATAGCGGGAGAGCAGCGCAAAGACCGAGCCCACGATGCACAGGATCGAGGTCAGGTCGGCGGCGGTGTCGTCGTTCTCGATCGCGGCCCAGAGGGCGATGTAGCCGAGGTAGAAGAGGAAGAGGATCAGGAAGGATGTCAGCCGCGGATCCCAGGCCCACCACGTGCCCCACATCGGCTGGCCCCAGATCGCCCCGGTCAGCAGCGCGATCACCGTCATCACCGCGCCCACGGGGGCGGCGGCCCGCGCGGCGAGGGCGGAGACATGATGACGCCGGATCAGCCAGATCAGCGAGGCGACCAGCATCATCAGCCAGGTGTTGATGGCCAGCAGCGCCGAGGGGACGTGCAGGTAGATGATCTTGACGGTTGAGCCCTGCTTGTAATCGTCCGGGGTGAAGAAGAAGCCCCAGATCAGCCCGCCCGCCAGCGCCAGCACGGCGAGAACCGCCACCGGCGGCAGCACCACGTCCACCGTGCGGGTGAACTTCTTCGGATTGGCATATTCCCAGATCGAGCCCATGCGCCCTCTCTACCCTCTCCCTGCCCTGCGGGCCATTCACGTTACCGCAGGTTCATCCTCAATACCGCCGCACTCGCAAAGGGCAAGAGCGCCACCGTGACGCAGGTCACCGCGCCAAGCAGGACGAGCGGGGTTTCCACCGCGAGGCCGGTGGCCCCGGCGCGGGCGACCTCTGCCCCGAAGATCAGGGTGGGCACGTAGAGCGGCAGGACCAGAAGCGAGAGTAGCAGACCGCCACGCTTGATCCCCACGGTCAGCGCCGCGCCGAAGGCTCCGATGGTCGAGAGCGCGGGGGTGCCGATCAGCAGGGAGATGACCAGCCAGCGATAGCCCTCCTCCGGCAGGGACATCAGCACGCCCAGCACGGGGGCGGCGATGACCAGCGGCAGGCCGGTCGTGACCCAGTGGGCCAGCGCCTTGATCGCCACGACGCCCTCCAGCGGCAGGGGCGAGGTGGCCAGCAGGTCGAGCGAACCGTCCTCGCGGTCGAGCGCAAAGATCCGGTCGAGCGAGAGCAGGCAGGCCAGCAGCGCGCCGATCCAGAGGATGCCGGGCGCGATCTTGGCCAGCAGCGCGACCTCCGGCCCAACGGCGAAGGGAACGAGGACCACGGTGATCAGGAAGAAGGCGAGGCCGAGGCCAAAGCCGCCCCCTGCCCGCACGGCGAGCCGGATGTCGCGGATGAAGAGCGCGATCACAGGAAGGCCTCGTCGTAATCGCGCGAGACCTTGGCGCGGGCACGGTAGGGGGTGAGGTCGATCACCCGCACCTCAAGCCCCATGTCGATATGGGAGGCGATGATCGCGCTACCGCCGCGGGCGAGATGCGCGCGGACCACATCGCCGAACATGCCGACCGACTGCTTGTCGAGGCTCACCGTCGGTTCATCCAGCAGCCAGATCGGCCGTCCGGTGACCGCCAGCCGGGCAAGACCGAGTCGGCGTTTCTGGCCGGCCGACAGGCTGCCGGCGGGACGGTCGCGCAGCTCTTGCAGATCGAAGCCGTCCAGCGCCTCTTCGATGCCGTCATGGCCGTGGACCTTGGCCCAGAAGGTCAGGTTTTCGGCCACGCTCAGCACCGATTTGATGCCATCGGCATGGCCCGCATAGGTCATCGCCTCGACATCCGGGACGATCACCTTGCCGGAATAGGGCGGCTGCAATCCGGCCATGGTGCGCAGCAGGGTGGTCTTGCCCACGCCGTTCGGGCCGGTCAGCACGACGGCCTCGCCCGGATCGACGGCGAAGTTCACGCCCTCGAGCACCGGCATACCCCCGCGGGCGACGCCCAGATCCACGACCTTGAAACTCATGGTCTGGCCCTACCCGATTTGACGGTCTCCGCAAAGCGCCAAGTGGTTCATCTTATGGCAGGATGTGCGGGATATGGCGGGTCTGCGTCAGCCTATCGCGGGCGACCGGCGGGCAACACCGGGCGGGGCGAGGCCTCCGCGGGGGTTGCTGCATTGCAGCGCTTCCGGTATCGGGGCCGCTATCACAGCCATTTCCCCCATAGGCCCCACATGACCCGGACCCTCCTGGCAGCTTTCGCCAATCGCCTCACCATGCCCGACCTGCGCATTTCCCCCTCCGAGAAGATGACCCCCGGACGCATCCGGATCGAACTGCTCTCGGGCCTGACCGTGGCGCTGGCGCTGGTGCCCGAGGCGGTGGCCTTTGCCTTCGTCGCCGGGGTGCATCCGCTGGTCGGCCTTTACGCGGCGTTCCTCGTCGGGTTGATCACCGCGATCTTCGGCGGGCGGCCCGGCATGATCTCCGGCGCGACGGGGGCGCTGGCGGTGGTCATGGTGGCACTGGTGGCGGAGCACGGGGTCGAATACCTCTTCGCGACGGTGGTGCTGATGGGAATCCTCCAGGTCATCGCGGGGGTGATGAGATGGGGCAAGTTCATCCGGCTGGTGCCGCATCCGGTGATGCTGGGCTTTGTCAACGGGCTGGCCATCGTGATCTTCCTGGCGCAGCTCACCCAGTTCAAGGTGCCGGGATCGGTGGAAAGTACCGGGCATGGCGCGGGCGGCGGGGCCTGGCTTTCGGGGATGCCGCTGTATCTGATGCTGGCGCTGGTGGCGGCCACGATGGCGATCATCTGGGTCATGCCGCGCATTACCAAGGTCATCCCGGCGCCGCTGGCTGGTATCGCGATCACCGCCGGGGTGGTCATCGCCTTCGGCCTCGACGTGCCGCGGGTCGGAGATCTGGCCTCGATCCAGGGCGGGCTGCCTGCGTTCCACATTCCCGCGGTGCCCCTCACGATGGAAACGCTTGAGATCATCCTGCCCTATGCCGTCATCCTGGCGGCGATCGGGCTGATCGAGTCGCTGCTCACCCTGAACCTTGTGGGCGAGATGACCGGCCAGCGCGGCGGGGCCAGCCAGGAATGCGTGGCGCAGGGCGCGGCCAACGTGGTGACCGGGTTCTTTGGCGGCATGGGCGGCTGCGCGATGATCGGGCAGTCGATGATCAACGTGAAATCCGGCGGCCGGACACGGCTGGCCGGGATCGCGGCGGCGCTCTTCCTGCTGCTCTTCATCCTCTTCGCCGCACCGCTGATCGAACAGATCCCGCTGGCCGCGCTTGTGGGCGTGATGTTCATGGTGGTGATCGGCACCTTTGCCTGGAATTCCCTTCGCATCCTGGCGCGCGTGCCGCTGACGGATGCGGTGGTGATCGTTCTGGTGACGGCGGTGACGGTCTATGCCGACCTCGCGGTGGCGGTCGTCGTCGGCGTCATCGTCTCGGCGCTGGCCTATGCGTGGAACAACGCGCGGCGCATCCATGCGACGTCGTACAAGACGCCCGAAGGGGCCAAGGTCTATCAGGTGCAGGGGCCGCTCTTCTTCGGGTCCTCCGACGGGTTCGTGGAACTCTTCGACGTCAAGGCCGACCCGTCGCTCGTCATCGTGGATTTTGCCGACAGCCGGGTGGTGGACCAGTCCGCCCTTCAGGCGATCGAGGCGGTGGCGGCCAAGTATGAAGCGGCGGGCAAGAAGATCCAGCTCCGCCATCTGAGCCGCGACTGCCACCAGCTGCTGACCAAGGCGGGGCATCTGGTGGTCGACAGCGCCGATGACCCGGATTACGGGCTGGCGGTGGATTATGACGTGCGGACGGGCATCCTCGGCGGGCATTGAGGGCGGGCACATGGTCGGGGTTCAACGCCTGACCGAAGCGGCCGCGATCACCAGAAATAAGGTGCGAGTCTCTGAACTCGGGCGCTTACCACAACTCCACTCGGCTCCAACTCTGGCACCCGCCCGGCGGCACGCCGGGCAGCGGCCGTCCGCCCCCCAGGGCGGCCGCTTCGCAGCCACCCGCTGACGGCCTCGCCCTTTGCGGCGACCTCAAGCGGCCCAAGGTTCCCCATCAGGATAGCGACGGCAAGGAGGCCTTATGCGCCGAGGGCAATCCCGTGGCCGATATCCTCTGCCGTATAGCGGTCGAACCAGCCCGCGTCCGCCTCGTACCCCAGGTCGACCACCACGTCGTGCAGGGCCGGGAAGCGGGTGAACTGGTCGATGATCCGCTCGCGGTGATGCGGGGCACGCCATTTCTCGACCCGCGGTGCATCGGCAGGGCGGACACCGGCGAGGTCGGGGCCGTGGCTGTCGATCTCGCGCGTGTGGTACTGGCTGAAGTCGCCGGAGAAGGTGAGGCCCAGCCCGTCCGCGAGCAGGTTCTGCACCCGGCGCGGTTCCGCCACGAGATGTTCGTATTTCAGCATGACGATGCCAAGCGGCAGGTTCATCGCGGCGATCCGGGCGATCTGGTCGTGAATCTGCAGGAGGCCCGGCAGGATCTGCTGCGGCCCGCCCTGCGCGGCGACAAAATAGCTGCGGTCGGCGGAACAGAGGTAATCGTCCGGCAGGCGTTCATCAAAGCTCGTCAGGATGTCGCGCGGGTCGCGCAGCATCACGATGAGGTCCAGTCCCTTGCGGCCCTCCGCCGCCTCGACGATGCGGTCGAAGTCAAAGAGATCGTAGCCGCGCCGCGAGCAGGTGTTGCCGGGCATGTGGATCACCGCCCGCGCCGGGAACTCCGGCCCCGGAATGTTGAAACCGCTGAGCGTGCGCTGCAACATGCTGTAGAGCAGTGAACTGCCCGCGCGCATGTGTCCCGTCACCAGAATATGCCTGTTCATTCCCGCCATCCATTTTTCTTGGTCTTTCGACAGAGATTGGCGCGGCGGATTTCACCGTGGTTAAAAACGGCAGAACATGTGACGGATGGGCCACCCTTTGTGACATTTGCGCAAAGGGCGGCGTAATGGCCCGTCAGTCGTCGGGACGGGCCAGGGAAAAGACCTCTCTCACGACCGAATAGTCGCGATAGCCAAGCCGGGTCAGCGGGTTGAACTTCGTCACGTCCAAGAGCCCGTCGGTCAGGCAATCGTCGCGCAGATGCACACCGATCACCTCTCCCAGCACCAGCCGGTTGGTGCTGCCTTCCAGCGTCACGATCTGGGTCATCCGGCATTCCAGCGCCGCGGGGGCATTGGCGACGCGGGCGCAGGGGATCACGCTGCATTCCGCCTTTTCGATCCCGGCATGGGCAAATTCATCGGTGCCCGCGGGCAGCGTGGCCGAGGTCCGGTTCATCGCGTCGCGGGCGGCGTATTCAACGATATTCACGCAGAAATACCCGGTGTCGCGGATGTTTTCGGTGCTGTCCTTGCCAAAGACCCGGTCGTCCTTGTCCGAGGTCGAGGCGAACATGACCTGCGGCGGCGTATAGGCCACGGCATTGAAGAAACTGTAGGGGGCGAGGTTGTCCGCGCCATCCTTGCCCCGGCTGGAAATCCAGCCGATCGGCCGCGGGGTGACGATGGCGTTGAACGGGTTGTGTGGCAGGCCGTGGCCGTCCTTGGGTTCGTAGAACACGCGCGTTCCTCCTGTTTGCCCTGTTGGTATCCCCATGTTACTCCGCCTGAAACCCCGAAAACGGAGAGGAGTCGGGCGGGTTGTTCACCCTCACGGAAGAAACCGCCGACGATTGGTGGGAGGTCGAGGCCCTCTATGACCTCTGCTTTGCGCCGGGGCGGGAGGCGCTGTCCTCCTACCGTCTGCGGGACGATGTGCCCAAGGTGGCCGAGTTGTGCCTTGTTGCCCGCGATAGCGATGGCACGGTGGCCGGGGCGATCCGGTACTGGCCAGTGCGGGTCGGGGCAGTGCGCGTGCTTCTGCTTGGTCCCGTGGCTGTCCACCCCACGCATCAGGGCGAGGGGCTGGGGGCGCTGCTCATCGCCGAATCGCTCAACAAGGCGCAGGCGGAGGGCTGGGCGCGGGTCATGCTGGTCGGTGATGCGCCCTATTACCAGCGGTTCGGATTCGAGCGCCTGACCGGGGTGGAGATGCCGCCGCCGACCAATCCGGACCGCGTTTTGGGCCTTGCCTTGCAGGACGATGCCTGGGACGGCGTGACCGGCGATGTGACGCGGGATCTGCCCCCTGCCCCTTGATCCGGATGGCCGGCGACCAAATCTCTGTCTCACAGAGGAGTGATCGCATGACCGAGGCCCGACGCAGGGTGCCATCCGTTCAGGTGCTGGACGACCCGACCGAACCGCCGATTGACGTGGAGGCAGAACTGGACGCGCTGGCGCGGCGCTATCGACGCGCGGGCGGGCCGGGTCTTCAGGTGCTCAACCTGATCGGCGACAATGCGGAGGGGCTTCTCAAACGGCTCCCGTCCGAGGTGCGCGCCCGGCTCGACCGGACGACGGAGGCGGCGCTGGCCTCTGCCATGAAGGCCGCCAATGGATCGCGCCGGGTGGTGAAGGACCAGCCGGACTGGCTCAACCGGGCGGTGACAACGGCCATGGGGGCCGCGGGCGGCTTCGGCGGCCTGCCCAGTGCGATGGCGGAACTTCCGGTGACGACGACGGTGCTGCTGCGGATCATCCAGGGCGTTGCGCAGGAGCACGGGTTCGACCCCGACAGCGAGAGCGTGCAGTTCGACTGCATCCGCGTCTTTGCCGCCGCCGGGCCGCTGGACCATGACGACGGGGCCGATCTGGGCTTTTACCTTGCGCGGGGCACGATCACCGGGGTGGCCATGCAGAGCCTGATCGCCCGCGTCGCCCCCCGGCTGGCGACCGTGCTGGGCCAGAAGCTCGCCGCGCAGACCGTGCCCGTTCTGGGCGCTGTGGCGGGGGCGGCGACGAATTACGCCTACACGAGCTATTACCAGGAAATGGCCCATGTGCATTTCCGCCTGCGCAAGATCGCCATCGAGGCCGAGCGCCCGCATGAAGAGCTGATCGCCGGGCTTCAGGAGAGGCTGGCTAAACCGCGCATCCGGAAGGTTTAGGGGAGGTTTGGCGCGACGCGGGTAGGTGCGGCTTGCGGAGGCGATACGGTTTGGTGGGAGATCCTCGGATCAAGTCCGAGGATGACTAAGTGCGAAGGTGGATGGTCCGGCGCGGGCTTCAACGGGTTGTGGGTGCGGCGTGGTTTGGCGCGAGATCCTCGGATCAAGTCCGAGGATGACCGGCGTGGTTGGCGGGAGATCCTCGGATCGGGTCCGAAGATGACGGATTGTGTGGGTGGTGTACGGACGGGACGGCCCGCGCGGACGTCCCCATCCCACCAAGCGAAACGTCATCCTCGGGCTTGACCCGAGGATCTCCAGCCTCATACCCCCTCCGCCGCCGCCAGCACGGCGCCGGGGTTCATGATCCCGCGCGGGTCCAGCGCCTGTTTGATCGCGCGCATCATCTCCAGCTTCACCGGGTCGCCGTATGTCTCCAGATCACCGGTCTTGAGCCGCCCGATCCCGTGTTCCGCGCTGACCGAGCCCTCCATCTCATGCACCAGATCGTGCAGCATGGTCTTCACGGGCTTGGTGTGCTGGCGCCAGTCCGCCACGGCCTCTCCTTCGGGCGGGAAGACGTTGAAATGCAGGTTGCCGTCGCCCAGATGGCCGAAGCAGTTGACCCGGAACGGCCCCATGTCGGCCACGGCGGCGGTGGCGCGATCGATGTAATCCGGGAGGTTCGAGAGCGGCAGGCTGATGTCATGCGAGGAGACGGAGCCGATCAGCCGGTTCGCCTCGGGGATCTGTTCGCGCACCTCCCAGAAGGCGTCGGCCTGGGCCCGGTTCTGGGCGATGAGCGCGTCGCTCACCAGCTCCTTCTCCCAGGCTTCGGCAAAGATCGTCTCCAGCACCGTTTGCGGGTCCAGACCGGCGGGCAGGCCGAGGTCGATCAGCACCATCCAGTCCGGCGCCGGATCGAAGGGGCGGCGGATCTGGGGCAGCTTTTGCTCCAGGAACCGCAGCCCCTCGCCCGAGATCAGCTCAAAGCTCGACACCGCCTCGCCCACGTGATCGCGGACCAGCGACAGCAGGGTCAGCGCGGCGCGCGGGTCCGGCACGAC
>Ga0213839_1001569_pt1 | contig 14359 bp, 10 predicted proteins | sample SWPATP21_FD_160075 | JGI IMG/M metagenome (GOLD analysis project Ga0213839, IMG submission 160075) | Coastal seawater microbial communities from Marineland, Florida, United States - SWPA TP2 #1 | ecosystem: Environmental > Aquatic > Marine > Coastal | place: USA: Florida | collected 2016-08-14 | reverse complement strand
CACCGCGGCCTTGGGCAGCGCCCCGACGAAGGCATCCACCTCCTCCCCGTCGCGGAAGCCCTTCACCGCCGGGATGCCCTGGATACCGAACCGCTGGGCCAGCGAGGGGTGCTCCTGGGTGTTGATCTTCACCAGCACCCAGGCACCGTCGGCCTGCCGCTCGAGCTCTTCGAGCACCGGACCCAGCACCCGACAGGGCCCACACCACGGAGCCCAGAAGTCGACGACCACGGGCACCTGGTGGGAGCGCTGCACCACCTCCCGCTCGAAGCTCTCGGGGGTGACGACGATGCCCATGGCGACCTCCTGACCCCGTAGTGATGGGCACCTGGAGGGGGGTCGTCAACCACCGCGGCGCCGCCCGTGCCAAGATTGCCCGGCTCGGAGGGAGCATGCGACGACACACCGCCTCGCTGACAGCCGCCGCGCTGACCGGCATCGCCCTGCTGGCCTGTGGCTCGAGCCCCGTGGGGTCGACCATCCGAGGCTACAGCAAGGCAGCACCACCCGTTCACGACCCGTCCGTGCTCCACGGCCAGTACACGGCCCCGCCCGACCGAGCCCTGCTGCCGGTTCGCGCCTACGCCAACGGCCCCACGCCCGAGGGTCCCACGGCGCAACTCCGCAAGGAGCTCGATGCCATCGATCTGTCCGAGCTGCCCGCCTGCACGCTCGAGGTGCAGGACTACCGACCGACGGAGCGCTCCGGCGACGACTGGGCGGCGGAGCTGTGGGCGACGCTGTCGGTCGACCTCACGGGTCTCACCACCCCGACCGAGCGCATGGACCGAATCGACAGCTGTCGCGCGGTCGTGATCCCCCGCACCACGCGCTACGCCGAGCCCATCGACGGCACCGAGCTCGAGCGCACCCTGTCCCTCGGCCCCGCAACGCTGGTGATCGACGAGCCCGAGGCTCACCTCGATGCGCTGCTGCGGCGCCGCGCCGCGGGTCTGCAGGCGGTCGACGCCCCCATGGCTCCCCAGCTTCACCCCGAGGACTACCGCTGCGTGCCCACCGGCACGGTGACCGTGGGGGCGAGGTCGCTGGCCGGCGTAGTGCTGACCCTCGGCATGGACTGTCGCGTGCAGAGCGCACCGTCCATGCCGGCGCCGGAGGGCTGATGCACGTCGGCATCCTGGGGGCCGGCGCCATCGGCTGCACCGTCGGCGCCCGGCTGGCGCACGGCGGGGCGAGGGTCACGCTGGTGGGTCGCCCCCGCATCCGCGATGCACTCGCCGAGGGCATCACCCTCACCCGCTGGGGCGAGTCCCCCGTGCGGGTGCCGGCCGAACACACCACCTTCGAGACCGAGCCGGCGGCCCTGTGCGCCTGCGACGTGGTGCTCGTCACCGTCAAGACCCAAGACACCGCGGCCGCCGTCGCGCCTCTCGTCGACGCGCTGCCCGCTGCTACGCCCGTCGCCAGCCTGCAGAACGGGCTGGAGGCCGCCAGCGTCCTGCGCGACGCCCTGCCCCAGCACGACGTGTGGCCGGGCATGGTGCCGTTCAACATCGTCTGGGCCGACCCACACACGCTGCACCAGGGCACCAGCGGTGCCATCGTCCTGCCCCCGGCCGGCGCCGCTGTCGTCCACGCCCTGCGCGCGGGAGGCTGCCCAGCGAAGACGCACCGTGCCGTCGAGGCCGTGCAGCGAGGAAAGCTTCTCCTCAACCTCAACAACGCCGTCAATGCGCTGGCGGGCCTTCCCCTCCGCGAGCAGCTGACCCGGCGTGCCTACCGCCGCATCCTCGCCGACGTCATCGACGAGGGTCGCGCGATCTTCCGAGCCGCCGGGCTCGGGGTGAAGGGGGTGGGCCTCATGCAGCCGGCGCTGGCGCCACGGGTGCTACGTCTGCCCGACCTGCTCTTCTTCCGAGTGGCTTCGGCGATGATCTCCATCGATCCGCACGCACGGTCGTCCATGCAAGACGATCTGCGCCGAGGCCGCCCCACCGAGGTCGACGCACTGAACGGCACGATGGTGCGGCTGGGACAGGCCCATGGCCACGGCGCTCCGCTGCAGCGACGGCTGGTGGAGCTGGTGCACGAGGCGGAGAGAGCCGGCGGAAGCCCCGAGCTGTCGGCGACGGCGCTCGCCGAGCGTCTCTACCAGTCGTTGTAGCCCGCGGTGAGCATCAGCCCGAGCACCGCCGCCACCAGCAGCCAGCCCCCGATGCGGAGCCGCGTGGCCCGCACGGCCTCGTCGTCGCGCCGACGGGCCCGACCAATCGCCTCGTCCCAGCCCGCCTCGTCGGAGGGCGGCACGAACCGACCGACACAGAGCACCTGGACGTAGCGGGTGACGAGCAGGCGCATGACGGCGTCGTCGAGCTCGGTGGAGCGAAACCCTGCCAGCCACAGCGTCTGGGGATCGATCTGCAGCTCCCAGCCGCGGCGACGCCGGTACAGAGCGGTCGCCTGACGGAGGGGCCACGGGGCCAACACCACCACGACGTCGCTGGCCAGCCTCGCTGCCCGTCGGCGGGCGAGCCGTCCTGCGTCGGGAAGAGGCCCCGGACGACACAGCCCATCGAGCTGCTGCCAGGCCCACCCACAAGCCTCTGCGCCGTGCCCCCGCCACCGAGCGGCCACCTGCGGCAGCACCCCGCGCTCGGCCCAGTCCTGAGCCCGCTCGATGGCCGACGCCACCGCGTCGAGCGCTTCGTCCGACAGGGTCGACCCCTGCTCGCCGGAGGCACGGTCGAACGCGGCACGGCGCTGTTCGTCCCCGAGGACCTCCCACGCCGCCGCGACCGCCTTGAAGCGCTCCTCGGCCTCCGGGTCGTCGGGGTGTCGGTCGGGGTGCGTCGCCCGCGCCAGCTGACGGTAGGCCTTGCGGATCTCGTCGCGCGACGCGTCGCGAGCCACTCCCAGTACCGCGTAGGGATCGTCCATCCGCTGGGCAGTATCCCGATGACCGGGGTCCCCGAACACGGTAGATGGTGCACTCACGCGCGGAGGCCCCATCCCACTGTCGAAGACCCTGACGATCCGGGCGCTCGAGCGCCTCGCCGCCGCTGGGCAGGTCACCGACGTGGTGGCCGCGGTCATGGGCTGGCGCGACCTGGGGCTCGTCGACGCGGTGGCCCTGTGGGGCCTGCAGTCCACCACCGACAGCATGCGCCTGCTCGACGCGCGGGGCATCGGCCCCAACCTCGTCAACTGGCGCCCCGGTCATCGACACGACGACGGGCCCCTGTGGCGGGCGCTTCGCTCCGACGGCGAAGTGTCCCTGGATCTGGCCCAGGTACCCCTCGGGCTGGCCGCCCCCCTGCGCGCCTGCGACGCCTCGCGCTGGCAAGCCACCGGCCTGGTGTCCGACGACGGCGTCGAGGTGGGGGTCCTGCTCTGCGGATTCCGCGCGTGGCACGGCGATCCGCTGCCGGTCGGGGCGGTGGCAGCGGCGCTCACCCGGGCCCGTCGCGCCGACGACGCTGCCTGGCGCGCACAGTGGTGCGAGGCGATGGCTCCCCTGCTGCAAGACGGGATCATCATCGCCACTCCCGACGGCGAGGTGCACGCCTACAACGCCGCACTGGAGCGTCTCACCGGATGGACCCTCGACGACGTCCGCACCCACGGGTGGACCAACCTCGTCTACCCCGACCCCGCGGTGCGCGCGGATCTCCAGCGGGCCATCGCGGCGCTGGTGCTCGGCAAGGCCTCGGAAGGCACCGTGCGGACCATGACCCGCAAGGACGGGCAACGCGTGAGGGCGTCGGTATGGAGCCGCATGGTGCCTCACCCCGCGGGCGACGCGCCTGGCTTGCTCGGCGTGATCCGCGACGTCACCGCCGAGCGCTCGGTGGCCCTGCAGCGCAGCCGCGAAGACTCGCTCACCAAGCTCGGACGCCTCGCCGGCGGGGTCGCCCACGAGTTCAACAACCTGCTCGGCGCCATCATGGGCCACGCCGAGCTCATCGAGGCCTCCACCACCGACGACGGGATCCGCCGGCGCGCCGCCACCATCGTCGGCTCCACCCGGCGGGGGGCCTCGCTGTCGAAGCAGCTGCTGGCGTTCTCCGGCTCCACCATGTCCCAGACCCAGCCGATGCGGGCCGAGGGCCTCGTCGGGGAGACGGTCGAGCTCCTCCAGGCGGCGTTTCCCGAGACGCTCGCGCTGGGACTGGTGTGCGAAGGCGGGCTGGGGCCCGTGGAGGCCGATGCGCCGCAGCTGCAGCAGGCCCTCACCAACCTCATCACCAACGCCCGCGACGCAGCCCGCAAGGCGGTGCGCGTGTGGGTGCTCCGCGCCCCGCTGCCCGAAGCGGTTCGGTTCCGGGCCGCCGACGCACCGCCGCCAGGCACCGAGATGTGCTGCATCCGGGTGCAAGACGACGGCGAGGGCTTCTCGGCCGACGCCCTGGCCCACCTCTTCGAGCCGTTCTACTCCAGCAAGAGCCGAGGGCATGGACTGGGCCTACCGGCCGTGCGCGGCATCGTGGGCACGCACCAGGGGGCGGTCGACGTGCGCAACGACGACGGCGCGGTGATCGATCTCTACCTCCCGTTCAGCAGCCGCCCCGAGCTGGCGCTGCCCGAGCTGCGGGCCCACCACGGCAGCTCCGGCGGCCGCGTGTGGCTCATCGACGACGAGTCGGCGCTGCTGGAGTTCGCGCGCATCTCCATGGAGGCCGAGGGCTACTCGGTCACCGCCTTCGCAGGGGGCGAAGCAGCGCTGGCCCACGCCCGCACCGGCGTCGACGCGCCCGACATCCTGGTCGTCGACGTGGTGATGCCGGGGCTCGCCGGCCCAGAGGTGGTCGACGAGCTCGCGGCCATCGGCTGCCGAGCGCCGGTCTTGTGGACCTCCGGCTACACGCCGGAGTCGGCCCAGGTGCCCCACAGCGCGGGCCGCTTCCTGCAGAAGCCCTTCACCGGACGCGAGCTGGCGGCGGCCATCGCATCGATCCTCTCGGAGACGCGGCGGCGCCCTACGCGGTAGGGCGAATCCGCCGCCTACAACACGCTGTCGCGATCCCGTGCGACCGGGTCGAGGCGGACCGGCACCTCCAGCAGCCGGGCCTCGAGGGGACCGTTGTACAGCACGTGCCGGCGCTTGGGCCGCAGACCGAGCTTCTTCGCGAGCTTCGGGTCGCCCGCAAGAAGCCACCCCTCCCACCCCAGGAAGCGACGTCGAAGCACGTCGCCCAGGGAGCGCCAGGTGGCATGCACCTCGGCCTCCTCCCCCAGCCGGACGCCGTACGGGGGGTTGGTGACCAGCAGCCCGCGGGGCACCTTGTCGCGGCCGCCGGAGGGTGGATGCACCTCGGACAGGTCGCAGTGACGTACCTTCACCTCGCCGCGCATGCCGGCGCGCTCGAGGTTCGCCTGCAGCCGCTTCACCTGGTCGCTGCTCCGGTCGGAGGCGAACACCCGCAGGCCGCCAGCCGGTCGAAGGCGGTCCCGCGCCTCCTCCACCAGCTCACGCCACGTCGACGCCTCGTGCCCTTTCCATCCGGAGAAGCCCCACGCGTGGCGTCGTAGCCCCGGGGCCCGGCGACGCACCACATCGGCGGCCTCGATCACCAGGGTGCCGCTACCCGCCATCGGGTCGACCAGCAGGCCACCGCCGGCCGCCACCTCGTGCCACCGGGCCATCTGGAGGATGCCCGCCGCGAGGGTCTCCTTGAGGGGGGCTGGACCGCCGTCGCGCGCGCGATCGCGGAAGTGCAGCGGCCGCCCCGACAAGTCGATCGCCACATCGGCAAAGCGACCCGCCACGTGCACGTGCACCTGGACGTCGGGGGCGGCGCGGTCGATGTCGGGACGCTCGCCGATGGCCTCGCGGCATACGTCGCAGATCGCGTCTTTGACCTTGAGCGCCCCGTAGTGCGTGTGACGGATCGCGTCGTTGCCGCCCACGCAGACCACCGCCAGCGTGGCCCCGGCCACGAGGTGGTCGGTCCAGCGGATGCCGCGGGCGCCGGCGTAGAGCGCATCGCCGTCGTCGGCGGGCACGCGGGCGAGCTGCAGCAGCACCCGAGACGCCACCCGTGACCACAGGCATGCGCGGTAGCCATCGGCCAGAGGCCCCCGAAAGCGCACGTGCCCCTTGCCTGCTTGCACCTCCGAGAGGCCCAGGTGGACGAGCTCGGCGGTGAGGGGTTCCTCGAGACCTCGTGCCACGGTGGCGACGAAGGAGTGGGTGGGTGCCATGCCCGCGGCTATCGCCCGACGTCGCACGTGTCACGGGCGGGTGAGACGGAGTTGTTGCGCTGGAGACCTGGGGTGTGACGCCGCCGGAAGGTAGGATGAACCACGGAGGCACCATGCGCTCGTCCTTGATCATCGCCCTTTTCGCGGCCGCCTGCTCGGAGTACGACGTACGCCCGAAGGAGCAGGTCGAGCCCGGCGTCGACCCCGACATCGTGATCGAGCCCGGCTTCCTCACCTTCGGCCCGCTTCCGAGCGGAGAGTCGGCGGAGGGAACCTTCGTGGTGTCGAACGAGGGCGAGGCGGTGCTCGAGGTCGACGCGGTGTCGATCACGGTCGGCGACGAGGCCTTCGACGTGCTCGACCCCGACGGCTTCTCGCTCGAGCCGGGCGCGTCACGCGAGGTGAGGGTGCGCTTCATGCCCGCGGGCGAGGTCACCTTCGGGCAGGTGATCGTGGCCTCCGACGACCCCGACACTCCCGAGGCGCCCGTCGATCTCGAGGGCCTCGGTGAGGTGCCGGCGCTCCAGATCAGTCCCGACAGCTACCTGTTCCCCGGCGTGTGCGACGACCAGGTGGTGCTCGAGCTGAAGAACGTGGGGCTGTCCGACCTGGTGGTCACCGACCTGACCTACGACGGGAGCCCCGAGCTGTCGCTGCTCAACGCCCCCGCGATGCCGCTCACGCTCCCCCCAGGCGCCGCACGAGAGGTGACCGTGGCCTTCACGGCCCAGGGCGCCACCACGGCGCTCGGCACACTCGTCGCCCACAGCAACGACCCCCGCGGCGAGCGCACCGCCGAACAACAGGTGGAGGGGTCCGGCGACCGCATCGTCGAGGCCTACACCGTGCTCGACGACCCGCCGGTCGACATCCTGTTCGCCATCGACAAGTCGGGCTCGATGACCGCCGAGTCGCGGGCGCTCGGCAACGCCTTCAGCTCGTTCATCACCGAGATCGACAACGTCACCGACGACTGGCAGATCGGCGTCGTGGTGAAGGACGGCGGCTGCTTCGAGAACGGTGTGATCACCGCACAGACCCCCGACTACGAGCAGGTGTTCAAGAACGCCACGAGCGGGGGCATCTTCGCGGCGGGCGACCTCACCGAGGCCTTGCTCGCCCTGTCCGACAACGCCCTCGAGAAGACGGTGCCCGGCCTGTGCAACGAGGGCTTCGTGCGTGGTGACGCCCTGCTGCACGTCATCGCGATCAGCGACGAGCCCGAACAGTCGGGCATGCCGTGGGACCACTGGGTGGGGCGCTGGCAGTCGCGGATGGCCGACCCGAACCTCGTCATGGTCTCCGGGGTCGTGGCGCTGGGCAACTGCGGCGACGAGCCCACCGGCTACCAGGAGGCCGTCAACGCCACGGGCGGCCTGCTGCTCGACGTGTGCACCTCGAACTGGGGCAACTACGCCCAGGAGCTCGGCGCTGCGTCGGCGAACAGCCTCCTCACCTACCTGCTGTCCACCGAGCCCGACGTGGGCAGCATCGAGGTGAGCGTCGACGGCACCACCTACGACGGTGGGTGGACCTACGACGCCACCCGCAATGCCGTGATCATCAACGTCGACGTGCCCGTCGGCAGCGAGGTGGAGATCAGCTACACCTCGATCGGCTGCTGAGCGCGTAGCCCGAACATCTGTGGCACCCGCGGGCGCCCGGGGGGCGGCCAGAAGCGCCGCTGTTCGTCCATGATACTTCCGTCGAAGAAGCAGCAGCCGTTGGCGTAGGGATACTCGTCGAATCGGTCGACCACCAGCCCTGCCCGTCGCACGCTGCCGAGCACCGCGGCGAGGCTCCATTGGAACTCGTGGCTCGGGTGCGGGTTGACGAAGCCCCGCACCCCGTCGACCTTGCCACCAGGAACCAGCCCGTCGCCCGACCGCGCCACGTAGTCGCTGATCCCCTCGTCCCAGGTAAGCACAGCGCCCTCGAAGTAGTCGTAGACCGGCACGAGCTTGTCGTCGAAGACCATGGCGAACGGGTGGAACTCCATCACGACCAGGCGCCCACCAGGCCGTAGGAGGCGCCCGATCTCGGTCGCCCACACGTCGAGGTCGGACAACCAGCACAGCGCGCCGTACGACGCGAACACGACATCGTAGGCAGCGGAGGGCTGCGCGGGGAGCCAGTCGTAGACGTCGGCCCGTACGAAGCGAGCTGGCACCCCACTGTCGGTGGAGAGCTGCTGCGCGAAGGCGATGGCTTCGTCGCTGATGTCGACCCCGGTCACCCGTGCCCCACGTGCGGCCAGCGACAGGGCGTCCTGGCCCGCGTTGCACTGCAGGTGCAGCAGATCGACGCCGCCGACCGCGCCGAGAAGCTCGACCTCCTCGGGAAACAGCGTGCAGCCCCCTCGGCGGAGGAAGCCCGCCTGATCGGCCTTGTGGCTGTTGTGGGCCACCGTCGCGGCGTTCCATGACGCGCGGTTGGCCTCGTGCAGATCACGGCGGACCGCCATGGCCGCGCTACAACGGGCTGGGCACCAGGCGCTTCCCGGGCCCGACCCTGCCGCCCAGCTTGCCGGGTCGTTGCCCGTCGACCCGTGCCCGAACCGAGGGCCCGGCGCGCAGGGAGCGGGCGTTCATCGCGCCGGTGAACTCGTCGTAGCCTTCGTCGCCGAGCACGTCGCGGATCGCGTCGGCCTGGGCCTCGCGTGCGTCGCGCATCGCAGGGCGGGCTTCCTCCCACGACTGCTCGCCCCGATCGACCGACTCCATGATCGCGCTCACCTCGTCGTGGGAGGTGCGCATCAGGTCGACCACCTCGTCGGTGGTGGCGTCGTCCCACGCGAGCCGCTCCCCCACCCCGCGCAGGCGCTCCTCGGTGCGAGCGAACCGGCCCGAGCGCAGCTCCTCGCGCTTCTCTGCGCGCTCTTCGCCGTCGACGCTCCGCAGGTCGCGGATCTGATCGAGCCGCTTCTTGGCCCTGGGGTTGTTCTCGAGCCGCCCGCGCAGCGCCTCGCGCCGCCGCTTCGGCTCTTTGTCGGCGCGGGGACGATGGGCCTGCTCGATCCGCGCCTGCAGATCCGGGTGGCTCTTCGCCTCGCGCTTCTTCTTCTTCTTCGCTGGGCGTGCGCGCTCGTGCTGCACGTCGATGTCGGGCCCGGTGTCGGGCAGCACCAGGAGCACGGCGGCGGCTCCCAAGGCGGCGGCGAAGACAGCGGAGATGACGACGGCAGTGCGGTTCATGCGCGACTCCTGGGGTCGGTGCCCTTTCTCGATACACCGATGACCCCGAACCGTCATCCGTAAAGAGGTCACGGATTGCCAAATCCGCCGTAGGCGAACGAGATCCTCTCCGAGAACCGGAGGCTCGAGGGGAGGTCTCGGAGCCGTGTAGCGGCGGATTCTCGAGCTGGCCCGCGCCGGTTGGCCGCCGAGATGAAAGGAGCGAAGCCCGTAATCTCAAGGCCAACCAAGCGGGCCGACCAACCATCCGCTCGGGGATGCATTCACACGAGTTTCGCATCAGGCCCACGTCTCGGGCCGCCACGTGGTCTAGGTTGCTCGGGACACTCGGGGAGGGTGCGTGGAGTGGATCTGGTCGTTGTTCTGCGCGACCGTCGCCTTCGGGGCGGCCGTCGTGGTGGGACTGGTGCTCCCTCGACGCCCGACAGCGGAGCAGCAGCGCATGCAGCGCCAGCTCTACGATCTGCACGAGCGCCTGCAGAAACTCGAGAGCGAGCGCTCTTCCCCCGAGGCACTGCCGGCGCCCGAAGAGGCGCCGAGCGACGACCTCCCCTCCCCCGAGCTCGCGGACGCGTCTCGCCCCGCCCCCGACGCCTCCACTGTTCCGGTGGCGCCGTCACCCCACGACACCGTGACCGACGAGGCGCCCTCGGAGGCAGCGCCCACACCGACGCCAGAACCCGAGGCCCCCGTGGCTGCGGCGCGCCCGACCCCGACGCCCCGCCCGCGGCTGTCGCCGGAGAAGGTGGCGGTGTGGCTCGGCGCCTCCCTCGGCGCGGTGGCCCTGGCCATCGGCGCGTTGCTGGGGATCGTGGCGGCCGCCGAGGCCGGCTGGCTCGGGCCCGGGCTGCGGATCGGCGCGGGTCTGACGGCCGGAACGGTGGCGTGGGTGCTCGGGGCCGCTCTTCGCGGGCGGAGCCAGGTGACGGCCAGCGGTCTGTCCGCCGCCGGCGCCAGCGCGGTCTTCGGTGCCACGTGGGCCGCCACCTCGCTCTACCACTTCCTCCCGGCCCCCCTCGGCTTCGGCCTGCTGCTCCTCGTCGTCGCCATGGCGATGGCCCAGGCGTCGCGCTTCCGCGACCGCTTTTTGGGGGTCCTCGCGACCCTGGGCGGCCTGCTCGCGTCGAGCATCATCCGACCCGACGATCCGACCCTGCGCGTGGGCTACGGGCTCGTCCTCAGCACCGGCATCGCCCTGCTGGCGAGCCGCCGACGCTGGCCCGAGCTGCTTCCCCTGGTGGCCGCGGGGGTGGGCCTGCAGCTCGTGGGATGGACGGCCACCGCGCGGGCTCCCGACCATCAGGCGACGGCCCTGCTGGGCATCGTGCTGCTGAGCCTGCCCTACGCCGCGGTCGCGGCCCGGGTGCGGGATCCCCTCACCCAGTGGGCCGCCACCTTGTCGGCCATGGCCTTCCCAGTGCTGGCAGCCCCCTGGATCCCACCGATCGACCCGGTGTTCTACGATCCTCGGACGGGGCTCGTCGAGGCCCGCGCGCCGGTCGGCGCCTGGGCGGCGGCGGTGGGCCTGCTGGCGCTACCGGCCCCGCTGTGGCTCGCCGGGCGGCTCCGGAGGTCGCCGTGGACCGTGCTCGCAGGCTCGGTGGCCTTGCTGCCGGCGGTGTTCGCCTTCGGCGCAGGATGGACCGAGGCCACCTGGCTCCGAGCGACGATGCCGGTGGCGGTGCTCGGGGTGGGGTTGGTGCTGTGCACCGCCGACCGTCGCGCCGGACGTGGACTGCTGCCGATGGCGGTGGTGGGCCTGTTCCCCCTGGTGGCCACCGCCCCCAGCGGTCCGGCGCTCCTGGCCATGGTCGCGTTCACGGCCATGGTCACGGCCGGCGCGTGGACGAGTGCCTCGTCGGCCCTGACCGCCCTCGGCCTCCCGGTGCTGGCCGTCACCGCGCTCCGGGCGGCGGACGCTCCGTCGACGGAGCCGCTCACCGTCTTCGCGGCCCTCGCCGCCTGCACGGGCCTGTTCGTGCTCCCCACGTTGCGTCGCTGGGACGACGATGCCGCGCCGTGGCTGCCCTGGGCGGCTGCGGTCGTCGCCCCCGCGGCACTCTTCCCCGCGCTGTATCGGTCGTGGGACGCGGGCATCGGCGACGGCGTGGTGGGCCTGCTTCCCTTGTTCCTCGCGGGGCTGGTCCTGCTGCAGGGAGCCGTGTTGGTGCGGGTGCATCGCACCCCGCGCGAGTCAGCCATGTTCGCGACGGTGGTGATCGTCGCGCTGGCGGGGATCACGCTGGCGCTGCCCCTGCAGCTGGAGGAGCGCTGGCTGACGGTGGGCCTGTCGGTCGAAGCCGCAGCCCTCGCCGCGCTGTCGCGGCGCCTGCGCCACCCGCTGGTTCGAGGCACCGCCGTGGTGCTGTCGCTGGTCGTCGCCGTGCGGCTGCTCGTCAACCCATGGGCGCTGGAGTGGGGCTCGGCCGACGGCCTGCCCCTGCTGAACTGGACGCTGTACACCTGGGGCGTCCCGACGGCGTCCCTGGTGTACGTCGCTCGCAGGCTGCGTTCGGGCGACGATCATCCGGTGGCGGGTGCCGCCGCGTCCCTGCTCCAGCTGCTCGCGATGTTCACCGGCTTCGCCCTCGTCAACGTCGAGGTCAGCCACGCCTTCCAGTCGGGCACCTCGCTGACGCTCTCCGGCACGACGATGCTCCAGGGCATGGTTCGCAGCCTCGCCTGGGGCGGCTACGGGATGCTGCTGCTCGTCGTGGGCCTCGTCATTCGCCAGCGGACCACGCGCTTCGTCGGGTTCGGCTTCGTCTTGCTGGCGGCGGTGAAGGTCTTCGTGGTCGACCTGTGGAGCCTGCCCGGGTTCATCCGGGTGGGGTCGCTCCTCGGGCTCGGCGTCTTCCTCATCGTGGCCGCCTTCCTCTTCGAGCGCCTCGTGCTTCGCGAGCGCCCCCTCACGCGTGGAGACTGACATGTTCTGGTGGTGTGCCCTGGCCCTGGCCGGTCCCATCGAGGAGACCTTCCCCCGCGCAGCGACGGTGCAGCTGCCCCGCGACGGCGTCGTGCTGGTGGAGGTCCCGGCCTCCCTGCGCAGCCCCGACGATCCGGCGGACGGGCGCGATCTGCTCCTGCTCGACGCCGAGGGTCGCGCGGTGCCGTTCGCCGTGCTCACCGGCGACACCCCGCCGGAGTTCGTGCGCGCCCGTCGAGGCACGGTCGCGACCCCGGGCGAGCTGGTGGTGTGGCCCGACACGGGGCGCGACGCCTACTGGGTGAAGGTCGACGAGCGGCCCCTCGACGGGCTGTCGGTGCGGCTGCCGCACACGGTGTGGGCGGCCACCGTGGTGATCGAAGAGCAGACGGCCGACGGCCTGGTGGAGACCGCGCGACGGCGGGTGTGGCGGCTCGACGACCTCGACGACCTCGTCGTGCCCCTCCCCCCGCGCCTGGGCACCTACCGGGCGACGCTGACCATGCGACGGGGCGACAAGGTCCGGGAGGCCGAGCTCGTGGGCGTTCGCTACGAGGAGCCCCCGCTGCCGCCGAGCTCGTGGACGCTGCCGGTACGCGGGCAGCTGCAGGACAGCGGCATCATGCGCTACGACCTGCCGCTGCCGGTGCCCCAGCCCATCGACTGGGTCGCGCCGATCACCACCTCCGACCTGTTCGAGGCGAGCGCCGACGTGGTGACGGCCCCACCCTACGCCGACACGCCCACCACGCTGCCCCCCCAGCTGCACGTCCAGGATCCGCACCGGATCCGTCGTGTCGACCTCGGCGGGGCCGCCATCGACGACGTGCGCGTCCCCGTCACCCGCACCGACCTCCGCGACGGCGCCGACCTCGCCCTGCTGGTCGACCTCACGGGTCGCGAGCCCATCGACGTGGTGGAGGTGGAGGTGGGGGTGGGCCCCAAGGTGCTCGTCGTCCGCAACGCCGGGCCCGGGCCCCACACGCTGCTCGGCGGCGCGCAAGGGAGCGAAGGAGCCACGCTGCAGTTCGCCGCGCGAGAGCTCCTGCGAGCCGCCGACACCACGGTGGTGCCCACCGATCTCCGCGCCAACCCCGCGTTCGTGCCGATGGAGGTTCGGAGCCAGGTGGCCGGGCCGGGCCGCACCATCGATCTCGAGGGCATGCGGTTCCAGCGAAGCCTGGAGGGGCAGGGACTGGCGCGCGTGCCCCTCGACGCACACGTCCTCACCCAGGCGCGGTCCGATCTCGGCGATCTGCGCGTGGTCGACGACGAGGGCCGGCAGCTGCCCTACCTGCTGCGGCGCTCGGTCGCGGTCGAGGGGGCGAGCGACCTCCCCATGGAGCGCACCGAGCGCGGGGAAGACTCGCACATCGCCGTGCAGCTCCCCGAGCGGAACCTGTTCGTGAGCACCCTCACGGTGCACAGCTCGGCGCCGGTGTTCGACCGCACCGTGACGGTGTCGAAGCCGGTCAACGGCCGCCCGGCCGACGTGCTGCGCAAGGTGAGCTGGAACGGCCTCCGACGCCCCGGGAGCCTGGGCATCGGGCTGCATCGCAGGGTGGGCGACGAGCTGCTGGTCACCATCGACAACGGTGACGACCCGCCGCTTCCGGTCGAGCGCATCGACGTGACGTGGGAAGGCTGGGAGCTCATGGTCGTGCTCCCCGACGCCGGCGCCACGCTGCTCTACGGCGATCGACAGCGGTCGGCGCCCAGCTACGACTTCGCCAGCCTCGAGGCACTCGGGCGCCGGACCGTCCCCGCGGCCGAGGTCGGCGAGCCGTCCCCGGCGACCCGTCCCGCTCGGAGCTTCCTGGAGCGGCTCCTGGTGTTTGCGGGACTGGGCGTGCTGGCCCTCGGCCTGCTCGCCCTGACGGGTCTGTTGATTCGCGGGGCTCCCCCCGAGCCCGAGCCCGAGCCCGAGGAACCCGGGGGCGAGACCGAGGAGTAGCCCCGCAGACGCACCGGAGAAACCGGTGTCGTCGTGCGGGGTTCGAGCTTGCGCTACGCTGTCACGACGAGGGAGGAAGCGTGCCCACCGACGACACCGAGCCCACCGACACCGCCGAGGCGA
>Ga0213839_1001567_pt1 | contig 14376 bp, 8 predicted proteins | sample SWPATP21_FD_160075 | JGI IMG/M metagenome (GOLD analysis project Ga0213839, IMG submission 160075) | Coastal seawater microbial communities from Marineland, Florida, United States - SWPA TP2 #1 | ecosystem: Environmental > Aquatic > Marine > Coastal | place: USA: Florida | collected 2016-08-14 | reverse complement strand
CGGTGCTGGTTCCGGCGACGGCGTCGGGGCCGGCTCTGGGGCGGGGGCTGGACGGGCAGGGGCAGGGGCAGGGGCCGTCGCGACGGCGGGGGCCGCGTCGATGGGGGCGCCGTCCAGCCAGCCCTTGGCGGCCAGGGCATCCCCGAGGCCGACCACGGTCGCGAACAGCGGCCTCACGGTGTCGTCCACGTCCATCGTGGTGGTCACCTCGGTCACCCGGGGCTTGAGGACCCATGCCTCCCGCCAGTCGATCCCCTCCGGCCCCGACATCGCGGTCTTTCGCACCCGGGCCTTCACGTCGAGGGGCTGCAGGGACGCATCGGCGTCGACGACCAGGTAGTAGCCCTTCCGGGCGTCCCACTCGGCGTGGACCAGGGTGTCCTCCGCCGCGGAGCTCCCCACGGGCGCGGTGTACGAGACGACGGCGTCGAGCCGGTCGCCGTCGGCCTCCAGCCGCACCTCGAGGTCTTCGGCGCCAGACTCCACCAGGCGCTGCACCAGTCGGTCCGAGAGCGCCGTGGGAAAGGCGGCTGGCTGCAGCGCCACGGCGCGCTCCACGGCCTCCGTGCAGTCCTGCAGATCCCCACAGCCGAAGAAGCCGGGCGAGACGTTGCGCAGCACCCGGGTGACGCGGAAGGTCTGATCGAAGGCGTCGTACTCCACCGTCGTCTCGAGGGCGGTGAAGTGCTCCAGGCAGGCGGTCTGGGACAGCAACAGGCCCAGCACCGCCAGCAGCCGAAGTCCCCATCGTCGAGCCACTCTGCCTCCCGGTCGCCGAACCATAGCGCAGCGCTGCCACGCCATGGGCACCCCAAGACGTTATCCGCCCTCCCTCGGAGGTTCCGATGACCGGTCTGTACACCGTCGCCATCCTCACCCACAGCTGGTTGCGCTGGCTGGTGCTGCCCCTGATGCTCGGCCGCATCGGCAAGGCCATCGTCGACCGGAGCCAGGACAAGCCCTACGAGGGGCCCGCTCGCGGCTTCACCGCAGCCACCGTGGGCATGATGGACCTGATGCTGCTGATCGGCGTGGTGCTCCTCGGCTGGCTCTCGCCCCTCACCACCTCCGCCATGTCCGACATGGGCGCCGCCATGGGCGACCCGGTGCGGCGCTTCTGGCTCGTCGAGCACCCCACGATGATGTTCCTCGCCCTGGTGGTCGCCCACGTGGGCTCGGTGATGGCCCGGCGCGCCAGCGACGCGAAGCGGGCGCACACCATCGTGGCCGTGGCGCTCTCCGTGGCCTTCCTGATGCTGCTCGCCGGCATCCCGTGGCCCTTCCGAGAGGGCATCGGACGGCCGCTCTTCAACCTCTGATCAGCGGCGGCGGAGCAGGCCCAGCGCGAGGAGCCAGACGCCGAGGCTCCCCGAGGCCGTCCCCGCATCGCAGCCGCAGCTACGCCCGGCGCGGGTGTAGACCACTTCCCCGGTGCCCGTGTCGCCGAAGCCGGGGGGCTCCAGAGGGCCGGTGTCCACGGTCTCGCTGTCGGTGTCCGTGTCCGCATCGGCGTCGGCGTCGGCGTCGGCGTCGGCATCCGCGTCTGTGTCGCTGTCGGCGTCTGTGTCGCTGTCGGCGTCTGCGTCCGCGTCGCTGTCCGTGTCGGTATCGGTGTCCGTGTCCGTGTCGGTGTCCGTGTCCGTGTCCGTGTCGGCGGGCGTCGTGGTGCTGCAGGGCGAGAGGCCCGTGGCGCCTCCGACGCAGTCTCCGCAGCTGTCGACGTACGCCGAGCCGCCCCAAGCCCCCGAGCAGTCCTGCACGCAGTCGTTCGCGGGGTTGGCGTCGCAGTCGCCGCAGTTGTCGAGCTCGGCCACCCCTCCCCACACGCCCGCGCAGTCCTGCTCGCAGTCGTTGGCGGGGTTGCTGTCGCAGTCGCCACAGTTGTCCTGGACGGCGGTGCCTCCCCACACCCCCGCGCAGTCCCGGACGCAGTCGTTGGCGGGGTTGCTGTCGCAGGTGCCGCAGTTGTCTTCGACGGCCGTACCGCCGACGACACCGTTGCAGTCGACCCCCTCGAAGAGGAAGTTGGACAGCACCAGCTCCCCCGAGATCCGGCTCTCTGCGTCGAGGTTGCCGCCCCCCATCCGCACGCCGAAGGGGTACCCCGCGTTGACCACGATGACCGGCGACGACCCCGCGGCCGTCTCGGTGCCGAAGGAGCTCGTGTCGCTGTGGATCAAGGCCTCGCCGCGCCCGGTGGGGCCCTCCACCCAGAAGGTCAGCTCGGTCTGGGGTAGGTAGATGCGGGCGTCGTAGGTGAAGTCCCAGTCGAAGGTGACCTCGCCGTCGGCATCGGCGACCACGGAGTACTCGGCCTCGCGGAAGGTCACGCCGGGCCCCGGGTAGCCGAGATCGACGTCGTAGTAGAGGACCAGCTCGCTGCTGCTCGACAGCCCCAGATCGACCCCAGCGGCACCGTCGAGGATGCCCGTCGACGTCCAGCTGGACGGGTCGTACGCCCCGACGAAGTCCGGGCCAGCCATCGCTGAGACGGGAACGAGGAGCAGCGCGAGCACGGGGATCCTGACAGGCATACCTGGGACTCTAGCTCGCGACGGCCGCATCGGCTGGTTCGTCCGTTCCCCAGCGCCGGGCCAGCCGGGGGACGATACCCGCTGCCATGCAGCTCCAGCACCGATTCGTCGACGCCCTCCCCGGCGAACCAGAGACCGACATCTTCCCCCGCCAGGTCTACCGTGCCGCGTACAGCGAGGTCCGGCCGACCCCTGTGGCGTCCCCGGAGCTCCTCGCCTGGTCCGACGACGTCGCCGCGCGCCTCGGGCTCGACGGGCCGGAGGCACACCTCGCGGTCCTGGCCGGGAACCACGTCCCCGACGGCGCCCGACCCTATGCCGCCTGCTACGGCGGGCATCAGTTCGGCGCGTGGGCCGGGCAGCTCGGCGACGGCCGCGCCATCACCCTCGGCGAGGTGGACGGGCCCCACGGCCTCCTGGAGCTGCAGCTGAAGGGAGCCGGCCCCACCCCCTACTCCCGCACCGGCGATGGGCGCGCGGTGCTGCGCTCCTCCGTCCGGGAGTTCCTGTGCTCCGAGGCCATGCACCACCTGGGGATCCCCACCACCCGGGCGCTCTCCCTGGTCCACACCGGGGAAGGCGTCCTCCGGGACATGTTCTACGACGGGCGCCCACGGATGGAGCCCGGCGCCATCGTCGCCCGGGTCGCCCCCACCTTCCTCCGCTTCGGCAGCTTCGAGATCCACGGGGCCCGTCGCGATGTCGACCTGCTGCGCCAGCTCCTGCACCACACCCTCACAGCCCACTTCCCCGAGCTCCCGGCCCCGAGCGACCCCGCGGGACTGAGCCCCGACCACGTCCTGCCCTGGCTCCACGAGGTGACCCGTCGCAGCGCCGAGCTCGTGGCGGCCTGGCAGGGGGTCGGCTTCACCCACGGGGTGCTCAACACCGACAACCTGTCGATCACCGGCCTCACCATCGACTACGGCCCCTACGGCTGGCTCGAGCGCTACGACCCCGACTACACGCCCAACACCAGCGACGCCGACCGACGCCGCTACGCCTACGGCCAGCAGCCCCGCGTCGTCGCCTGGAACCTCGCCAGGCTTCTCGAGACCGCCACCCTGCTGGTCGATGACATCCCACGGCTCCAGGCCGTGCTCGACGGCTACGCCGAGACCGTGGGACGGGCCATGCGGGGCACGCTCCGTAGAAAGCTGGGCCTGGTCCGCGACGAAGGCGCCGCCGACGACGGCCTCCTCGACAACCTCCCGGGTCTCCTCTCCCAGCCCGTCACCGACTGGACCCGCTTCCATCGCCTGCTGGCCAGGGTCCGCCCCCCCACCGTCGACGCCGACGCCGCCTGGTTCGGTCAGGTCTCAGCGGCCTTCTACGACGCCCCTGGCCCCAGGGACATCGAGGCCTGGGCGGCCTGGCTGCGGCGCTGGCACACCCGCACGATCTCCGACCACGCCGACGTCGACGCGCGGCAGGCTGCGATGGACGCCGTCAACCCCCGCATCGTGCTGCGGAACTGGCTCGTCCAGCGGGCCATCGAGGCCGCCGAGGAGGGCGACGCCCAGCCCGTGCGGGACCTCCTCGAGGCCGTCCAGAGCCCCTTCGACGACATCGACGACGACCCGTACGACGAGCTGGAGCCCGACTGGGCGCGGAACCGGCCCGGGTGCAGTCTGCTCTCCTGCAGCTCATAGCAACGGCGACAGCCAGCGCTCCGCCTCGTCCAGGCTCCAGCCCTTCCGACGGGCGTAGTCCTCGAGCTGGTCCTTCCCGATGGACGGCACGCTGAAGTACCGGGCCTCCGGATGGGCGAAGTACAGCCCCGACACCGACGCCGCGGGCCACATCGCGCAGCTCTCCGTCAGGGAGACGCCGGTGGCCTTCTCGGCGTCGAGGAGGCGCCACAGGGTGCGCTTCTCGGTGTGGTCGGGCTGGGCGGGGTAGCCGGGGGCCGGTCGGATCCCCTCGTAGTCTTCCTTGATGAGGCCTTGCAGGTCGAGGTCCTCCCCCTTTGCGTAGCCCCACAGGTGGGTGCGCACGTGACGGTGGAGCCACTCGGCGAAGGCCTCGGCCAGTCGGTCCGCCACGGACTTCAGCAGGATGGCCTCGTAGTCGTCGTGCTGGGCCTCCAGGGCCCTGGCCTTCTCGGCGATGCCGTGCCCAGCCGTCACGCAGAAGCCACCGATCCAGTCCACGCCTGCCCCTTCGGGGGCCACGAAGTCCGCCAGGGCCACACACTGGTCCAGCTTGCTCCCCTGCTGCCGCAGCGTGTGGAGCGTCTCCACCACCTTGGCCCGCTCGGGGGAGTCCCAGACCACGATGTCGTCGCCCACCCGGTTGGCCGGGAACATGCCCGCGACCCCCCGCATGGCCTCGTGGTCCCGCGCCAGGCTGTCGAGCATGCGCTCGGCGTCGGCCAGCAGGGAGCGAGCCTGCTCACCGACCCGGGCGTCGTCGAGGAGCCGCGGGTAGGTGCCCTTGAGCTCCCAAGCGTGGAAGAACGGCGTCCAGTCGATGAGGGGCCGCAGCTCGTCGACGCTGGCGGAGACCTCGTGCAGGTCCAGGTGGTCGGGGGTGCGGATCGCCGGCTCCACCTTCATCCCCAGGCCACGGGCCTCCTCCAGGCTGCGGAGGTTCACGCCACCGGCGCGACGGGCACGAGCTCGCTCGTAGCGGGACTCCACCTCGGCGAGGAAGCCCGGGCGCTGGTCGTCGGCCAGCAGCGCCCCAGCCACCCCGACGGCGCGGGAGGCGTCCTTCACGTGCACGACCGGGTGCTGGTAGTTGGGGCTGATCTTGATGGCCGTGTGGGCGACGCTGGTGGTGGCGCCTCCGATGAGCAGCGGCTGCTTCATCTCCAGTCGGGCCATCTCCTTCGCGACCCCGACCATGTGGTCCAGCGAGGGCGTGATGAGGCCCGACAGGCCGATCAAGTCGGCGCCGTGCTCCCTGGCTGCCTTCAGGATGTCGGCGGTGGGCACCATCACCCCGAGGTCGACCACCTCGAAGTTGTTGCACTGGAGGACCACGCCCACGATGTTCTTGCCGATGTCGTGCACATCGCCCTTCACCGTGGCGATCACCACCTTGCCGTTGGCGCGGCCTCCCCCGCCCTCGGCCTTCTCCGCCTCCAGGTAGGGCTGGAGCCAGGCCACGGACTTCTTCATCACCCGGGCCGACTTCACCACCTGGGGAAGGAACATCTTGCCGGCCCCGAACAGGTCGCCGACCACGTTCATGCCGGCCATCAGCGGCCCCTCGATCACCTTGAGGGGACGGCCCAGGGCCTCGAGGGCCTCGGCCGTGTCTTCCTCGATGAACTCGGCGTTCCCGTGGACCAGCGCGTGGCTCAGGCGCTCGGCCACGGGCAGCTCCCGCCAGCTCATGTCGGCCTTGCGCTCCTTTGCCTGGCCCTTCACCGAGTCGGCGATCTCCAGCAGCCGCTCGGTGGCGTCGGGACGCCGGGCCAGCACGACGTCCTCCACCCGCTCCCGAAGGTCGGCCGGGAGGTCTTCCAGGACGGGCAGGGCCCCCGCGTTGACGATGCCCATGTCGAGGCCCGCCCGGATCGCGTGGAAGAGGAACACGGCGTGGATCGCCTCCCGGACCGGGCCGTTGCCCCGGAAGCTGAAGGAGACGTTGCTGATGCCGCCGCTGCAGCGGGCCCCGGGGCAGGCCTCCTTGATCTGACCGACGGCCTCGATGAAGTCGACGGCGTAGCGGTCGTGCTCCTCGATGCCCGTGGCGACCGCGAACACGTTGGCGTCGAAGATGATGTCCTGGGGGTTCATCCCGACGGTGTTCACCAGCAGGTCGTAGGCCCGCTTGCAGATGGCGACGCGGCGCTCGACCGTGTCGGCCTGGCCCTCCTCGTCGAAGGCCATCACGATGGTGGCGGCCCCGTAACGGAGCACCTCGCGGGCCTGGTGGAGGAAGGCCTCCTCCCCCTCCTTCAGCGAGATGGAGTTGACGATGCACTTGCCCTGGACGCAGCGCAGCCCCGCTTCGATGACCTCCCACTTCGAGGAGTCGATCATGATGGGGACCTTGGCGATGTCGGGCTCGCCGGCGATCAGGTTCAGGAAGCGGGTCATGGCGGCGACACCGTCGAGCATCCCCTCGTCCATGTTGACGTCGATGACCTGGGCGCCGTTCTCCACCTGCTGGCGGGCCACGTTCAGCGCCGTCTCGTAGTCCTCCTCTCGGATGAGGCGGGCAAAGCGACGAGAGCCCGTGACGTTGGTCCGCTCGCCGACGTTGACGAAGAGGTTGTGCTCGTCGATGACATCGGCCTCGAGGCCGGAGAGCCGCAGGGCCGCGTGGGGCTCCGCGAGGGCCCTCGGCGCGGAGGCCTTCACGGCCTCGACGATGGCGGCGACGTGGGCCGGCGTGGTGCCACAGCAACCACCGACGATGTTGAGCAGCCCGCTGCTCGCGAACTCCCCGATGACCTCCGCCATCTGCTCGGGGGTGTCGTCGTAGCCCCCCATCTCGTTGGGAAGGCCAGCGTTGGGGTGGACGCTCACCCGGACCGGGGCGTTCTCCGAGAGGGTGGCGACGTGGGGCCGCAGGTCCTCGGCGCCGAGGGCACAGTTGAGCCCCACCGAGAGGAGCTCCGGCGCGTGGAGCACGCTGATGAGCATCGCCTCGGCCGTCTGACCCGACAGGGTGCGTCCAGAGCGGTCCGTGATGGTGCCGGACATCATCACGGGCGCCCGCTCCCCCCGCTCGTCGAACACCTGGGCGACCGCGTACAGCGCCGCCTTGGCGTTCAGGGTGTCGAAGCTCGTCTCCACCATGATCACGTCGGCGCCGCCGTCGAGGAGGCCGTGGGTGGCGTCGACGTAGCCCTCACGGAGCTCCTCGAAGGTGACGTTCCGCGCGGCGGGGTCGTTGACGTCCGGGCTGATGGAGGCGGTGCGGGTCGTGGGGCCGAGCACGCCGACGACCCACCGGGGACGCTCGTCCGTACCCCAGTGCTCGGCCGCCTCACGGGCGATGCGGGCCGCGGCCTCGTTCATCTCCCGGGCGTGGTCCTCCAGCCCGAAGTCCGACTGGGCGATGGCGTTGGCGGTGAAGGTGTTCGTCTCGATCAGGTCGACCCCGACCTCGAGGTAGGCGTCGTGGACAGAGCGCACGACGTCGGGACGCAGCAGGTTGAGCACCTCCATGTTCCCGTACAGGTCGATGTCATGGCCGGAGAAGCGGTCACCGCGGAAGTCCGCTTCCTTCAGGCCCTTCCCCTGCATCAGGGTGCCGGTGGCACCGTCGAGGACGAGGATGCGTTCCTGCAGCGCCTGGACGAGGGCCCGGCGGCGGGGGGTGTAGGCGTCGATGGAGAGCGTGTGGGTCGAGATCGTCATCCCCTCCGGCTATCCCTCCACAGGCGTCCGTGCCCGCGCCCGTGGCCGACACGGCGACGACCCCGCCCACCAGGGGCCGCTCGGCGCCTCAGGACAGGCCAGGCATCCGCGCGAAGAAGCGCAGCGGGCTCCCCTCGATGTCCACCAGACCCAGCGACCGGTAGAAGGCAGCCTGCTTCGGCCGGTCGTCGGTCAGCACCATGAACTGCCGTACGTGGTCGAAGCGGTCCAGGGCCAGCCGCCCCATCGCCCGCCCGAGCCCTCGACCCTGGTAGGCCGGGTCCACCAGGATGTCCTGGAGGTAGGCCATGGTCGCGTCGTCGGACATCACCCGGGCCAGCGCGACCAGGCGCGCCCCGTCCCAGCGGGTGGCGACCCACGCCGACCCGGCCAGCGCCTGTCCGAGGGTGTCGGGTGCGACCGTGTAGGCACTCCAGCCCACGCTGTCGTATAGCTGCAGCAGCGGCTCCATCCCGACGTCGTGGCCGATGCGGAGCGGCAGCTCGGGTCGCAGCTCCAGACGGGAGAGCACCTGGTCCCCGTCGATACGGATGCTCGGGTACTGCACCTCACCCACCCGCTCGAAGCCCAGCTCTTCGTGGAGCGCCAGGCTCCCGTGGTTGTCCTTGCGGGTGACGTAGAAGAGCTCCGTGGCCCCCTGCCCCTCGGCCCACTCGATGCGGGCGAGGGTCAGCGCTCGCCCGATACCCCGCCGCCGAGCCTCGCGCGCGACCTCGACCCCCATCAGGTGGAAGCCACTTCGCACGCCATCGGAGGCGCCCAGGCGCGCCTGGTGGCGGGGCTCCACCCAGATCACCTTGGCGTAGCCGACCAGCTCCCCGTCGAGCTCCGCCAGCCACACCTTGTCCCGTCCTCTCGCGAGGGCGGCCGACACCAGGGGCTCGAGCGCCGCGGCAGCACGGGTCAGCCGACGGGCGTCGAAGGCGGCGATGGCTGGAGCGTCTCGGGGCGACGCACGGCGGAGAGAGGGAGTGCTCACGGCTCGAGTGTAGTTCCACGGCCCGGGGCACCCGTGTCACATCCATGCGATCCTTTTGTCGCGACCGCCCCCGTCACAGCCTCATGGACGTCCTCCTGACCTGGCATGGCCCTCGCATGGTCGCGGGGCATGGTGTGCTTGCTCTCCCTCCTGACGATCGCTGCCTTCGGTGCCCCCGAGCGCTGCGACGGTGTCGACGACGACGGCGACGGTCTGGTCGACAACGGACCCGTGTGGGCTGCCGTCGATGCCGACGGCGACGGCTTCGGCGATCCCGCCACGGCCGTGCTCCTCGCGGACTGCAGCGAGCTCGGTCCCGACGAGGTCTCCGACGCCAGCGATCCCGACGACAGCGACGCCGCGCGGTTCCCTGGGGCGACCGAGCAGTGCAACGGCCTCGACGACGATGGGGACGGCGCCATCGACGAGGACGGCTGCGGCTGCGAGTCCCACCTCGTCGACGGCGACATCTACCTGGTCTGCCTGAGCCCCCTGTCCTGGTACGAGGCCAGCGACGACTGCGTCGACAAGGGGGCCCACCTCGCCACCCTCCACACCGCCGACGTCCAGGCGGGCTTCGACGACGTCGTCCTCGACTACGGCGTCGACCTGTGGATCGGCCTGACCGATGCCGAGGCCGAGGGCCTCTTCGACTGGCTCAGCGGCAACAGCCTGGGCTGGACCAACTGGCGCTACGGGGAGCCCAACGACCACAACGACGGCGAGGACTGCGTCGAGACCGAGGTGGGCACCGGCCTGTGGGACGACCAGAACTGCACCTACCCCGAGGCCTACGTCTGTGAGCGCGACTGCACCGAGGAGCGCTGGTTCCTCGACGCCGACGGGGATGGCCTCGGTGACCCGGCCGTGGAGATCTGGTCGTGCACGCCGCCGAGCGGACATGTCCTCAACGACGCCGACTGCGACGACGAGGACGACCGTGTCCCCCGCTTCGGCTACATCGACGCCGACGGCGATGGGTTCGGCGTCGGCACCCCCTTCGTGGCCTGCGACGCCTCCCTCGCCCCGGTCGACGGCGACTGCGACGACGAGGACTACGCCATCAGCCCCGGCATGCCGGACCTCCCCGACGACGGGGTCGATGCCGACTGCGACGGCGCCGATCCCACGACCGCTCCCCCTGTCGACACGGGCGTCGCGCTCGACGACACCGGCACCACGAGCAGCGGCACCCTCCCCGGCGAGAACTACGGCACAGACCATGGCAGCAAGTCCCCGGAGGCGGAGAAGGAGGTCGAGGAGGACGCCGACGCCACGCTCCTCGGCGACCGACCCGAGATGGACCCCGGCGACGGCCCGACCTACGGCTTCGGCCTCGGCTGCAACAGCAGCGGACGCAGCGCCGGACTGCTCGGACTCTTGCTGCTGCCGCTGGTTCGCCGTCGCCGCTGACACAGCGTCACCACCCCTTGACCAGACAGGGGGCGTCCGCCGCAGTAGACTCCGCGGTCATGAACACGCTCATTCTGCTCGCTGTCCTCGGCTGTGGCTCCACCAAGTCCGCCGACATCCCCGACCCCACCGACGCGGAGGCCCCCGCCGACGGCCCCAGCGCCGCCGATGCGAAGGCCTTCGTCGACAAGACCGAGGGCGAGCTCCTCGAGCTGTGGAAGGCCTGGGAAGGGGCTGCCTGGGAGCACGCCACCGACCTGACCGACGAGAAGGAGAAGAAGGCCAGCGAGGCCGAGGAGGCCGTCATGGCCTACCTCTCCAAGGTCATCCCGGAGGCCGCCACCTTCGACGGCGTCGAGGGGCTCGACGAGGACACGGCCCGCAAGCTGGCCATCCTCAAGCGCTCCACCTCGCTGCCCGCCCCGGCCGACGCCACCAAGCGGGCCGAGCTGGCGGCCATCAGCTCCCGTCTGTCCGCCGCCTACGGCAAGGGGAAGCACTGCACCAACCCCGACGACGAGGCCACCTGCCGCGACCTCGGTGACCTCGAGGGCGTCCTCGCCGAGTCCCGCGACGCCAAGGTGCAGCAGGAGGCCTGGGAGGCCTGGCGCACGGTCAGCCCTGCGATGCGCTCCGACTACCAGCGCTTCGTCGAGCTCGGGAACGAAGGGGCCAAGGAGATCGGCTACGCCGACGTCGGCGGCCTGTGGCGCAGCGGCTACGACATGCCGGCCAGCGAGGTCCCGAAGGAGGTCGACCGCCTCTGGGGGCAGATGAAGCCCCTCTACGAGCAGCTCCACTGCTACGTCCGCGCCGAGCTCAACGAGGAGTACGGCGACGAGGTCGTCCCGAAGGACGGTCCGATCCCCGCCCACCTGCTCGGCAACATGTGGGCTCAGGACTGGGCCTACCTCTACCCGATGGTGGAGCCCTTCCCCGGCCACAGCGAGCTCGACGTCGACAGCGCCTTGAAGAAGCAGGGCTGGGACGCCATCAAGATGGTGAAGACCAGCGAGGCCTTCTTCACCAGCATGGGTCTGGACCCGATGCCCGACACGTTCTGGGAGCGGTCCATGTTCACCAAGCCGGAGGACCGTGAGGTGGTCTGTCACGCCTCCGCCTGGGACGTGGAGTGGAACGACGACCAGCGCATCAAGATGTGCATCCGGCCGCTCTACGAGGACCTCACCACCATCCACCACGAGCTGGGTCACAACTACTACAACCACTACTACGTGGGCCTCGACCCGCTGTACCGCTCCGGCGCCCACGACGGCTTCCACGAGGCCATCGGCGACAGCGTCGTCCTGTCGATGACGCCGGGCTACCTCGCTCAGCTCGGCCTCGTCCCCGAGGCGAAGGACGACAAGAAGGCCACGGTCAACGTCCAGATGCAGCGGGCGCTCTCCAACGTCGCCTTCCTCCCCTTCGGCCTGGTGGTCGACAGCTGGCGCTGGGAGGTCTTCGACGGCAGCATCCCGCCCGACGCCTACAACGCCGGCTGGTGGCGCCTCCGCAAGGAGCTCCAGGGGGTCGCGCCCCCCACGCCCCGTGGCGAGGAGCACTTCGACCCCGGCGCGAAGTACCACATCCCCGGCAACACCCCGTACCTCCGCTACTTCTTCGCCCAGGTGCTCCAGTTCCAGCTGTACAAGAGCATGTGCGAGGCCAGCGGCCACGAGGGCCCGCTCCACACCTGCAACGTCTACGGCAGCAAGGAGGCGGGGGCGAAGATGGAGAAGCTGCTGTCGATGGGGGCGAGCAAGCCGTGGCCCGACGCCCTGGAGGCGGCCACCGGCCACCGTCAGATGGATGCGGGGCCGCTGGTGGAGTACTTCACTCCCCTGAAGACCTGGCTCGAGAAGGAAAACGAGGGCCGCACCTGCGGCTGGTGACCGGCGGAGGCAATCGCCCATGGCGCACTGGGCCATCGATCTGGGCACGACGAACACCGTGATCGCCCGCTGGGACGCTGGAGAGGAGCGTCCCCGCATCGTCCGCCTGAAGAACGTCTGTCGCGACCCCGACGGCCAGGATCCTCTGGCGGCCCCGGGGGTCGTGCCCAGCGCCACCCACATGGTCGACGAGCGGGACTTCTGGACCAGCGTCGGTCGTTGGCCCTTCGTGGCCTCCCGGGTCTTCTGGGGTCGCCATGCCATCATCGGCCGGCCGGCCCTGGAGAAGAACGTCTCCACCCACCACCCGGCCTTCCTGCCCAGCTTCAAGGGCCATCTTCAGCACCAGGCCCTCAAGCCCGTCTCCCGGGTGGGCAAGACCTCCTTCACCGCCCGCGACGTCGCCAGCGCCTTCGTCCGCGAGCTCCTCGCCGAGATCGAGCGAGACACCGGCGAGCGGGTCAGCACCATCACCGTCACCGCCCCTGTCGATGCCTACGAGGGCTACCGGGCCGAGGTCCGTCAGCTCTTCAAGCGCCATGGCGTGCGGGTCACCCAGTTCGTCGACGAGCCCGTCGCTGCGGCCGCCGGCTACGGACTGTCGGTTCGCGACCGAAGGAACGTCCTGGTGGTCGACTTCGGGGGTGGCACCCTCGACCTGGCCCTCATCGAGATCGACGCCCGCACCGTCGAGTCCGGCACCGGCAAGGTCATCGCCAAGGCCGGGCGCCCCATCGGCGGGAACGTCGTCGACCGCTGGCTCCTCGAGTGGGTCTGCGAGAAGCTGAACACCCGTGTCCCCGACGACCCGTTCTGGGAGCGACTGCTGCTGGACGAGGCCCGCTGGGTCAAGGAGCAGGTCTTCCTCAAGGAGTCCGAGCCGTTCCAGCTTCGCCCCCCCGGCGACATCTCGGTCACCGCGGCGCGGATGGGCCGGAAGGTCCCGGAGTTCACCGTCACCCAGGACGACCTGCGGCTGCTGCTCGAGCGCAAGGGCCTGTACCGTCAGCTCACCGAGGTCACCGACGAGCTGATGGCCTTCGCCCGCCGCGAGGGCGTCGACCGGCCCCCCGACGACGTGCTGATGGTCGGCGGAAGCACCCTCCTTCCGAAGGTCTTCCCCCACTTCGAGGAGCGCTTCGGACGGGACCGGGTCCGTGCCTGGCATCCCTTCCAGGCCGTGGTGCACGGGGCGTGCAGCCTTTCGGCGCGGGGGTTCGCCCCCAGCGACTACATCGTGCACGACTACGCCATCCAGGTGCAGGAGCTCGACGACGGCTCCAAGAACTTCATCCCCATCGTCCCGGCCGGCACGCGCTTCCCCACCAAGCCCGACCTGTGGCGTCGGCACCTCGTGCCCAGCTGCTCCCTCGGAGAGCCCGAGCGGGAGTTCCGGCTGGTGATCTGCGAGATCGGCAAGGTCCGCGACGGCGACAAGTCCTTCGGCTGGGACGACGCCGGCAACCTGAAGAAGCTCGCCGAGGGGGAAGAGGGCCAGCTCATCGTCCCCCTCAACGAGGCCAACCCCGCCCTGGGCTTCCTCGACCCGCCGCACCCGCCCGGCGACCGTCGGGCACGCCTCGACGTGAGCTTCGGGGTCAACGCCGACCGCTGGCTCATCGCGACGGTGAAGGACCTGAAGATCAACAAGGTCCTGATGGACGCCGAGCCCGTGGTGCGGCTGCTGTAGGCGACCGTGCGCAGCCGACAGCCGACAGCCGACGCTCCTCCGGGCAGGGGTCGAGGGGGGTCAGGTACCAACCCCAAACACCTCCCACGGGGACCATCTCGCTTCGATGGCCGGGTGCCGTGAGGCATGTCGCCCAGATGACCGCCTGCGGGAAGGCATGTCGCCAAAATGGCCGCTTGCGGGGAGGCATGTCGCCCAGGTGACCGCCTGCGAGGAGGCATGTCGCCCAGATGGCCGCCAATGACCAAGAATCCGGACAAACACACGACATGCCCCGCTGGACCCGGACAGACACACGACATGCCCCGCTGGACCCGGACAAACACACGACATGCCCACCGTTCTCGCCGGAAGCCGCTCCCAGGGAGACCCTCATCGACGCCTCCGACGGTCGCCCAAGTCGCGTGCCTCTCCGCGTCATCCTCCGCGTCTCCGCGTCTCCGCGGTGAGCTTGCGCCCTCGCCGCGTCCGCATCGCAGCGGAAGGTCGAGTCGCCCGGACGGTCGTGCTCACGGATGGCCCC
>Ga0213839_1001566_pt1 | contig 14378 bp, 10 predicted proteins | sample SWPATP21_FD_160075 | JGI IMG/M metagenome (GOLD analysis project Ga0213839, IMG submission 160075) | Coastal seawater microbial communities from Marineland, Florida, United States - SWPA TP2 #1 | ecosystem: Environmental > Aquatic > Marine > Coastal | place: USA: Florida | collected 2016-08-14 | reverse complement strand
CATCGACGGCGATCAAACAACTTCCACCGAACCACAACGACGGACGGACGAACGAACGCCGATCTCTTCCCCGACTGGCTGGCTGGCTGACTGACTGACTGACTGTGAGTGAGCCAGTGAGTGTGAGTGAGTGTGAGTGAGCGAGTGAATGAGTGGGTGGGCGGGTGTGCGGTCGTGGGAACAAACCAGCCCAACGTCGATCGAAGCAAGTCCATGTTGGGTGGGGGTCGGGGCCGGCTCACTCACACCCACTCACATTCACTCACTCACATTCACTCACTCACATTCATTCACTCACATTCACTCACTCACTCACATGTGTCAAGTGTGGTTTCATTCCGAGTTCGCTCACACACAGTCTGTGACTGACTGACTGACTGACTGACTGACTGACTGAGTGTGTGGGAGGGTGAGTGTCTTCGCCCACTCTCACCCACTCACATCACAATCTCACTCATCACTCACATTCCAATTTCACGCTCTTACTCTCTTCACTCCGACTCCGACTCTGACTCTGCGACAGTGAGTGACTGTGGCTGAGTGACTGGGCGATGACGGATGGCGGCGAAGAAGTCACCGCCCACAGCTCACTGCCAGCAGCCAGCCACCTCGCAGCTGAGTGACTGAGTGACTGACTGACTGAGTGACTCACAGTGACTGTGAGGCAGTGAGTGAGGGGAAAGATATCCATTCGCGCTCGCTCACTCACCCACTCATTCACTCTCAGTCTCTCGGTGGGTACGACTCACTCAACTCACTCACTCTCACTCACTCACTCAGTGTGAGCGACTTGTGTGGTCACCCACACCCAGCCAACCATGCAGCCAGCCAGCCAGCCAACTCTCACCGTCAGCCGTATTCGAATTGGAGCTGCCTGCCGGTCGTCCGTCGGACGAAAGAGTCAAGTCCAAAGTCCGAAGCACAGAAAGAAAGCAAGTCCGCAAGTCCGATACGGCCTGAGGCAACCAACTAGTCGACACAGGCAGTGACAGGTGGAAAGAAAAAGAATTGGGCTTGGCGGCCATCCGTCAACGCGTGTTCATGAGACACATTTTATCCATCATGCAAGTGCGAAAAGTTGCAGTAGTTTGCCGGGTTTGCGACAAAGGCGTTCGGAACAATCAAGAGCTGAATTCAACAGAACATGCTTCGGGACGAAAGTTATGGACCTAGCACCAGTGGTCAGCACCAGTGGTCCACGGCAGTAGCAACCTGGTCAACAAAAAGAAGAAACGAGGTCGAAAGCCGAACCATTCGGAAATAGTTTCAGAAAATTTGGACACGAATGGTAACACCCGCAGACAGTGGGTGATTCAACCATGGATCCAGCCATGTCTTCTTGAATTATTACGAATTCCCGACTCGACCCAGGTTGACGACAGGGCCAGGATGTCACGCCACCTGTTGTTGCCGGTTCTTACTGCGCTGAGTTTGTCTCCTGGTTTAAGCTTTCGCGCTGGCGGCAACCAGGCACTTCTTTCGCATGCGGATCCCAATATGGCTGACGTGATGGATTCATCACCGGCGTTGTTGTACAACGACACAGTCAACACTGCCACGTCCGCCAATCTTGCGCTCGAGGCGTCTGCAAAAGAGTTTGCCAAGATCAACCGTCTTTTAGACAAGCAAATACTCGATCAAACAGTCAAGGTGATGGGCACGAAGGTTCACCTTCAGCAAGCTTTGTCGTGTGTCTCTGACGCAGATGCAAGACTACGTGAATTCAAGGTGAGGGAGAAACAAGCGAGGGACGAGCTGTCCAAGGTGCGCCAAGAATCTGGACTTGGAACGGCAACCAATTCAACTCTGCCATCCAACTCTTCCACTTCGCAGGGCAGCGGCAGCTCTGCCGCAGCCCTCCTTTCCTTAGCCAAGAAACCGGCACCCGTGTCATCCTTCATTGATATTTCTGACAAGGCGTCAGAAAGTGACACGTTGCAGCAACGACACCTGCGATCCACCGAGTCCGCCCGGAGGGTGGTGTCCGAATTGGATGCAGCTATGCAAGCCGACAAACAAATGGAATCGTTGTCGGAGACAACGCGGCAAAGTGCGCCAGTCCACCGAGTCATAGCCCAGACTGTGCGGGGCAGAGCAGTTGACCCCGCCGTCGCTACTGGTGGAACTGACGTCGGCTCTCGACTGGAGAGTGTTCGTGCTTTTTTGACGTCGGCTGCAGCCAATGCGGCGAGCAGAGTACCTTTACCCTCCATTGGTTCCATCACGGAACTGTACATCAAAGGCACTTCCGGTTTTGGTGGAAGCGTTGGTCGTGCTGGCGGTGTTGCGTCATCATCCGGCGCTGGTGACACTTCCGCCACTGGGGGCGGCACTGGTGGTGGCAGCTTGGGGAGTTTGTCGAGTCTGGCAGATCCGACAGCTGCGGTGAAAGATGTATTTCGCAAGGCCATTGATCGGTTAGAAAACTGGCTGGAAGCGGTATCTTCTCAAACCCAAACGATGCGGAATCGGCGGGATGAGTGCACGATACATGTTGATGAATTAACGACTTTGCTTCAATCGCAGCGTGGCTTCCTAGAATTGCTGAAGAAACGCAAAGAGTACGAGAGAAAAGTGTACTTGGCTCAACAAGCAGAGGACCAAAGTTTGGCTTCTTTTGCCGGTCAGGAAAAGGAAGTCATTCTTGCGGATCTAATTGCTTTCAACCAAAAGTGGAATGCAGCGCACAGCGCTACACCCGATCTGCAACTTCCGCCAACAGTGATCCCGGACTGGGAAGAATACTCCAACACTGTTTCGTTAGCAAAAGAGGACCCTCCGCCTGGTGTTGCAGTCCCAGGCTCCGGGTCATCTGCCGCTGCCGCTGCTGCCTCCGGTGGTGGCGCGGCGGTGGCGGTGGCGGTAGCCGGCGGCAACTTTCTTCGTCGTCCAGGCCTGCGCTCGGCCCCTCGACCGCCGCCCGCAAACGCCAGTGTCCCAGCTGCACCGGAGGTTACAACAGCCGCCCCTGAAGTCACACTGCCTACTTCCACGCCAACACCGACAACCATGCTTGTCACTACTGTTGCCGAACCAAACGCGACGATTTTGCCAACCACACCGAGCGTCACGACTGAGATATTGAATATCACGTCAGTTGCTGCCACGACAACATTGGAAGTTGTTCAAGAAACGACCCCTAAAGTGAAGCCAATACCAGTGGATGACAAGCCACTCGTAAGCAGTGAAGCAGAGTCCTTGGGTGGGTCCACACCCAAAAGTTACAACAACGAGACAATAGCTGTGTCCGGCGTAGTGAAGGCGTGGGCTGATATCAACCAAACAGCCCAAGGCTCCTCCGAATACAGTGCGTTCGACGTCACAAACGACCTATTTTCGTCAAATTAGACAAATTTTAGTCCATTGTCAGTATCAGAACACGAATTATTTCTATCATGACATCGAGCAATCGATTATTTTAACGTTTTATCTGTGCAGTTGGCATCGATACTATAAAACAACACAAATGCATGACCATACTCGTACGCAACGTCCACCTGTGCAACCTCCATCCATGCCTTGAAGGCAGCACACATTCAAACGACAAATCCAACAAAGTTGGAAACAGGAACGTTTGTACAGGTTGGTCGTACCGGACAGGTTGGGTGGGTTGGTGGTTGGATCCCTGTCCCAAGTCCCAGCTCACGATGAGTGTGCGGGCCAGCGCTGACGACAACGAACCAACTCGACTCACGACTCACGACGACAGCCGGACGGGACCGCCAATCATCCAGCACACCAATGATTGGTTGTTGTCCAACTCCGACAGGGAAGGGCGACCGCCATTTTCACACAACGTACTAACCAGGACGGAGCGACGCCTTCAATCAGTCTTTGACACGCCATGGCCCTTACTCCATGAAACTTCAAGCGCACGAAACTCGGTTGTTCCAAGGTGGTCGCGTCACAGTGCGAGCATGTGTTTGCTGGCAGCAAATTACTTGATTGACATGAAATAGTAACACACATGCTTCTGGCAGCTAAGACATGCACGCAGTGCTTTGCTATGCAGAATAACTTGTGCAGAATAACTTGAGCAAACGAGAATACTTTTTTTAGAATTGTTGCGAACAACTGCAGTACGCAGGACATTTGGAGCCAAATCTTGCCGTTTAATTTCAATTCTTTGTCTCGTTCCCATGGACGAGACGTCTTCAGCGGGAGCGGCTGCGGCGGCGGCGCCCAAAGCCCGTAAGCGGAAAATTCGACGTGTAGGTTGGAAAAGAAAGCCTAAGGCGAAAAGTACGCCAGGTGGCCCCGCTGCAACAAGTGTGTCTAGAAATCGAGCGAGGTTGAATGGTTTGGGTCAACAGGCACCCAAAGTCCCATGGACGAAGGCAGACTTTGACAAGTGGAAATTCTGCCCGCGCATGGGCGAGCTGGTGAAGGACACATGTTTCGTGGCTTGCAAAGTCCCACTGGATCCTGAAGTGTATGAGACTGATTATGGTGGTAGCAAGCACGAATTCAGTCCTTCGACCCTCCTCGATAAGTGTTTGGAGAACAAATGGCGAATCGGCCTCGTTATTGACGCAACGCTCGACAACTACTTTTACTGTAGCAAGGCTGACTGGCAAGAGTGGGATGTCGAGTATTTCAAACTGGATCCAGTTGCTGGATCAGGCCCGATAGATCACATGAAACCAATACCAAATGAAGTGCACGTCCAGTTCGGTTCAAAAATGGATCAGTTTCTTGCTTCCCAAGGACAAGACAAAGTGACCGATGGAGTGGTAGTTTTCTGTCGTTATGGTTTCAACATATCCGGAGCTTTGATCGCTGGGTTTCTTGCGAGCCGTTCACGCTGTGAGCATGTAACAGAGGCACTCTTTATGTTTCGGCAGTCGCGACTGCCAGGTGTTTACGCCCCCGCCGCAATTGCACAGCTGCAATCGCTGCATCCGCATCAAGTCTCGCGGAGATACATGCCAGAGCCGCCGAAGTGGGACCCACAGCCAGACGTCCTCGCCTACAACGTGAAGTCTTCTGAACGAGGATCGTCAAGTCGTCGAGCCAAAACCAAACGACCACGTCGGTTGAAGGCTGACTCTTTCATTACATTCAGTCACCGAATTTCAGATGCGGCGCGCGTGCAAAGTATTAACGACGCAATCTCCAGCAAATTGCGTGGTTGGTCTCCTGCTGAACTGGACTCTATTCGAAAAGTAGCCCCGGACTGTGTATCGAGCAATTTGGCTGACATAAAGGCCGGGACGTACTGGGTGTCGTGGCTCCCTCAAGGATACCGGTGTTTGCTAGTCGTTCACGATGGGAATACGTATGTGGCACTATCAGCAAATCTTATTTTCCCGGCCAAAGTTCCGCTCATCGTTGTCAAGCGCGACCAAAACCAGTCCTCTGCTGTACAACCGGTAAAAAGTGCCTTGCTCTCGGGCTACATTTGCAAGGATGCTCAACCTCCGAATGCATCCAGTGGTACCGCGCAGTTTCGATTGATGCTTGAAGACGTACTATGTTTTGAAGATCGAGAGTTTTTCAACACTCCGTTGCTCACTCGCCTTGCCTTCATTAAGAATGATATTTTGAAACCACGTCTTCCATACGAAGTGGCTTGGTTGCAGCATTCGAAGTCAGACTTCAAGTTGCGTCAGAATCACTTCTTCCCGGCGAATCGGATTCCAGAAATGATAGATAACCAAGACAAGGTGACTTCGAGTTCCTGAGCACGATGATGCGTTCGTGTTTTCACTTGTGTTCACTTTGATTTTGCTTCAGGCGTTGCCACCTGCGCGTGGACTGTGTCTAATGTCTCAAAAAGCATTAATCCCTGCCTCGGCTGCCACACCTTCGCGATTATCGTGGATCCCGAACAAGCCGAACGGACTGTCTGCAGCACAATTGAAGGCCCCGAACGAGTAACGATGAGGAATAATTCGCGAACTTTTCCGCACAAATAAATTAACGTTCTGAGTGACATCGACACAAGAGTTTAGGATTGTTTCCTCATCATTGTCCACTGACCGCAGGCTGCTCCGGCTTCTTTGTTTTTTTCGCATCACCTTCCGCCGACGCCGCACTGCTTGCATTGTCAGTCTGCGCAGAATCTTGCTGTCGTCTCTTTGCACGCTTTATTTGTCGATTCGACCCTTCTACTAGTTTTCCAGACGCGCGTCCTCGCTCTAATTCTTCAATGTCTTCGTCCAATTGCTCCTCAGCAAGTTTACGTAGCAATGGCAGCAACAAACGCGGCAGTTCCTCGAGCTTGTCAAGATTTACACACTGCGCGGCACGCAACAGTATTAAAATGCAATCACACGCGCTAACCGATACAATCCAGCAATGGCAGGAATGACTGTACGTACCATGTGATCAAAAGCCAACGAGTACGTAGCACGCAGAGATGATTCCTTGGACACTTGGTCTTCGCCAGAACTATTCGTGAGCGAAGAAATAATGTCGGGTATGCGCTTGTAACGGGCGGAGAAGTGTGTCAACACTGTTCGAAAAGCGTTCATCCGACAAGCAACATTCACTGCTTGCCCGACTGTGCTGTGATGTCTCTTTAGCGCTTCATCTGAAAGAGAGCTATCGAAAGTTGCTTCGTGGATCAGAATTGTTGCGCCTTGACCAGCGTGAATGAGCGCGTCGCAGGGTTTGGTATCACCGGAATAAACGAGCCTGGCGGTCCCGGCAGCTGTTGGCATCTTGTCAATGGCCCTCAATTCAATGTCCAGAATACAAGCAAAAGAGTTGCAAGGGTGCAGCACTCGAACCGTCGAGAAGGTGATGCCGGTGCTTTGGTGCACGCGACGTTGAGCTGCTGACAGTGGTGGTAACTCGCCGTCGGCATCCTTGATGCTCCCTACATTTTCAACAGTCGCAGGCATCGCGGTTGGCTCCACCGGATCGGAAGCGCGTTCACTGTGACAGCAAGGGTTGGGTTTATTTTCCGGGGGTTTGGGCACTGCGCGTCTTCGAGGTGCTCCCGCCACTTGTAGATCAAAGGCGTCAACGAAATGATAAGATCCACAAATTGTCGTGTCAACATTCGAATAGTCTTGTAACCACCAAGCAAGCTCCGGTGGGCCGACGACGATCACTGGAGGAGCACGAGTGCCAGAGCTGTCAGACGGCAACCTTTGTTGGCGGGCAGTCAGTATTTTAAGCAGCCCCAGGTGGTGATCCGCGTGCATATGAGAAATCCAAATGAGCTGCAGCCCACGTAGGCATCGCAGTGCTTCAGTGATGCCAAACAATTGAACTAATTGACTGTACGTTCCTTCACCAGCGTCCATCAGAATATCAACGGTTTCTGCATTAGTTGCGCTCGCCGGCGTGCTGACAACACGATGTCGGCACAAACGAAGCAGAATGCCGCTCACATTTCGATACTTCGTTGGCACGGCAGCTCCAGTGCCCAAGAAGAACAAGCGTGACTGCTTCAGCAACTCTGAATCTCCGTGAATGAAACGCCCAATGTTTGCTTGAGAAGTGGTTTGTGTTGGAACATGGTTAGGTACACGCGTCACCTTTCGATTGCTCGCAGATTTTTCTAGCAATTCTTTTTTGTAAGTCTCAAGCGTCACACAGTGCTCACGGTTGAGAACCGGTTGTGGTTTCCCACGGTAACGTACAGGCAGCAAAAAATACTTCAACAGGTACTGTGCCTGCACGAACAGCGAATTTGGCTTGGACGGGGATGGCACCACTGGAGTACTATCAGAGGCCAGGTGCTGCTTTACATAATTAGTAGCGCCAGTCGTGAAGTAGTCAGGATATTCTTGCCCTAGGTCCAGTAGGCGGCATGTATGCGACACAAACATCGGAAAGGGCTGTTCGTCTGTGGCGGGCTCCGTAGTGGCTGCGGCATTACGTGCGGCTTCGGTTGTAGCACTACCTGCGATGGATATGTGCTGTGTTTTGGCTCCAAAGGCCTTTGTCCATTGAATATACTTGGGATGCTGCAAGATTTCAGCAGGTGCTATGTGAACGATGCAAGACAGACGTGCATGTGTTGTGGATGTGCTGTCCTGATCAAATTGATAGCGACAAAACAGAGCACTTTTGGAAAGTTGATCAAGAACGGCCATGGACGGGCAAGTAACAATTGCAAAAGCGGGACCGGCTATCTTGCTGTCAACACACTGCTCGGGTTGAATGACAGTCCCATCTGCCAGAGTCACAGGGTTGCCACGAACGAGCTGACTGAACAGTGGACCAGGAGGGATACCAAGGGCCTTTGCCTTTGCAGGGTGGAATTTTCCTGCTTTATCCGCTGTGTGGCACACATACGAAACAACTGCCGGACCCATCCGCCTTGTACGACGGCGGGGCTTTGGTATTCGTGTATAAACTTGCATTTCGTGAAAGTTGAAGTGACTATTGCAGTTCGTGCTGGTTGGCACGTCCCCGGCACTTAAACCCTCGGGGCCAACTTGCGACTGCGGATTTACTTCAAATGAGATCGCAAACAATTTAATTTGCTCGTCTCGAACGCCGAGAACAATAGGTGGGGGTACTTTCGACAGGTCAATCTTGCCTGGAGCCTCGTATGTCCGAATATTGAAGTTGGGACGGCGAAAAAAGTGGCGCGTACCCCACAAATATTCCCTGAGGCCCTCCGGTCCGACAACAGCTGTGCCAGATATGCTGGTGGAACTCATGGTCATCATCATTCCGGGCATACCACCAATCGTGTGAGCATTAATTTGTCCGAGAAAGATTCCGTCGAGGCGAGCGAATACGCGTAGCTTGTGTTGAAACCCGAAGCGCTGTAAGGTTTCACCACAATTGAAGAGGTATCTGGTCTGGCCGTTGACGAGCAGAATTGCGGGAGAGGACTGCTCGTCGTCGACGCCGACGACTTGGATGTAGCGCATGGCGCTTCCACTGTGGTCACGGCAACACTCCACACCAAGGTTAAACCACCATGTTTGGGGGAACTTATGTGTCGCTGCAGTAATTTTAATTGAAAAAGCTTCTCCAATGAGTCTGTCGCATTGAAAATGTCCCAATGACCCAAGTTGACCTTCTCTTTTGGTCCTACCCCGTCTGTCACACTATCTCACCAACAGTAGCGTGAAGTTACGACAATGTTGGTGACACGATCTGTGCCAAGGCCTGCAATGGCGGCAGCCGTGGCGACGGCACCTGCAGCAACAACAGCGAACATCCTTGCACATACATGGCGCGAGAGAAGAAGCGTGTCAAGAGGAGCGTGATGGATGCCGACTTTGCCGCCTGCAGCCCTGCAGCGCCAAGCACGCCGGCCACCCACGTGAATGTGAATGTGGGACGTGGCCGTGGGCGGCGTGGATGCACGACCCCACTCATCAAAGCTCTCACCGCTCACAGCTCACTCACCGCCGTCACTCTCAGCGAATGAATTGCTACAGGCTGTGATGTGATACTGTTGTTGTCAGCTGACATGTTGTTTGCCTCGATCGAGTCGCTCACTCACTCACTCACTCACCCACTCACTCACAGTCAGCGCTCAATGAAGGTTCAAGCCGGTTGGTTGGCAGGCAGTGAGGTTCAAATCGGTGTTGCGCGCCAACAGGGCTACACCGTGCTCTCGCTTCCTCACTCATTGCGTCGTCAGCAGTGTCCGCCGTCCATTGTTGTTGCAGTCTGGTCCAGCGTCGGTCGGTCTGCCGTCTACAGTCTGCAGGCACCGACCAGTCAGCGGTAGCAATCGGCGAACCTCGACCACCACACCGCTCGACATATGCCACGTACCACAAGCCAAACGACGCACGTGATACTACGACGAACAACACAACAGAAACTTTGAGCACAGGCGGAAATTTGGGAGGTCGGTCATTGCACATGCCGTTGGACGTGCGAAGCGGATAAAAAGAGGCGGAATCGTCGAGTTTTGAGCGGTGTGACACAACACGCAACCAGCAGAGATGGCGAGCTGACGGGAACTTCCGCAATTTAAGTGGCGCCGAGAGATGTGGTCAAATGCCCAGACAAGAACAGAATTTTCGGTGGTTAGGAGTGTTGGTTGCGAAAAAACGCTCAGAAACGACTGAGTTACAAAAGTTGCCCTTGCCTCGCTTGTGCAGGCACGTGGCCTATGTGTTACTTCGCCCCGTAGCGGCTGTTTGGCCAACAATGGCTCATCAGCCTCCAATTGACGTGGACGATGAGTCCAGTGACTCAGATTGCTCGTCGGCCTCGTCTTCGCAATCGTCTACCGACTGTGACGACGACCCAAGCCAATGGGGATCACTCGCTCCACACCTGAAAAAGATTGACGAAACACTGCGCTGTCCAGTGTGCAAAGAATTGTGTAAAACAACTCTGCGTGGAAAATGCGGTCATCACTTCTGTTCTCCTTGTATCCGAAGGTTCATCCGCGACTACAGCAAAACCTGCCCGCAATGTCGCAAAGTCATGAATCAAACTGATCTTTCAAGCGACCCAGTGCTGGACACCTTAATCGAGAACTTTGCGGCCTGCCGGTCAAAACTGCTGGAACTAGCAACTGCAAACCCATCGCTATTTGCACGAGTTCCCAACAATGTACGCGAGTCAACACCAAGCGGACCAGGTGCGACAAAACACTCACGGATGCCAACAGTTCCTTACCACTTAACACCAGAGAAAAAGCTGCGTGAAATGATGAAGAAATTGGGACTACCAATACAAGGAAGGAAACAGGATCTTGTCGCGCTTCATTCGGAATATACTTTGCAGCACAACATTGCTTGTGATGCCAACGAGCCTATTGATCCTGCGGAAATATTGCGCAAGACTCTGGAACGTCACCGCCGTACACACCCACAGGGTAATTCTGCGGCTTCATTCTTTAAGGCGGCCACGAAGAGACGCAAACAAACTGCTCGAGTTTCCACCACCGGTGCATCACTCGCTCAAAAATTGATTAAGCAGGTTGAATCACGGCAGCATCACTCTCGTGGATCAAACGACGCTGGCCCCGAACCTGATCGGTATGTTCGGGCTTCACCTTGGCGCTCCGTGTTCTCAGATCGTGTCGGGAAACCATTCTATTACAATGTTGATACGAAAGTTGGTCAATTCAACATCCCATCAGATCTGTTGGACGGCGCCACGAGCGCACAACGACCAGCACGCGACGCGCCTTACCTCATTTGCCTTGCCCCCGACGTCACCAATGACGAGGATTCTTCTGAAACGGCCAGTGGCACAGATTTAGCTGCGAAAGAAGCATCGTCGCACCCTTCTCCGCCATCGACGCATGTCAAGCACGATCCGCACGAGCACGCTGACAATGCTTCCAGAGTGAGTCCTACGTCACCGCAAAGTGAATCGGATGTAGCAACTCGCTCCACGCTCAGTGATCCTGCAACCGCAGCGCCCACCAACACCCCAAATCGTGTGAGCACAAGAAACGCAACGACCTCCAAGCTCAGCGAGTCTGTAAGTGCCGCGCCCACCGACACCTCGAATCGTGTAAGCACCACAAACGCAGTCGCAACTCGTGCCTCACAGAAACGGAAAATGACGTCAGCAAAGAAAGATTCCAAAGCAATGCGGCTGCAACGTCGGGAACGCAAGAAATGGGCTCGAGAAATCGAACAGGTATGTGGCATAGCACTCTCGTACATGGTCTTACTCGGAATTTCCGCGTTCAAATTTGTTGTGCATGCGGCATTTCACTGTAGGTGCGAGCAATGGGTTTTAATTCGTCCGACGACGACCTCAAACAATTGTGCGAGAAAAATCGCGGTAATGTAGAGGCTGTGATTACGTCGTTGTTGAGTCGCTCGTAGCATAGTACACTGGTTGCACGTTAGACATAAGTTAAAGTAGTCGCACTGTGTTCAATTCTGTGTCCATTGTGTGATCATTACACACTCTTCCGCAATGACTCTTCGTCCATACTTCGTCGCAATGAGTCTTCGTCCAAATCTTCTGACTCATCTCCGTTGGGCTCTCGAATGGAACAGCGGGGAGTGGAAGTTCGAATCATGTGGATCACATCCTGAAAAATACGTGAGAAACATGAACAAGATGCTCCGTTGGACAACAACAACGACGACGACGACACAACCGAGCACGGACCTCTGAAAAGAGCGTGGCTCCAGATTCTATTTGAATTGGTGACGGTTCTGTCTGCATGCTTGTCGGAGGTGTGTGGATGCTCTCTCCTTCGGCCTGCGTCTCCGCTTGGCTTGGCAACTCAGCGTGCGTTCTACTCACATCTGCGTTTGCTGTATCATTGGTTGAAGGCGATGAGTCAGAATTGTCCTTGACAGTTTTGTCTGACTGCATTGACGATCCAAATGTGTGACTAATCCTCATTGCTTTTGTGATCCGAGCACCTTCAGCTGCTCCGATGGTGCTCTTGCGAGGTTCCTTTCGCATCTGGTCCAGCATTTTAAGTCTGGGGGCGGTGTTGATAATGGTCGAGTCAGATGGTGGACGTACAACCCATTCGTTGGAGAGCACCTGCGAGGCAACCAAGCGGTCATCGGGATTAACGTTGAGCATTTGCCGACACAGTCGCCGCGCCGAAGAAGAAATCCCTCTCCAATCTGAGCGATAGAAGTTCACTTTTCCGCTTTTGGTTCGGGCAAAAATTTCGTCGTTGGTTTTTCCCCAAAATGGCGGGTACCCCACTAGCATAATGTAGAGTATGACACCAACTGCGAAAATATCGCAGGGCGGGCCATAGTGACCATGTATGAGGACTTCCGGACTCATGTATCCGGGTGTCCCGACAATTTGCCTCAGCTTGAGGTAAGTCGAATTTCCCTTGTTGTACTGCAAAGTATTTTTCTTCGACATCAGCAAACTACAGCCAAAATCGGCGATTTTAACGTTCATTGACCCTGAGTTACGCTCCTTGGCGGTGAAGAGAACATTCTCCGGCTTCATGTCGCGATGAATAACGCCAGCACGATGCAGGGACGCGAGGCCGGAGACTAATTGCTGTGTGATGCGGGCAGCATCCACTTCTTGAAAACTTTTCTTGTCAATGATTGCGTCAAACAAGTCGCCCCCAGGCAAGTATTCCATGATGATGCAAACAAGATGGCTGTCCTCATACACCTCGTACGTATTACAGAGGTACGGGCTCTTTGTGCCAATGCGCTGTTTAATGCAACGTAAAATACGAAGTTCATTCTGGAGCGTTGCATCCATGGCATCCACCGTCAGGTGGTTGTTTTGAGTTTGCGACACGAGCCGCTTCTTGTTTTTGTTGATGATTTTTATGGCGAACACCTGCCCTGACAAGTGATGGGTGCACATTCGCACAACTCCGAACCGGCCCTTTCCGAGGAATTTGCCCATTTTGAAATGGTCATGCACGCTGCCTAAACCACGAAGCGTGGCAGGTTCCTCAACACGCTCAATGAGGCGAATAACCGCGACAAGTTTCTGCAACCACGCCACACGCTCTGCCTCGTGACGAGCAACCATCATCCACTTCGGAGGTTGCTTCAATTTCTTGTGTGGTGGCTTCTGCCTCCTCTTGGATCGGCCCGATTCACTTCCAACAGATCCATCTTTCGAAGACTCGTCGGAGTTATCAGTGGAACCGTCAGGCCCATGTCCAGGCATTCGATCTGGCACGACGGGTGGAGGAATCACCTCGATGCCAAAACGTCTGTCGGGTGAATCACCGTACGAGCACAGTCTGATTCGAGTCAGTTTTTGTATTTCAATCTGACCTCTTGGCCTACCAGGTGCACGCAGCGCCGCTGCCTCTGACGTGTAGTAACTTAGAATTCTGCCCCGCAATGCGAAGAACCTCGGCCGCCAGCGTCGCAGACCTCCAAAACCGCGTTTGAGCAAAACACCGGAAACACTTTGCTGATACAGTGCTTGCTTGGCATCGCTCAAGCTCAGCGGTCCTCTTTTTGTCGACCTCGCCTCACAGGCATCCCCAGCACTGTCACTTCGCAATTTGAAAGTGCGTTGTCCACGCAGCTGGCTCAAGTTCGGCGAAGACTGCATATTTCTAACGAGTCTAGAACCCGAGTTTTCTCCATACATTTGGTTGAAAAGAGGGGCACTGTCTTTGATGTCCTTTAACGCGATGATGTCACGGACAGACGGTATCCTGGGTCTCAGAGATGGCGACAGGCGTTCCGAACGCGACGTCTGTCTGCTGCGCGCGGTGCCGAAAGGCCCGGCATTGTCCCGGGAGCTGATAGACCGTTGACGCAGTTGATCTTTTGACAAATCGGCTGGGAAAGCCTCCAAATGGTATCCTTCAGCGATCGGCTCCCCAAATGGGCCGGTGTCACTTGCGCTGGTAGAGATGGTGCGGGCACCGTCTCCCGTTGTGTTGCTGCTGGTACCAGCAATTTTCAATGACTGAACTCGCTCCTTCGTCAAGTGAGACGTTGTCGAGGCAGGGGTTCCGAGATGGAAAGTATCCAACGACGTGCTCAATGTACTTTCATCATCACCGGAAT
>Ga0213839_1001564_pt1 | contig 14383 bp, 10 predicted proteins | sample SWPATP21_FD_160075 | JGI IMG/M metagenome (GOLD analysis project Ga0213839, IMG submission 160075) | Coastal seawater microbial communities from Marineland, Florida, United States - SWPA TP2 #1 | ecosystem: Environmental > Aquatic > Marine > Coastal | place: USA: Florida | collected 2016-08-14 | reverse complement strand
TTGACAACTGTTTCTATTTCTATCGCGACGCGAGCAACGTCTGAATTGCAGGGATGATCGTGGAATTCGCCAGCCACCCATACCCTCCTGGGCTGGTCTTGGTTTTCGGGCAATGTGGTGACCTACATGGAACAATTGCACAGCAACATTAGTCCTACGTACCGTTGACAATATACCACCAAGAGCAACACACCAGCAATTTGTTTCGTTGAAGCATGATGTTTGCGGAACCGGCCCGCACTTTGCAATGATCGGTGCGTGCAAGTCAACCGTGGGAATGTCGTATTCTGCCATGATGGCGGCAGCATCGCGGTTGTTTTTCAAAATAACCTGGTCGGTGTCGTCGTTGTTAAGCATTGGACTTGTGAGCGCAAACATGAGTTTCACACTTGTGGCATTTCCGGCGGGACCTGCCCATGCCCGGAGCTTCTTTACTATATTTTCGAGGTGCGGCGCGTACTCCCAATACGGTCCAGCCTGGCCAGGGATCGTCCCGTTCCCGGTGTTGTGGAGACCGAAGTTGAAAAACAAGACGTCAGGGCGCAGCTCCGTGCCATCGGGCGCTCTTAAAAGGTAATCCAGACATTGATCTCCGTAAGCAGTTTCCTCTGCTCCTCCGTCTCCGCCCCATGGTGAGTGCTGGACAAGAGCGACATCAGCGAGCACGTTCGCGACGTAGGGCGTGTATCCGATGCTAACGCTGTCGCCAAGGACGAGCACATTTGGCAATGAACTCGAAAATGGGATGGGAGCACCTTGTTTGCAGACTTGCTTTCCAGCAGTCGGTTGTGGCACTTGTGTTGAATCGTTGGGAACGCACTCCGTCACCACAGCGGCGCCAGTACCAGTGTCTTTGCACGTCAAGCCTGAAGGACAAGCAGTGTAGCCGTTGGCACAGCACGTTGCGTTGGCCCAGTCGATGCAACCCCAATTTCCGTCACCTGGAGCCCAATGCTGCTGACAACAAGTCGCTGTTGCAAGAGGGCACGCAGTTCGGTTCAGAGCTGGCTCCAATCCGCCACACGTTGCCCACCCCTCGGGAACCGCGGCAGTCACCACTGCCGGCGCCACAGTCGCTAATATCCACTTCATGTTCAAACAACTACATCTAACGAACCGAAGTATCAAAGACAAAAATTTGGCTGCGAACTTTGCTCTCGACATTAGTAAACTCACTTATCTTGAACTAGTGCTTGCTGCCAACACAGTCACTTTAATTAAAGCCACAGTAACCTTTCATACCATGCGCACTCCACGGCAGCAGCTGTTGATCGCAGACGGTGCACATCAGAAAGATGGGGATGCCTACTCGCCCACCACAGACCAGAGTATCCACAATTCTCTCCATACGCGCACACACCACACACACCACACTCAGACGCATGCACTGCCGTCGTAAGAATGACGAATGACACGAACTTGAAGCGCTCCGTGAAACGGACCGAACGTCGACGAACTTTGAAGGACGACAACCAAACGACGAACGACGAACAACAACGCGACGAACGACGACGACGACAACGACGACGGACGACGGCGGCAGCAAAGATATGGTTTGGCACTGGGCGTGCACTACGGCGTTTGTGCCCAGTACTGACTAGCGTACTACGTCGTACTGGTGTTCCAGTGCATTCAAGCGAGAGTGAACCGTCGAACGAGATGAAAACTCTCCCAGACGTCGATTTGCGCGATGCGGCGACTTCGTGCACTGAAGACAGATGTGATGTGATGTCGGGTGATGACGATGATGATGATGATGATGATGATGATGATGATGATGATGATGATGATGATGATGATGACGATGATGGTCGTGGTCGTGGTGGTCGTGGTGGTCGTGGTGGTCGTGGTGATGATGATTGCAAGCTGCCACGTTAATTAACTAACCTTGCTTGTGCGTCCGTTTGCTCAGTCGTTCCGTCGTTCCGTCGTTAGTGCTTGATCGTAATATGAGGTCTGACTGGACAGCGCGTCGGCACGCAGACACGCCGGACACGTCGACGCCAGCGACAATTTCTTCTGGCGTGGCAGTAATGTCATCGTCGCAGTGCGCGTAAGCTGTGATAACATTTTGCCGCCGGCGAGAGCGGGAGCCAATTTCAATGTGCATATATGTCACTAGATACAATCCCAATCAAAAAGTGTAACAAGTCTAACTAAATACTAAATTGTTAGTCAACAGAGAGAAAAGTTCATCTCCGTCCACTGTGTTTATAAACATGTGAGGTCGCTGATCTCCGCTGCATGCTGCTCAGGCACAGCTCACACGCACATCATAGATGCAAAAACAATGCAACTTCTCCTTCAATACACTCTTGCACGGACAATCCATTGTCGCCACCACACGTGACGTCGACGAAAGTTACAACTTCGGATGCGTGGCCGCTGTGTACCAAAACTGGGCAGCGGTAAATGTCATTGGATGCCGTCGCTCCTACTTCGTCAGTGACACCCACGGAATCAGCACCATTAACCTGCAACGCGGCCGAAAACGACCCCACCCACGACAACGATGCGTGCGATGCTTCGATCTGCGGTAATTCTCGTGCATCACCCTCCTTCTGCCACACGCACTGAACAGCCAGCGGTGACAAACAACATCTGTGGTTGAAGTAGTACGGTGAAGTAGCCTTTAACAGCCGGCGGTTGGACTGATCCCATTCCGCGCCCTGCAAAACCAGGCCTTGCAACAAGAAATCTGCACTTTCCACGCTCTTTGCAACAATGAAACCGCCAGAGAATAATTCCGGCCGCCGAGCGGAGTCTTCAGGCTCCGCGTGACACAACAGAGCTGCAAGCTTGACCAACATGGTTGGCACGTGGGTGAACATGCCCAAGTGCAGCGGCATGCCGCCAGCTCCGACCACCGCCACGTCGGGGGATTGAGCTATGCGACCAATAATATCCTGCAAGTACTGCAATTTTTCACGAATGGATGTGATCCACGGCCACAGACTTTGTCCACAACCGTCGGACCCTTCAATGTCGCTCATTCCCCCGTTGCTAATGTCGACTATTGGTGATCGAGCAGGCGCCCTTGCGCCCAGCGGCAGCCTCCACCACTTTTGTGGGACTCTGTGCTTGGTGAGAGCACGAAGCAATTCCGCGCAGAACGAAATACCAGTGACACTCCCGCACAGAACATTGATGAGAAGCTTGCAATCCTCGGTGAATATGTGCAAATGAGTCCGCAGGAGTAGCTCTTCAGATTGTATGGTCTGCAGCAGCAGTTCATTCAGCCAAGATGGTGTGTCAACGTCGGCTTGGACCTCGGCGAGTGTTGCCATCTGGCGGTCGCACGAAAGTAGCATGTTGGCAAAATACTCCTGCAGTTCTGCCACATGTTGCACCATGTCAAAGGACAATTCATCCACAGGAAGGACGATGTCCAACAATCGAGGATGACCACAAACAGGATATGGAATTTCGCCATTCCCAACTCCATTGGCGCCCAAACCAACCATATCATGAGTGTCTTGCAGGGCAAGCTGGCCAGCGATCAATCGAATTCTCTTGTCCACCTCAGACGGCATAACGCCCTGGATCTTGCGAATTCTCCATGTTTGCGCTGCTAAGCGCAATGTCCTACCACAAGCCTCATTGCCTACCACAACGTCGGCGAATGCCATCGACATCACGTAATCCATCCATTTGTGCAACGAAGACTCCAATGACTCATCAAACGAAGTGATGTCTTGAACGACTTGCAAAAAGCTTGAAAAATTCCAACCGCCCATTGCAGCAGACCGCGTGGCCCACGGAGACACTTGCATTCTTCTGGCATGCAACATTCTAGCGTAGAAGTTGAGCAACCGAAACACAAGTTTCTGTCCATGAAAACCTCGAATGGTTTTCTTCTTTGCGCCACCAAACGATTTCCCTTTCTTTTGGCCGAAGAAGGGCGATCCCGCCGACAAGAACGCGTTGTACACACTGTCTGCGAGATCGCACACATTTCTGTGGTGCACCAATATTGACTTCTTCGCCACAATACCCAAAACAGACGACACTCGCTGATACACGGGATTGGTGTTGGTCTTCGACGACTGGGGCCCAGGAGGTTTGGCATGAATTATCTCGAACGCAGCTTGTTCGTCGTCAAAATTGTTTTTGGCTCCATTCTTCACCTGAGCATCATCAGTCGCTTCAACAACATGCCTCAGTGGTTCAGGGACTGCCAGCGTGCGTATGTCAAACGTGAGCCACAATCGAAACGTCTTCGCCACTTTGTCGCCGGTGTCTCGCAGCTTTGTGAAAATAAAGCTGATAACATCTAAGGCGGTGGATTTTCCAGGTGCAGGTGCAACTGTGGAGAGCGCGTGTATGTTCTTCAACACAACCCACGTCCCAGACAAAAAGCCCCTGTCGAGGGTGCTCGCCTACATCATGTCAACCACCAATAAGTACCACGTGCCACTTTGTTGCACCACACTGTCGCTGAAACTTACCAGTTGATCTACCCAATCTGATGGGGACACTAACGAGCGTGCATTGCTCGCAAACGGGACACCAAAATCAATGCAAGTGAGCTTTGTTTTTTGCGCTCGAGCTGCGGCCTCAATAGCGGCGTCGACTTCCTGGAGGGAAGTCATGTCTTCTGTGGTTAAGCAAATTGGCACGTGGCAACTTGATAAACGCGTCGACACTTCTCTACAACTCCATCCGTCTTTTAATCGAGCCAATTTCTCTGTCGTTTCAGGACATATTTGACGCAAGAGCCTCAGGCTCAAGATGGCAGTCCAATCAGGCCGCAAAATAGTCAGGACGAGGAATTGGCAAAGAGGACCGAGTTCTGGTAAGCCCGGGCAACACGACTCCGCTGCGTCAACTGGGATTGCATGGGGAGACCCTCGCAAAAGCACATCCCACGCTGGCGCGTTGTTCGCTATCACATATGGCAACTGCCGCATTGCTGAAAAGTTACCATCAGTTTCGCCGAGGGTATCCCAAAATGAAAAGCAAACCAATCGTAGAAGCTGCCAATCCCTGCCTGGTATGACTTGCTGCAATGCAGTTGGAACTTCTCGTGTTGCTGTGTAAGATTGCTGCCGCTGGGTTCTTTGTGTGGCCAATTGAGATGCAAATGCCTCCTTCGCAGCTTCGACCTCTAACCTGCTTCGCTCATTTGCAGCATCCATGGATCTCTTGCCAGTGTTAACTTCATTGTCCATCCCGTCTACCTCCTCGTCAGAGCTATCATTGGCGTCTGTATGCATTTTGTGTCCTTCTTGCAGATGCTGCTGTCGGCTTTGCCAAGCGCGGGCGCGTTCCGAAATGGTAGCTTTCAACTGTGCGTCCATTTTCTCCGCATGCGCAGCTGAAAGCTGCAAAGCAACTGCGCTTGCAACTTCTTCAGCACGATCGGATACTGCATCAGCGGCAGAGTCAACGCCACTCGATGTAGAAGGCAGTTCACGACGTTGTATCCGGTCCAATGCGTCAACGTAGACCTTAGGTAGTTTTCCTGAGTTGTTCTGTACGATGTGAGCCTGCGATGCGTCCAGGCGTGGTGCAACCAAAATGGCAAACGACGCCAAGTGAGCTGGCCCCATTGCTAATATTTTCCTCTCGAAGTAATCCATTGTGATATCAGCAACAAGCTCCTTCATGACGGTCGGGGTGCAAAAGCCTGCAGCAATTGGATCATGATGACATTAGCACTACCACATTGACAACAGCAAGAACAAATCGTGAGCAAACCGCGAATGATAGCTGTGTCATCGTCGTCATTGGTGTCGTCCTTCGCCTGCACAGGTTTTCGCAATCGAGGAATTGATCCATCATTGCCAAGCTCTTCTTTTTCTCGAGCTCTTTGTCGAGCACGTTCATCCAACTTGCGCTGCTTATGCAACGCACGGAGGCGAGTTCGAATACTCTCTCGAGCTGAAGCGGCAAACGTATCAATGGAAACGGGGTACAACACACTGTTCAAGTGGCCAACCTTGCTGAAATGCTGCGCCGCATCAAACAACTGCACAAGTCGTTTAACTAATGGCTCAGTGATAGCGATAGTCTTTGACCAAGTCGAGATTTGTGATTCTAGTTGACGCATTTGGCGGTGAAGAGGCAGGAGGTGCGCATCTGTGGCTTGCATCCTTCTGAACACTTCGTCAAAATTTTCTTTGGACAAGCCCAAAAACTCTTCCATTATGGAAATCTTTGACTGTTGAAGTTCTGCCTTGAGTTGTAACAGATCACTCACCGCCTATTAAGCAACAAGCAGTACAGTGTCATATACTGATATCGAACGAGCGCGTGTGTGGACAACGCGCGCACCTTTTGACGGTTCTGCAATTCCTCCCGGGCAACTTCATTGACCACCAAGTCTCGAAACAGCGACTCCAACTCACGTCCGCTGATATTTGACTGCGTGAAAACGATAGGACACAGTGATCCTGTATACGCTCCTCGCCAACCTGCTAAAGGCGATGACTGCACAACAAAATGAAGTTGAGGTGTCAAAATTGCCTCTCCGTCTTTTCGGTTGCGTTGCGCGGTGCTTGACGCGTTTGAATCATTGACGAGAAGAAGAGCGGACTTCGTACTCTTGAGCGTAGTGCTCACTTCAGGTCCATCAGATTCAAGGTTGAATACTTCAGATTGGCGGAGGTCGTACGCGACCTTGACACTCTGAAATGTCGTGTCAAACATAATTCGCGCGTCCTCGGCGACAGCTCGTTCCACATTCGCATGCACTTCACTAGCGGACAAACGCGTGTTGATTTCACGCAATTCCGTTGGGCGGAATACTTTTGTCTGTGATCCGACAGCTTCTACGGCAAGGAAACATATACAATTATCACCAAGATCGCGATGCGACTTGAACAACGCAATCATACGATACTTGCCTTCAATAGTGTCAACCGACACGGTGGTGCTTTCGCCTGTTGAATTAAGTTCAGGATCTGCATCTTGCGCAGCAAGCTTCTCTGCAGCGGCAGCGAGTCGCACTTCTTGCACCATGCCTTTCAGAGCTTCTTCAGATTCACGCTGCAGTCTATCTGCTTCTAGTCGTTGCTCCATCGTGGGCGTGTAGTGCTTTTGAATCCAACGACGCGCTATCCCATAAGTGTCCACAACAACCGGCCATCGGCCATCTTCTTGCGCCATGTGCATGATGACAACGTTCTCGACAGCCATGCGACTCAAGGGTAGGCCGTCGTTGCACCACTCAAACACAACTTGTTCTTTGGCGAGAACTGTGTCAATTCCAAACGGATTGGTGGATGAACTACTAAAAGTTGTGGGGAGTTTTTCTTTGCTCAGGGCTCTCGCCCACGCATTGGCGACGCGGTTGCGAGTTTCAAAGTCAGCAACGCCCAAATACCTGTCATGACACAAACAACAAGGTCATCGACAAAGTCAATTGCAAGAGAAACAAAAAGCACCACGTACGTTGCCGTTCCGGCAGCGATTAATAGGTCGCCGTGCAAGCATTTCGCAGCAACTTCAAGCTCATCTTTCATTTCAACCCACCCAGGGTACTGAGACTTGAACAGACGCTGAATTTTCTGAGCACGGTACAGTTTGTCCTTGCTGATAGCACATAATTGTTCCAAGCGCTCGACCTCCGCTGTAATTTTGCGCAACTCAGCGCGGGCGTTTTTGTCGACTTCTTCTCGTTCCTCTAATTTTGCGGCTTCTTGGCGAAGGATCCCACGCTTCTCAGACAAAATGTTGTCACTCTCTTCAGCTTGGGCTTCCAAGGGTCGAATACTCCGAAGGGCCATACTGTACCGAAACATGGCGTGAATCCAACATACGAACGTCTCACACTCCGGCGATGTCTTGCGCATCTTGCGAAAGTCAAAGTCCGGATTTGCGATGAACGGTTCTCCGGCAATGCGGTTCATGATAATGTCAGGAATTGCTTCTTTGCGATAGGCTGTCAACATGGTGATCAAATCGCTCGCATCTGATATTAGACCCATTGCTGGCTCCCAGTACGCATCCACCAATGGCAACGTGGGATCGTTGTCAGGGGCCTCACCTAGCATGACGCAGAGTCCAGCTAATGCAAGTTTCAAATTGTACGGTGCGCTCGGCATGAGGCGAATTTCATCGAGCGACGTCTGCTTCAAAGACCGCACAGATCGCATTGCGATAGAAACTGCTGGATCGACTGTTGCATAAAGGTTGCGGATCTCCTCCCTCAAGCGAGATGAAACACGCTTCTGCTCCGCGGCCGCCTCCTTAGCTTGTGTTGTCCGATCTTCTTGTTTCGAGGTTTCATCTGCTGAACTGGCGAAGACCTCAGCCAGTCTCGATTGCTCCTCTATTTTGGTCTGCAGCACAGGCTCCTCACGCTTCAACAAGGAGGTATTCTCATTGATCGAACGAATAGCTTCGTCGTATCGGTCAACTGTCTCAGAGCATTTGTTGAAACTCAGGAAAATGTTCGGTCCAACACTGTGAAGTAGGCGCCAGAAAAGTTCGACGCAGCGTTCTAGCAAACTCATCGCAATCATATGTGATCCCCACATTGACACAGCCAAGTGATGCATCAGCGCAGCGCAATATTCGATTCGCGCGGTGACCTCAGCTTGCATCGCAGTCAAAAGGTGCGATGACTTGTCGGAAGGTTGTCTGGAAGGTTTGCCGTTCGGATTTAAGATTTCACTGGTTGACAATCTGCGTACATCTTGCTGCTGCGCCTTCTGTTTCGTCGATAACAGCAACTCACTCGGCATCGTCGCGTGTCGAGAGTGTTTGGCGGCGCCGTGAGCCAATGGACTTACGGCTGCCGGTCGATGCTTCCGGACCTGCTCTAGGATGAAGTATCGCGACGGATTTGAGTCCCGTTCGATCTTTTTGCGGAGTACCTCGACAGAAAATGTCGACAAATTCGAAGACGGCCAAGGGTGTACCCACATCGTCTGGCAGCTTGACACCAAGCGAGTCCAGGCTTCGCTTCGGATTCGGACGACAGCTCCTGTAACAGACTGCCGTTGCGACGTCTGAGATGCAGCCACGGTGTCGTTCACTGCTGTGAACACAAAACGTAAGCCTTGCGACAGTCTCTGAGTGATCAACCGCGCGGCGGCTGAGCGAGTAAGACCATCAAAGGACGACGCATGCAGGCGGCTCAAGAGAATGTCGTTCATTTCAGCTGTTCTAGGTAGCTGTCCCGTTGTGATGGCACGCAACAATGCGCGCAAGCAAAATTCAGGTGCCTCATCCACCCCCTTCAAGTAGACAACTATAGGAGGTCCGCCAACCACAGTCTCCGCTACGCAAACTTCCATTAAATTCAACATCCAGTTCCGCCAAGAATCAAGTGAACTGGTAATGTCCTCCACATCGAAGCGAAGCAATTTGTACTTCGTGACCAATGACACCAAATGCACGATGCTCCACTTTCCGACAGCTGGTGGTCCAATCAGCAACACAGCTTGCGAACTAGCATTGGTAATCGCACGCAAAACGCGGACGGCTTGGGAGACCACGGAATCGAACAATCGTAGCTGCAACGGAGGCTCTCGGAGTTGTTGCAAATCCATTTTTTCTTTTGCAGCTTCAAGTTGCTCTCGCTTTTTTGCTTCTGCAACGGCAGACGTGCTTTGCGCTTTCTTCGCAGCAGCGTACCGGTCCTTTCGAGACAGTCGAGCCTTCCTTCGCTCCTCCCTCTCAGCTTGCTCACGACGGCGTCGTTCCTTGCCTTTGTGATATTGATCGATCCGATTTTGGATCTCCTGCTCATTGTGCATATGCACTAAATCCGACAGGATAATTTGAAATTGGAGCTTAGGTTCCTCACGTAGCATATTCTGTGGCCAATAGTGTTCGCGGTGATCATTGTCTGTGTCCAGCAATGACTTGCTCGACGGTGCGAAGAACAGTTCTTGGCACGCGCCAACATCTGTGGGTGTCTGCCACGCAAATGCTCGCCAAAATAGTAGTGCTCGTCGCAATTTGTGTTGCACAAGGCGTTGAAACAAGACCAGGAGTGCGTTTTCCTTCTCAACATGTACAGATACCAGCCCTCTGCGAGGAGCAGCGAGCTTGTTCGATGGAAACGCGCAATGGAGGGCGGTCTCCATTATGCGAGTTACGCCTTTGCGGTACTCTTGAATGTTTTGAAGAGTTGTCAATTGATCCTCAAATACGCGTCCACACTCGTGCAACCAAGCCCGCAAAAGTCCTCTTTCATTTTCAATGAACTCGGACGAAGCTCCGGCAATGCCTCGTAGAATTCGTGACAAGTGGTTTCGATTTGCAGCGAAATGGTGAGGGGGAAGCGTAGCAGGTGAGGACAAATCCGTGGACGGGCCAGATAAGAGATAGTGGCTACCTTCAAAGTGTTGTTTAACCCATCTGAAGAGTTCTGCTGTCGCTGAGGAGAGCGGACCAATTATGGATTGCACAGATGAATGTAAAATTGCACTTGGTTCAACTTCCAAGCGGCGCTCTCCAAACAAGGGGCTCGCGGTTTGTTGCAGAATGAGGTCTAAATGGTCGCTGTTGGAAAGCTCCGGTACCTACGCACAACGGAAGAAGATTAGATGCACGCGTTTTGTGTTGCTGAGTGAAAACGAAGACGTACGAAAATATGAAAACAATGTTGTCTGCTTCGTCCGACGACTTCCGACGTTGCTGTCCCAATAATGTAAGCATTCGACACGGTGTATCCAACGCTGCCAATTCCGGCCAGTCGGAGGTCATCGTCATCAAGAGTGAGTTGGCGTGGACGGAACTGCCCGGCAAACTCTGCCGCAGCGTTCACAACATCGACGTCAATCTCACTGCGGTCCAAACCTCTCATGAAGTCAGGCCCGCGAGTTGACGGGAAGCGCGACGCCTAACACAACAGTATCGAGTGATGACACAAAAACCAACGGTCGTTCATTCCAATGATGGCGATTACTACTCACCTTTGAGCCACCCAGCAACATTTCAAGTTCTTGCTTGAATCCAGATCCTAGGGATAGCAGATCCGCAGACGGAACAGTTCGGCACTCGAACAATTGCCGAAGCAGATCCGTGGCGTCGCAACCATCGACTGAACTCGCCGAACGACGCTGTCGATCTGAAGGAGCGGACACATCGTCGAGCAGCAGCAGAAGCCGGCTCCGACCGGGCACAGCCATTCGGCCATTGCCCTGTTGGACGCATTGTGACAACAACTCATTTGCCAACACTTCAGCGTTCACATCCTCTTCAACAAACACGTTGCTCTCGACACACCACTGTTCTGGAAGCGTTGCTGCAATTCGGCGCTGCAGATGCTGCGCAGCCACCAAATCATCGGCAACGATAATGGGCACATTGCCGTTCCTGAACAAGTTCTTCACAATCGAATTCACAGGGACAAATAAAGCATCAGCAATGCTGACATAGAAATGAGGTTTTCGTGTGTGAGAAAAGTCCATCAAGTCATCACTGGCAGCATCAATGCTGGATTGAGAAGCATTCCATGAGAAAGTGTTCGAAGTTGCATCGTACAGCCATTGAAAGCAAGGAATATCCTTTGCCCGAAGTTTGCAGCACGGAAACACCGACGCCCACTGCTCTTCGTTGGAGACATCTTTCAAGAAACTGCACAGAGCATCGTGAAACATGGTCTGCTCATGTTCCGTTGTCGCTTTAGCTCCAACAGACCATATTAGGGCCATAACACTCCAACATCTAACTCTCAAAGCAATTCCGTCAAGAAAATCCGTCGTTGACTTGGCCAAAGTTGCTGCGTCAGAGAGTTGCATGAAGTCAAGCATCGCGTCTGTCTCGGCTGCAAGAGTTTCTTCGACGGACAAAGATCTCCCAACACCGACATTATCATCGTGGCATCTTTGCGTCATTTTACGGGCGACCACTCGCAAATGGGTCGGGTTTGCGGCCGTACAAAAGTGCCCTTTGACTCGTCGCGGAGCCAGTGAAGTCAAGAATATCCGCAGCAATTTCGTAAACTCGAGTGCAAGCACAAGTTGAGAGTTCGCATCTAGGTGTCGATTGCGGGTCGCCAATACTGCAAGGCCAACTGTAAATAGTTTGCCAAAAAACAGGCGCAACTTGGAAGCAAATGCAGTCATCGATTCTTCGTCTGGGAGGTCAAACTCTATATGAGCATCACCGTCACTAGTGTCGGTGACCACCCTGCTACTGGACACTCGCTTCATTCGGCGGTGTGAGCTTGAAGGTCGTTGTGGATGCGTAGCGGGTGTACGTGCCGCAAGAGAGGCTTTCAGATGGAAGCGGCTTTGCAGCACAGAGCCGAGGGCGGGATCGCCCTCACGCTCGTCGCCAGCTTTAGCGTGACGTCTGCGGGCCAAATGTGCGGCACTGCAACGTTGGAATTCCTGGTAAGCGATCTGAGCGAAAATGTCCACCTCTGCCATGAAAGCATCGACGATTCCAGCCCATCCAAACTGACCATTTCCACTGCCACACAAGGCTGAAGAATCGGAATTCAGGTCACTGTTTTCCGTGCCCAAGTGTAAGATACCAAAATGGTCAAGCAGAGCAGGTGAGCACTGTCCTAAATCGTCCGTCTCGAATAAAAGGCGCATTTGCGTTGATGGCATTGCTTCTGGAAGCCCACTGGACACCGATCGGAGACAGGCCGAGGGTTCACAACACCTTTCACTTTCAGGTGACAACGCATGATCAGTCCGCAAATGATGAAGCAGCCCTGTGTAGAAAACGTTACACATCAAATTACACAAGAATGTCGGTACAGTGGTACGAGCAATGAGATGACAAACCTTCAACCCAATATGCTGCTGTTGCTCCGTCAAATACGATCCACGTGGCCAAAGGAGTAGGACACGATGAGGCCGCAACATTCGAGCTAGTCGCTGCTTTTGATCCCGTCGATGGCCTCCGTGGCGCTGCGACATTGCTTTGCTCGGAGTCGTCGCTACCATCGTCTGAGCCGACATCGTCCTCTTTTTCCGATGAGCTGGAATTTGAAGAACTGTCCTTTGAAAGACGCACGCGGTTCAACCAGCATTCCCGCGCGCTTTCGCGGTCTACTTGATCACGGTGGAGAAGTTGCGCAATTAAGCCATCTTTCCAAAATCGATGTTCCTTTCCATTGGCAAGAATCAGCTCCTCTCTCCCCAATAAGGCTTCCACCGAGAAGGCATCCGGGAATACTCGCACGACTTGCACACGGCGCCTCACAACCGTAGTTCCAATGAGACGGGGATCCAATAGAGCGTGAGCCAAGGTCATAATCGTCAACGTCTTGCCGGCTGCACTGACACCACAAACCAGGGCGCCACGCAAGCGGCCTCCGCGTTGTCTGCTGTTCTTCAGCTCTTTTCGGGCTCGCTCGAGGCCTGACGAAGCTGCATCCGTATCTTGTTGGCTGCGCTCAACCATATTTGTTTCTGCAACACTCGCCAGGAACGCAGACTCTGCTGTTTTGGCCATCGACTTCGCGGCCGCAGCCGTTGCGTGAGCAGCCCATGAACCCCGGCTGGCGATCGTCACTGGAGCAGGACGAAATAGCCCGGTCTGGACCCGCGCTGTTTCACAGTACAACATTTGATAAAGCCGCCACACGTTAGCGGGTAATGATTCGTGAACTGCAGCTGTGACCACTGCTTCACTAGCTGGGTAGTTTGTTGCAAAAGGAAGTTTCACTTGACCACAGCTAAGTCCAGCCTCTGCCTCTACCGTGGGAAACAATTCGTTAACTCCATTGGATTCATTCTCATCGCTTTGAGCTTGATCTCTCAGGATATCGTCGTCATTGACCACATGCGCGCGGCATCCATCGATTACTACTGAGTGTTCGGGATAAAGCGATCGACGAACTAAGTGTGACAGAGCTACACTTTTGGCGGCTAGTTGTAACGCCCGTTGTGCAACAATGGAAGAGTCTGCAGCCGCACTCTCCTCGCCTGTAACTGTGTTGTCGAGAGAAAAGCGGAAAAATGGGTGCAGCAAACGAGTGAGTTTCGATAGAGGTAAAAACCCTCCAAATTCCTTGGTGAGTGAAGTAACAATCGCACGATATAGCCTTGTTGTTTCTTTGTGTTCACCAGGTTCGTCCTGCTCGTCCACTTTGTTATCTTCGGCAAGCATTGAAGGATCAGGTTTAGAAGGAAGTTGAGGTCCTCGTTGTTTCCGTGTCAACTTCTCAACGAGGAAGTTCTGTCGCAGTAGAGCAGCTTCAGTAATGATTTTTAGTACCATTCTGACGTCCCCGACGGCGGCGGCCACACGGGAGTTGCCATCTCGAGAAAGAGAGCCAGCGACACATTGCAAACTTCTCACGAGCTTTGTCTGCAAAATCAAGAGCACCACACTTTGTTAATGTTGCTCTGCGGTTGATCTACACAACAACAGAAGCTTACCGCCAGCGTTGCCGGGGATTCAAACCCTTCGCAGAGCAGTCGGACATTGGCGATTGTGTGAAGATGAGGTTGAACCAGTGCCA
>Ga0213839_1001563_pt1 | contig 14399 bp, 7 predicted proteins | sample SWPATP21_FD_160075 | JGI IMG/M metagenome (GOLD analysis project Ga0213839, IMG submission 160075) | Coastal seawater microbial communities from Marineland, Florida, United States - SWPA TP2 #1 | ecosystem: Environmental > Aquatic > Marine > Coastal | place: USA: Florida | collected 2016-08-14 | reverse complement strand
TGAGTGAGTGAGTGAGTGAGTGAGTGAGTGAGGAAGCTTTGGCTTTGGGAGTGTACTACCTCGTCCCCGCGGCTCCCGTGCACTGTCGTTCGTTCGTTAGTGCACTCACTCACTCACTCACTCACTCGCTCACTGAGATGATGCTTGTAACATTTGCATATTCCCAAATAGCGACACCTCCAATTTTTTAGACATTCCCCTATTGAACATAGTATACCAATCCACCAATCCTGCGAATATTCATCTACAAACGGGAATACTCTATATTCGGTGATGGATGGGGAGACCGACCGACCGACCGACGGACTGACTGACTGACTGACTGACTGCTCACCACAAAACGAGGTGGCTCACTGTCAGTCAGTCACTGCTGTGAGTGAGTGAGTGACTGTGAGCGGAGCGGAGTCGTTCTCGATTCCAACACATTCGGTGACTGTGACTGTGACTATGACTGTGACTGTGACTGTGCACGGCGGTCGGTCGTCGGTCGTCGGTGTGCTGTGCTGTTCCGCGCAGTCAGGCAGTGTCTGCCTATTCATTCATTCATTCGTTCGTTCGGTCGATCGGTCGGTCGGACGCTGTGTGTTGTTGTTGTTGCTGTTGTTGCTGTTGTAAAGTTATCAAAGCTGTTCGTTGTGGTTGGTGCTGGTGGTGAGTCATGTTGATTTGCCGTTGCCCGTCGTCCTTGTTGTTGTCATCGTCTTCGGTGTGCTGTCGTTGATGGCGCTGTCGTTGCTGTTGTGCTGCGTTGTTGGGTATTGTTGTCGTGGTTGTTGAAGCTGCGTGTTTGTCACGACCTGTCTTTGGACAACAACGACGAAGACATGTTAGCGTTGGCGTTGGCGTTGGGGTTGGAATCCGCGATAACGTGTCAAGCGCCGGTGACGCGTGCCGTCAACGTGCACCAAGCTCTTGCTCAGGATCAAATGAATGGCTGCAAACACTGTCTCGGGCGCAAGAAACAGTGTGGCAGCTTGCTGCAGACACCTATCAGCAACGTTTTTTCCACTTTTCTGTTCAGCGGGTGGTGGATACTGTTTAGAAAGTTGCGTGCTTTTTGAACAAGGGCGCGTGCATTGTGTCGTGCGCGTGTTTTCTATTGCGTATATTGGAGCCCGTGTAGCGGCTGTTTGTTTGAAAAGCCGGCATCATGGGGTGGTTTCGCTCGGCCGAAATGAAGTACATGACTCTGGTGGTCCCGGAGACCCAGATCTACCAGATCGTGTGCGAACTGGGACAGCGTGGAGTCATGCAGTTCTCTGACGTACGTGGTGGACCCTTGTGCTGTGGCGCTGCATGTTGTCGTTAACTTTCGCCTCACCCTTCGCCGCTTTGTGTTGCCAACCAACAGATGAACAAGCATTCGACCGCTTACCAGCGCACGTATGCCAACCAGGTGAAGATCTGCAACGGCATGCAGCGTATCATCCATTACTTTGAGGAGGAATTGGAGAAACTCGACATCGACATCCCATCTCCCCCGGAGACCGAGGCGTTCGTCCGCGAAGTCCTGGATCGCAACCGCAACAACAAAGTGCCGCCGGCCACTCGTCTCAACACGTTCGCCGAAGAACTTAAGAAGAACGAGCGTGACCTCCGCGACATCACTGAGAACTACCAGAAGCTCGTCAAGGTTTACAACTCCAAAGTTGAGCTCAAGTACGTGCTCACGGAGGCCCTCAAGTACTCCGACTCCAACGACGATGAGCTCATGGCTGATGCCAGCGCGGCCAACCAGGCCAACGATGCCGTCAAGTTCAACTACATGACTGGTGTCGTTGACGACAGCGAGCACCTCAGCTTCCAGAAGATGATCTTCCGTGCCACCCGCGGCAACTGCTTCGTCCGTTTCACCCCAATTCTGGGCGAGAACAAGCCCGATGGCAGTCCCGGTGATCCCGTGCTGTTCGCTGACCCTGTCACCGACGAAAAGAAGGAGAAGCAGGTCTTCATCGCCATGTTCCCCGGTCGCGAGATCGAGTCGCAGCTGCGCAAGATCTGCAGTGCCTACGGTGCCAACATTTACGAAATCCCCGACATCGAAAACACTCGCGAGCTCCACGAAGAAATCCGTGTCGCCTCCGACGAGATTGCGGACGCCCACCACATCCAGCTGTACAACCGCAAGCAAGCCGAGACCACCGCGGAACTGTTAGCTCGCAACTTGCAGCAGTGGAAGATCCAGGTCAACATGGAACTCGGAACTTACGACACTCTCAACAAGCTTGAGATCCGTGACACCGGCCACGCTGTTGGCAAAGGATGGGTGGTTGCTGCCGCCGCAGACGATGTCGCCTCTCTTGTCCGCAAAGCCGGTGGCTCTGAAGGTTCTGGTGGTGGCTCCATCAACGAAAGCCCGAAGCCGTGGCCCACTCCCCCGACGTACTTCAAGACCAACAAGTACACCAGCCCATTCCAGGGAATTGTCAACACCTATGGTGTCCCCGACTACCAGGAGGCCAACCCCGCCATCATTACTTTGATCACGTTCCCGTTCTCATTCGCCATCATGTTTGGCGACGTCGGTCACGGTCTTTGCTGGCTCATTGGCAGCATCTACATGATCGCTGCCGAAAAATCACTGGGAGCGGCCAAGTTGAACGAAACTGTCGCCATGATCTACAACGCTCGCTACATGCTCTTTTTGATGTCTCTCTTTGCTGTCTACAATGGATTTATCTACAACGACACGTTCGCACTCGGCGTGACCTACTTCGGCCCCTCGCAGTGGGTTAACGACAGCGGTACACTCGTTCAAGACGGCGTGTACCCGTTTGGTCTGGATCCTGTGTGGAAGATTTCCTCCAACGAAATTCTGTTCGGAAACTCTTTGAAAATGAAGATCGCGGTCATCTTCGGTGTCTTGCACATGGTTTTGGGCGTGTTCTTCAAGGGAGCCAACAAGATTTACTTCCGCGACTGGAATGCCTTCTTCAACGAATTCATCCCGCAGATCATCTTCATCCTTTCCTTCTTCGGGTACATGGTCTTCATGATCTTCTTGAAGTGGTGCACTGACTGGGTCGCTGTTGGCAGCGAGTTCCCTGGAGCTGGAGCGCCGTCTCTCATCACTACTTTGGTCAACATCGCCCTTCAGCCCGGTTCGATCGACAATGGCACAAAGCTGTACGGCTTCGATAGCGATTTGCAGGCCAACGTTCAGGTCGGGATCCTCATCGTCGCCTTCGTGTGCATCCCGTGGATGCTCGTCCCCAAGCCGTTGATCGAGAACTGCCAGAACCAGCGCAAAGCGCACGAAATCACTGACCACGCCCACGATGACGATGATGAGGAGGAAGGCCACCAAGCTCACTCTTGCGCTGATTTGTTCATTCATCAGGTCATTGAGACCATTGAGTACGTCCTGGGTTGTGTGTCCAACACCGCTTCCTACTTGCGTCTGTGGGCTCTGTCTCTCGCGCACATGGAGTTGTCAAAGACTTTCTGGGACTTGATCATGGTCAACATTCTCAACATGGACATGGGCGTCGGAGCAAAGGCAATTCTGTTGTTCTTCGCGTACTCCGTGTTCGCCGCCATCACTGCTGGCGTCTTGTTGGCAATGGATTTCTTGGAGTGCTTCTTGCACGCGCTCCGTCTGCATTGGGTAGAATTCCAGAACAAGTTTTTCGGCGCCACCGGACACGCTTTCGAGTCGTTCTCGTACCAGCGCATCATTAAAGACGCGTTCAGCGACGAGTCGGAGTAAATCTCTTGCGTGACGCGGCAGTACGCTCCGTGGGTGACTACGGAAGTGTAAAGTGTAAATGCAAATGTTTTACATAAGGTTAACTGCTGTCGTCCCTTCCGCTTCTCTCTCTTTCTTGTATCTCTCGCGTTTATCACTCCTCTGTCCACATCACAATTCATCAACGAGTGCGTCACCTGAACAAAGTACTGCATCACATACATCATCAAGGTCAAGGTGATTGTAAGCTCGTGCAATCCACCACCCTCCACCCACCACCCACCGAAACACGAACGCACCAACAACACGCTACGCACCAGGTATGATACGGCAATTTGATGCATGGTGTTGTGTTGGAGCGAGCCCAGCCGGCTGGCTTTTTTGTCGTCTGAGTGGTCGAATGAATGAATGAGTGAGTGGGTGGTGCCTGACTGATTTGATATGGCTGGCAGTGAGTGAGTGAGTGAGTGAGTGAACGAGTGATCCTGAGTGAGTGAGTGAGTGAGTGAGCTCACAGCGCCAGCCAGTGCAGTCAGTCACTGTGAACTGTGAGTGAGTGTGTGTTTGTCGTTTCGCTTCAGTTCGGTTCGCTGTTGTTTGTTTGTCTGTCGACGATTCGACGATTCGACGATCGTTTGTTGTCGTCGTCGTCGTCATTGTGGAGGTTTGCATTATATCGTTGCTCGTCGTGGTCGTCGTGGTCGTCGTGGTCGTCGTGGTCGTCGTGGTCGTCGTGGTCATGGTCGTCGTCGCCGTTGTTGTTGTGTAAGTAAAGTGTTGTTGTGTAAGTAAAGTGTTATTATTGTTGTTGTTGGTTGTTGTTGTAAAGTTATCAAAGCAATGAATTGTTGCTGCTGTTGCTGTTGTTGTCGTTCGTCGTGTGTCGTCGACTTTGGTGTCACCGCTCTCCCACTGTTCGCGCCGTCGTGGCACTGAGAAGTACTGTATGTAGTCACTGTGTCATCGGAATAGGTGTTGCTGTTGCTGTTTGTTGTTTTTGTTATCGGCGTCGTATGCTGTGGCGCCGACGTTCGCAGTGGGAAAATTGATGCCGATTATCACATTACATTGAAGCGGTGGGGTGAGCACTTCCGCAAACACGACACAAGCATGTTGTTGTTGCGATGTTGTGGTAGCGTTTTTGTCGAGACTCGAGCCGGAGTTGTTGAGACTCGAGTTTTGTGGATGTTCGAGACTGCGTTTGCGTGTGTTTGAAGTGCAAAGGCTTGTGCATTCAACCCCACTATTGTGCACATTCTCACTTCCCTCTGGCGTATTATTGTCGAAGTTTTTTGGCGGAGCGTTCGTAGCGGTCGTGCGAGACCTTGCTTGAGCCTAGGTCATACTCGCTACGTGGACATGCAGCTTTGCTTCCACAACCATAGAGCACAGTATGGACGATTAAAACCCACAGAAAATCGGTAAACCTGCTAGTTGCGCAGACACGCAATCGTCACAATGCAGCACAACCCCGACTTTCCGAGGGTGCAGACATCCCATGCCATCATGAAGCCTACTGCTGACTCCGGGCAGTCACAGTTGTCCGAACTGAACTCAACGCTGCGTTCCAACAGGCTACACCGGGCTCTGCTGTCTCCAACAACTGCCATTGGGGGCAAAAAGAAGATTGTATTCGAGGAGGGGAGAGACCCTTCCATCGGTGTTGCAGTTTTAGGAGGCAACAAAATCAGCCTGAAACAGCAGCAGAAGATTGCCCGGCGTCGCCAAGCACAAAGCGACGCTGTCCCAGATGACGTGAGCCAGTTTCAAATGATACCGTCTCAGGCCAAGCGGCCTCCCACTCGACAGGTCGCCGCGTTTCCCCGTGATCTCCATTCCCCAAGTCCACCAGCGAATAGCTTGAACAGTGCTGTCACGCCTCGCGACAGAGGAAGTCTTGAACGATCGAGCTCCGAGCGCAAAGCACTTTGGAGGTCCAATAGTTTCAGCAGCCACGACCAGTGGCCTGACCAGCAGGATCTTCTCACTCGAGTGGATCGCAAAAGACGAGAGTATAAAGGAGGGAACATCATGGCAAGAGGTGGCAAGCCACTGCCCCCAAAATCACTGAAGCTGCTTCAATCCGGGTACCCATCAGCGGCGGAACAAAAGGTTGGTGAAGCTTTGGCCGCAATTCTTCGTTGTGCTCTTTTTCTCATTGAATGTATGTTTTCGTTGTGTAAAGGAGTCCAAGAATCATAATAGTGTTGTTGGAGACATTGCGCGAGCAATTGTGAAACGGCCATTGCGTGGCAAGCACAAAAACAATGGGCATAGCATGGGGTTTGAAACGCAATTGCTGCAGCGGGCGAAGCGAGCAACTGCTTCAGCAGGACATCGGAAATCACCACCAAAACCGGTGAGTACTTCTTCCGACTCGTCACCGGCGATTTCACCGATACAGCAAACTGAAAGGCGTGAGTATTCTCGCGAACACAAAAATAACAATGATGGGGAGAGGGGTTCCGCCAGTGAGCTGAGGAACTCGCCCAGTTCGAAAGGGACGTCTCCAATTGAGAGCAAGACCGGGGGCAGAAGTGATGATCGACCGGGCAGTTCGAGAGATTTAATTAGTCAGGTAAGTTCCTCAATGCACATAGTGTGGCCTGAGCGTTGTTCTCTGCTGCATTCTTTACGATCGGTGTGCGGTTTGCAAAACTGGATATTTGTCTGTGCCCACTCGTCCAGCTTCGTGAGCAGGCCAGTCAGTCACATCGTCCTCCAAGTCGTGGTCGGGCAATACAGGGGTTTTCCGAGCGCGATCGTGGAAAACTTGTGTCAACCCGAGAAGGAACACGCGCCCACACAACCAAAGCAAACGATGGAGCCGCGACGAATCGGCCACCTGGTACCGCTTCCCACAGAGACCGTAGACCACAGGGCTTGGCTATCAATGTGTCCTACGCGAATGACCTCATCGTCGAAAATAACTTCTCCCCACCAAGTTCACCGGTACGTGGGCATTATGCGGTCGCGCTGCATGGACCATTGTGAATTGAACTGCTGTGTATGTGTGATGACCACTGCCAAAGGTGGTTTTGAACCACTTCCCAACACGGTCCCGTGGGCACCGCGCAAGTGAGCAATTTCATAGCAGTGGCAAAAAACGGAGTGGCGGGGATGAGGATGCAGGGTCGATACCATCATCAGACTGGACAGATGACGAAGACGACGTGCCACTGCAAGGCGACGAAAAAGCAAGGATCTTCTCGTTCGATGACGGCACTGAAATGCTTGATGTAAGTTTTTTGCACGAGGACCAATCATTTGTATGCCTATCTGCCGACGACATTGATAACTCGTTGCGCACTCGGTGTCGTAGGTGAGTAGAGATGACGGTGCAGGGAACGGGGGAATCGACTTTGTTGTCACCGAAGGTAACGGTGGAGGCAGCGGTGGCGGCGGCGCTGCTGGTGCAAGAGGCGAGAAGTTTGTCGATTCGTACGTCGTTGGTGACGTGTTTTGCGGTCGCTGGTGTGTTGTATTTTCCTGAAATTCACACCGACTCCTTGTGCAGATCACTCGGAAGCGACTTTCTGTCACTGTTTGCCAACGGTCCCTGAATATGCGACGGACAGAGCGATGCTTCTGCGAGCCAAACTTCACAGTTTTACAGTTTTACAATTTTACGTAAAATACCATCAAGAAATATCTTTCTTATGATGTGCTGTTGACTTGAGTATACACCACAACAACCACAATGATGATGACAACAACAGAGACGCCGATGATCAACCCAATTTTTTGCGGTTGCGTTAAGTTGGCCCAGAACCCATGCTCGGTGGCCTACATGAACGCGTCAGCAGTGAAGTTGTCGCGAAGGAAGGAGCGAAGCGAACCCTTGCACAACAACACTCACATTTATGGGGGGCAAAAACGGATCCTCATTAGGAAAATCTTGAGCATAACCAACAGGGAACTTTTTCGCAAATTTCTCAGTCACCAGCGATAATTGCATGCTGACTTTCCCACGCGTTACACCAGGATAGTCTGGATGAGACCTGAGAAAGGTTGCAGCGCACGCTGTGTCAACTAGGGACGACCATAATTCAAAAACACGGTAATTCTTGTCCTGTTTTCGAGTCAAGTCACGTACATGGACACGTAAGCTCGATCGTAATCTACACGAGAATTGGTCGCGACTGCTTCACGAAATAGACCAGTTACGTCCATGACACATTCGCCAAGGAATCGGTTGCCCAACGACACCGCGTTGCGCTTTTCCCACACTTGCACTTTCAACCGAGGAAACCGTCCAGGGACTTTGACCCGAAATTTGCAGCGGTAATTAAACTCTGCCCGGCCTACACAAGCATAGCACGTAAGCGTTCATGGAATGTTCCTTCATATGTTCACCCAGTCCAACAATGTACCAGCTCTAGCACCGTGGTAAACCATAGTTTCTTGTCTCCGATTGTGAGGGAAAATGGGATCGTCTTTGACACTACAATACGGAAATTGGATGATAATTAGGATACCGCCGAAGTCACTTTGTGCCGCCAGAAAATTACCTGCGCCCGTCTTGATACTCGACCACGAAAAAAATGTCCAGCTTTTCCCTTTCGTTCAGTTCATTATTTGAGGCACCTCCTCTGGGTCTCACGGCCATAATGGACTAAAAATAAAATAAAATGGCACGAATAAATGTGCAGTCGCTATTGAAACGGATCCAGTATTGCTCTTGCCTTGCTGTCCCAAATAACAACTCGAAGTTCCCACCATTGTGGGCGACGGCGACCAATAGGATAGTAGGGAACTTTCGTTGCAATATCACGAGAGTACATTTCTATCCACATCTACGGTAGTGTACGGCAGAGTTTAATGTGATGGAGTATCACACACACTTGAGAGCACAAAATTACCTCAACTTTTCCTTGTGGAACGGCGCCAACGGGCTCAAGACCACCTGAAATAGCCTCCGCGTCAGCGTCAGCGTACAACGTTCGGAACTCCACGGGCACCCGCTTCTCTTGAAGGGCTGCCTGCCATTGATCATTGTACCACCGTTCCTCCAGATCAATATAGGTAGCGCCAACCAATTCGTCCACGCCAGTAGTCGTCTGACAAACAAATACGTATGAGTTAGTACGAGCTGCGGCCCGACTACGATTGATGCAGCTCACCCAGACCTTCGCGTCAAACAACTCAATGACCAAGTGTGATAACGTTGGGAATACGCAATCGAGTTCAAACATTTTGTAGAATTCTGGATTCAAGGTTGGTTCAGAACTTCCTCCTGTCGCAAAGTGCCTGTCCTGGGTCTCAAACACAAATCCTGGGAAAGAGAGTTTGTCTTGACGAGAGTGTTGAACTCGCAGTCGTAAGTACCTGCAAATGAGAATCTCGTGACCCAGGTGGGTGACTACCAGACATGGCATGAAGGGAGGACGTACGGTTTCATTTTTGGGTCGCTTTTGCGAACCACCGAAGCGGAGCCAGGTCGTTGTCCTCGGGATCGACCGGTCAATGAAGGCACCAATGAATGTGCCGACTTGACGTACACACGTACCTTGAACATGCGCCGAGCCTCCAGGAGGCGAGAGGGCCAAAACCCAAAGTCAGGAAGTTGGTTCCCCATTAGAGCGAAGAGGTGCCAGCGCTCATCAACAGATGTGAAGCGCTCCGACCAGTCAGATGTCACGGATCCATCGCTTGTTTTCAGACGGTTGATGCCGGCAGGATAAATGCTGAGCACACCTTTGACGTTGTATAGCACCTGGACATCGTTCGTTCTGTTAAGACGCTGCGACGATTGAAGCACAGAAAACCTTGCGACTCACAGTACTGTCGCAGTTTCGCAGACCAAATGCATTTAGTCGCGACCCAAACAACGGACTCTTCTCCAACTCATGCGGTAAATCTTGCAAGAACAACGACACGCTGTTCTTGTTCGCGGATTGTTCATGTGGCCAGAAAACTGAAATTGCCTAAAGCAAAACATAGTCATCCCTGCACGGATGGAAGACGCTAAACTCAACATCAATGCAACAATAGAAACGTACCTCGATTTCAGAATACTCGTCTGAGGCTGCAACACGCTCCCATTCTGGTTGAACACTGGACTCGCGTTCAAGCATTACTTGGATATCTTGGTTGTATTGCCTACAGCAATACAGTGGATAGTCAAGGTTTCTTTCGCACAAGACCATTGGCCTGTTAAAAAAACTGACTCATGAGACAGCTCCGTATCAAATTCGCAGTTCATGCTGGCTGTTCGAAGTGAGAGAAACTGAGAAGATGGGTCGCCAGAATGTGTCGAGACACCGTGACGCGCGTCGTTTCGAGGTCGAAATTTGAGTGGTGGGGCACCACCGTTGGATACCGTCTCTGTCTCAAGTGTATTTTGTACTCTGTCACTGTCAAGGTAGTCTTGCAATGGTAGAGATGCAAAACACAAAATAGGACGGTCGAGGAGACAGCTGGGATCACGAGCAATGTCGATGTGCCCTCGATACAAGGCGATCGTAATCCACGGGATGCGATGTGGATGGTTTCCCGATGGCATCATGACATCCGTTGTTAAAACAGAATTGACCAACACCTGAAATTCCAAAGGAATGATCAGTGCATGGCATACAGCAGGCTGGGACGCGGGATTGTAATACCTCTCGTGTGTCCAACTTGATGGCGTCTACACGTTGCAGGGGCAACGCCACGTCGTTCTCGTCAGTGTATTGCTTCCCATCCGCCACGTGATTAGGGACGAACGAAGACTAGGTATGCACAAAGTGGCAAGTGTCAATTGCTGCTGCAAGATGCCACACACACGTTGTATCGACTCACCTGAAGCGTCATCGTGACTCTCTCAGATCGAATTGAGCCCAACAATTTTGCCAACTTGAAGCACCCGAGCTGAACTCGATATCTAGACATTTGATACTGCTTTGGTTTGTGCTCATTGCTCGCCCAGGGCGATTTTACTGGCGTAGGAGGTAAGGCTCCTTCGCCAATATCTCGTCGACGAATTTGAAATTGAATCAGAACTTGGCCGACAAAAGCGGCACCAGGTCGTTTTCTGTTGGGAACAATCTCGTACCATCGTTCTGGTGGCGGCGAGTTGACGTCAGACACGCATGGAGGCGCACTTACAAAAACCGTCCCCATGCAATACTTTTGAGTGAAGTTGCCGTTTTTGGAGAGCTTGGCGCCATTTATCGTCACTCGAATATTGTCCACGTCACGCAGACTCGTCGGTCGCAAGTGTTCACTCTCGTGAGTTTGCTCTTCACGAACAACATTTTGTGGCTTTCCGCCTGCGATACGAGATGTGGGGCGATTTAAATGCGTTTCCGACACGATGTTTTTTGCTTCAGAAGATGTATGTTTGGATGACGGTGCATCGCCTGCTTCGGATGCCATTGGTGCGTCCGATGTTTTGGTGTTCAATATATTTTTGATACACAGCGTTTCATACCATACAGGGTTGACCTGTGCCAGCCATGTCGCGCATTATCAAATGTTCACCGCCAACGTTGCGCAGAGTAGTACCCAACATACCTCTCCTCTACGGATCGTGGTGCGAAATAATCGTTCATCATCTCTTCCGGTTGCTTCACTGTCATTGCTGTTCGATGACTTGCAGCCATCGGAGACTGAGCTGTTTAGGCGTTCATTGGCCAGCTTCTGATCAGTGACGGCGTGTAAGTTTTTGGCAAATTGTCCGTTCAGATCCACTTCAATGAACGAATGTGGGGCACGGCACTGGGATGAACACACAACGTTAGCGGCTTGGAAAACGTGAGCGTAGAGGTCATATGCATATGTGCGACCATCCGCACTCTTTTCGCTGTAACCGTCTACACCATTCGGCCCGCCCAAGACACCATGACCAGCACCTGAACCCTCAGTAGTTCTGTTTGCCAAAAGCTCTGCATTCACAAGTTGCTGTGGTGCATTGGCATCAACGTAGCGTCCAAACTTTATATCCATGAACAAGAATCCAGGAACGGACACCGGCACGCAGCCACTTCCAGCGCCGTCTTCAATGCCCTCGATACGAAACCTACGCGGTAGCCAGACGGAGTCAAACCACCGATGTTTTCCGAAATTTGCACTGTCACTATGTGGCAATGTACCATCTAGCACGAGGCTGGTGCCATCCGCTTCCCGCGTTCGCCCACAGATCAAGCGGATGAAATCGCAAAAACCCAACGCGGCGACGTCCTTCCATGCCCTGAACATACACATTGACCACGATATGGTAAAAAGACTCTCTGAGCACCACGTCACTTCTGTGTGCGCGGATGTCCGGGAGTTCTACGACCTACGCAACAAAGACATGAACATGACAACTTGCTTCTTGTCGAGAACCCCGTGCGAGCACTCAGACATACCACGTCGCGGAAAGTGCAATTGGTCTTGGAGGGAACATTGTTTTCGCCGTTGCGTTGCCGCGTCGGGACAAATGCGGAATCATCTTCTTTGCATTGGAAGTAAAGTGCGTTCCCATTGCTCGCGGGCCGGCCGAGTTGGCGCTTTTTGTGTTTGCGACTTTCGTACCGGTATGTCCACTCCGTTCGCCGAGCATTGTCCTCGGGACCAAAGCACACTTCCACCATGACCTAGCATGGCACATACAGGTGTACGACACGGTTTAAAATGGCGCGTATTCTGGGTCAAAACGACTTCATCATCTCGATTGCGAACCTTGTCATATGGGCCCAACTTGAATTCTGTGCCCTTGAACACGGAGGTTCGCAAGACATACGTGTCTATACTTCGGAAGCTCAGCGTCGGGATACTCAACTCGGCACGCATAGGTTCTGCAGTTGCAGCGGCGCGCAGTTGCAGCAATAGTCTCCCAAGGAAGGCAGTATCTCTACGAGTTCCATCGTTGACATTTTGAGGCGTTGTGTCACCCAACCAACCCCAAAATCCGGCCTGTGTTGCGACATTATCACACAAGAGGTGGGGAGCAAATCATTGAGTTGCGTTGTTACAAGAAAATACGTACCATGGACCCAGCGCTGGAGGTCGGGGCCCCGTATAGGTTCATCCACAAAGGTCCAAAGTCATGATTCAACAGCTTGTTGAACGAAATTTGAGCACTGGCAAGCAAAGCGTCCGGGGCCATCCGCTTGTGAACCCAGACCTGGACATCCACGTTGTCGTTCATACAGGGGGTGAAAACAGGGAACACTAGGCGTTGGTTCCATTCCGGAAATGCGCTCCGCGGCTCCGCGTCCGTTCGCATCGTAATGCCGTTGAACTTAATGACGACAAAAGACGATGGGGGTGACTTGCCGGCATTATCTGGGAGATACTCCGCGCGCCAAACGTTGGCGGTTAGGTTGTATCCGCGTCTTCGGAGCGCCGGAGCTCGGAGCAGCTGCCTTTCAAGCTTGGCCGGGTCCAGGGACGACGCATCGCTTTGACCGGCCACCGACGTGCCCGCAACACTGTCTTCAGCAGACGAAAAGGACGGGGGAACATCGCCAGCTTTCAAAACCGTCACGGTCGCAAGAACAAATCCCTGGCCAATTGTTGGATCGTCAGGGTTACTCAACGCGACCCACTGGCGGCGTAGCTGATGATCATGGTACGCGTCGTCGTATTCATCTTTCTCGATTGCGTTGATTTTCGACAAGGAAAAGGCGTACTGGCCGATGAGAACATTGCGACGCCATACGTTGGCGTCAAACACCTGAATAAAAATGTTTTCTCTCCGAAAGTCTTTGTCACTCAGCGTCAAATTTGGAAATGAGAAGGTCAGGTCCCACAGACAATTTGCCGTCGCGCGTTGTATGATCGTTCGTTGGCGGCGGCCGCAAACCGAAACTACGCAGTAAGGGTTCGGATGACCGCCCTCATTTGTTGGAGGCAGTCCTCGTGCCTAACCACGCACAACAAAAACAATGAGCACATCCATTCAAACAAGCCACTGCAAACCCCAACAGAGCCACATTTGCATACCTCAATCAAGTGAACGGTGACTGTGAACGTGCAAGGCACCTGCCGCGCCTGAGCGAGAACGTACTTCTGAGCATAATTGGAAGACTCCATTTTACGCCCCGCTAATCATACCACAATGAGCGGTTCGTGGAACATGTTCGCACCAACTTAATTGCTGGTGGAAACGGTCACGACTGCGCATGGACACAGAATAGTCCGTGTTCCCTGGCACCGGGCTGCATGGTGCAGAAGAAATCTTGCAGTTGTCGGGACGCCCCAACTGACAGCGCAACCAATATATGTTGGACCTTTCCGTCGGTTTTATGCTTTGGTCGGTGAAAATCCATCGCAAACTTTCACCCCTCATGGCGGAACTCGTTCCACGTCATTCTTTAGAGTGTTGGACGGATATCCTTGGCCAAAAGATATCATGCTGTCACACACACCATGCCGCTCCTCCATGCTGTGGTGGTATCTTCATTGTCATCACACCGCGAGGATATCACCACACCATATGCGCACGCACACGGAACCAGGAACGTCGACGTGTTATTCAGCGACTGTGCAGCGTTTCTACCCGGACAAGTGTCCGTCCAAGCGGTGCTCTACCCGACGCGCCATCATCGCAGTGTCGTCCGTGCGAAGGAGCGTGCCAAACACGCTCCTGGCTGCGACTGGCGCCAACAACAACGACGACGACGACGACGACGACGACGACGACGACGATGACGACGACGACGACGACCACAGTGAAACAGTGCGAAACTGCAGTGCAGCCGTGAATGACTGTGAAAGGCACATAAAACCTCCAAATTTTGTA
>Ga0213839_1001559_pt1 | contig 14423 bp, 13 predicted proteins | sample SWPATP21_FD_160075 | JGI IMG/M metagenome (GOLD analysis project Ga0213839, IMG submission 160075) | Coastal seawater microbial communities from Marineland, Florida, United States - SWPA TP2 #1 | ecosystem: Environmental > Aquatic > Marine > Coastal | place: USA: Florida | collected 2016-08-14 | reverse complement strand
TGTAACCTACCATATGTGATCTGGATTTGCGGGGCCGGCATACAAGCTGTGTCAACAGTGAGTTCGCACCAATGCCCAATGCTGTGGACGACGTGGCCAGTCTTCACACGAAATTCATGACCTGTCTGTCTGTCTGTCTTTTATCTCGTTGCTTAGCCGCTTGTATTTCAGTTGCTCTTCCCAATTCCAGCGTCGAAAATACTGTCTGCAGTCAACTGCGCCTTGTTGTTCGTGTTCCTATTCGGTAAGGGCCTGATGTCAACTTGCCAACTCCGTGCAACTTTGCATCAAGAACCTCACAGACAACCATCTGATTTGTGATGGCTTGCTGCAACAGCAAATATTTTGACTGGGTTGGTGAACGTGTCCATGAAGACGGTGATGGCACCCGATACAACTGCGCTGGTACGTGACGTCGCAAATATTTCCAGCGGTTGGTGCATTCCGTCAGTCTCAACGAAGGAATTAACTGTGTGTGCGGGGTAGGTGGTGCTATTTGCTTATGCAGTGGTATTGTGCGGGTTCGCTTTAGCTTTCCAAAGGCTGCTCAAGAAAGAGTAATGCCACAGAGAGCGGCTCCAGCCACAGGGACGCGGAACACGCAACACAACATATGATAACTGCAGTCGGTGCCTGTTGATCCGAGACTATCTTGGTGTAAGCTTTTATGGCGGCGGTCTACTAAACTACTGGTAAAACAAATGACTGAATCTGCCATCTACTCTGTTTCCTCAATTTGATGAGCGAGCAGATCTTTCTTCAATGCTTCTTCCATTGCATCCGTGATCAACTTTTTGGCCATCGGGTCAGATTCTAGATCGGTTTTTACTGCCCCCTCCTGTGCGAACTCCCACTCCAAAGAGTTGGCATCCATTTTGGTGCCCCCGAACTCTTTGAGACCAACCCATTTCTTCTTCATTTGCTTTTCGTTGTACAAGAGTATCGTTGGCAACAGGGCGTCTGGGTAGTTTTCAATGCAGTCCGTGCTGATGATTTTCATGCACTTCAGTGCAGGGTGTCGGTTGGCCAGTTCATTGAAGTGCTCGGCGAAGATACGGCACTTTTCCGAGCTGTCCTTGTACAGGTGCAAGGCCACCCAGCAATCTTCAGATCCTTCCGTGACCTCCTTGACGTAGTCTGCTCGAGTCAGGTGAGTGACGCGTCCGAATTTTTCTTTGGCACGCTGCGCCTGCTGAGCCTTGAGGGCGGCAATGCGCCGTTGGCGGTATTCCTCCATGAATTTGGAGTCGACGTCGTCGTCCATGAAATCCTCGTCGTCACTGCTGTCGTCACTGTCAGTGTTGCGATCTCTGGGTCCGTCGTTGTTGATGTTGGAAGCTTCCGCGGATGTCCAGTCCACATTCATTTGCTCACGGTGGGCCTTTTTGATGTCTTTCACGTACTCGTAGCCTGCGGTGCCATGCTTGCTGTGGATATCTTCCCATTCCGTGGTGGTACCTGCATGGTCTCTGTAGACTTTATGATTGATGCTCATGATGCTCTCGAGCGCTAGGGGCAAGGGCTAAAAGCTCGGGGTGTTCACCTCGACTGTTTGTTTGGCACTTTTTGTTGTTGGTACTTTTGTGCGTGTGTGAATTGTAGAATTGGTGTTTGTTTTGGTCTGTTAAAAAAAATTCACCCGCCCACACTAGAGCTGGAACACAACTTCCAGGACGGTGGTCTTCGCCGTGGACGTGCGTGCACGTCCATGGCTGCAGCAGTTCGTTTCGCTGTTTTCACCATGTGCTCTCCCGCCCCACCGCGCCACGCCCCCCTGTGGTTGGCGCTCACTGTAGCATGCAAGAAGGTCGCGAGACTCGCTATCTCCCTTGCTGACAGATGGCTTTGAACGTGTCGCGTCGCCTGCCAATCACCACCCTATCCACCTGCAACTGGCAGCAAGAACCAGTTTCCAGCCGCCCTCAACACGCAACCGACTCGGAAGGGCCGCCTCGCTGAAGCCCCGCTGAGCTCACGCGGCACGCCATGTCGACGTTCCTGATTGGCATCCACCGTGCCAACGCATCCCTCCCTCCACCACCCTGACCACCCCTACCCACACCGCCACCATCGTTCGCAAGCACACACACACAACCAATACACTCAAACAAACAGACAAACAAAGAAACAGTGTTGAGGCGTGAACATGAAAGGTGCCCCAACTTCGTCATCGTCATCGTTATCGTCATTGTCGTTCGTCGTTCGTCGTTCGTCGTTCGTCGTTCGTCGTTCGTCGTTCGTCGTTCGTCGTCGACGGCTCAGCGGCGGCCAGTCAGTGACTGACTGTGAGTGAGTGACTGTGAGTGAGTGACGGTGAGGCGTTGACGAGTGAACCGCAGCGAATTCACTGAGTCAGTGCGCGCTGGCTGGCTGGCTGTCAGTGAGTGACTGTGAGTGAGTTGACTGTGACTGTGAGTGACTGTGACTGTGAGTGAGTGAAGGCGTTCGTTCGCTGCTTCGCTGTCATTGTGCACTGAAGCGAGTTTTGTCCACAGTGCTTCACTGTTCGTTCGTTCGTTCGATTTGCGAAAGGCACTGAAATCAATTCCGATTACGAAAATACCAACATTGTATGAGTACCATGTACAGTACTTGGTACCACGAACTATAGGGATAACATTGCGTGAGTGACTGTGAGTGACTGTGAGTGAGTGAGTGAGCTGACTGTGAGTGAGTGAGCTGACTGTGAGTGAGTGAGCTGACTGTGAGTGAGTGAGTGAGCTGAGTGGGAGTGGCAGCGAATTGAGTGAGCTGTGTGGGAGTGGGAGTGGGAGTGAGCTGAGCTGAGTGAGTGAGTGAGTGAGTGAGGTAGTACGGCATTGGTTTATGTATGTACGCGTGACAGTGAGTGAGTGACCTGACCAAAAAGAAGTGGCCACTCAGCTCACCCACCCACTCACCCACTCACTCACTCACTCACTCACTCACTCACTCACTCACTTGACCACTTCCTTCCTTCCTTCCTTCCTTCCTTCTTCACTCAGTCACTGTCAGTCACTGTCAGTCACTGTGGCGTTGGCAGGTGGACGGTTCGTTGGTTGGCCTAACTTCGTCGTCGTCGTCGTCTTTTGTCGTCGTCTTTTGTCGTCGTCGTCGTCGTTGTCTTCGTCGTCGTTGTCTTCGTCGTCGTCGTCGTTGTCTTTGTCTTCGTCGTTGCCTTTGTCTTCGTCTTCGTCGTTGCTGTGCGTCGTTGTTTGTTTGTTTGTTTGTTTGTTTGCTTGCGTGCTTGCTTGCTCGTGAGTTTGTTGGTTCGTTCGTCGTCTCGCGTGCTTTGACATCTCATTCTTGCTTACTTTCTTTCTTTGTCACTTGTCTCCTTGTCGGGTAGGTTGCAGTGGGTTGGGTTGGGTTGGTTTGTCTGGCACACTGTTTGCTTGATCGTTGTTTCGTCGCTTGGTAGTTGGTTGATAGGTTGAGTTTGGCAGTTCAGTGGACTGGTTTGTGATGGTGGAGTGTCGGCACGTCTGCGATGTACGTTGCCGTCCGTGTTGTGGTCAGTGATGAGCGTGCGTTGCTGAGACCACATCCACGGTGTCTGCAATGTTGGACGCGTTTCTGGACGTGTTGGTTCGTATCTGCGTGGGAGTGCAGGCACAACAGTGTTTGGTCCGAGAAGCAAAGTGGCCGTCAAGCTGTGCTTGTCCACGTTTGGACCTTTTTGTTGTTTTCGTTTGTTTCTCGTCCTGCCTCGTTCTTCGTTTCTGGTTCTTCCCTTTCAATCGACAAAAAGAAACAGAAACAGAAGTGAAGAAAAGGTCGTGTGTGTGCGTGTGTGCATTTCTGCGTAATACAGGATGGGCAAGAAATCTAAATCGAAGGAGACGTCCCACGTCATCGCTCCCAGCGATGCCGGGGCATCCGTCAAGACCTCTGAATGGCCTCTTCTCCTCAAGAACTCGGACAAGCTGAACATCCGGACTGGCCACTACACCCCGATCCCGAGCGGTAGCTCCCCGTTGGCCCGTGAGCTGTCCGAGTACGTCCGTTATGGTGTCATCAACTTGGACAAGCCGTCCAACCCAAGCTCTCACGAGGTGGTGGCGTGGATCCGCCGCATCCTGCGTGTTGAGAAGACCGGCCACAGTGGAACACTGGACCCCAAGGTCACCGGTTGCCTCATCGTCTGCGTGGACCGCGCCACGCGTCTCGTCAAGTCGCAGCAGTCCGCTGGTAAAGAATACGTTGCCGTGGTCCGCCTGCACAATGCCATCGACTCTCCCGCAAAGCTCGCGCAGGCCATCCAGCGCCTCACTGGCGCCTGCTTCCAGCGCCCGCCGTTGATCTCTGCCGTCAAGCGCCAGCTCCGTATCCGTACCATTTACGACAGCAAGCTCATTGAGTACGACGAAAAGCGCCACTTGGGTATCTTCTGGGTCAGCTGCGAGGCCGGTACTTACATTCGTACGCTGTGCGTGCACCTTGGCTTGCTCCTTGGGGTTGGCGGACACATGCAGGAGTTGCGCCGTGTGCGCTCTGGCGCCCTCAACGAGGGTGAGCACCTTGTCACCATGCACGACGTCATGGACGCTCAGTGGATGTACGACAACCAAAAGGACGAATCTTACCTTCGCCGCGTCGTCATGCCGCTCGAAGTGTTGCTCGTCAACCACAAGCGCATCGTCGTCAAGGACAGCGCCGTCAACGCTATCTGCTACGGAGCTAAGCTCATGATTCCCGGACTTCTGAGCTACGCCGACGGCATCGAGATCAATGATGAGGTTGTGTTGATGACCACCAAGGGCGAGGCTATCGCTTTGGGCATTGCCGAGATGACCACGTCGGTCATGGCCGGTGTCGACCACGGCATTGTTGCAAAGATCAAGCGCGTCATCATGGAGCGCGACACCTACCCCAGAAAGTGGGGACTGGGCCCGATGGCGCTCAAGAAGAAAGCAATGAAGCAGCAAGGTCTGTTGGACAAGTACGGCCGTGCGAACGACAAAACCCCCAAGGGCTGGGCCACCGAACACCCGTCCACCGACGCCGCCGCAGCCGCTGCGACCTCTGCGCCTGCCACACCAGCCAAGGCCGCTTCTTCTGACGACGCACCCTCAGCAAAGAAAAAGAAGAAGAAAGACAAGAAAGATAAGTCTGCGAAGAAGGACAAGTCCGCAAAGAAAAAGAAGCGAAAGCTCGAGCAGCCGTAATGCCGGCAGCTCAATTTTTTAATAGTGCAGAGTGCGACGTTCTATAGCGCAACGCGTCAGTGTGATAATCGTTTTTGTTTTTGGGATGGCCATAAATTGCTGTGCCCCTCCCCCGGCTAGTGTCCTCCGTTTTCTGCAGAATGGAGGCGATGTACAATACGAATAAATTAATGTTTCAAAATATCTTCAACGCTCAAGGCTACTTTGTTCACTCCTGTGCATTCTTCTTCGCCTTCTTCGCTTTCTTTGCCTTTTTCGCCTTCTTGGCCTTCTTGTCCTTTTTGCCAGCTTGGTCCTTCGTCAAGGCCACGCCGTCCGTGGTCACGAAATCAGAAACATTGATGCCTGAGTTTGCCCCTGTGCTCCCGCTACTGCCACTGGCAGCGGCTTTCTTGCGGAACTTGCGCTTCAATCTCTCGATGTCTGCGTCCTTAGCATCGCTGATTGCGGATGCCGATGCAGACGCCTTGCGTTTACGGGGTCCGGTGGTTGCAGTTCCTCCAGCGCTGTTTTCTGCGGGCGCAACAAACTCGGCTGCGCGCTCTTTCTTTCGCTCAATGGCCTTTTTCTTGTTGCTCTCCCGCTTTTCCTCTTGCTTGCGTGCAAGCCGCTCCTGCTCATTTTGGAAGTACTCGCCGGACTCAATTTGCAAGTCCACCTTGCTCGGAAGGATATGGTTCTCAGGCGGGAACGGAGTGTACGGTTTCTTTTGCTTCATCTTCTTCTTCTTGCGCTGCACGTTGCGTTTCACGAAGTGAGGCAGGAACCTGTCCCAATTTTCTTTCGACAGTTTCGGGTCTTTGGCGAGTTCCTTCTTGATCATCAGCGTTTTGATGTGGTAAATTGGGTGGATATTGTTCATGCAATCTACCACAATGCGGCGTACGAGCTTGAGGCCCTTGAACGATCCCATGCACGCCACGGTGTTACCTTGAACAAGTATGTAACATTCACAGAGAATCTCTAGAGCCTTCAGAGTGGCTCCGTCGGGGCCGATCAGACGTTGGCGCCGCTTCACGAAGCGCTCCTTATTGCGGACAAGGTTGCCGATTTTGACAATGTCGCATTGCATTTCATCCTCCAGAATCCGCAGTGCTTGAACGACGGGGATGCTACGCGCCAAGAGCTTGATGAGATCACGAGCTTTCATGATGATGTACGGGTCTTTGGTTTTACGCGTAGTTTTCACAGTCATGGAGCCCTCGATGCAGTCAAGCTCGCAATCAATGCCCACTTTCTTGAGTGCCCGAGTCACCGTCGGCCATACCTCGCGCAAGTACTTTTCACGGTACTGCGGGAAGAGAGTGGCAAACGAACTTTCCTCCAGTAACGGGCCCATGCGCTTTGCATCATCGTCAGTCCAGTCCACAACTTTCCAGTGATCGATGTTCTCATTGTCCCACGGCTTGTCTCGCCGGTACTTGCCCTTTTTGCCACTGGATGCCTCAGCTTCCGGTTCGTCATCGCTGTCGCTGGCCGAGTTCCGGCCTTCAACTTCGGCAGCTGACATTGTTACGTTGTCGCAGTCGGCGCACACAAAAAACTTCTCGCGGAACAAACAAGCGGCTGTTTTGTAGCAGCAATTTGTAGTCGCATTGACAATTCAGTCGCCACTCAACAACACCATCAACGCCAAGAAAGTTTCACACACCACTGTACAGCGCGTTTGCATAATGATTTGCACCGCCGACTCAGCAGTTTCCAGCCAACTGATTGCATTGACTGTCGTGGCGACATCCCCTCGCGTTTCACACTTTCGGTGTTTCTACCACCGCGTCGCACTGAATCGCGAGCACCCACCTCCAGTCATTCCGACCACCTCCACCTCGCTCTTCTGCGAAACGCTTCTTCCAACGTCCCAACCGAAACCTTCCCCTGCACGCTCGCCACCCACCAGCAACACCGCCGTCGCTTCCCCACAACTCCGTCCAACGAGGAGCAAGCAACAGACGCAACGCAACGCAACGCCACGGCGACAACGACAACAACAACGACAGCGACAGCGACAACGAAGCGACGACGTTGGCCGCTGCAGCGTTGCAGCGTTGCGGCGACGGCTGGCGTGGCCACTCGCTGTGGCATGCGCTGAGTGAACGGTTTTGTACACTGATGTGCGTACAAATACAGTAGCCGGTTTACCCGCGAGTGAGTGGGAAAATCAGGCATTCGCCGACAAATGCATTGTGCATTGGTATCATACGCCTTTGCAGCGAATGGTACCTAAAGTACATCGTAAATACCAAGTACTATAAAAAGTACGTCGTATTACCTGAATAAACACATTGATAAAAGCAAAGCGAACTGGTAATAACAGTGACATACATTATTTCAATTTTTCACAGTACAAATAGTACATAGTACACAATTCTGTACTACTGGTACTGTGGAATATTGGATTAAACTCTATGGACTGTGAGGGGGCGCAATGCGCAATGCTTTCTTTCTCTGCCTCAGCGCAAAGCAGCGTTGTAGTGTTGCGGCCACACAACGATGGCCACACCGTCACACCGTCACACCGTCGTTGTTGCTTCGTTGTGTGGCGTCGCTTGACTTGACTGACAGTTCGCCCTTCATTGTAGCCATGCGAGCCGGAAATCAAGCATCCTACGACGACCGCGCTGCTTAGTTGCGACGGATACCCCTTTCGTGGAGTTTGCGGGGAGAATGTCGATGCGAGAGAAGACGAGGCGTTTGGGCGTCCGGCGGGAGTGCGGGAGGGCATGGGCGACGGGATGCATCTTGGGATACTTTCAACGCCGGCGTGTGAACCGAGCAGCACTCTTGTTCCATCCGTGGTCTGAAAATTTGAGGGACCTAAGACGGGGTGCGCAAGATTACAGGAGGAAAACATGTATTCTTGAACATCTTTTGTGGATTGAAATTCACAGGTGAACAGTTGCCGGTTTTGCTTATTTGTCGGTAGATTGCGAAATGGCGGACAAGACTGAGCAGGCAGTGCCGCTGCCGGCCCCTTCGGACGAAACACAAGAATCGACTGATGCCGGTGTCAGTGACGACGATCGTGCGGAAGCTCTGCTCTGCGCCCGGTACGGAGAAACTGACGATTTGCGCGCCTTACTGGATGCGAAAGTTAGCGTAAATCATCAAGATCCATACGGCCTGTCTACTTGCCTGCACTACGCGGCTGCGAACGGGCACATTGAGTGTCTCAAACTTTTGATTGAACGCAAGGCTGCTTACACGGCCAATGCTTCTGGTAACTTCCCATTGCACTGGGCTCTTGACCAAAGCAAGTCGCTTGACACCGTGAAACTCCTGATGGAGTCGTACCCTGAAATCGATGTCCTTGCTCTGAACAGTTTCGGCAAGAGTGCTTTGACGTCATCATTCAAGGCGAACAACAAAGAATTTGTAAACTTGATTCTCCAGCACAGCTCTGCTGCACCATTGGACCAGAATCGGTCCAAAGAATCTGTGATGCCCAAGACTGATGTAACAGTGACACACCAAATGGCTTTTCCCACGCAAGCACAGGTCGCCGCGGGAGACAAAGTGCCAGTTCTTCATGTGCGTGAACGAGCCATTGAACGCAGCAAGGTATTTGGAAAAGAGATGGAGGCGAGCGAAGACGCAACCGGACTTGCTCTTTGGCCTGCGTCCATAGTCCTCGCACACTGGATAGCACAAGAAAGTTCTCGTGCACTTCTTCGGGGAAAACGTGTTTTAGAACTCGGCGCAGGGTGCGGGCTACCGGGACTTGTGGCGGCGTCTTACACATCTGCGGCATCAGTTGCGGTGACAGATTATTTCGAGGATACCATGGCGAATTTAAAGTACAACGTCAGTGCAAACAAGGCCGCAGGATTAATTGGCCGAGGCGGATGCAAGTCGTGCACGGTACACCAGGTGGATTGGGCGAACACTGCACTTTGGGAGGCCAGCGAGGAAACGCGGCCGAGTTTCGACGTCGTCATCGGTGCAGACCTAGTGTACCATGATGATGTCATTCCCATTTTCCTGTCAACTCTTCAACATGTTTTGCGGGATGGAGGTCGCTTTTTGTATGTGTCTCGTGAACGTCGTGGAGGAATGGCACTGTTAGGCCCCGCTCTAGAAATGGCGGGCTTCACGCTCAGAAAGAAGGAGGAGGCACCAGCTCATCTCCGCCGAAACCCAATGCCTTCGGCAACTCAGGTTCGTTGAGCGCATGACGGCACAGACTGCCAGCAAAACGACCGATAGAATTCTTGATGTGATATGTTTGAATTGTGCAGGAATACTGCGACACTTACTTTGCCAACTTGTCCCCGTCCAGCGGCCAATCTTTCGAGCTGTACCACTACACTTTCAATCTAGACGCTGAACGAGCTACCGCAGAAGAGGAAGCCGCTGCAGCAGAGCAAGCAGCCGCCCAAGCCAAGAGTGGCGTTGAACAAGAGCAACCCGCGACTGAAACAGATTCACCGTCTGCGGCAGATGCCAAACCTGTGGAGGGCGTCGACGATCTTGACTGACCGACTTTTCAGTCAATCGAATAGTCAATCCAGCTGCAAAAAAAAACAGGTGTAGTACCTGCCCAAACCACTCACAGTGTCAACTTGTAACTTCTAATCCATTCATTCTTCGAAGCAGCATTTCTTATAAAAAATAAAAACCTCGACACGTCAAACATTTTTGATGGGAAGTTTACTGTTATTTACCATTTTGATGACGGCATCGGCGCCTCGGTGCGCTGTTCTACTACTAATTGAGTGAACCTTCGCAGACAATGAACCGCAACAGTCATGCTGCAATCAATCAATCAAACGTGAACTTCAATCACAGCCACGATGCCGCGCGGCGGCGCGTTGTGCTCCAATGGCAATGGACATTGACCTGTACACTACCAATTTCGAAGTCTTCGCCAACGCAGCGACAACGACAACGACAACGACAACGACAACGACGACGACGACAACGACGACGACGACGACGACGACGACGACGACGACGACGACGACGACGACGACGATGTTGACGACGGCGGCGGCGGCAAAGATAACGAACGAACGACGACAAACAAGGAACGACGATGACGGAACAGAGGACGCGAAGAAACTGAGGTGGGTGCACGTACACTGGGTGGTGTACGTTGACGTACCTGAAGAGTCCTCGGACGAAGCGGATGCAGATGAGGACGAAAGAAGTCTCGCTGCGTGTGTGGAAACTTCGCAGAGGCGGAAGAGCTTGCCATGGTTTTGTGAATAGTCGGTAGAGACATGGAAACGGAAATACACTTCTTTTTCTAAACAAAAACGACTGATCTCAGTGGACAGACAGTGTTGTGTCCGCAATCTGGCCCGGTCAGCGCACAATCTGACCGCCGGCGCGGGGACTCCGCAGCAGGCTGCTACTGCGACGTCACGCTCGCCGCCCAGCGAGGCCGAAGCCAAGGCCGAAGCAAAAGTGAACAGCCACGAGTCGCAGCCTGCGCAAAAGGAAGAAGTTCGAACAGCAGACGTTGCTGCTGCGAATACCAAGGTCAAAACACCAGTGGTCGACAACACTATGAACGTGTCTGCCCAAATAAAGAAAAACGGTTCGTCGTCGAAGTACAAAGTGCGCCGGGATACGAAGCAGAATCGATTCGACAATCCGTTCAACGATCGCCGCAACAAGTGCCCATGGCGCACCAGCTTGATGGCCGCATTTCTGTTCACAGTCGGGGTTGTGTTCCTCTCGGTCGGTCTGTGGCAGTGGTTTAACACCGACGACAGAAGCGGTGCAATTGCTATGATGACCCTCGGAAGCATCAGTTCGTACCAAGCACAATTCCTTGATGTTTCGTCTGTTGGCTAACCTCAAACTATGCTTGTGTGTAGCATTTTTGCCGGGAAGTTATGCTTCTTATATTTTGGTTGGAGCCTGTCGGGGGTGGAAAGGCTACCATTACGATGATGTGCCGTCTTACGACGAATACTAACTTAACTAAATTTAGGGGAGCGAAGTCCACGGCCTGCAGTGGTGGATGTACTACCTGCAGGTCTCACTTCGGAGATAGCATCGGAATTTGAATATCAGGACCAAACTGAATGGCAAAATCAATACCTGGTTCGTCTACGCCGCTTGCCTGGAAGAAGAGCAAATCAAACCGACTTAGAGTCTAGTTGCAAGTGTGGAAGTGGCGCTCGACAAACCTTGAAAGGCTCGCCGTCAACGCCCATGTACACCTCATCGTTTTTGTACACATACATCAAAATTTCTGTGGCCTGCAAGGAACCGAGCAATGACGATACTGTTGGCAAAACACCAGCAACGCATGGGCACTCACACACCTGTCCGAGAACGACGGCGTTTAAAAGGTTGCCCATCGCGCAGCAAAGATGCGTTAAGCTTCGAAACGCGATGATTTCGATGATACCATCGCCCATGTTGACGGGAATGCCACTTGACTTTTCAAACGCCTTGCTGTAGTAGCCTTGGTCAGTTCTCATTCGTCCTCCGCCGAAGCTACCAATGTTGACGAATGCAATTTCAGCAAAAGACGCCCCGCGAAGGTCCAGCAATTCGAACGGCATCACTGTGCCAGGAGGTGATCCAGGTGGAGGTGGTCGGCGAATTTTGAGAGAGATTTTCGAAGTCACTGATTCGACAAACCCATATTCACTCTACAACGAAGGTCGTTTGTGACGATGTTGCCAAACAACGCTACAATTCCACAAACATAGCTCAAACCTGCTGCAATTCTTCACTTCTATGTCTTTGCCGATCCAATGATAGTTGAACATCTGCTGGCAGCAAGTCGCAGAGCAGCGTGTCAACCAATACCCGTGTAAAGTCCGCTCCCACCTGGTAGTAGACTTACTTTCTCGATGCCGGTTCCGGTAGTGACATTCCAGTGCTTCCTTAAATGACAAACAGCATGCCCTCATCCATTTCGACCTTTGTAAACGACCAGAATCTTGAGGTAAACACCAAACTACCGTCGAGGATGTCACAGTCGACCATGTATGTGCGCGAGTACGGCGGCCTTACATGTACATGCAGTTGTTGGCTTTCCGAGAAGTAAAGTTTTTGGGCGCCTGCACAGACAAACTCAATAAAACAGAGCCCCACAGATTGTTGTTCGACACACAATGTCGTACGTGTCTTCGCTCAGATTCGAACTCGTACACGAGTCTTGCGCCGAGTCCGATGTGGAAGTAGTTCAACAACGTTCCTGCAACACCAGCCTCGGGTCAACCAAGGTCTTGCAAAGCAGAATGCAACGGGAGTACAGAACCTGTTTTCCACGGCCGGAAACGTGATACACCGAACTTCCTATGGTTCTTTTGCATTGGTTGAGACTGCACAGACATCAAAACCCAATCAGTCAATGTATCGTGACGTATTGATGCATGGTACGTAGGACACGAACTCTGGTTTCGATGCGTGCAAGGGGCATGTTGACGCGGGATAATGCATCTGCGACCGCTTCCGTTTCGTCGTCATTGTTATCCGAACACACGACATCTTCATCAAGCGCGTACTCATCATCATCGATACCAAAGCTAGCACCACTGAAGAGCCGGACCTACCACCCACGATGCTTAACGTGAACAAAAAATGCAATAGTCACTGTCGTGCAAATGATCAAACCTCGTTGCCAAAAGAAAATGAAACCCTCTTCTTGGACTGGCGGCTTAAATATTCTGCCTGGCGCGGCGGTGGCACGCGGTCAGAATTGTTCTGGACTGTGCCGGTCGCTGGTTGCAATTTCGGTTCAAAGTTGGACGTCTGTACTTTGTCCGCTCCAAATGTTGGGAGCTTGGACCAACGGATATGTGGCTCGTTGTGCGAGGCAGGGAGCGGCTGCGACACGGCTTCTTCTGTCGTTGCATCAGCTGCTACATCCGTTGATTCAACGCTTGGATTCCCCTCACACTTCGATTCCTGATGCATGAGGTCACAGGTAGAAACCATTTATGTTGGGCGTCGTCAAAAATACACTTCACAGTCAGCAAGTTTACTCGCTTGGGCACTTTCGCTTTTGCGCAGCATCAGGATTTCATGAATGCTGACAGGTAGTTTGGGTGACAGCGCTGGCGCGATAGAACTTTGTGATGCCGGAGCACCAGAACCGTCCGTCATCTAAGCAAAAGTGAGGGAGTATGAATAAAATGGCCGCCGTCACGTTGGGTGTCTTGGACAAAGGACGTACGGAAGACTTGTGCATTTTCCTTCGGCGAATCACCGCCTTTGTTATCGCACCACCACCTGGCACTCCCGGCAGCACTCGGGCCTGCGAGTATCGCAACAAGTCAACATGTATGCTACCAGCAAACACAGGCAATGCAATGACGGCTACTCACGAAAGTGTCACTGCTCATGTATGGCTGCGCGGAACGAAAGAGCCCGATGTTACGCGTGTCGTGGTAAGCCCTCCGCCACATATCGTAATCCATGTTGTGCATTCCTTGTAAATTGCGGTACATCTGGCGGTCCGCGAACCATTGCGCCGCAACGTGTTGGGCTGCGACGACTGCGCGGTTGACTTTACTTTCTTCGTTGTTGGTGTTCGCAGGTTGCCCGACATTTCTACAACAACGCAACTGGTTAATAAGAAGCAACTGCCGAAGGACCAAGTCCACGCCTGTCTTACAATTTCTTGCGCTGGCCCAGTCTCAGCTTTAAGAGCTCTTCGTCGACTTCTTGGATGCCGTCGTCTGTGTCCATGGATACGGTCCTTCGGAGCTGAGGTGGGACTGTCATTGGCAATTTGTTTCGGTGCAAAACATCCGCAGTAATCACCCGCAGTTTCCATCGATCAAGCTTCTGCGGAATGGCCTGGATGATACACACTCGAGTTAACGCTGAAAATTAAGAAAATCACGCGGCGCCGGAAGACGAACCGTGAACACTTTCTTCACAAAATGCTTTGGACGGAAGTTCTGGATAGTGTCGAAGAACCTGCCCCACCGAAGTACTTTCGCAAGATCATTGCCGGTACCCAAAGGCAACAAAGCGATCTCCGGAGTGTACTTCAACTCTATTTTTTCCATTGACGATACGACCCACCCAACCGTCCCATCCCCTCCACAGGATAGGATCCTGATGACTTTCGCGGCTTGAGCAGTTCCCTGAGCCTCGTTTTCAACATCGACCATGTGCTGTGGCAACGTATGTTGCACACCTTGCATGGGCTCAAAAAGGTCATGTACTTGATTCGAGGGAATTCTCTGCTTTAACAGAGTGAGGACACTTTTGCCGGCTTTGCCTCCAGATTTGGTATTGACGTAAACGATAATTCGCAGCCCGTATTTCTCTTCCCAATGGGCGTACTTGGCCATCCGTTTC
>Ga0213839_1001557_pt1 | contig 14442 bp, 13 predicted proteins | sample SWPATP21_FD_160075 | JGI IMG/M metagenome (GOLD analysis project Ga0213839, IMG submission 160075) | Coastal seawater microbial communities from Marineland, Florida, United States - SWPA TP2 #1 | ecosystem: Environmental > Aquatic > Marine > Coastal | place: USA: Florida | collected 2016-08-14 | reverse complement strand
GGCACCGCGGGGCAGCTCGGCCGCGAGCGCGATGGCGACGCCAGCGATGGCGACCAGCGGCCCGTAAGCCGGAGAGAACGACGCCAGCTGGCTCGCTGCGACGGCGAGCAGCAGCAGCCCGGCCACTTCGGCGATGCCGTCGAGGGCGAGATCGAGCGCGTCGGCGTGGCGTGCTCGTCGGCGTGGCAGGCGCCAGAGGACCGCCGAGACGGGGGCGCCCACGCCGATGGCCACCATCGCCGCGACAGTGAGCGGCGCGAGGCCTCCGGCGGGGAGCAGCGGCGGAAGCAGCAAAGCCACCGCTGCGCCGAACGCACCGGTGGCTACGGCAGGATGGGTCACGGAAGTCGTCGGACGCACCCTGTTCGCGTATCCCGCATGGCGGGGGATGGGGTCCTCCCAGGGAGGGACACGCCCCCCATCCAGGGCGTGTCCCTCGGCCGCCCGACGGACCATCTCCTATCCATCGGGCGACACTGGGGGGTTCAGGCGGATGAAATACGAACCTGCTCGCAGCGGGTGCGGAGGTTCGTCAAGCTCTTGCGCCGTGGACCTTTCGAACCGGGACCGAGGACACGAGGCTGATGCCTCCCTCTTCGCGGTTCAGCTTGAACTCGACCTGCTCGTCGTCGTCGACCTGGACGTAGCGACCGATCACCTCGAGGATCTCTTCCTTCATCTTGTCGAGCTGGGCCGGCGTGAGCTCGACCTGGTCGTGGATGAGGAGGAACTTCAGGCGCTGCTTCGCATCGTCCTTGGAGGAGCGAGCGGGGCCCAGCGCATCCTGCAGCTTCTGGAACAGCGACCGCATGTCAGACTGCCTCCCGCGCCGGACCGATGCCCATCCAGCGCTTCATCGTGGCCCACAGGCCCGGGTCTTGCTCGAAGTTGGGGAAGGCGACCTCGATGCCCATCGTGCGATCGACGATCCGGCGGTAGGCCTGGCCCACGGTCGACTTCTCGTCGAAGACGATCGGCAGGCCGCGGTTGGCCGAGGTGATGATGTCCTGGTGGTCGGGCACGATGCCGAGCAGCTTGATGGCCAGGATCTCGAGCACGTCGTCCTTGTTCATCATGTCGCCGCGGGCCACGAGGTGCTTGCGGTAGCGGTTGATGATGAGCTCGGGCTCGGGCAGCTCGTGGGCCTCGACGAGGCCGATGATGCGGTCGGCGTCGCGGATGGCCGACACCTCGGGCGTCGTCACGATGATCGCGCGGTCGGCGCCGGCGATCGAGTTCTTGAAGCCGTTCTCGATGCCCGCGGGGCAGTCGATGATGATGTAGTCGAAGCCGTCGTCCTTGAGGTCCTTGACGAGGCGCCGCATGTCTTCGGGGCGCACGGCGGTCTTGTCGCGGGTCTGGGCCGCGGGGAGAAGGTAGAGGCCCTCCACCCGCTTGTCGCGGATGAGAGCTTGCCGGAGCTTGCACTCGCCCTCGATGACCTGCACGAGGTCATAGACGATGCGGTTCTCCAGCCCGAGGATGACGTCGAGGTTCCGCAGACCGATGTCTGCATCGACCACCGCTACCTTGTTGCCGGCGAGCGCGAGGCCCGTGGCGAGGTTGGCGCTGGTCGTGGTCTTTCCGACGCCACCCTTTCCGGATGTCACGACGATGCACTCTGCCATGGTCTTCTCCTGAGGTTGACAGCACGACCCACGGATGCCGATGGGCATCACGACCATGGACGGCCGAGCTGGGATGGGAACTTGGATGGGAAGGGATCAGGAAGGGGAGTCGCGGGGCGCCCTCGAAGGGGAGAGAGGGCGAGGGACGCCTAGCCGCGACGAAGATAGGGCTCGATGACGATCTGCTCGCCATCGACGAAGGCACGCTCGGGAAGGGCCGCCGTGTCGCGCTTGGGAGGCACGGCGATCTTGCGAGCGATGCGGAGCTGGGTGGGACGCAGCGCCAGCGCCATGATGAAGGCATCCTCGTCGCCGCCGGCACCCGCGTGGGCCACGCCCTTGAGCGAGCCGAGCACCACGATGTTGCCGGTGGCCTGCACGACGGCGCCCGGGTTCACGTCGCCGTAGACGATGACATCGCCCTCGAAGCGCACCGAGTTGCCCGAGCGCAGGGTGCGGTGGACAGGCATGGTGCGAAGCTTCGGGTCTTCCCGGACCGGCGCCGGTGCGGGGGTGGCGTGCACCTCGCGGGGGACGATGGCGTCGAGGTCGTTGGGCAGCGGCGCATCCGACGCGTCGTCGGCGCTCGGCTCATCGTCGGCGTCGGACGGCTCGTCGGACGCAGCCTCGTCCCCTTCGACCTCTTCGTCGTCGACGAGCGCCGCGGGCGCGGCATCCTCGGACGGGTCGTCGGCCACCTCGGTGTCGACTTCGTCGGGGGTCACTTCGTCGTCGGCCGCGTCGAGGAAGAAGAGCTTGAGCTTCAGCTCGCGCTCGGCGTAGCGATGCACCGAGTCGGGCTGCACGTACAGCCCGGTGATGTCGACGCCGAACTCCTCGCGGAGCAGGTGGATGAGGCGGCGCAGGTCGAACAGCTTCAGCTCGCGGCCGCCGATGTCGAGGCGGGAGGCGCGGCCGCCGATCAGGTCGGTCTGGCCAGGGAGCTGGTCACGAATCCACGCGCGCAGCTCGTCGAACCCGAGGTGCTCGGGAATCACGATGACGGGCACCGTCTTGTCGACGTGCACATGCATCGGCAGGTCGGGCACTGCGATCGCAGGGCTTGACATGATGGGGCTCGGGGAGATGAGGGATGGGGAGGGAGCGGAGGAGGGTAGGAAGGCGGGAGGGAGGGGGGTGCCTTGCCGTGACCATTGAGTACCACGAGGTGTCGGAGCGGCGCAAGGGGACGAGCCGGTTTTTTCGGTGGACCGCGGCTCACCGCACCTCGGGCGGGAGATGCACCCGACCGACCGATGCCTCGGCATCGGCCAAGCGGGCCTCGAGGGTCGCTCGCTGGGGGCCTTCGGGCAGGTGCTCCATGGCGCGGCGCACGTAGGCCAAGCCCGCGGGGCTCGCTGCCGCCAGGTTGAGCACCAGGGATTGCTCCAGCAGGGCCAGGGCACGCCGGGTGTGGCCGCGCTGGGCCCACAGGGTGGCCAGGCCTTCGGTGACCCTCGCCAGGCCGAGCCCGTCGCCCAGCTGACGGTAGGTCGCAGCGGCTTGCTGCAGCACCTGAGCGGCCTCGTCGACCCGGCCCAGGCGGGCCAGGAGGCGCCCTCGGGTGTCGAGGGCATGGGCCTGCCGGTCGACCCAGCCGACGCGCAGGTAGACGGCCTCGGCGCGCTCCAGGCGCTCGAGGGCCGCTGCGAGCGCGTCGCTGGCATGGCCCGGACGTGCGGGGGCGTACAGCGGCAGGCGCGCCAGGAGGTGATCGGTCTCGGCACGCTCGACGACGGCCATCGCGTCGGTGCGGCCCTCGAGGCCGCCCTCGGCTGCCTCCAACAGGTGGGCGGCGCGAACTGTGTCGCCGAGCTTCAGCCACACCTCGGCCTGATCGTTGAGCAGCGAGGCCGCACCCTGGGGGTCGCCCGCGGCCGTGAGCTCGCGGCTGGCCGCCACGACTTCGTCGAGCGCCTCGTCGAGGGCGCCTGGGGCGCCGTGCTCGAGCAGCAGATGAGCCAGGGTGACGCGCGCGGCGGCGCGCTCGTGGACCTCAGCCGTCGCGAGCAGCTCGACGGCGTGGCGGGCAGCCTCGATGGGCTCGGTCAGCGCCACGCCGAGGCCGGGGCGCGCGCGCAGCGACCTCGCGAGCTCGAGCTGGGCCAGTCCTCGCTGTCGGCGGTCGTCGCCCCCACGGGCCTCCTCGACGGCCTGTCGGGCCGACCGCACGCGCTGCTCCGGCTCTCCGGGTTCCGGCGTCGCGAGGCGGGGCTCGTCGTCGGGCGTGGGTTCGTCCGGGGCGGGGGCCGGGCACTCGTCTCTGCGCTGCGCCTGCCAGGCCTCCTGAAGGGAGGGGAGCAAGCCTTCGGCCAAGGCCCACCGCGCCTCGTCGGGCATCGACAGCGACCCGCCGCCGTGGTCGGCGAGGGGGAAGCCCCCGTCGACGGCACGCTGGAGCTGCTCGAGCACGCGCAGTGTGGGCAGGTCGAGGAGGGCGGCCACGGCAGCGGCGTCGAAGGGGCTGCCGAGCCCGGCTGCGGCGCGCAGCACGAGCCGTACGTCGGGGGCGTCGGGGAGCTTCACGGGCTGGAGGGGAGGCGCGCGGAGGCCGAGCCGGTCCGCGAGCTCGAGGGCGGGGCCGCGGGTCGGGAGGTGGGTGAACACGAGGTGCACCGGGTGACCGAGGCCCGTGGTGTCGCGAAGCAGGAAGCGTGCCGTCTCCGGGTCGAGGTCTTCGGCCTGGGCGATCACCACCGCACGGCCCGGCTCCGCACGTCGCCAGCGCTCGCGCCAGCGCACATCGGCGTCGGTCGAACCGCGGCGCAGGTCGTGGACGGTCGCACGGAGGAGATGGGCGGCGCGTCGAAGTCCTTCCTCACCGACCAGCGCCTCTTCGACCGCTGCCGCCGTCGCCCATGGCGGGTCGTGGCGGGCGTGCACGACGACATGGTCGGGAAGCGCTTCGGCGGCGGACTTGCCGCGGGTGAGGCCGCCGACGTGACCGCTCAGGGATGGCGTCATCTTGCCTCCTCTGCGTGGACGCTAACGCCGCGCTGGTTCGGTGGCTCGGCCGCGCGCGCGACCCGTGGAGCCACCCCTGAGACGTGACCTGGCACCACGCCGTGATCGCAGCGCGGGCCCACGCCGGGTCGTCGAACGTCGGTTACCAGGGGGGCCGCTGTCACCTGGAGGACTCCTCATGCGCTGGCTCTCCCTTCTCGCCGTCGTCGCCCTCACCGCCGCATGCTCTGGCTCCGAGCCCGAGGCACCGCCCGAGCCTGCGCCGAAGGAAGCGCCCGCTCCCAAGCCCGACACCAAGGCGAAGAGCAAGGGCAAGGCCGCGGATGCCGCGCCCGCGAAGGAGTGGAAGCTCCCGGCCGACGCCAACCCCGCGCTCACGAACCCCGCGCTCGCGACAAAGGAAGCGCCCAAGGAGTTCAAGGTCAAGGTCTCTACGACCAAGGGCGACTTCGTCATCCTGGTGCACAAGGACTGGGCGCCCAAGGGGGCCGACCGGTTCTACAACCTCGTCGACATCGACTTCTACGACGATGCGGCGTTCTTCCGTGCGATCGACGGGTTCATGGTGCAGTTCGGCATCAGCGGCTACCCCGAGGTGAACGAGGCCTGGAAGGCCAGCGACATCGACGACGACCCGGTGAAGGGGAGCAACACCCCCGGGATGGTCACCTTCGCCACGCGGGGGGCCAACACGCGCACCACCCAGCTGTTCGTCAACTACGGCAACAACGCGAAGCTCGACGGCATGGGCTTCGCGCCGTTCGGTGAGGTGGTCGAGGGGATGGACGTCGTGAACAGCCTCTACAAGGGCTACGGCGAGGGCGCTCCTCGTGGGCGAGGCCCCAGCCAGGGCAAGATGCAGAAGCTGGGCAATGCCTACCTGAAGAAGGACTTCCCGAAGCTCGACTACATCAAGTCGATGGAGCTGGTCGACTGAGCGGGATCAAGGGGGGCCGCCACCGCCAGGCTGGCCCCCACCACCTGCCCCGTCGGCGGCTGCGCAGAGGTCGTCGCCCAGGGACTGTCGGATGACCAGGGTCTTCCAGGCGAGCAGGGCGCCGTCGTCCTGCCGCTCGGTCGCGACGATGTACGGCGTGGGATCGTCCTCCCCCCCCACGACCGTGTCGGTGGCGATCGTGGTGTCGGGGAGCCCGAACTCTGCGTACTCGGGGTGCGTGCCGTAGATCTCCTCGCAGAGGGCGTCGTCGAACACGACCTGCCCCGTCACGTACAACGAGCCCCCCAGCAACACCTGGAAGTGCACGTGCGGTGCGCGGCTCGAGTACCAGCCGGGGAAGCACGAGTCGAAGGCGACCACGCCGTCGGCGTCGCTCACCTGGCTTCCACGAAAGTACAGGTGGTTCTCGGCGTCGGGGTCGTCGCCGTAGCAGAAGGCGCCGCTGGGCGTGACGCCGCTGTACACACCGGTCCGCTGCGTGTGCCACACCACCACGGTCGCCCCCTCCACCGGCACGCAGTCGGGGTCGACCACTCGGAACAGCATTCGCATCGGAAGGCCCGTCCACCCCTCGGAGATGTCTTCGCGGTCGGCGGTGTCGGCCGTGCACGGACCCTCTGTGGTGGAGCAGGTGAGGCTACAGGTCACGTCGGCATCCGCGAAGGGGTCGCGGTAGGCGCTCTTCGCCACCATCGCGGCGGTGCCCCCGACGGCCCAGTCCCCCGCCGAGCCCCACCCGCTGTCGGTCCCAGCCGTTGAGGGAGTCGTCGAAGAGACGGAGGAGGCCGCCGAGTCGCCGCTCGGGCCGTCGCTGCCGTCGTCAGCGTCCGACGATGCCGTGCATCGTGGCAGTGCTGCCGCACAGGTGCCGAGGAGCAGCCAGCTGGTCACCTCCCGACGAGAAGGGGAACGGTCGGTCATCGATGCCTCCGGGTTGGGTCGGTCGTGCCCACTCCCGTAAGGGCCGCCGCGTTGCGGACTCCTTGACGCTCCCGCAAGGGGTTCGTGAGACCTGGCGAGGTAAGGAGTGGAGGGAGGCTTCATGGGCACCGTGCTGGTGGTGGAAGACGACCGGACCCTCGCCGCTCAGATTCGAGGCCACCTCGAAGACGCGGGCCACGAGGTGCTGTTGTGGACCGTCGGGCGCGACATCCACCCCGACATGCCTCCCCCGGTCGATCTGGTCGTCCTCGACCTCATGCTTCCCGAGCGCCCGGGGATCGAGGTGCTCACGTCCCTGCGGCGCGCGTCCGACGTGCCCGTGCTGGTGCTGTCCGCCCGCGATGGGAGCGAAGACAAGGTGGAGGCGCTCCGACGGGGGGCCGACGACTACATGACCAAGCCGTTCTGGCCCGAAGAGCTGGTGGAGCGGGTGGCCGCGCGGCCGAGGCGGCCCGTGCTCAGTCGGCAGCATCGCGTGGAGCTCGGCGCGTTGGTGATCGACCTCGAGCGACGGAGGGTGTGGGTCGACGAGGCCGAGGCCTCGCTCACGCCTGCCGAGTACCGAATCCTGGAGGCCTTGGTGCGACGCCCGGGCACCGCGGTCACCCGTCGCTGGCTCGGCGCGAACGTGCTCGACCCCGATCGGCAGGGGAACAGCCGCACCCTCGATGCCCATGTCTCGCGGCTGCGGAGCAAGCTCGGCGAGGGCATCATCGAGACGGTGTGGGGGGTGGGCTACCGGCTCGGTGGCGAGCGGGTCGGCTGACGGTGAAGATCCGCGCGAGAATCGCCACGGTCGCGGTGTTGGTGACGGTCCCCCAGCTCATCGGCCTGTGGTGGTGGGATGGCCACGCCCGTCACCGGGCCGCCGCCGGCATTCTCGCGGGGATGGTGGAGCGGACGCTCAGCGAGCCGGGCTCCGCCGAGTCTTGTCGGGCCGACCCCGCGGGGTGGGCGTCCCGCGACCCGCGACCTCCTGGAGGGCCGCCCGAGCGACCGTCGCGGGGCCATCGAGGGGGTGATGGGCCGCCACCGCCGCCGCGGGGAGGGTCGGTCCGCGTGGCCCCGCCGACCCTTTCGGCGCACGCCGAGGCGGGGGCCGTCGCCGTCGCGGGTCAGGACCTGGACCTGCGCCACCTGGCGGTGGGGGAGGTGGCGACGGTCTCCCCCTCGGTGTGGCGCCCGGACGTGGTGGTGGCCGCGCGCACCGGGTGGGGAGGGGACTGTGAGGTGATCGCGGTCCACGGCAGTACCGTCCCTGGCTTCGTGGGCAGCGTGCTCCCTGCGACGCCGGTGTGGCTTGGCCCGCTCGTGCTGGTGGTGACCGTCATGTGGCTCTCCGTGGCGCCGGTGGTCGGTCGACTCCGTACCTTGACGGACGCCGTCCACACGGGCCGGCGGCCCTACCACATGGACGGAGACGACGAGATCGCCGAGCTCGCCGCTGCCTTCGACCAGGCCGCCCAGGCGCTCACCGACGAGGTCGCGCGGCGTGGGCGCCGAGAGCAGGACCTGCGTGATTTCGTCGCGAACACCGCCCATGACGTGCGCATCCCCCTGACCGTGCTTCAGGGCCACCTGGCCCGACTCGAGCAGGGCCACGACCTCGAGGTGCTGCAGCAGGTGGTGGCCGAGACCCACTACCTGGGCGCGCTGCTCGACGACCTCGCGGCCCACGCGAGGATGGACGGTCCCCGGCACGACAGCCCGGTCGACCTGGTCGAGGTGGTTCAGCGCGTCGTCCGTCGCCACGCGCCCGTCGCCCGCCGCGCGGGAATCGCGTTGTCGTCGGGCACCCCCGACGAGGCGTTGGTCATTCCCGGCGACCTCACCCTGCTCGAGCAGGCCCTGTCCAACCTGGTGTTCAACGCCATCCACCATCATCAGCGAGGTGGCCACGTGGCGGTCACCCTCGACACGACGGACGCGGACGGCTTCGAGCTCTGCGTCGTCGACGACGGACCCGGGGTTCCCGAGGCCGAGCTGGCCCGCCTCACCGAGCGCGGGTTCCGAGGGTCGGCCGCGCGCAGTCGGGATGACCGAGGCTCCGGGCTCGGCCTGGCCATCGTCGCGCGGGTGGCCGAGCGGCATGGGTTGGTGCTCGATGTGCGCAACCGAGCCCCCTCCACCGACGAAGCGGGCGCCGGGGCGACGGGCTTGGTGTGCACCCTCCGACCCGCAAGAGAGCCGCAAGACGCGCAGGGGTAGGACGACACCCATGAGAGGTGCGTATGGATGCGATCACCTTCTGGCGTGGTCTGGCCGTCGGCGGCTTCCTCGGCTGGGCGGTCACAGCGTGGATGTGGCAGGCAACCGGGAGCTTGGAGCCGCAGCCGTCGCTCGACGCGCCGACGACCGATGGGTCCGCGCGGGCGGCCGCCCCACGTCCCGTGGTCCCCAGAGCCGCTCCGGTCCACGTCCGCGAAGCGACGCCCCCTCGGGAAGACCGTTCCTCCGGAGCGCCCGACGGTGCCCTGCTGGAGGAGGCGCGCCAGCAGATCATGGACGAGATGCGTGAGGAGCGCCGGGCCCACCACGAGCGCATGCTCGAGGAACGGGTCGACCAGCTGTGGGACTTCGTCAGCGACGAGGGGCTGGATGACGCGACGGGGCTGGCGCTCGAGGAAGCGCTGCTCGAGCTGCATGACACGTTGTCCGAGCTCGGACCGCCAGGACCCCCGGGGCCGCCACGAGGTGGCACCGACCGTGACCAGGCCGAGGGAGCCGAGCGGCGTGAGCGGGCCGACGAAGCCTTCGGCGCCTTCCACGACCGCATCGATGCGGTGCTCGACGAGGAGACGGCCGAGGCGCTCCACGAGACCCTTCGCCCACCCGGTCCCCCTGGTCCCCCCGGTGGCCGTCCACGCTGACCTCGTGGCCGTGGTTTCTACCCGGGGATGTGTCGGCGCTTGCCCCCCGGCGACCTGCGCTCGGCGAGGACGCTGATGAGCACGGCCTTCACGCCGCGCTCGTCGAGGCCCCCGAGGATGCCGATGTGGTCGCCGATGCGTAGCAGCCCCACGGTGGCGAGCCCGATGCGATCGACCGGGCACGACAGCTCGCCCCGATGGACCGCCCGCAGCAGCAGCTGCAGCTCGTCGGTCGATAGCTCGACTAGTCCGCCGGTGCCGAACACGTGACCTCCATGACGCCGAAGTACAGCGGGTTGTGGATGGGATCGAGGAGCTCGTGCACCCGCTCGGCGAGGGCCCCTCGGTGGGCGGGGGTCATCAAGGCGGCGTCGTACATGCTGTCGACGAGGCGGGCGGCCTGCTCGGCGGTGCCCGACAGGTCGTAGGCGTGCACCTCGGTGGTGACATGGGTGAAGCCCACGTCGTCGAGGAGTGCCTGCAGGGCGACCGGGTCTCGCGCGCGCGGGTCGCCCAGCGACACCTGCTCTCGGCGCGGCACCTCGCGGATGAGGTGGACGAGGTCGGGCCAGCGGTTGCCGGGCACCTCTGGAGCCTGTGTACCGATGATGGCGTGAAAACGCCCGCCCGGGCGAAGCACTCGGAGCACCTCGGCTAAGACGACGTCGAGGTCGTCGACCAGCATCAGCGCCCAGCTGCTCACCACCGCGTCGAAGCGCCTGCGGGGGAAGGGTAGCGCCTGGGCCCGTGCTACCCGTGCGTGCATTCCCCGCTGCTGGGCTGCCGCGACCTCGCCCGGGGACAGATCGACCCCGACAGGGCGGGCCCCTCGAGCGGTGAGCTTCGCGAGCAGCCAGCCGTCGCCACAGCACAGGTCGAGCACGTCTTCGCCACGGCCCACCGATCGTGCGAGGCGCGCGTAGGTGCTGGCGCCATCGGGCAGGCGGCCTCTTGCGAAACACCTGGGGCTACCACCCGGATCGGCGTCGTGGAACGAGCGGAGGAACGCCTCGGCGGGACTGGACATGGGCGTCGGTGTAACCCCGACGGGCGGTGTTAGTGGAGGGCCCCACCAGGAGGACCCATCATGACCACGGAGCGCCCCACCGCCTACGATCCACACCGGGCCGCCGAGGTCTGGTCGAAGGCCTGGGCCGAGGCCGGGCTGTTCGAGGCCGACCCCCACGCCGAGGGCGAGCCCTTCTCCGTCGTGATTCCGCCCCCGAACGTCACGGGGTCGCTGCACATGGGCCACGCCCTCAACAACACCCTGCAAGACGTCCTGGTCCGCTACAAGCGGATGGACGGGTTCAACACCGTGTGGGTGCCGGGAACCGACCACGCGGGCATCGCCACCCAGTGGGTGGTGCGCCGCCAGCTCGAGGCCGAGGGGCTCGACTTCTGGGAGCTGGGCCGGGAGAAGTTCGTCGAGCGGGTGTGGGCCTGGAAGGAAGTGGCCGGCGGCACCATCAGCAAGCAGCTGCGTCGCCTCGGGGTGTCGTGCGACTGGTCCCGCGAGCGCTTCACCCTCGACACCGATCTGCAGCGTGCCGTCACCGAGCACTTCGTCGAGCTGTACGAGCAGGGGCTCATCTACCGCGGCGAGCGCCTGATCAACTGGGACCCCACCGATCAGACCGCGCTGTCCGACCTCGAGGTGGAGCACGACGAGAACGTTCCCAGCGAGCTGTACAGCTTCGCCTACCCGATCCGCGAAGCCGACGGCGGCGGCGAGCTGGTCGTGGCCACCACCCGCCCCGAGACGATGCTCGGCGACACCGCGGTGGCCGTGCACCCCGACGACGAGCGCTACAAGCACCTCATCGGCAAGACGCTGCGCCACCCCATCGTCGAGCGCGACGTGCCGATCATCGCCGACAGCATCCTCGTCGACCCCGAGTTCGGCACCGGCGCCGTGAAGGTGACGCCCGCCCACGACTTCAACGACTTCGAGGTGGGCAAGCGCCACGATCTGCCCATGATCAACCTGCTCAACAAGGACGGCACGCTCAACGGAAACGCCGCCGAGTTCCAGGGAATGACCGTGGCCGAGGCGCGCAAGGCCGTGAAGGCACGCATCGCCGAGCTCGGCCTGTTCCGCGGGCGCTCGGATCACACGATGAGCCTCGGGCGGTCGCAGCGCAGCGGTGCAGTGGTCGAGCCCATGCTGTCGACGCAGTGGTTCGTGCGGATGAAGCCGCTGGCGGGTCCGTCGCTGGCGGCGGTGGAGCACGGCGCCACCCGCTTCGTGCCGCAGCAGTGGGAGAACACCTACTACGCCTGGCTTCGTGACATCCGCGACTGGTGCATCTCCCGTCAGCTGTGGTGGGGCCACCGGATCCCCGCGTGGTTCGACGACCGTGGGCAGGTCTACGTCGCCCGCAGCTTCGAGGAGGCCTGCGAGCAGGCGGGAACCGATCAGCTCACCCAAGACCCCGACGTGCTCGACACCTGGTTCAGCTCGGCCCTGTGGCCGTTCAGCGTGTTCGGCTGGCCCAACAAGACCGACGACCTCGCCACCTTCTACCCGACGAGCGTGCTGGTCACGGGCTTCGACATCATCTTCTTCTGGGTCGCCCGGATGATGTTCGCCGGTCAGCACTTCATGGGGGAGGTGCCCTTCCGCGACGTCTACATCCACGCCCTCGTGCGCGACGAGAAGGGCGAGAAGATGTCGAAGACCAAGGGCAACGTGGTCGACCCGCTCACGGTCATCGACGAGTGGGGGGCCGACACCTTCCGCTACACGATGGTGGCCTTCGCCGCCCAGGGCCGCGACATCCGCTGGGACCCCAAGCGCGTCGAAGACAACCACCGCTTCCAGACCAAGATCTGGCAAGCGCTGCGCTTCGTCTTCCTCACCACCGAGGGCTACGACCCCGACGCGCCCATGGAGCTCGGTCCCTACGACCACTGGATCCGTGCCCGCTGCGGCGCGGCGGTGGGGCGCGTGCGCCAGGCCCTCGACGACTACAAGTTCAACGAGGTGGCCCACGAGATCCACAGCTTCGTGTGGGGGGAGTACTGCGACTGGTACCTCGAGCTGTCGAAGGGCACGCTCTACGACGACGAGGCCCCCGATGCGGTGAAGAACGGGGTTCGGCACACCCTGTTCGAGATCATGGGGGCCATCGTGCGGATGCTCCATCCGATCATGCCGTTCCTCAGCGAAGAGATCTGGCAGGAACTCCCCGGCACCGAGGGCTTCGTCGCCACGGCCGCCTATCCGCGGCCGGGCGACTTCGACGTCGACGAGGCCGTGCTCGACGAGGTGGCTCAGCTGCAGGAGTCGATCACCGAGATCCGTCGGATTCGCGGCGAGATGGAGATCGCGATGAAGAAGCCGCTGGAGGTGCACGTGGCCGATCCCGCGCTGCTCGCCCTGCTCCAGAAGCACCACAAGGCGCTGCGTGATCTGGCCCGCTGCGATGCCCATCCCCTCGGCGCCGCCCCCGACCCGTCGGCCACCGCCGTGGTGCGCGGCCACAAGCTGGTCGTGCCCCTCGCCGGCGTCGTCGACATCGAGGCCGAGCTCGCGCGGCTCGACAAGGTGCTGGGCAAGGTCGACAAAGACGTGGCGCAGCTCGAGAAGAAGCTGGGCAACGACAAGTTCGTGGCCAAGGCTCCCGAGCACGTGGTGGCCGGCTTCCGCGAGAAGCTCGATGCCGCACGGATTCGGCGCGACACGCTCCGGGCCAGTCGCGACCGCCTGGGGGGCGCAGCATGAACCTCCGACGCCTCGTCGAGGCCGCCATCGACGAAGACCTCGGCCCCGGCGACCTCACCACGATGTCGACCGTCCCGGCCGGGGTCCGCGGCGAGGCCAACGTGCTCGCCAAGCAAGACCTGGTGGTCTGTGGCCATGAGCCCGCGGCCCTGGTGTTCGACGAGGTGGTTCGCCGGCTCGGCGGCAAGGTCGCCTACGACGTTCGCGCCCCCGACGGCACCCAGGTCTCCGCCGGCAAGGTGGTGGCCAAGGTGCGGGGCGACCTGCGGAACCTCATCATCGGCGAGCGGGTGGCGCTCAACTTCCTGATGAAGCTGTCGGGCATCGCCACGCACACCCGCACGTTCGTCGACGCGGCCGGGTCCGACGGCCCCAAGGTGGTCGACACGCGCAAGACCACCCCGCTGCTCCGCGACCTCGAGAAGCACGCTGTGCGCTGTGGGGGGGCATTCAACCACCGTCGGGCGCTGTACGACGGCGTGATGGTGAAAGACAACCACATCTCCGCGGTCGGCGGCTTGTCCGAGGCGGTTCGCCGAGCCCGCGCATCGGTGCACCACCTCGTCCGCATCGAGGTCGAGGCGCGCACCCTGGCCGAGGTGGAGGAAGCGGCCCACACCGACGCCGAGGTCATCCTCCTCGACAACTTCGACGACGACGGCCTCGAGGAGGTGATCGCGGCCGCCCGCGCGATCCGGCCGTCGGTGATCCTGGAAGCGAGCGGCAACATCACCCCCGAGCGGGTGCGGGGCATGGCGGCGCGTGGTCTCGACCTCGACATCGTGTCGTCGGGGGGGCTGATCCATCAGGCGCGGTGGGCGGATCTGTCGATGAAGCTGGCCTGACCTGACAGCGACACGAGGGTCGCGGATTTCGACGAGCGCGACCATCACTCACCGACGAACCTCCGCTATCGCGTGGCACGTGGCCTGCAAGGTGCGGTGGCAGGAGTCAGGAGGTGGTCGATGGCACGTTCGTGGGGATGCACGCTCGCCACGGTGGCGGCGCTCGTGTCGGGCTGTGTGGTGCACGAGGACTACCTGTTCGGTGTGCAGGGCCAGGCCGATGGGCCGACCCTGGAGCTGACCGACGGTGCGCCACAGGCGTTCGAAGTGACGCTGGGGTCGGACGACTGGCACCTACCCGCGTTCGCTCACACCGAGGTGCTGCTTCCGGACGGCGTCGACGTGGCCGTGGTCGACGCTTTGGGCGACTTCGCCGGAACGAGCGATGGCTCCAGCGAGCCCGGGGCGACGTGGTTCCTCGTCGACCTGGACGACCCGGGCTTCGACACGGGGGTCGAGCGCTCGTTCGTCGCGTGGCTCGTGGCTGGGCGTGGGCCCGCAACGGGGG
>Ga0213839_1001555_pt1 | contig 14451 bp, 11 predicted proteins | sample SWPATP21_FD_160075 | JGI IMG/M metagenome (GOLD analysis project Ga0213839, IMG submission 160075) | Coastal seawater microbial communities from Marineland, Florida, United States - SWPA TP2 #1 | ecosystem: Environmental > Aquatic > Marine > Coastal | place: USA: Florida | collected 2016-08-14 | reverse complement strand
CGACGGCGCTGGCGTCGGCGCCCCCGAACCTCGCTCCGGCCCTGTTGGTGGAGCGGGTCGGGATGCGGACCGATGCCGGCGACCTCGATGGTGCGGGGGAGGACCTCGAGCGGCTGGCCCAGCTCCCTCTGCCGGAGCACCTACGGGCACGGGTCGCCCACGAGGCTGGCTGCCGCTTGGTGGTCCTGGAGGCCTACGAGGAGGCCCGGGCGTGCCTGGAGCAGGCTCGGGACCTCCTGGAGGACCTGGGGCGCTCGACGGGCCGTACAGAGCTCTCGCTGGGGGCGGTGCACCGCCTGGCCGGTCGGCTCGACGAGGCGGAGGCGGCGAGCCGGCGTGCGCTGGCCGAGCTGGAGCGGGTCGGGGACCTCATCAGCCTCACCAAGGTCCTCGGCAACCTCGGCAGCATCGCCCTCCAGGGAGGCCGCCTGGACGAGGCCGCCGCGCTCCACGAGCGCTCGCTGGCCGTCGCCGAGGAGATCGACGGGCCCCTGGACCGCGCCTCCGCCCACACGAACCTGGGGGTCGTGGCCGGGATGCAGGACCGCCTCGACGACAGCCGGACGCACCTCGAGGCTTCCCTCGCGTTCGCCCGAGCCAGCGGCGTACGTCCGGCGGTGTCCGAGCAGCTGGGCAACCTCGCAGAGGTGTGCCTCCTCCAGGGAGATCGGGAGGGGGCCCGTCGCTACGCCGACGCCGCCATCGCCTTGCGGCAGGCGCTGGGCGTGCCCGTTCGGGAGGCGTACGCCTGGTACCAGCGCGCGCGGCTCTCGCTGGTGGAGAGCGACCTCCTGGCGTGCCAGGAGCACGTCGACCGGGCCCGTCGGCTCGCGGGGGAGGTAGGCCTGCACCCCGGGGTGATTCGGCTCTTCCGGGCTCAGCTGGCCCTGCAGCGTGGGGAGCCCGAGGAGGCTCTCGCCGAGGCGACCTGGGTGGCGGAGGCCGCCTCGTGGAGTCCTCGCTTCCACCGGCTGGCCCAGGCGGTTCGTGGGGAGGCGCGGCTCGTCCTCGGCGACGAAGGGGGACGAGCGGACCTGGAGGAGGCCGTGGCGGCGCTTCGAGCACAGGGGATCCCCGACGCCATCCGCATCGGGCTGTGCTGTGCGGCCCGGGGTCTTCGGGACCGTCGCCTTCTCGACGAGGCCGTGGCCCTCGGGCGCCCACCGGACGGGACGGTCGCGGCCCTCGACCTGGCGCGAACCCGGTCGCTCCTGGACTGAGACCGCGGACGGCGCTGCCAGCTCGTGGGTGCCTTGCGCCTCCGGCATGCGCGGGGGTGCGCGCGTCCGCGCATCGTCGCGCATCGTCGCGCATCCCCGCGCAACGGGAGTCGTGGATAACGTGGGTTGGAGCGTTGCTGGGCCCCTTGCGCGGTCGGCACGGGTCTCGCAATGCTCCCCGGCAGGAACACAGGAGGTCGAGATGTTCCCCATGATGCTCACCATGCTCGCGGTCACCGCTCCGGCCCGGGCGCAGGACGGGACGGTCACGGGGGCGACCGCGGGCGACACGACGAGTGACACGACGGGTGACACGACGGGCCAGGACGAGACGGCGACGGACCCGACCGGTAGCGGGGCCGGGGGCCAGGACGTCGACCCGGCCTATCTGGACTACCTGGACGCGCTGGCCGAGGCGGAGCGGATCGACACGATCCGTGGCAACGGCGCGGTGCAGCTGTGGGACGGGGAGGTTGTCGTCGGGCTGTCGGAGGACCCCAACGACCGCATCGGCACCGTCTTCGTGGGCGGGGGTGACTGGCTCACCGAGCAGACCAAGGAGGAAAAGTGGTTCTTCTCCTCGCCCCTCGGCTGGGGGGAGCCCTTCTACCTGCTGCACAACGGAGCAGCGGTCGGAGGCTACGAAGACATCCTCGACAACGTCGACCCCAACTGGGAGAACCATAGCTGCTACAACCAGCTGGCGAAGTACACCGAGCAGCCGAACCCGCAGCTGACCATCCAGTGGAACTACAGCAACGACATCGACTTCTTCCACTTCGACATGGAGCAGTGGGACGCGGGCCTGCAGGACTGGGTGAAGCGGGGGGACCTGTTCCGCGAGTACCACTACGTCCACAACGCCGAGCGGCGGTACGTCGACCACTGGGCCTTCTACGAGACCTACGAGGTACCGAAGGCGGTGGGGGACGTTGTCCGCATCGTTCCTTCCGCGGACCAGTACATGAACACCAGCGCCTTCTGGGGAGCCCTCCACGCCATCCAGCAGGCGGACGTCCAGCAGTTCGGCGAGGGCCGGTACTCCCTCTACACCCAGATCCAGTCCGTCGAGGAGCAGGGCATCGACTGCCTTCCAGAGTGGAACTAGATGCCACCGGCGTAGATGCCCAGCCGCTCCCTCACCTCGACGAGGCTGAGGACGTCGGCTCGTGCGGTCGGGTCGGCGAGGTGCCAGGACGCCAGCCATTCCTCGATCTCGGCGCGTTCCAGCTCGTGAGGGGCGCCGAGGGCCGCAGCCTGGGCGGCGATGCTCGGGACGCGCGCTCGACGACAAAGGCCCGCGATGACGGCTGCATCTGCGTCACCGCCAGAGGCGCGGACAAGGGCCATGGCCAGCGCGTGACCGTCGGCGTGGCCCAACGCCCGAAAGAGCCTCGCCGCTCGACCCGCCAGGCCTGCCGCACCTGGGTTGCCATTGCGCCAAGCGATGGCGGCTTCCAGCAGCGCGAACTGCGCCGCCCGGACCGACGAGAGGACGCCTGCAGCGTCGACGAGGCCGGGCTGAGAGCGGATGGCCGTCTCCTGGCGGTAGCGGGCCATCCGCTGCAACCAGGCAGCACCGCACTCGTAGTAGGAGCTCCGGACCTCTCGAGCGATGGCCATGGCGTGGGTGGCCGCCTCGTTGGCCACCTCGAAGTCCCCGGTCTCGAGGGCGGTGGCACTGACGTTGAGCAGGGCCGGGAGTCGCGCGACGGGCCCGACGGCCAGGCGGGCCGCCTGCTGCTGGTCGACGAGGGCGTCGCTGTAGGAGCCCTGAGCGTAGTGCCGGAGTCCCCTGGACGCATGCCATGCGGTCAGCCTCTCGGGGGCCTCTGCGCACCATGGTCGAAGCTGCGCCAGCAACTCTGCATGGCGGGCGGCGTCGATGCTCATCCATGCCTTCAGGCGGAAGACCTGGCGCCACAGTTCGAGGTCGCCGCCCAGTCCCTCCAGTCCTTCAAGGGCCTCTACCGCTCGCTTCATCTCCCGGGAAGAGATCAGCCGAGCACCTTGGAGCAACGACGTCAATCGTTGGTCTCCGGCACGTTGTGACCGGTACAGTGCCCGCCGCAACGACCGGCTGTCCCCCACGGCCAGGGCCCAGATCGCCATCTGCTCCCGCACCGCCCGCCCCTGGGCCTCGCCCTCCAGCAGCGGCAGCACGCTCTCCAGCACCGCCAGCGCCCGCCCGGGCTCCCCGCCGTCCCAGGCCTCGGCCGACACCTCGAGGGCCCGAGCCGCCAGCGCCTCCTCGGACCCCTCCGAGAGCGCCGCCAGCTCCGTCGCCGCCGGATCCCGCTCCCAGCGCAGCGCAGAGATGGCCGCGCGGTCCAGGGCCAGCCGCCCGTCGTGCCAGTGGGCCCACCCGGATCGAATCCACGACGCCAGGCGCTCCCGCACTGCGTCCCGCGCTCCCCCGGTCTCCTCCAGCAGCAGGGTCGCGGCGTCCTCGGCCAGGTGCAGGAAGGTCGGTGGGTCCTCGTCGACCAGGGCCTCCAGGGCCTCCCTCCCCACGGGATCCGACAGGTCGGGAAGAGGCCCGAGGACGGCGTCCCCTCCGCCGAGTGCCTCCAGCACCACGGCGGCGGACTCCGGTCGCTGCTGCGGATCCGGCTGGACGAGGTTCAGCACGAGCTCCTTGAGGATCTCGGGCGCTTCGACGTCGAGCACCCGCCGCTGGGCCGACGTCCTCCGGGGGAAGCGGTCGCCCACGAGCATCTCCCACAGGACAGCCCCCAGGGCGTACAGGTCGGACCGGTGATCGCAGGGCTCCCCGGCCCACTGCTCGGGGGGCATGTAGCGGGGCGTTCCATCGGTCGTACCGCCGGAACGCTCCACGGACGTCCCCTGGGCCAGCCCGAAGTCGGTGATCACTGGACGCTGCTCGGCGTCCAGCAGGATGTTGCCCGGCTTGAGGTCCCGGTGCACGACCCCGGCGGCGTGGACCCGGAACAGCGTCTCCACGAGCGTTCGCGCGGCGCCGGCCCAGCGCTCGTAGGGCCCCGCCATCGTCGACAGCATGCCCCCCGGGAGGTGCTCCATCACCAGGAACGTCTGCCCTCTGTCGACGCCGTCGTCCAGCAGCCGCACGACCCCGGGAAGGTCCAGGAGTCGCAGGGCGGTGAGCTCCCGGCGCAGCTGTCGCTGGTCCCCCTCGGACATGGCCCGCACGAACTTCACGGCCACCGACCCGCCGGTGAGGCGGTCCCGGGCGAGGTGGACCTGGCCCGAGCCCCCACGTCCGATGAGCTCCCCGACGACGTAGCGACCGACGAGGAGGTCGGCGTCGACGCCCCGAGGCCCGGACGCCCCCCCACCCGAGGTCAGGGTGGCGTCGGCATCCCAGGTCGCGTCCGACTCACCCACGGCCTCGGACCTTCAGGCCGTGCTTCTTGACGAGGCGGGCCAGCACATGGCGGCTGGACAGGCCCAGCTCCTTCCACACGGGCTCCTGCCGACCGGCGTGGCGGTCGAGGGCCTCCTGGATGGTCTCGGGGGCCAGCATGGCCGGGTCCATGGGGCCGTGGGTCTTGGGGGCCGGTGCCCTTGGCTCTGTCCGGGGCGCGGCCTCGGCGAAGCCCATCGGGGGGATCTGGAGCTCGCCCCCGGTGGAGGCCGTGATCGACTGCCACAGGAGGGCGTTGAGCTCCCGGACGTGGGTGGTGTAGCCGTGGGTCATCAGCGCCTGCATCAGCTCGATGGAGAGCTTCGGGGCCTTGCTGGCATCGCCGTCGGGGAAGCAGCGGCGGGCGATCTCCGTGTCGTCGCGGCCGATGACCTGGAGGAGGTGGCGGGTCAGCAGCGGGATGTCCTCCCGACGCTTCCCGAGGGGCGGGAGCTGGACCCGGATCGGGAAGCGGGCCAGCACGTCGTGCTTCAGCTCGTCGGCCGCGCGGTTGGTGGCGGCGACCACCCGCAGATCGGAGGTGCGGGCACGAGCCTCACCGAGGCGGGTGTACTCGCCGGCATCCATGACCCGAAGGAGGCGGGCTTGCTGCTCGAGGGGAAGCTCGCCGAACTCGTCGAGGAAGAGCACGCCACCGTCGGCCTCGCCCACCAGGCCTGGGCGCGCAGGCATGCCAGGGTTGGGGTAGCCGGCGACGTTGCCGAAGAGCTCGGCGTCGGCCAGGGACTCGGGGATGGTGGCTGCGTTGCGGGAGACGAGGGGTTCGTCGCGGCGGACCGACCGGCCGTGGAGGGCCCGGGCTACGAGCTCCTTGCCGGTGCCGCTCTCGCCGAGGACGAGGACGTGCTGCTCCCGGCGGGCCACGAAGCCCAGCTGGTCGCGGAGGCCCCAGGCTGCGGTGGACTCGCCGACGAGGCCCGCAGGGTCTGCCTCTCCGAAGCGATGGCGTGGGGCCACCTCACCAGGCAGGTCGGCGGGCCGCTCGGTGACCCAGACGAGCAGGCGGTCGCCGATCTGGAGGAGGTCCCCGACGGCGAGGGGGCACCTGGCCACGGGGCGACCGTTGAGGCGAAGCGGCAGCCGACCGGTGTTCTCGGCGAACAGGCGGCCATCGTCGACCCGGAGGGTGACCTGATGGCGGGACAGCATCCGGTCGTTGAGGGAGCCGGTGGGGCGGAGCTGGCCTGGTCGTTGCTGGACCCAGTCGAGGGTGCCCCGTCGCCCGAGGATGCGCTCCCCCTCTGCGAGCAGGGCGACCTCTCCGACCCGCTCGGGCTCCTCGACGCAGTGCACCAACACCAGGGCCGGGATGAGCCTGTCGTCGGGTCTTGCGGCATCGGGGGCGTGCCACGTCGCGGTGGAGTCGTCCATGGACGCGAACCTATCTCGTGGGCCGGAGGGGCCGCGAGGGTATCGTGCTTTGGCTGGGAGGGACCACGACGTCGTACGGGACCCGGAGGGGAGCGCCGCGCTGGTGGCCCTCGGGGAGGAGCTCACCGTCGAGTGACGGTCAGCCGAGGGGCCGGCGGTTCCACCGGTCGAGCTCGGGGGGTACCTCAGGCAAGACCTCCGCCAGGGGGTGGGCGCCCACCAGGGGGTCTCCGACCGTGGGGGCGGCGATCCGGTCCATGCGGAACAGGCGGGACGCGTCTTTGTCGAGATCCCAGGACAGGATGTACCAGGTGGGGTCGTGGAGAACGAGGGCGACGCACTCGATGCGCCGGGAGGACGCCACACCGTCGGCGTCGAGGTAGTCGAAGGCCATGGCGATGGACTCCGTGAAGCAGCGCTCGAACACGGCCAGCAGGGTGTCGTCGATGGGGCCGACGGAGGCCCGGACCCGCTCGCTCGACGGGGTGCCCACGAGGATGCGGCGCTCGAGACGCTTCAGGGCCCGGCGTCGCTCCGGCGACAGCGCCCGACGGGCTCGGTCGAGGGCGGCCTGGGCGCTCCCCGCGAAGGGCAGGTGGGGCGTGGCCTTCAGCACGGCGACCGACAGGGTGAGGCCGATGATCTCCGACACCTCGAAGTGCACGGCGCGGGGGCGGCTGTCCGGAGCGACCCGCACCCCGCCGCCCGGCCCTGGGGTCGCCTGGATGTCGTGGCCCGCCTCCCGCAGCGAGGCGATGTCCCGGTAGACGGTGCGCTCGGAGACCCCGAGGGAAGTCGCCACCTGGGGGACCGTGGTGGCCCGTCGATAGAGGAGGTTCAGGAGTCGATCTCGGCGCGCCGCGGTCTTCATGATGCCAGCCTCTCCCCATACCCTGACAGTAGTTGGCAGTGTTCTCCGTGTCGAGGTCTAATCCATGACGGAAACTGTCAGGGTCTCGGGTGAAGACAGAGGTGGCCAATGACGGCCCCGGGGCCACCGACGAGGGGGCGCCCGGACAGACGCCGAGGACGACCCATGACCGACCCGACCCCCTTCCCCGAGCCCACCCTCATCCCCGTCCACGGCGTCGAGCTGGAGGTCTTCGAGGCCGGACAGCACAACGCTGGGAACCCCATCGTGCTGTGCCATGGCTGGCCGGAGCATGCCTACTCCTGGCGCTTCCAGGTTCCGGCCCTCGTCGAGGCCGGGTACCACGTCATCGTCCCGAACCAGCGGGGCTATGGCAGCTCGTCTCGACCCGAGGACGTGTCCGCGTACGATCTCGACCACCTGGCACGGGACCTGGTGGCCCTTCTGGACCACTATGGGTACGAGAAGGCCACCTTCGTCGGGCATGACTGGGGCGCGATGGTCGTGTGGGGCCTGACGCTGCTGCACCCGGAGCGCGTGGACCGTCTCGCGGCCCTGAGTGTTCCCTACCAGCCCCGAGGGGAGAAGCCGTGGCTCGCCTTTCTCGAGGAGATGTTCGGCAGCGACTACTACTTCGTGCACTTCCACCGGCATCCGGGGGTGGCGGACGCGGTGTTCGAGGCGGACCCCGAGCGGTTCCTCCGCAACCTCTACCGGAAGAACGCGCCGCCTCCCGAGCCGGGCCCTGGCAACGGGATGATCCACATTGCCCAGGCGGAGACCCCTGTCGGTGACCCGGTGATGAGCGACCAGGAGCTGGCCGTCTTCGTGGACGCCTTCGAGCGGTCAGGCTTCCGCGGCGGGGTGAACTGGTACCGGAACCTGGACCGCAACTGGCATCGGCTGGCGGAGGTGGACCCGGTGATCCAGCATTCGGCCCTGATGGTGTACGGGGCCAGGGATGTGGTGCCGCCGTCTCCGGTGCTGAGCACCTTCGTGCCCAACGTGGAGGTCCGGGTGTTGGACTGTGGGCACTGGATCCAGCAGGAGCTTCCCGAGGCGACGAACCGGACGCTGCTGGAGTGGCTCGCCTCGAGCTAGAGGGGCGGTTCGGACGTTCGTCGCCAGATGTCCGCAGGCCATGGCGTTGGGCTGCAGGCTTCGGACTTCGGGCTTCGGCATGCAAGGACCCGTTGGTCAGCTTCGAAGGCTACTGTGGTGATGCGCACGGGCCATCATGCCGAAGGGGATTTCTGGCCGTCGCCAATGCGACCCATTGCAGCGGTCTGAAGCCCGAAGCCCGACGCCCGAAGCCCTCGAGCAAGCCTCGGCGCCGTGGGTGCAACCGGGGAGCCACAGCCCGACCTCTGCCCTAGCCGCCCCTTGGCTCTGACACCGTGGTGTGGGTCAGCTTTTGCGGGTTTCGCTGGGCGTAGATCGCCGCGACCTTCCCGTCACGGAGGGCGAAGCTGATGGTCTGGACGACGTGCGGGCCATGACGGATCACGAGGCCGAGCTCGCCGTTCACCCGCTCGACCCGGACCGACCCGTCTGCGGGCAGGGGGAACTTCTGGTTCACGCCCAGGATGAAGCGGGCGACGTGGTCGGCGCCGCGGATGGGGTTGATGGCCGCCACCACCTGACCGCCCCCGTCGGACATCATCACGGTGTCCTCGGTGAGCACGCCCTTCAGTCCCTCGACGTCCCCCGAGGCGACGGCGGTCGCGAAGGCGGCCAGCAGGCGCTGCTGCTCGGTGTTGCTGGCGGGTCGCCCCGGTCGCGCCTCCCGCACGTGGGCCCGGGCCCGCGACGCCAGCTTCCGGCACGCGGCCTCCGAGCGCTGCAGGGTGGTGGCGATCTCGTCGTACTCGACGTCGAACACGTCCTTGAGGAGGAATGCGGCCCGCTCCAGGGGGGAGAGCCGCTCCAGCGCCACCAGCAGCGCCATGGAGACGTCGTCGGCGAGCTGGGCCGCGTCCTCGGCAGTGGGAGCGTCGTCGAGCAGGGGCTCGGGAAGCCAGGGGCCCACGTAGGCGACCCGACGGGAGGTGGCCGAGCCCAGGTGGTCGAGACACAGCCGGCTCACGACGCGAGACAGCCAGGCCCGGGCGTTCACGACGTCGGAGCGATCCGAGCGCTCCCAGCGGAGCCAGGCCTCCTGCACGAGGTCCTCGGCCTCCGCCACGGAGCCCGTCATCCGGTAGGCGAGGCCGGTGAGGTGGTCCCGGTGCGCCTCGAAGCTCATCCGGCCGCTTCCATCGCGGGCGTCCACAGAACCTCCTCGTCGAGCACGACCATGGAGCAAGCGTGCCCGTGTCCGAGGGCGAACTTCAAGTCGGGGTACAGCCGCGCCGAGAGCATGGCGAAGGCCAGGGACACCAGCCCTCGGCGTCCGAAGGATGCGACGACCTGCTCCCGGAGCGCGTCGGCGTCGGGGCTACGGGTCAGGACGGCCTCGGTGAAGCGGGCGCCGAGTGCGACGTCGTCGGGTAGTTCCTCGAAGCGGTGGGCCAGGACCGCGCCGATGTGCGCCGGGGCCAGGCCCCCCTCCTGCGCCATGCGGGCGGCCAGCTGCACGCAGGGACCGCAGTCCTCCCGCTTGGCAGACACCAGCTTCGCGGCGAACCACGGACCCGGCGGGACCCCGTCCCGGTAGCTACCGAGCCCGGTGGCCTGGTGGAACACCCACATGGGCTTGAGACCGATGTCGAGCAGCTCGTGCAGGTAGGTCGCGTCGTAGTCCCAGGTGGTCTCGAAGGACTGGATCTGGCGGCGGATCATCGTGGCGAACATCATCACCTCCTCGGGGTTCACCCGTGAGACGAGATGGCGCCCCGGGCTGTGACATCCGAATGGACCCCCAGATGCCCCGACGCAGATTCCAAGCCGTCCTCGTAGCCTCTGGCGGCCCGTCCATAGCGACTCTCGGAAGGTGTGCATACCCCGATATACCTCTCGTTTCGGGCGTCGGGCCGAACCACCAGCGGCCACGATCACCGGCCCGTTGTGTACGCGCATCTAGGCGAGCTGCCGGTCGACGGCCGGATGCTGGCCACGGCGCAGCGCTGCCGCGAAGGCCCGGGCCTGGTCCTCCGTGCGGAACCACATCGACCAGCGAGTCCAGCCCCAGCGGGACCGGATGACGACCCGGCTGCCGAAGCGGGTGTAGGACGCGGCCTCGCTGCTGCCCGTCCAGCGGAGGCCGTCGGTGACGACGACGCGGTCGGTCGCCGTCAGCGTCCCGTCGGTCCCCCCACACCGAAAGGTGGCGCCGTCCACCGACCAGGCCGTCGACCGGAAGGACAGGCTGTCGTCGATGCCCATGGCCCCGGCCACCACGGCGAAGGCGACGACGGACAGCACGAAGACGGGCGTGCTCTGCACGATCATCGACCCGAGCATCGCGGCGAGGCTCAGGCTCAGCCACCCGTCCATGCGCTCGCTCGCGATGTCCCCCCGACCCGTGGCCATCCAGCTCCCTTACAGGACGTTGGTACGGCAGAATCCACGAGCTTGTTGCCGCAGATCAGCGCCCGAAGGCCCGGTCCTCGAAGGCGGCGATGCCTGCCTTGGCGCCCTCGCCGTAGGCGACGACGATCTGCTTGTAGGGAACGGTGGTGACGTCGCCAGCGGCGTAGATGCCCGGCACGCTGGTGCGGCCCTTGGCGTCGACCTCGATCTCTCCGTAGCGGTTGGTCTTCACCACGCCCTTCACGAACTGGCTGTTGGGCACGAGGCCGATCTGGACGAAGACCCCCTCGGTGTCGAGGTCGTGGGTGCTCTCGTCGGAGCGGTCCTGGTAGACGAGCTTGGTGACGCCGTCGTCGTTGCCCTCGATGGTCTGGGTCGCGACGTTGGTGAGGATCTTCGTGTTGGGCAGGGAACCGAGCTTGTCGAGGAGGACCTGGTCGGCCTTGGGCTCGGGCATGAACTCGAGGACGGTGACGCTCTTGACGATGTTCGCGAGATCGATGGCCGCCTCGACCCCGGAGTTGCCTCCGCCCACCACGACGACGTCCTTGCCCTTGAACATCGGGCCGTCGCAGTGAGCGCAGAAGGCGACGCCGCGGCCCATGTAGTCCTTCTCGCCAGGCACACCGAGCTCCCGCCAGGCGGCGCCGGTGGCGAGGATGAGGGCGTTGGCCTGGAGGGACTCGCCGCTGTCGAGGGCGAGCGCGATGGGCTCGCCCGGCTCGCCGGGGGTCACGGTGGAGACACGACGGTGGAGGAGGACCTCGACCCCCGCGGCTTCCATGTGCTTGCCGAGGTTGGCGGCGAGCTCGGGCCCCTCGGTGTAGGGGATGCTGATCATGTTCTCGATGCTGGCCGTGTCCTGGAGCTGGCCGCCGAGGCGGTCGGTGAGCACCAGGGTCTTCAGCCCCTTGCGGGCGGTGTACACGGCCGAGGCCGCACCGGCGGGACCGCCCCCGACCACGACGACGTCGTACAGGCCGAGGTCGACGTTCTCTTCGACGGGGGCGCTGCCGAGCTTGGCCTCGAGGCGCTCGAGGAGGGAGGCGAGGGTGGCCTTGCCGGAGCTGATCAGCTCGTCGTTCCACACCACGGCGGGGACGCCGCGCAGCTTGAGACGGTCGACCTCGTCCTGCTGGAAGGCGCCGTCGATCACCTCGTGGTGGAAGTCGTCGTGGATCAGGGCCATCTGGTTGAGGGCCTGGACGACGTCGGGGCAGTTCTCGCAGGAGAGCGACATGAAGGTGCGGACGTGCACGGGCCCCTTCAGGCGACGGATGCGGGCCTGGAAGGCGTCGTCGGGGAGCTTGCCCCGGCCGTCGGCGTTGAGGATGGCGAGGACCAGCGAGGTGAACTCGTGGCCGCCGGGGATGCCGACGAAGGCGATGCCGGTGGAGGTGCCGTCGGCCCGCTCGATGCGGAAACGTGGCACGTCGCTGGGCGCTCCGGCCTCGACCAGCTCGAGGTGGGGCGAGGTGCCGGCGACCTGCCCGAGCAGGTCGAGGAGCTCGCTCTGCTGGGCGTGCTCGCTGGGCCGGTAGGTCAGGCGAAGCGGCGCCGAGAGCTCGGCGTAGAGGGACGTCAGCTGCTGAAGGATGGCGTCGTCGAGCATGGGGGCCTCCAAGCGGATCGAGAGCTGGGAACCCGAACGATCGGGCCCGTGCAAGGGGAGGGGGGGGGAGGGCCGAGGGGGCGATGCCCCGGTCGACGCGGCATGGCCCTCGTGGAGCCGCATCGGGAGGTACCCGGCGTCGCACCAGGTACCTGCCGGGTGTTGACGGGGGGTCAGGTACCAACGGGCAACACCTCGCGAGGTGTTGGGGGTTGGTACCCGACCCCCATCAACGGCTGAGGGGGCAGGCCCCTCAGGCCAGGTGCCGCCTCAGATCTTGCCGACGAGGTCGAGGCCGGGCTTGAGGGTGGCCGCGCCGGGCTTCCACTTGGCGGGGCAGACCTCGTCCGGGTGCTCGCGGGTGAACTGAGCGGCCTGGACCTGACGGAGCAGCTCGTCGGCGTTGCGGCCGATGGAGTTGTCGTGGATCTGGGCCATCTTGATCTTGCCGTCGGGGTCGATCACGAAGGTGCCGCGGTAGGCGAGGCCCTCCTCCTCGATGTACACGCCGAGGGCGCGGGAGAGGTGGCCCGTGGGGTCGGCGAGCATCGGGTAGTCGATCTTGCCGATGGTGTCGGAGGTGTCGTGCCAGGCCTTGTGGGTGAAGTGGGTGTCGGTGCTCACGGAGTACACCTCGACGCCCATCTCCTTGAAGGTGGCGTAGTTGTCGGCCATGTCGCCGAGCTCGGTGGGGCAGACGAACGTGAAGTCGGCCGGGTAGAAGAACAGGATGCTCCACTTGCCCTTGAGGTCGTCGCTGGAGATCTCCTTGAAGTCGCCGTCGACGAAGGCCTGGAGCTTGAAGTCGGGCACGTCGGTGTTGATGAGGGTGGCAGCCATGATGGGTCCTCCTGGTTGGGTTCGTTGGTGCGTCCGGTGCGGACGCGGTGGGTCAGGACTCCTATGTAGGCTCCTGGCGCCATAGGGCCAATCGAATGTTCCGATGAGCCGATAGACAGTGGCTATGATGCGGTCGCTGTCGATGTCTTCGGCGTTTCAAGGTCGGGATCGCCGGCCTCGGCTTCGGTCAGCTCTTCGGGTGCATCCCACGGGGAGCGGCTCGGCGGTGGCGGCGCGATGGGCTCGACCGGATCGGTGCGGCCGGTTTCCAGTGCTCCAGGGATTGGCGTGTGGAGTCGCTCCGCGAGGATCGCTCTCGCTCGGGGAAGCTCGTCGGGCGCTACCAGGACCTCGATGGGCACGAAGGGACCGAAGGCGTGGAGGAGCGAGCGGGTCCTGAGGCCACGCACCGAGGCGGCGACGCCTGCTCGCTCCAGAGCCTCCAGGACCGGAGCCGTCGCGTAGGGCCGGTGGAGCTGCCAGGCCACCGCCTGCTGTCCCCGGCCACGGGCACGGAGCTCTTCGACGACGTCCCAGCCCATGGCCACGGCGAACCAGAGGCCGTAGCCGAAGCTGGGATGGTCTCGCTCCAGCACCCCCCACAGGAGGGCGAGCAGCAGGACGCCGTTGATGACGCCGGCGAGGACCAGGTCCCGCTGGACATCGGTGCGATCACGCCCCGTGAGCTCGGCCACGGCCTCCGCCGGCTGGAACACCGGGGTCAGCACCACGGTGACCAACGCGACGAGGCCGTACAGGATGGCCGCCTGGTACACGCCCAGTGCCCCGCAGACCGTCAAGGTGAGGCCGAGGGGAGCGAGCCCGACGACGGAGAGCGGCACGGTGCGCCCGGGGGGACGAAGGGCGAGGAGCACGACACAGGCCGCGATCATGAGCGCGGGGGTGAGGAGGACCTGCGTCCCCGCCTCCACGGACATCCACCACCTCAGGAAGTCCACCAGGGGCATGGGCAGCAAGGCCAGCATGTAGCCGGGTCCGATGCCGGCCCGGGCGTTCAGCTGGCAGATCCAGCCCACCACGGCGCTCCCGGTGAGCAGCGTCAGGGTCATCACGAGCCGGAAGGTCCACCCCGGTGCGAGCACGATGGGCTCGAGGTTCACCGCCATCTGCTCCAGCCCCGTGACGAGGAGGGTCGCCTGGAGGAGGGCGATCGGGAGCCACAGCATGCGGGCGAGCCCGTTCAGCCGCTCCCGCCCGGCGGCGCCGGCGTAGCGCAGCTCGCGCCAGGGGGGAACGATGATGGCCAGCAGCTCCACGGCGGCGAAGGCGTACAGCCAAGGAGCGACGCCGATGATCGCCACGCTGAACTGGCGCTGGGTGAGGTAGGGGAGGGACTGTCCGGCCCAGATGCTCAGGAGCTCGTGGTCGAGTCCGGGCAGCGGCACCAGCTCCAGGCCGATCAGGCAGGCGAGGAGCGTGAGGGTCACGAGGACGCGTCGAAGCGGGTCAGACATGGTGGGGACTATCGCCGCCGCCCCCACACGCCGACGAGGAGCCCGAGGAGCCAGCTTCCGCCGAGTCCGCCATGGTCGCAGCTGCCGCCATCGTCGCAGCCCCCGCCTCCGCCGCAGCCCCCGCCACCCCCGCTACCACCGCCGCAGCCTCCACAGCCGCCGCCTCCGCCGCCGCCCCCGCAGCC
>Ga0213839_1001553_pt1 | contig 14474 bp, 11 predicted proteins | sample SWPATP21_FD_160075 | JGI IMG/M metagenome (GOLD analysis project Ga0213839, IMG submission 160075) | Coastal seawater microbial communities from Marineland, Florida, United States - SWPA TP2 #1 | ecosystem: Environmental > Aquatic > Marine > Coastal | place: USA: Florida | collected 2016-08-14 | reverse complement strand
CAGCCCGAGCCGGAGCCGGAGGCCCCCGAGGGCTACCTCGAGATGCCCGACGACCTGTTCGGTGAGGAAGACGGTTGATGCGTCGCCTGGTCCTGGCCGCAGCGCTGCTGGCCCTCCCCCTCTCCGCCCACGCCGACCCCAAGGACGACGCGCGGCGCCACTTCGCCGCTGGCATGCAGGCCGCCAAGTCCGGCGACTACGAGGGCGCCCTCGACCGCTTCCTGGCGGCCCAGGCCGCGTACCCGCACCCCGTCACCCTCTACAACATCGCCCGCTCGTACCAGGACCTCGGCGACCTCGAGAACGCGCTGATCAACTACCGACTCGTCCGGGCCGCCGACCCCTCCAAGGCCGCCGACGTCGACCCGATCATCGCCGTCCTCGCAGCCCAGCTCGGACAGGACAGCGCCCCGGACTCGGGGTCCATCGGAGCGACCGGGAAGGAGCTGGCCGACCTGCAGCGCATCGCCGCCGAGCTCGAGACCCTGAGCCGCTCCCTCCAGGAGCGCGCCGCCGCCGAGCCTGCCGAGGCCCCACAGGCCACGAAGCCCACCGCGAGCACCACGTCCCCCGACCTCCTCGACGCGGCCTACGAGCGGGTCATCGTCACCGCATCCCGCGTCGGACAGGACCCCCTCGACGCGCCCTCCTTCGTCACCGTGCTCACCGCGGAGGACATCCGCCTCTCGGGCGTCCTCAACCTCCCGGACCTCCTCCGTCGCGTCGCCGGGATGAACGTCATGTCCATGGCCGGCGGCCACGCCGATGTGTCCATGCGGGGCTTCAACCGGGAGCTCAACAACAAGGTGCTGGTGCTCATCGACGGCCGCAGCACCTACCTCGACTTCATCGGCACCAGCTTCTTCCAGAGCTTCCCCATCGCCCTGGAGGAGATCGAGCGTATTGAGATCATCCGAGGTCCCGGCTCGTCCACCTACGGCGCCAACGCGGTCACCGGCGTCATCAACATCATCACCCAGACCCCCGGCGAGGGGCAGCAGGTCGGCATCCTGGAGGCAGGAACCGTCGGCGTGGCCCGCGGCTCGGCCGTCACCAGCGGCCGCGTCGGGTCCACCGCCTACCGCCTCTCCGCCGGCTTCGACCACCACGGCCGCTGGGCCAAGGAGACCGACAGCATCGTCGACGACGACGGCAACCTGATCCCCGATCAGCCCCTGCGTCCCTTCTTCACCGACCAGGACACCTCCCAGCGCAGCATCCGCATGAACGGCCGGGTCGACCGCACCATCTCCGAGGACGTGGCGGTCTCGTTCAGCGCCGGCCTCTCCCGCGGCGAGTACGAGTTCCCCAACATCGGCGTGCTGCCCAACTACGGCAACGAGCTCGATCACCACTACCTCCGCGGCGACGTCGTGGTGAAGAACATGCACCTGCGAACCTTCTGGAACGCCAACAGCGGCCGCGCCGGTCCCTGGCTCCAGTACGTCGACACCCCCAACGACCTGGACGCCCGCTACGACAACGACGTCGTCGACATCGAGGTCGAGGTCCCGACCCCGTTCACCACCGGCTCGGTGGAGCATGTCGTCAACATCGGCGGCGGCTACCGCTACAAGCGCATCGCCTTCGACTACCTCGAGGGAGGCATCGGCAACCCCTGGGTCGAGCACCACTTCAAGGCCTTCATCAACGAGCAGGCCACCATCGACCGCCTCTCGATGGTGGGCTCTCTGCGGGCCGACCGCCACCCCCTCATCCCCATCGACCAGACCCTGTCGCCCCGTGCGGCGGTGATCTACCGCGTGGCCGACGCCACCAGCCTCCGCGCCAGCGCCGGCACGGCCTTCCGCGCCCCGTCGGCCGTCGAGTCGTACATGGAGCTGGCCCTCCCCACCACGACCGACGGCGTCTACATCCTCGACTACGGCAACCAGGACCTCTCCCCCGAGCGGATCACCACCTTCGAGCTGGGTCTCCACGACCAGAGCTCCTACGTCCACCAGGCCGACGTCGCCCTGTACCTGAACCAGGTGAGCGACCTGATCTACCTGTCCGACGTGGAGCGGGCCTTCGACGCCTTCGATCCGCAGTTCGGAGGCATCGCCGCGGGCCAGACCGGCTGGGTGAACCTCGAGCCCCAGTACACCAGCCTGGGCGTGGAGGTCGACGGCGAGCTCTACCCAGTCGACGGGGTCGACGTGCTGGTCAACGTCGCGGTGCAGCAGACCACGGAGCGGGCCGACGGGGAGCGTATCGTCGACGGCAGCACCTCCGCCGTGAAGGTCAACGCCGGCACCAGCTGGCGCACCCCGTTCCGCACCGACGTCACACTGATGGGCCACTACGTGTCGGCCCAGACCTGGCGACTCCGCACCTTCGACCCCGATACCCTGCAGGTCGTGCCCGTGGAGTCCCCCATCGGCTCCCGGCTGCTGCTCTCGACCCGCCTGGCCTTCCGCCCCTTCCAGGACGAGGGGCTGGAGCTGGCCGCCAATGCCTGGAACCTGCTGTCGCTGCTCTCCGGCGACGGCATGCTGGAGCATCCCGACGGCCAGTCGGTGCCCGGCCGCCTCACCGGCTCCATCTCCTACCGCTTCTGAGCCCGCGATGATCCGACGACCCTCCCTGCTGCTGCTCGCCGCCTGCACCTACGAGGCCCCCACCGTCGACATCCCCGTCGGCAACGGCATCACCGGCTCGGTGTTGTTCTCTGGCCCCGACGCCCCAGCGGTCACCTACGTGACCCTGTTCCGCGCCGACGACCCCGGCCCCCCCGCCGGCACCGGCTCTCCGATCACCTTCACCACCGTCCGGGCCAGCGCGTTCACCGGCCGGGACCAGGGCATGGAGTCCGCCCCCTTCGCCTTCACCGACGTGCCGGACGGCGAGTACTACGTGAGCGCGCTGATGGACGTCGACGGGGACTTCAACCCCTTCGGCAGCGCCGTGGCCGGGGCTACCTGCGGCGACGCCGTCGGGGCCCACCTCGGCGACCTGGTCACCCAGGAGCCCGTGCCGGTCACGGTGCGCCGCGGCCAGCTGCTGGAGGACGTCCCGGTGATCCTGGGGCCCCCGCTGCCGACCGAGCGCCCCACCTTCGCCACCCCCGAGGGCTTCGTCGTCGACCGGGAGGCTCTCGCTGCCAGCGTCGACGCCTACGGGGACCCGGTGGTGGAGAACCTGCAGCTCCTGCCCCTCGAGGCCGTCGGGGTCCGCGCCGCGTACAGCCGCGACCTGGTCCTCGACCTGCCGGGCCCCTGCGCGCCCGCCGGCGACTGCACCGGCCTCTCCGCCTGCCCCTGCGAGGTCGACCCCGGCTGCGTCACCGCCCTCCCGCTGTGGCTGGTCGATGCGGACGCCGACGGAGCCATCGACCCCTACCCCGACGACCTCCAGGCCAGCCTGGGCCTCCTCGACGTGTGGCCTCGCGTCTACCTCGAGTACCTCGGAGAGGCCGTGGAGCGCGGCGGCACCACCGTCTTCGAGAGCGACCTCGGCACCTTTCGCCACCGCGGAGAGCCACGCCCCGAGCGCTGGGTCGCCGAGGCCTTCCCCCTCGCCACCGAGCTCCAGAGCGCCCTGGCCCAGGACATCCCGGTGGAGGCGATCACCGGCGTGCCGGTCGGGGTCCCGAGCCTCGTGAGCGACTTGTCGGTGACCATCACCCCGGTGTTCCGCCACTACCACGCCGACGGTGCCGACGGGGTCGACGCCAACGGGCCCTTCGACGTGGTGAACCTCCTGAGCCCCGACGTTCCCGCCGACACCGTCCCGGCCGGCACCTGGAGCGTCACGGTGATCGGCCCCAGCGGCCAGACGTGGACCGTGCCCAACGAGCTCGGCCTCCTCGATCTGCCACCCATCGTGGACGGCGACAGCCCGGCCACCCAGGCCCAGGGAATCCTCGTCGAGTGAGGCTGGCACGGAGGTCCGGATGTGCCTCCCCGGTTGGGTGTGTGGCACCGAGTCCGCGAGGGCTTCGGGCATCAGACTACAGGCTTCAGCTCGCAGCAATGGGGCGGACTGTAGGAGGGCGCGGCGCCGCAGTAGTCGAAGCGGTTCCAAGGGTCCCTGCATGCCGAAGCCCGGAGTCTGAAGCCTGCAGCCTCGCGCGACCGCTTAGGGGCACTTGGCGAGGGCGTCCGAACCGACGCATCCGACGAGTGGCAGCTCCAGCCAGAACGTGGTGCCCACGCCCTCCTCGCTGTCGAAGCCGATGCGGCCGCCGTGCTCCTCGGACACCACACGATGGGCGAGGGCGAGCCCCTGCCCCGTTCCCGTCCCCACCTCCTTGGTGGTGAAGAACAGGTCGAAGACCCGATCCCGCACGGCGACGGGGATGCCGGTGCCCGAGTCCTGCACCTCGATCCGGGCGTGGCCCCCGTCGGTGGCGAAGGCCCGCACCACGATGCGCCCCCGCCCGTCGGGCGCGACCTTGTCCCGGACGGCATGGCACGCGTTCACGATGAGGTTGAGCACCACCTGCTTGAGGGCCGACTCCCGGACCGGGACCGCCGTCACGCCCTCCCCGACCTCGACGGTCAGGTCCGCCCAGTACTTGTGCTCGCTCCGGGAGAGGATCACCACCGTCTCCAGCAGCGGGCCGAGGTCCGTGGGCACCTGGGCCTGCTCCCCGGGGTGGGAGAAGTCCTTCATCGCCCGCACGATGTTCGCGACCTGCCGGAGACCCTCCATGGACTGGTCCAGGGCCGAGGGAACGTCCTCCAGGAGGAAGTCCACGTCCGCCGAGCGGCGGGCGCGCTCCACCGCCCCGAGGGCGTCCTGGGGATCGCTGCCGCCGAGGACCGCCTGGCGCAGTGCCTCGTAGGCGCGCAGCACCTCGGCCAGGTCCTGGAAGGCCTCGCCGAAGAAGCGGGTGTTGTCCATCACGTACTGGGTCGGGGTGTTGATCTCGTGGGCGACGCCAGCCGCGAGCTGCCCCACGGCCTCGAGGCGCTGCCCCACCTGCAGCTCGTCCCGCATGCGGGCCTGCTCGGTCCGCAGCTCGCTCAGTTCCCGCTCCAGCACGGCCGCTCGATCCACGCGCACCTCCCCGGCCCCTCATCGGCCAGGCCGGGCGTCCGATTGAGACGGTCAGAAGGTGGCGGGCACCTCGGGGGCCAGGGGCCAGGCCACCGGCAGCGCGCCCACCCCGTCGAGGTCGACCCGCAGGATCGGGCTGTCGACCAGCTCGGCCCCGGACCCCACGCTGCCGGTGCTTCCCCCGCAGCAGTCCGACACGTCGTTGGCCGACGACCACGCCTCGTCCCGTCGCTCGTCCGTGCCGACGTGGGTGAGGAAGGCCGGGGCCACGACCCAGCTCCAGGCCACGGGCACCGGGGCGTCGACCCGCACGTTCTCGAAGCCACCGAGGGTGGTGAGCTCCCCGAGCCCCGGCACCATCACCTGCCAGGGCCGAACGGTCTCGGTACGCTCCTTCACCCCCGAGAGGGTCGTGGTCTGGGTGGTGGTGAAGCGCGGCTTGACCCACACCTCGCTGCGGCCGGCGAAGGTCCGGTAGCCCCAGGAGGCGTCGATGCCGCCGTCGCCGTTGGACATCGACACCGATGCGCGGTGCGCCGCCGTCACGGGCCCCTCGTCGTCGAAGGCGACCTCCCCGATGTGTGCAGCCCCCGCCAGGGCACCGTCGGGGGTGCGGATGCCGTTACCGACCCGGGCCTGGGCCTGGGACCAGCGGACGCCCCCTCCGTCGCGAAGCTCGGCGAGTCCCCCCGCGTCGGGATCGAGGACGAGCTGGACGACGCCGCTGTCGACCGACGAGGGCCCCACCGACAGCCCGCCGGACCAGCTGCCGCCGCCCGGCACCTCCAGGTACAGCCCCACCTCCCCGTCCCCCGGCCACGGCTCCACGGTGTCGAGGTCGCCGTCGGTGTCGAAGAGCACCACCACCGTGCCCAGCTCGAAGACGTCCGGTGCGGTGCCACCCAGGGCCCACGACTCGTCCTCCGTCCAGGCTACCGGCAGCTCCACCAGCTGGTCACAGTCCTGCCAGGCGGCCCGCAGCGTGCCGGGGTCGAAGGGGGTCACCCGCCCTGCCGCGTCGAGGGCCGCGCGCCCGTCGAAGGGAAGCACCAGCGGCGACGTGCTGCCCGCGGCGACCTCCACCCCGACCCGGAGCCGGACGGCCGCTTCAGGGGCCCACCACACCTCGGGGCCGTCGACCACGTCGTCGCAGTCGTCGTCGACCCCGTTGCACTGCTCCAGGGCGATCTCGGATCGGCTCGGGTCGTCGTCGGCGCAGTCGGCGCAGGCCAGGGCCCCATCCTCGTCGGCGTCCTCCTCGCCCGTCGTCAGGCCGTCGCAGTCGTCGTCGAGGCCGTTGCAGCGCTCGGGGGCGCCCGGGAAGACCTCGTCGTCGGCGTCGTTGCAGTCGCTGGCGTCGGCCACCGCGAAGGCTGCGCAGTCCGCCGGCTTCGCGGGGTCCCCGAAGCCATCGGCGTCGTCGTCGGCGTACAAGGGTGGCTCGGGATCCTCGTCGAGCTCGCCGTCGCAGTCCTGATCGACGCCGTCGCACACCTCTGGCGCTCCAGGGAACACGTCGGGGTCCGTGTCGTCGCAGTCCCCGGCCATCGGCTCGTAGCCTGCGGGCGCCGGACAGGTCCGCAGCGCCTCGCCGGCACCGACGCCATCGCCATCCTCGTCGAGGTAGACCGGCACCAGGTCGTGGACCTCGTCGACGTCGCCGTCACAGTCGTCGTCGAGGTCGTTGCAGCGCTCCGGCGCTCCCGGGTACACGTCGGCGTCCCGGTCGTCGCAGTCGTCCCGGCCCACGAAGCCGTCCCCGTCGCGGTCCTGCCGGCACCCTGCCAGCAGCATGACCACGGCGAGGACGAGGCGCTTCACGGCTGCCCCATCGCCTCCCGGACCACCGGCGACACGCTGCCCACCGAGGTGAGCCACAGCTGGTGCACAGCGCGGGTAGCGCCCACGTGCAGCACGCGGCGGGCGTCGGGGGTGTCGGGGTACTGGGCGGCGGAGCACTCCACGAGGATCACGTAGTCGAACTCCAGCCCCTTGACCGCTGCCACCTCCGTGATCTCCACCCCGGGGGCGAAGCTGAAGTCCTGGTTCACGACCCGACGGAGCCTGGGCACCTCGCTGCGATCGAGGCCCTGGTAGTAGATCCCCGACGTGTTGCCGTCGGGGGTGAGGAGGGCCACCGAGGCCATGGACTCGTCGCGGAGGAGCGACTTGAGGGCGTCGGCCAGGAAGGCCACGCAGGCGCCGTGGTCGGTGAAGCGGAACAGCTCCACACCCGGGCCGTCGCGGGTGACCATCGGCGGGTCGTCGTCCTCGGCGAGCTCTCCGAGGAGGGCCAGGGCGAAGTCCACCACCTGCTTGCTGGAGCGGTAGGCCACCCGCAGCGTGTTGACGGCGGTGCCCTCGAGGCCGAGGTGGCCGAAGAAGTCGGCCCACGAGGTGAAGCCAGCGTCCTTCATCACGTGCTGCTGGGTGTCGCCCGCCAGCGTGATCGACTTCTTGTGGTCGAGGCATCCCAACAGGACGCGAATGTCGATGGGCGTGAAGTCCTGCACCTCGTCCACCGCGATGTGGCGGTAACGGAGCGGGTTCTTCTTCTTGGCCCGCAGGGGGCCGATGCGGCGCTGCCACGCGTAGAGGAGCAGGGCGTCGTCTTCCTCGTCGATGGCGGCGTCGACCTCCCGGTCCCCCTCCATCCAGCTCACCCAGTCCCCGAAGACGTCCCGCATCCACAGGGCGGCCTGGTCGAGCTCCTCCCTCGAGAACGTGGTGCTGCCGATCTCCCGCTGGGCGGTGAGGAGCAGATCGACGTCGGTGAGGGTCGACATGACGTCGTCGATGGCCTGATCGGCGGTGCCGGGGCCCTTCGTGCGGTCGATGTGCAGGTCGAGGGCCCGCATCGTGAGGGGGTGCAGCTTGAGGCGCACGACCACCGCCGGGGTGTCATGGCGCACCGACTTGGGGAGCATCGGGTAGTGCCGCTTGCGCTGCTGCTCGGCCCAGTGCCGGAAGTCGCGGATCTGGACCTTGCCCACGCCGAGGGCCGGCAGCACGTGGGAGACGTACTCGCGGAGGGCGCGGCTGAACACGATGAACAGGGTGCGCTCGGAGTCGATGAGGGGGTCGTCGAAGGCCAGGTAGGCGATGCGGTGCAGGGCCACGGTGGTCTTTCCGGAGCCAGCGGTGCCGCGGATGACCACGAAGCCGCCGCTCGGACGGGTGATGAGCTCGAACTGCTCGGCGTCGATGAGGCCTGCGATGTCGGGGAGGCGCTTGTCGCGACGGCGTCGGGAGCCCTCCATGTCGGTCCCGAGCCGACGCTGCATGCCCTCGCCCGCCTGGTGGAGCTGGATGGCGGCGGAGCCCTGACCACCAGCGAGGCGGATGGAGGCGGCCTCCCGGAAGGTCCAGTCTCCCTCGTCTTCGCGGACGAAGGTGCCCTCCGGGGCATCGATCCGCTCCAGCTTCCCCCGCTGGATGGTGACGGTGCGACGGGCCAGGACCCGCCCCTCGTGGATGCGCTCCCCCAGCTCCTCCTCGTACTCCTCCCCCTGCTGGTAGGCGTAGAAGATGCGGCTGATCGGTGCGTTTCGCCAGTCGACGATGCGGATCCCCCGCTCGATGCGGGTGGCCTTGCCGAGGAAGACGTGGCGCTTGCGTCCCCCTTCCTGCAGATGCAGGTGGGCGAAGTAGGGCGAGTCCGGGTCGACCTCCGGCTTGTCGCGGCTGTCGCGGAGCTGGCCCAGGAGGGCGTGGCTCTGGTTGTACTGCTCCATGAGGGAGCCCAGATCCTCGGCCTTCGCGTTCGGCATCTCCTCGCGGAGCCGCAGCAGCTCCTCCACGATGGTCTTCTCGGAGGGAGGCGCCACGTAGGGGACCTCGTCGAGCAGGGTGCGGACCTGCTTCAGGTGCGTCTCTTCGTCGTTCACGATCTCGTGCACGGGCTTCCTCGCGGGGGGACCGGTTGTGATATCCGACCTCGTTGTCGGGGGCCCGTACGGGCCGGGAGGGAGCCGCCATGGCACAGGCCGAGCTGGAGCGTAGGGTCGAGGACCTGGAGGTGAAGGTGTCGTTCCAGGAGCACACCATCGCCGAGCTCGACGACGTGATTCGCGTCCTGCGAGACCAGCTCGACATGCTCCGCAAGGACCACGACGAGACCCGGGCGCAGCTGGCGTCCCTGGCCCCCGAGCCCGAGAACACCAAGCCCCCGCACTACTGACATGCCCCACGTCGTCACCATCCCCCCCGAGCCCGTGACCTCCCCCGGCGGTCGGCTCCGCATCACCGCCCTCCCCGCCGCCAACGACAACCTCGTCTGGCTCGTGGAGGACCTCGCCACCGGCACGGTCGCCGCCGTCGACGGCCCCGACGCCAGCGCCGTCGAGGCCTGGGAGGAGGCCCACGGCAAGCAGCTCTCCATCGTGCTCACCACCCACACCCACGGCGACCACATCGGCCTGCACCGCGCCCTCCAGGCGGCCGGTCGCCTGGACGCCATCCACGTCGTCGGCAGCGCCGAGCCCAAGAATCCCATCCCTGGCATCGACCAGACCGTGGTCGACGGCGACACCGTCCGCATCGGCGACACCGAGGGCACCGTGCTCCGGGTCGACGGCCACCAGGACGGCCACGTCGCCTACCTCATCGACGGGGCGCTCTTCTGCGGCGACACCCTGTTCGCCGGAGGCTGCGGCTACCTCTTCGACGGCCCGCCCTCCGCCATGTTCGCCTCGCTGATGCGCCTGGCCGCCCTCCCCGACGAGACCCTGGTCTGCTGCGCCCACGAGTACACCGAGGACAACCTCCGCTTCGCCCACAGCGTCGAGCCCGACAGCGAGGCCCTGAACGCCCGCATCGAGGCGGTGAAGGCCACCCGCGCCGAGGGGGCGTGCACGCTGCCGAGCACCATCGGCGTCGAGCGGGCCACCAACCCCTTCCTCCGCCCCGGCAGCCCCCAGATCCGGTCGACGCTCGATCTGGGCCCCGACGTCCCACACGCCGAGGTCTTCGCCGCCGCCCGGGCCCTCAAGGACACCGGGGCCTACAAGAGCGCATAGGGCGCAGGCGCCAAGGACGGCGCAGGCGCTGGAACCGGGCTTCGGACTCCGGGCTTCAGGCTACGGCGAGCCCAGCGCGGCCCCCGCGTCGCTCGACAGCAACCCACTCGCTCGGCGGCGTTGCGGGCAAGTCGGGCGAGACGGCCCCTGCACCCCTGAAGTCCGAAGCCAGAAGCCAGAAGCCCATCCGCGCGGTCTCCGGCGCGCCGACGCCCCCTGCGGACGACCTCGCCAGGCTCCTGTGTTCTCAGTGGGGATGGCGAGCGGAGACAGCGCCAGCTACCCTCCGGATCGAGGAGCTCTCATGCGTTCGTGCCCCGCACCCCGCCCGTCGATCGTCCCGGCCCTGATAGCCGGCACGGTGGCCGTGTTCGCGTCGGCGTGCAGCTGCGGTGAGCCCAGCCTGCCGCCGCCCCCTCCCCCACCGGAGTCCAGCACCGGCGACACCAGCGTCGAAGAGACCGGCGACACCGCTCCGCCGCCTCCCTGCGACGCGCCGGAGGTCGAGCCCAACGACAGCTTCCAGTCCGCCAGCCTCCTCCCCGTCGACCAGGTCGGCTGCGGCGCGTTCGCCTCCGAGGGCGACGTCGACAACTGGGAGTTCGTGGTCGACGAGCCCACATGGGTCACGGTCCGGGCCTACGCAGACGCCGGCTCTGCGGCCAACGTCGCGCTGTTCATGTCCTCGAGCTCCGGCGAGATCGCCGCAGGCAGCGACGGCGACTTCGAGGCCCAGGACGTCACGCTCCTCTTCCCGGCGCAGCCCGACCGCTACACCATCAACGTCCGCGAAGAGACGAGCCAGGGAGGCGACCGCTACGGCTACGAGCTCGTCTCCACCATCGCCAAGAGCCCCGTGTTCTTCGACGACGACGGCAACATCATCGACTGGGTCGAGGAGCTGGAGCCCAACGACGACGAGCTCACGGCCCTTCCCCTCCGCGACGGCGACGCCATCCTCGGCTTCTCCGACGTGCCCACCGACCCCGACTGGTACGTGGTCACGGTGCCTCCGGGCCGCCACACCCTGACCTTCGACATCCAGGCCTACCTGGCGGGCTCCTCGGGGGACTACCGACTCACCCTGGTCGACGAGGACCTCGAGGTGATCACCACCAACAGCAACCAGGGCCCCGTCACCATCAAGGACCCCCGCCTCGTCTACGGCTCCGACGGCGACGAGACGCTCTACCTCCTCGTCCTGGAGCAGGACGGCGTCGGCAACCCCGCCGTCTGGTACCTCCTCGACACCCGCGTGGAGGCGGACCAATGACCCACCGCACGCGCACCTTGCTCCTCGCGCCCCTGCTCCTCGCCGTGGGCTGCTCCGGCGACGACGAGCCCGAGCCCGAGAAGCTCCTCGACACCGGCTGGTTCACCGACACCGCCGCCCTGGCCACCAAGGGCGAGGACTGTCCCCACCGCTTCGTGTCGTCCAGCCCCGCTGGCGGCGAGACCAGGTGGTACTACCGGGACCGGCCCTACGCGTTCGTCGCCACCGACAGCACCGACCAGTACGAGGCCTGGCTGGTCGACGGCGGGGGCCGACGCCTGGAGACCGAGATGGTCTGGCGCGACGGCAACGTCGCCTTCGACCTCGCGTGGGAGGGTCTGCTCGAGCCCTCCACCGACTACACGCTGTGGATGAAGGACTGCGCCACCACCGAGTCCATCACCTTCACCACCTCCGAGCTCGGCGCCCCGATCGAGGGCGGCCCGGGCAGCCTCGTCGGCAACACCTGGCGCCTCGACCTCGTGGGCGCCACCTGGGTAGAGCCCGGCGCCCTGGCGGGTCTCCTTGCCGTGTACTTCTCCACGCCGATCCTGTTGGGCGTTCAGTACGCAGACTCCGCCAACATCGACTTCATCGGGGCCCCCGGCTACATCGACGAGCTCGGCCGGGTCAGGCAGGACGTCAAGCCCACCTGGGACTTCCCTGTCCAGTCCTTCGCCCAACAGCCGTACTTCGAGGCCGAGGTCTCCAGCATCGACATCGTCTACGTCGACCAGACCACCGAGTTCACCATCCCCGTGCAGGACTTTCGGCTGTACGCCTCCATCGCCCCCGACGGCGAGTCCCTCGGCGGCGCCCGCCTCTCGGGCCTGGCCGACACCCGGTACATGGGCTCGCTGGTCCCCGGAGGCGGCGACGAAGGCTCCGTCTGCGAGCTCGCCCAGACCCTCGGGGTGAACTGCGTGACCTGCGACGACGGCCAGCCCTACTGCCTGTACCTGGAAGCCGAGGACCTCGACGGAAGCCTCGTCGACGATGTCTCCATCATCCCCTTCTAGCAGGTTGTCGAACGTCGGAGCCTGGGGGCGTGGCGCCTTCGTGGCCCTGCACCTCTTTGCGGTGACCTACATGGCGATGCCCTCGGCGGGCAGCGGCCTGAACCGCTCGGCGTGGTCCGACCCCACCGTTCAGAACGAGTTCCGGTCGTGGACGACGCGCCTCAACACCCTGGGATGGGGCATCACCCAGGACGAGCTCGAGGACCACCTCTGGGGCATCGCCAGCGGCTACGAGGGCGTGCGGAGCGCCATCCTCGACCCCTTCGAGCCCTACTTCGTGTACTGCGGCACCTGGCAGTCCTGGCGGATGTTCGTCGCGCCCCACCGCTACCCCGGGCGCCTGGAGATCGAGGTCGACCACGGGGAGGGCTGGGCGCCCCTGTACGTGGCCCGCTCCGACGAGCACACCTGGCACCGCTCCCAGCTGGACCACGACCGCGCCCGTGCCGCCATCTTCCGCTACAGCTGGAAGCACTACCGGGTCCACCGGGCGGCCTTCACCGACTGGGTCGCGCGCCAGGTGATGGCGGAGGACCCCGATGCCCGCAGGGTCCGTGTCAGCTGGATGCGCTACCGCACCCCGAGCCCGGAGGAGGTCCTGGCGGGCAAGAAGCCCGAGGAGAAGCGGGACCTGAAGAACACCCGCGACCTCACCCGCATGCGCGCGGCGGCCCCATGATCCAACGCTTCGTCGATGCCTGCAGTGCCACCGAGGACGCGACGGCCCAGGCCCTGTTTCGCGTCGCCATCGGGGCCTGCGTGCTCTTCACCCTCCTCGACGTCGTCCAGGCCGGTCTGGTCGACGTACTGTGGGTCGATGCTGCCTACGGGGGCATGCGGCCCCTGACCTCCCATCCGTGGCTCATCCACTACCTGGGCGGCGCCAACCCCACCGTCATCCACGGCCTGCTGTGGGTGGGACTGGCCACCGGCGTCGCCCTGGTGCTGGGCATCGGGGGCCGCATCACCCCCCTGGTCAGCCTGTTCGTCGTCGGCAGCCTGGTCGACGTCAACGGCCACGCCGGTGGGAGCTACGACGAGCTCCTCCAGAACGCCCTGTGGCTCCTGGTGCTCTCGGGCGGCCACAAGACGCTGTCGGTGGAGGCGAAGTGGCGCACCGGCTCCTGGTGGCCCGAGGTGCCCATCCTGGCCTTTCCCCGCTGGCTGGCCCTCTGGCAGCTGTGCCTGATGTACGGCGCCACGGGCCTGCAGAAGGTGAGCACCTACTGGGTGCCCGGCGGCGAGAGCAGCGCGCTGTACTACATCATGCAGCAGCCCACCTGGCAGCGGAGCGACATGACCTGGGTGGCCTCGTTCTACCCCCTGACCCAGCTGGCTACCTTCGTGACCTGGTGGTGGGAGGTCCTTGCCTTCTTCTGGATCCTCACGGTCTGGTACGCCGCGACCCCCGACCGACCGGGTCGCCTGCGGGCCTGGTCCAACCGCCTCCAGCTGCGCTGGGTCTACGCCGGCATCGGGCTGGCGATGCACCTCGCCATCTTCGCCACGATGGAGGTCGGCCCCTTCAGCCCGCTGTCGCTGTCCTTCTACCTGCTCCTCGCCCATCCCCACGAGTGGCGGCGCTGGCTCACCCGTCGCACGGCCCCTGCCGCCGCGGCCAACACGTAGGTCCCCGAGCGCTCCGGTAAGCTGTTCCCATGGACCTGATCGCCGAGCTCCGACCCATCCTCCACCAGCCGACGGGCATCAGCTCGGCTGGCTACCCCTACCTGTCCCGCATCGCCTGGTCGCGGCTCCGGGACTGGATCCCCCACACCTTCGCCGAGGGCGCCGCTCTCCTCGACGCCGTGGACTCCCTGGAAGGCGACGCCCCAGCGGACGCTCTCCGGGTCGTCCGACAGGTCGTCCACACCGCGGCCATCACCGCCCCGCCGGACCTGTGGCTCGTGCGTCAGGTGGTGGGCGCCCTGGCCTCCGAGGGCTGGCTCGAGGAGCTCGCCCACGGGGTCGACACCCTCCCCGAGGCCCTGGAGCCCGACATCACCCTGCTGATGGCCCGGGGCTACGTCGTCCGCTGCGGCGCCGGCTTCCGCTGGAGCGTCGACCCCACCGCCCGTCGGGTCCTCGACGAGACCCGCCCCCTGCCCGGCTGGCCCGGCGACCTGTCGGCCCGCTGGGTCGCCGCCCTCTCCGGCGACC
>Ga0213839_1001552_pt1 | contig 14483 bp, 12 predicted proteins | sample SWPATP21_FD_160075 | JGI IMG/M metagenome (GOLD analysis project Ga0213839, IMG submission 160075) | Coastal seawater microbial communities from Marineland, Florida, United States - SWPA TP2 #1 | ecosystem: Environmental > Aquatic > Marine > Coastal | place: USA: Florida | collected 2016-08-14 | reverse complement strand
GCCCTGGGGGCCCGGGGCTGGCTCGCAGCGCTGGCGGCGGCCACGGTCGCCCTGGCGGGCCACGTGCAGGGCGAGCTGGTCGCGGCGGCGGGCACATGGGGGCTCGACGGCGTGGTGGGCGTGGCGCTTCTCGCGGTCCCGGGGATGCAGCGCGCGAGCGTGGAGGGCCCGCTCATCACGGGCCTGCCCCTCGACGCGGGCGCGGTGGGGTGGGGCTGGCTGCACCTGCTGGGCTGGTCGCTCGCCACGGCGGGGGCTACCGTGCTCGTCATGTCTCGACGCGATCCCGTCTGATGGTCCCGTTCCTCGATCTCGCGGCTCGGCACGCGGGCGCCGCCGAGGCGGTAGAGCGACGGGTGCTCGAGGTGCTCCGCAGCGGGCACTACGTCGGCGGCCCGGTGGTGGCCGAGGCCGAGGCGGTGGCGGCGCGCTGGATGGGGCGCACCGGCGCGGTGGGCGTGGGCAGCGGCACCGATGCGCTGATGCTCGCCCTGCAGGCCGTGGGGGTGACCCCGGGCGACGAGGTGATCGTGCCCGCGCTCACGTTCTTCGCCACCGCCGGTGCGGTGGGGGCCCTCGGCGCGGTGCCGGTGGTGGTCGACGTGGTCGACGACGGCACCATCGATCCCGCGGCGGTGGTCGAGGCGCTGTCTCCCCGCACGGCGGCGGTGGTGCCGGTGCACCTCTTCGGCACCCGTGCGGCCCGGCTCGACGTGCCCGTGCCGGTGGTCGACGACGCGGCTCAGGCGGTGGGCGCCGACCCGCCCGCCAGCCACGGGGTGCTCACCGCGGTGTCGGCCTACCCCACCAAGCTGTGGGGGGCGGCCGGCGACGCCGGCTTCGTGGTGGGCGACGACGCCGAGCTGCTCGACAGCGTTCGTCGGCTGGGCCACCACGGCCAGGTGGGCCCCCACCTGCACGAGCGGGTGGGCGGGGCCATCGGTCGCAACAGCCGGCTCGACGCCTTGCAGGCCGCCGTGCTCCTGGGTCACGCGGAGGAGCTGCCGGCGCGGATCGCCCATCGCCGGTCCCTGGTGGGGGCCTACGAGGCCCTGCTGCCGTCGTGGGTGCGTCCGCTGCCGCGCACCGAGGGGTCGCCGGCCTCGCCCTTCGTGGTGCAGGTCGCCGGGCGCGACGAGGTGGTGCAGGCCTTGGCTGACGCGGGCGTCGGCTGCTCGGTCTACTACCCGCGGAGCCTCGCCCGACAGCCGGCGCTGGCGGGTCCTCATCGCCCCACGCCCACCGCCGACCGGCTGGCCTCCGAGGTGCTCGCCCTGCCGGTCCACGAGGGCCTCACCGAAGAAGACGTGGCCCAGGTGTGCGCGGTGCTCGGGCGGTGCCGATGAGCGACGGGATGCTGCTGGGGCTCGGCCATGGGTTCGCGGCGCTCTACGGACTGGTGCTCGGCTCGTTCTGGAACGTCGCCATCGCCCGGCTGCCGTTCGGGCAGTCGCTGTGGCCCCGGTCGCGGTGTCCCTCGTGCCGCACGGGCATCGCGGCCCACGACAACGTGCCGGTGCTGTCGTGGCTGGTCCTCCGGGGGCGCTGCCGGCACTGCGACAGCCCGATCAGCGCGGCCTACCCGCTCACCGAGCTCCTCGGCGGGCTGCTGGGCGTGCTGCTGTTCCGGGTGCTGGTGCCCAGCGTTCACGAGCTCGACGCGGCCCACCTCGCGGCCTGGGCGGTCTACTTCGTGTTCTTCACGCTGCTGGTGATCGGCTCCTACGTCGACCTCCGCTACAAGATCCTCCCCGACGAGGTCACCTCCTACGCGATCCCGCTGGGCATCGCCGGGGTGGCGGTGCTGCAGTACCTCGGCTTCGAGGGCTTTCCGTCCACCACGCTGCGGCTCGCGGTGTCGGGCTGCGCGCTGTGGGGGCTGGCGTTCGGTGCCCTGGCCTGGCTCGGGCAGCTGTGGCAGGAGCAGGAGGTGCTCGGCTGGGGCGACGTGAAGCTGGTGGCGATGATGGGGGCCTTCCTGGGTCCCCTGCACACCTTCGTGGCGGTGATGTGGGGCTCGATCCTGGGCTCCATGGTGGGCATCGCGGTGCTGCTCACCCTGCGGCGGCGGGTGCCCTATGCCTTCGGCCCGCCGCTGGCGGTGGGGGCCATCGGCTACGTGTTGTTCGGCAAGGCGTTCGTCGACACGATGGTGCCGATGTGGGGGCTGTGATGGACAAGGTTCGCTTCTTCCGCGACTACGTCGAGGGCAAGCCCGACGACCGCTTCGCCCGCTACTCCCTGGCGCTCGAGCTGAAGAAGGCCGGCGCGGTGGACGAGGCCGAGGAGCAGCTGGTGGAGCTGCTGCGGCGCCATCCGCTCTCGGGGGCGGGGCACCTCCAGCTGGGGCAGCTGCGCGAGGAGCGTGACGACCTCGAGGGCGCCGCCGAGGCGTTTCGTGCCGGGCTGGAGGCGCTGGCCGACGACCGGTCGGCGGAGGGGCGCAAGGCACGGTCGGAGCTGCAGACGGCGCTCGATCAGGTGGAGCTCTACCTCTGACGTGGGGCGTGGGACCGGAGCGTCGTCCGCTGTCGCCGGACTTGCCCACGAACACCACCACCAACACCAACACCAACACGAAGCCGTGGCGACGACCTTCGCCTCCGAGTCCGCGACCTCCGCCGATGACAGCCCCCGCCGGAGCACCCGGGTAGCCTTGGTGCTCTCTCTTCCCCCCCGCGCTACCTGCAGCCGTGAGCAATCCCCGCCGCCGCCAGAGGATGGAAGACGTGCTGTCGCAGCGCCTCGCGACGGTGGCCTGCGCCATCGAGGCCGTCCACCACCGGCACAACGTCTCGGCCATCCTGCGCACCTGCGACGCACTGGGCGTGCATGGCGTGCACCTGGTCGAGGGGCGCCGCTTCCGCCCGTCGAAGGGCGCCACGCGGGGGGCCGAGCGCTGGCTCGACCTTCGCCGCCACCCAGGCCCCGCCGAGGCCGTCGCCACCCTGCGCGACGAGGGCTACGCCGTCTACGTGGCCGACCTCGCCCCCGACGCCCACACCCCCGACACCGTTCCCCTCGACCGGCCCGTGGCGCTGTGGTTCGGCGCCGAGCACGCCGGCGTGAGCCAGGAGGCGACCGAGGCCGCCGACGGCGTGGTGATGCTGCCGATGCACGGCTTCGCCCAGTCGCTGAACGTGTCGGTGGCTGCGGCGCTCATCCTGTCCCAGGTCGCCCAGCGGGCCCGCGCCCGTGACGGTGCGCTGCTCACCCCCGAGGTGCAGCAGCGGTGGCTGAGCCGCTGGGTGGCCCGCGACGAACAGCTGCGCAACGGCATCCAGGCCCGACAGCAGCTCCCCCGAACCCTGCCCGACGCACCGTCCGAGGAGGACCCATGCCCTTGAGCAGCAAGCAAGCCCGCCAGCTCCGTGCGATGGCCCACGCCCTGAAGCCGGTGGTGCTGGTGGGCGACAAGGGCGTCACCCCCGAGGTCATCGCCAAGGTCGGCGACGAGCTCGAGAACCACGAGCTCATCAAGGTGCGGGTGGCCGCCGACCGCGACGAGGTGAAGGCTGCAGGCGTCACCCTGTGCCAGGCCACCGGCGCCGAGCTGGCCGGCAGCGTGGGCAAGGTGCTGATGCTCTACCGCCGCCGCCGCGAGGGCAAGCCCACCATCCGCCTCGACGACTGACGGCCTTCGGTGACGCCGCCGGCCTACGTCACGCTCACCATGGACGGGCTGGTCGCCCGCTTCGGCACCACGGGTCGCGAGCGCTGGGGCTGCTGCTTTCTGTGGCTGCTCACCGCCGTGTGGCTGGGGATCATGGTCGTCGCCGCCGCGCATGGCGGCCTCGGGCTGTCCCTGGGGGCCCTGTGCATGATGGTGATGGCCGTGTTCCTCGGGCTGCTCTCCGTCGGCATGCTCGTCACCGCCTTCGACCGCCACGAGCTTCGGCTCACCCGTGATGGACTGAGCCTGCTCCGCACGCGCTGGGGACGCCCACGAAGGGTCGACATCGCCCTGCGCGGCCTCACCGTCGAGAGCAGCACCCACCTCGCGGGCAAGGGTTACAGCACCGTCCACCTCACGCTGGTCGCCGCCGACGGGCAGCGGCACGTGGTGAGCCTGCCCGGCGGGCAGTACCACCGCGACTACGAGCGTGTGCAGCACGAGGCCGCGTGGATGGAGGCCACGTTGCGCCAGGCCGCCGAGGCCGCGACCGCCGTGCCCGTCGACGAAGGCGCTGAGGCGGCAGCCCGGGCCGCCTTGCGAGCCGTGACGAGCCACGCCCAAGTCTAGACCTCGATGCCCGTCAGTGTGGCCAGCGGCCGTCGTCCTCACAGGCCCGCAGCCCCTCGCGGTCCCGATCGATGGCGATGCCGTCGCCGTCCGCTGCCGCGAGGAGATCGCAGTAGCAGTTCACGGCGAGTCCGCGGGGCCGCTCCTCGATCCAGTCCCGGGGGGCCCGCCCGGCCGGCAGCCCGACGGGCGGTGCGTCCAGCAGTCCTTTGGCCGCCAGACACCGGCCGCCGTCGGCGAGCAGCAGGTCCACGGTGAGTTCGTGGCCGGGCATGTCCCGCCACGCCGACCGCTCCACCGGGCCCTCGTGCAGCAGGGTCAGCCGACGCTCGAGGGACTGCTCGTGCTTGCCCGCCAGCGGTCCCGGGTAGATGCGGTCCCAGGCGCCCAGCATCCGGTGGGTCTTCGTCTGCTTGCGCCGCGACGACATGTAGCGCTTGCGCGCCTCTTGCAGCTCGCGGCAGTGGAGCCGCTTCTCCTTGCGCTCGCCAGCGCCCCACGTGCGCATCTTGTTCCAGCCCGAGTAGCGACACCGACCCACCGGGAAGTGGTAGCGCTCCCACGACGCGCGGTACGCGTAGGCGCCCACCAGGAACCCGAGACGGGTCGGGAGCTGGGCGATGATCGGCTGGTCCACCGCCTCGCCCACCTCGTGGGCGAAGTACGGGAGGGTGCCCTCGATGGCCCGCCATCGCGGCATCGTCGTCGAGGGACGCGCAGCGCTCGACGCGACGAGCGGGGCCGGCGCGCGGGTCTCCGGCAGCGGCACCACCACCTCCTCGAGGGTGCCATCGTCGGCGTACACCCAGTCGCCCCACCCGCCCCAGGGCTCCACGTCGTCCGTCCTCGGGGCCGCCTCCCCGCACTCGCTCGGCGGACGCTGCCCACCGCACGCCGCCCGACGCCACGTCGCGATGAACGCGGGGGCACCGTCGAGCCCCTCCTGCAAGGCGTCGGAGTGCTCCAGGCCGCCCACCGCCGCCGTCGCTTCCATGTGCAGCTGGGGCAGCAGGCCGATGTGGGCGAGCCCCCGCTGTGCCACCTCGCTGCCGATGCTGGGCACCCCCAGGGCGCACGGCGAGCCGCCCCACACCTCGGGGCGTAGCGTCATCGAGGCGGCGGGCTGGTTGATGAACCCGTTCAGGTCGGTGCCGTACGCCGGCACGGGCCCGGCGCGCTGGACCGTCTCCAGGTAGAGACCGGCCGCCACCGAGGTGCCGTAGCAGTCGTAGCGACCGAGGACCCCCGCGAAGGGACTGTCGTCCGCCGCGTTCCGCACGTTCACCTCGTCGTCCCCCGGCCGGACGCCGGCCACGTCGAGCCGCCCGAGCTGTGCGTCGACCGGGTTCTGCTCCCGCTCGAGCAGGTTGATGGCGTGAGGGTAGGTGTGGGACGTGTAGAGCGGCACGTCGGGATGCCGGGTGGACAGCTCCGCGGCCGCCCGTCGCGACAGGTGGGTGGTGTCGATCACCATGCCCCGGTCGACGAGCAGGTCGGCGAGGATGCGCCCGTCGACCGACAGCCCATAAGGGTTCTCGTAGGGACCCTGCCCACCCCTCTCGCGCGCCTGACGAGCGTAGGCGGCTGGCACCGAGTGGCGTCCCGGCCAGGTGTTCTGCCACAGCCGGAGGAAGCCCGACGACGACGGCGAGGAGTTCACCTCGGTGGACAGCTCCGCCTGGCAGAGCGGGTAGTAGGAGGCCTCGCCCTCCCACTTCCACGCCTCGGCCTGCTCCCGGCAGTCGTGGCGCTGCAGGTCCTCCTCGGGGGTCTTCGGGTCGTCGACCCGGATCGACCCGGGGTTGCGGTCCTTCCACTTCTGCTGCTTGACGAAGGTGTTCGCGAGGAAGGCCGCGCCCGCGAACGACGAGTCGTACTGATGGGTGAGCTGGATGGTGCTCACCAGCGGCAGGGCGTCGAGGTACTCCGCGAGCGCCTGGCGCACCGCAGGCTCACGTCCCTGGCCCTGGGCGATGAGCTCCATGGCGCGCCCGTAGTAGCCGCGCCGAAACCTGGACGCCTCGCCGATCGTCTCGGAGGCGCCGAACAGGTCGGCCGCCTCGATCGACAGCACCATCGCCAGCTTGCCCGAACGGATGGCGTCCTCGGCCTCCCACGGCGTGGTGACGATGCGCACCCAGTCCCCGTGCTCCCCAGCCCAGTGCACCGCGGCGTCGTACTGGCGCTTCACCGCGTCCATGTCGTTGCAGATCGCCGGGTTCGCCCGCAGCGCCTTCTTGTCGACCTGCTGCCGGCACATGATGTTGTTGTGCACGAGGCTGACCACCACGAGGTTCAGCCCCACCGCGCCCTCGCGCGCCGCCGCCGTCATGTGCTCGGGGTAGTGGTCGTAGAACCGGTCCAGGGCGACCCGAACGTCGCCATCGTGGTCGTTCTGGTCGAGGTACCAGAGGAACGGCACGCCGTCGTGGGCCAGGCGCAGCCACCCGTCCCACACCTGCTGGTGCGCGAGCGAGTCGGCGGTGGGCCAGCCCAGCCAGTGAGGGAGGCTGCCGGCGGAGGAGTAGCCACCCGGCGGGTGCTTCGGTCGCACGTCGTCGGAGCGCTCGTCCTGCATGCCCCACTTGGCGAGCGGTCGCTCCGCCCAGTCGGGGATGATCCACACCCTCGACACCACGCCATGCTCGATGCGCTTGGGGATCTTCGGCCGGTCCATCACGTCGCCGCACTCCGACAGGGACGTGGTGTGGGGACCCGCGCCGTCGCCGTGGTACCAGCGGCTCGCATACGCCAGCTCGGCCCACTGGTGCAGGTGGAGATCGGCCAGGCCGAGCACCGGGACGGTCTCCGCGTCCTCCGCCTCGTCGAGGTCGAGCACGAGAGGTTCTTCAGCGACCTCGTCAGCGACCTCGTCGACGGTCTCGTCCACGGACCCGGGCGGCGGCGTCGCTTCCTCGGACGCCCACGCGCCGGGGGACGCGAGCAGCCACGTGATCAGCCAATGCGTCACGGCAACCTCTCTTCCTGCCGCCGAGCCTAAGGCAGGTCGCCGTCTCCGCGCGAGGAGCCTGTGGCACACCGTTCACGCGCCGTGAACGACCGGGTGCACGAGCCGGGGTGAATCGGGCGGAGGTCGGGGACTCGGAGGCGAAATTCGGTGCCACGGCTTCGCTCTTCGCCGTGTCCGAGGCCCAGCCGGGGTGAATCGGTCGCCGACGTGAGCCCAGCCGGGTCGAAGCTGCTCAGTCGGAGGTCTATTAGGCAGGTGGGCACCGATTGTCGGCGTTCCCTCGTGGAGCCGGCGGCCGCAGAGGCCCGGAGATGCAGGTTCGACCCCGCTGGGGGTGCGGGAGGTGCAGAGTCGAGGGGGCTGGGGTGCCCAGCCGGGGTGAATCGGTCGATCAGACCTCGGCTCGGCAGGGACCCTGCGTGAGCCTCGATGGCTGAGGCTATCGTCGGTGGAGGTCAGGGACTCGGAGGCGTCGGTCGTCGCCACGGCGTCGTGTTGGTGTTGGTGTTCGTGTTGGTGTTCGTGTGCAAGCTCGGCGCTGCGCTTTCGGGTGCAGACGCGACGGCTTCGGGGGAAAGGGCAGGGTGGTGCTGGGTGGCGGCTCGCGGTCGGGGGCTGCCGGCCGTTCGGCGGCTGCGAGCGGCTGGCGTCGTCAGCATCGGCGTTCGGGCGCGTGCGCGGGCGTCGGGCGCAGCTGCTCGTCGACGACCGCGGGCGAGCGGCAGCTGACGGCGGCTTGGCCTCGCACGCATCCCCGGCGCTCTTCGGCACGCGGCTCGATCGCGTCGGCTGGGCGGCCGACGCCCTCGCTCGGCGGTGGCCCACCGTACGGGAGCCGGTGAGCTGGTTCGGCCTGCTGTCGTCGGTCGGAAGCCTCGCCCTTTAGGGCCTGGCGCAGGCTCGGCGAGGAGGAACCGGGGAGGTGCTCCACGAACACGAACACCACCACCACCACCACCACGACGAGTCAGCGGGGGTCTGCGTCTGCGGCGAGGACTGGGGCTCAGACACTCGGCGAACCGACTTCACCACGAGCAGGATCAGCGCGGCCTGGGCCTACGTCTGCCGCCACCCGCCGCTCCGCGCTGCCTCGACGCCTTCCGCCAGAACCGCCGGGCCGTGCGCCCTGCTACGGACCAGGCGTCTGCCCTCCTTCCAGACGATGCCGTAGCGTACGCTCCTGAGCGAATCGAAAACCAGCGCTGTAAGAGGGGGCAAGGGGTACTCGGTACCCCGGACAGGGGGGTTCAAGGGGGGAGCGGAGCGCCCACCTGTACAAGTAGCCGGATAGACCGCCCCTGCGTGGGGACCGTCCGCGGAGGCACCCCTTGGAACCAGCGCTTCCTCGGCCAGCATGACCCAGCCGACGCCGAGCACGGCGGTCCAAGTTCCACGCCGATCCCCCGCCGGGCACGCCTCCGCCAAGCTCCTCCCGACCGAGGCCATCCCCGTCCCGACGGCTACGCGAGCGGCAGCCCATAGACCCGTCGACCACCTGTGCGAGCATGCTCGCAGCTGCGTCATCGCCATCCTACGAGAGCACGTGCCTCTGTCCATCGACGGTTCAGGTGGACCGCGCCCTTGCCGCGGCCAAGCACCACTCCGTTCAGCACCGTCCGCTCGGCACCATCGCCGTTCCTCCGCCGCGCCCTGCGGCAGCCCAGAGACCCACCGATCACCCCCACGAGCACGCTCCCAGCGGCCCCAGCGTGAAATCCCAGCAGCACGAGCCTGCGCCCATCTCGGGGGCGGTCCTCGGCGGAGGTCACGGACTCGGAGGCGAAGGTCGGTGCCACGGCGTCGTGTTGGTGTTGGTGTTGGTGGTGGTGTTCGTGGGCAAGTTTGGCGCTGCGCTTTCGGGCGACGGGGCGATGGATACCGGGGAAAGGGCAGGGACGTGCTGGGCGGAAGCCACTTTGGCGGAAGGCGGCTCCGTTGGCAGCGAGCGGCTGGAGCCGTCGGCATCGGCGCTCGGGCGCATGCGGTAGACGAGAGTCAGAGCGCGGCGATGCGCTCGGCCTGAGGCGACTCGGGGGGGGTGATCTGCTTCAGGCGGTCGATGAGCTGCGGCGCATCGGGGCGACCGCTGGTCTTGGCGGCGAGGGCGGCGAGGTAGAGATCGCCCCACACGGGCTTCTTCACCAGTCCCTGGGCGATGCCGGCGAGCTCGAGGGCGCGCTCCCGCTCGACGCCGTCCTCGAGGTAGAGGGTGGCCAGCATGCGGTGCACGTCGAGGTCGGGGGGCTGGTAGCCGCAGCGGCCGGGGGTGCAGTGGGTGGCCTCGAGCGAGGCCTCGAGGGCGCGCATGGCGGCCTTGCGGTGGCCGCCGCGCAGGCGCACCTGGGCCAGCGAGACGTAGGCGGGGCCCATGCGGGGGTGGTCGCGCACCAGCCCCTTGAGGAGCTCCTCGGCCTGGGACAGGTCGTCGGTGGCGGCGAGGAGATTGGCGTAGAGCAGGGTGCCGAGCTTGGGCTCGTCGACCCGAGCGGAGCGGAGCACCCGCAGGGCGCCGGCCAGATCGCGGGTCTCGGTGAGGCACTGGGCGAGGAAGGTGGCGGAGTGTCGGTTGCCCATGGGGTGGTGGCGGCCGGCCAGCTCGCCGAAGCGCCGCAGGGCGCGTGCTGCGGCGGTGGGGTCGCCCAGGGCATAGGCGGCCCGAGCGCGCTCCCACTGCACCAGGGGCTCGTCGTCGGGCAGGGCGAGCATCGCCTGCAAGGACAGGTCGGCGCGGCCTTCGTCGAGGTCGAGCACCGCACGGGCGAAGTCGGCGCCGAGGTGGCCCACCCGCTCCCGGAGGGCGTCGGGGTAGCCCTCGACGATGAGCGCCAGGCGGGCCTCGAGCTCTTCCTTGTCGGCATCGAAGGGCTCGTCGCTGGCGGCCTTGTCGAGCCAGCTGGGACCGCCGGTGATGCCCAGCGGATCGGCCGCCATCAGGCGGCGCTGGGCCTCTTCCTTGTCGCGGATGTCGGCGGCGGAGCGCTCGGCGCGGATGGTGCGCAGCTCGCGGCGCACGACCTTGAACTGCTCCTCGTGGCCCCCGTGGTGGAAGCGGTCGGCCAGCGCGAGGTGCTCGGCGGCTCGCACGTCGTCGCCGCTGCGGCAGGCTTGGGTGGCCGCCTCGAGGTTGCGGAGCGCCAGCGCGTTCTCGGCCTCGACGAGCACCGCGGGGGCGTCGGGGTGGTCGACGTCGAGCACCTCGAGGCGTGCTTCCTGGGGGCGGCCGGCGGCGAGCTCCTTGCGGGCGCGGGCCACGCGGTCGGCGGGGGAGGGGAAGATCCAGCTGAGCAGGCCCATGGGCGCGCCTCCTGATGACAGGAGCGTAACGTCACCGGGCTCGGCTACCCGTCGTGCGACGTGGGGATCGTGAGCAGATCCTTGTCGTCGGTGATCTCCTCCTGGTAGCCGTCTTCCACCAGGTCGTCGTCGTCGAGGTCTTCCACGGCCTCGTCCCACTCGGGCTCGTATTCCTCGGGGGGACCCCAGCGGCGGTACTCGCGAACGAACATCAGCGAGCGGGGGAGCACCCGGTCGACGTAGATCACGCCATCGAGGTGGTCGCACTCGTGCTGCACCACCACCGCGGGGAAGCCGCGCAGCTCGTAGGCCACGGGGTTGCCGGACCGGTCTAGGGCGTCGATGCGCACGTGGTCGGGGCGCTCCACCAGTCCCCGCATCCCCTCCACCGACAGGCAGCCCTCCCAGGTGCGGCGGGTGGTGTCGCCGAGCACGGTGATCACCGGGTTGACCAGGAACTCAGGCCCCACGTCGTCGGTGAGCGTGAGCACCACGAGGCGGAGCGGCACGTGCACCTGAGGCGCGGCGAGGCCGGCGCCGTCGTATTCGTCGAGGGTGTCGAGCATGTCTTGGCAGAGCTTGTCGAACCCGGGGGTGCCGAACAGCTCTTCGGGCACGGGTTCGGCAACCTGACGGAGGACGGGATGCCCCAGCTGGGCGACGCGGAGGATGGCCATGGGGCGCCTGGTAACGTGTCGGTGGACGGGCGACGCGGGGTGTAGCCGGCAGGTAGCTCCGGGCGAACGCGATACCGGGGCTGCGGAGGCGTGGTGCTGGCTGTCGTGTTGCTGCTGATGGGCTGTCGCTCCGGAGAAGCCCCCGCCACCGCGTCGGCGACGACCGGTGGAGCGGTCACCGAGCGGATCGTGCTCGACGTGCTCCGCCCCGACGGCGAGCTGGAGCAGGTCTACGCCATCGTCGGCCTCCCCCACGACCCGGGGCCCCACCCCGTGGTGGTCTACGCCCACGGCCAGGGGCTCCCGGCCGCGTTCAACTGCGCGGAGGGCCCCCCCGACGACTCCGTGAGCGACCACGCCGAGCTGGTCACCCTCGGGCTGGCCAACGAGGGCTGGCTCACGGTCACCCCGCTGTTCCGCAACCGCGGCGACACCGCGCCCCTGCTCGGCGCCACCCGCCCGCGCGACCACTACCTCCTCGACGCCAGCGCCGTGCTCGCCGCAGCCCAGCACGGTGTCGCCCACCCGGCGGGCGGCGGTCCGGTGGGCCTCGTGGGCCTGAGCATGGGCAGCTTCGCAGTCACCTGGGCCGGCAGCAGCGAGCCCGCCCTCGACGCCGCGGCCGCCGGGCTCGACCTGCGGGTCGTGGTGGCCGGCGCGATGCTCGGCGACCACATCGGCAACCTCGGCCGGGTCCACGCCGCCCTGTCCCACCCCGAGGAGCTCGGGCGGGCCGAGGCGATCACCCAGGCGGTGGTGGGGGCCGTGAACGCCATGGCCTTCCCCCGCGGCGTCGACCCGATCACCTCCGCCGCGCACGTCGACGATCTGCTCACCCCCCGGGGCACCGAGCTCGCCGAGCGCGGCCTGCTCGAGGCGGCCGATCCGGCCTGGGCCCCGTGCGAAGGCCTGGAGGGAGCCCCCATCTGCTCCATCGACTGCTTCGTGGAGCTGTTCTACGACGTGCTGGGCGACGAGCCGCTCGATCCGGCGAGCTTCCTCGAGCCGGTCACGCTCGAGGCGCTCGACCACTGGGCGCTCACCGACGGCGCCGACCCCGGGCCGAGCCCCACCAACCCGGTGCTGGCCGCGCTGCGCAGCATGTCGCCAGCCTACGGGCTGCCCGGCGCCCGCACGGCGCGGTGGGCGAGCCTGCTGGCCGACAACGACCGCGTGGTGACCGAGCTGCTCGCGGTGGGGGAGCTTCCCCGCGAGCGCTGGCTCGAGGCCCTCGAGGCCACCGGTGCCGAGGTGGCCGACCTGCGGGTCACCGAGTCGGGCTGCGGCCACGACGACTACCTGCTGCCCAGCTACGGAGAGTGCGGCTTCGACCTCGTGCGCGCCGAGCTGCGCGCCGCTCTGGAGTGACGGATGCGCATCACCACCTTCAACGTCGAGAACCTGTTCACCCGCTTCCGCTTCGCGAAGGGGGTCGACCCCGTAGAGGCGAAGGAAGACGGGTTCACCTCGGAAGATCTGCGCTTCAAGCTGCACGACCCGCAGTCGAAGCGGCTCACCGCCGACACGATGCGGGCGTGCAAGGCCGACGTGTTCGCCCTGCAGGAGGTGGAAGACCTCGACACCCTCAAGAAGTTCCGCGACCGCTGGCTCGGGGGTTCCGAGGTGTGGCCTCACGCGCTGGTCATCGATGGCAACGACGACCGGCGCATCGACGTGGGTGTGCTGTCGCGCTTCCCCATCGTGCACGCCCGCACCTGGCAGCACCTCCGCGGCCCCGATGGTCGCTACGTGTTCGACCGAGACTGCCTCGAGGTCGACATCGACGGCCCGCACGGCGTGGTGACGCTGTACGTCAACCACTTCAAGAGCATGCGGCCTCCCAACGGGCACGACGGTCCGGGGCGCGAGGTCACCCGTCCACGGCGCGCCCAGCAGGCTCGGACCCTGGTCGAGATCGTGCAGCAGCGGTTCGGCGATGACCCGGGCGAGGGCGCGTTCGTGGTCTGCGGCGACTTCAACGACTTCCTCGCCGACACCGACGAGGGGCGCACCGCCATCGCCGAGCTGGTGGGCTGGGACGCGGTGGAGAACGTGGTGCAGCGGCTGCCCGCCGACGAGCGATGGACCCACTACTTCGGGGGCTTCGCACGGCACGGCTTGCCGCCGGCCTACCGGCAGCTCGACTACCTCCTGCCCAGCCGGCGCCTCGCGCGCCTCAACCCGCAGCCCCCGCAGATCGAGCGCCGTGGCCAGCCCCTTCGCGCCGAGCGCTACACCGGGGAGCGGTTCGCGGGCATCGGGCGAAGCCGCCCCAAGGCGTCCGACCACTGCCCGTTGTCGTTCGACCTGCGCGCCCTCTGACCCTCAGAGGCTGATGCGGCAGCGCCGCTCGGCCTCGGCCAGCAGGGGCTCGGCGCCCTCGAGCTCGGGCTGTCGCTCGACGAGCTGGCGGAGCACCACCTGGGCCTCTTCCGGGTTGCCGGCGTCGAGGAGGAGTCGGCCGTACATCAAGGCGGGACGGCCGCCGAGGCGCTCCACGGGCACCGTCTTCATCACCTCGAGGGCGCGGCTGGCGTCGCCGATGGCCAGCTCGAGCTGGGCGAGGAACACGCCGGTGTGCAGCCGGCGGATCCGGTGGTGACCCCCCGCGCGGGCCACGAAGCCCTGCAGGCAGGTGCGGGCCACGTGGGGCAGCCCGAGCAGCTGTGCGGTGCGGGCGCGCTCGAAGCACACCAGCGGCTCCGCATCGTCGGCCTCGGCCAGTGGGAGGGCGGCCCGGTCGGGACGCTGCAGCGCCAGCAGCAGCACGGCACGCACGAACCCCAGGCCGAGCCTCGGCACGGCTTCGGCCAGGCCGTCGGGGTAGGAGGCCGCCACCTCGGGGCGTGCCCGCGACAGGGACGCGGCGTCGGCGTAGAGCACGTCGTCGCTGGTGAGCTCCGCGAGCTCCCAGCGGGCGGCCACGGCGGCGAGCACCTGGCGCTGGGCCAGCGTGGCCCAGCTGTCGGGGGGAGCCTCGCCCCCCTCGAGTCGGTGGCGCGCCGCCTCGCCCTGGCGCACGAGCTCGACGAGGTGCTCGGCGCGGGTTCGCTCGAGCTGGTGCACCCGCAGGCGCCACTCCACCTTGTGCAGGCGGGGGCGTAGGGACGCGGTAACGAAGCGGCGGGCGCGATCGAGGCGGGCCCGGGCGCGGGGGCCCTCGCTGCGCTCTGCGGCGCGGACCGCGGAGGCACCGAAGTGGTCGATGGCCTCGGCGCGCAGGGCCTCGCGGGTGGCGCTCACCCGGTCGCTGTCGAAGGCGTGCAGCTCGGACAGGGCCTCGTCGTAGTGGTGGTCG
>Ga0213839_1001551_pt1 | contig 14483 bp, 12 predicted proteins | sample SWPATP21_FD_160075 | JGI IMG/M metagenome (GOLD analysis project Ga0213839, IMG submission 160075) | Coastal seawater microbial communities from Marineland, Florida, United States - SWPA TP2 #1 | ecosystem: Environmental > Aquatic > Marine > Coastal | place: USA: Florida | collected 2016-08-14 | reverse complement strand
CTCGGCCACCAGCGAGGGCATGGGCGGGGGCGAGGCCGGCACGGTGGCGCGCTGGGAGGGGGGCGTCGGCACCGTCGGGCGCTGCGCCGGTGCCACGGGTGCCTGCGCGCCCGTCTCGGAGCGAGTGACCGACAGCGTGGGCTCGGTGACCCGTGCCGTCGGCACGAGCGTGCGGAGCGTGGCGAGGTGGCGCGCCTCCCACGGACGGGGGGAGGCGGGCTCGTCGTCACACCACAGGGCCCGCAGCTCGGCCACCGACGCCACCCGCTGCCGACGGTCCGCCTGCAAGGCCGCCTGCACCGCGCGCCCCATGCGCTCGGGAAGCTGCGGCGCGAGCTCGTGCAGCGGACGATAGGCACCCGACGACGCTTGCTCGAACAGCGCGATGACGTCGCTGCCGACGAACGCGGGCGCGCCGGTGACGAGCTCGTAGAGCACCGCACCGAGGCTGAACAGGTCGGCGCGCTGGTCGGCGTGCTTGGCCGACCGGAACTGCTCGGGGGCCATGTAGCGAGGGGTCCCCATCGTGGCGCCCGTCTGCGTCGGGTCGGTGCCCTCGTCGAGGTGCCCGAGGGCCTTGGCCAGCCCGAAGTCCCCCACCTTGACCCTCACCCCCTCACCGGCGACGGAGAGCAACACGTTGGCCGGCTTCAGATCGCGGTGGACGAGCCCGGCCCGGTGGGCCGCCTCCAGGCCGTCGAACAGCTGCCGGGCCAGGTCGTCGGCCTGAGCCACCGACGGCTGGTAGGCGCGGAGGAGCTGCGCGAGGGTGGGTCCTTCGACGAGCTCGAGCACGAGGCCCGTCGTCACCCCGTCGTCGATCACCTCGTCGACCCGCACCACGTTCGGATGCCGCAGCGAGGCGAGCAGCTGGCCTTCGCGGTGCAGGCGCTCCCGCCGTCGACGGTTGGCCAGGCGCAGGGCCTTGAGCGCGTGGCGACTGCCCCGCAGGTGCTCGACCAGGTAAACGTCGGCGACCGAGCCCGCGCCGAGGGTGCCCAGCACGCGGTAGTCGCCGATCCGACGGTCGACCGACGACCCGTCGTCCACGGAAGGGGCAGCAGGCGCGGTGGGCGGCACCGAGGCGGTCATGGCTGCAGCCTACCGCACGGCGATGTCCTGCAGCTGCACCCGGGTGTGCCCTCGTCGCTTCTCGATGAACCAGGGGTTGAAGCCCGCGCCCTTCACCTCGCCCCGCACGCGGGTGACGAGCACGTTGAGGTTGCGGTTGGCGCCCTGGCGCCCCCAGATCCCGGTGGCCAGGTCGGTGTCGGCCAGCCAGCCTGCGTGGGTGGGCGGCTGCCCCTCCTGCCGGTCGGAGGCGAGCTGACGGGCCAGCAGGAACAACAGCACCGCCCGGTTCTCGGCCCCGATGGTGTGGTCGCGGCCCGAGGGGATCTCGGTGAGCGTGGCGATGGCGCCGGTGGGGGTGTCGAGGCTCGCCGCGAGGCGGTAGGGGTAGCGGTCGCGCTCGAGGTCCCACGTGGCCGACACGTCGGAAGCACGGCCCCGCACCACGAAGGCCAGCCCGCCCACCTCGAAAGGCTCGTCGAACGCCAGCGCGCGCTCCCGATCAGCGAACCCGAGCCACAGCTCGCCGGTGGGATGCACGGTGATCGTGGCTTGCTCGGGCCCGGGGACGTGAAGATCGGCCAGGGGGTCGTCGCCGAGGACGAAACGGGTGCCGTGGATGGGGAAAGCGGCGCTGCCGTCGACCGGACACACCATCGGCACCGGCGCGTCGACGCCGGGCTCGGGCCCTCGCACCTCGACCCACACGTCGTCCCCCAGCCGCAAACTATCGCCCGATTTGACGCGTACGGCTGCGCGAATACGGCTTCCGTTTGCGCGGAACGTCCCATTGCGGCTGTGGAGATCTTCCACCCACACCTGTCCGTCGGCCACCCAGAAGGCCGCGTGGCGACCGCTGATCGAGCGCTGGTCGAGCACCACCTGGTTGCTCGGTCGCCGGCCCACCACGACGGCCTCGGTGCCGAGGGGGCACGAGACCTCGGGACCGTCGGTGCCGGTGACGACGAGCAGGTGCATGTCGGGATCATACCCCGCGGCCGTGAAACACCGCTGCAACAGCAGGTAGGCCCCAGATCCGTGACGTTGCCTGCGGAGGCTCCATGCTCGACCGATCCCATCTGCGCGCCCTGACCTTCGCCGGCACCGCCCTGGCCCTCGCCTGTGGCGGCAAGCTGCTGACGATCCGCGTCGCCGAGTCGTCGGAGGTGTGGATCGAGAGAGGCACGCCGCTCGAGGTCGTGCTGTCCGACCTCGGGTTCGACGACTTCGTGGCGCTCGACATCTCCTCGTCCGACGCCATCGCCAACCAGGGCGTCGAGCCCGGCGACATCACCGACGTGTACTTCCGCGAGCTGATCCTCACAGCCGAAGAACCTGGCGACGCCGATCTGTCGTTCATCGACGAGCTGTCGTTCTACGTGGAGTCCCCCGGGCTTCCCCGGGTGCGGGTAGCCACCCAGGACTCCTTCCCCCCCGGCGTGGCGGAGGTCGCCATGGAGCTCGATGACGTCGACATCGTCGACTACGTGGTCGCCGAGCGCATGGACGTGACCACCGAGGTGAGCGGCCAGCGGCCCGGCGACGACACGCTCGTGGTGGGCTCCTTCGTGCTGTCCGTGGGGGCCACCGCCAAGGGCGCCTGCAACCAGGCCAAGAAGAAGGACTGACCCCGCCGCGCGACCCACCGGAGCGGTTAGGCAGCGACCGTGGAGGACTCGTGCAGCTACGCTTCCTGGGCGCCGCGGGCGTCGTCACCGGCAGCAAGTCGCTGGTCACCGAGGGAGCCACGCGGCTGCTCGTCGACTGCGGCCTGTTCCAGGGCTTCAAGGAGAACCGCCTCCGCAACTGGGACCGCCTGCAGACCGGGCCCCTCGACGCGGTGCTGCTCACCCACGCCCACCTCGACCACTCCGGCTGGGTTCCGGCCCTGGTCGCCCAGGGCTACCGCGGGCCGGTGTACTGCACCGAGGCCACCGCGAGCCTGCTGCGGATCCTCTGGCCCGACAGCGGCCGCATCCAGGAAGAAGACGCCGAGCACCACAACCGCCGGGGCTCGGCGAGCCACGATCCGGCCCGACCGTTGTACACCGAGCAAGACGCCCTGCGGGCGCTGGAGCGGCTCCGCCCGGTGCCCTTCCACGAACCGCTGACGCTGGGCGCCATCGAGGCCACCTACCACCGCGCCGGGCACATCCTCGGCGCCGCCAGCTTGTCGCTGCGGAGTCCCAGCCACCACCTCCTGTTCAGCGGCGACCTCGGCCGCCCCGACGACGGCGTGATGCTCGCGCCGGAGCCTCCCGTCGCTGCCGACACGGTGGTGATGGAGTCCACCTACGGCGACCGCGACCATCCCTCCATCGATCGCGAGGAGCACCTCGCGCAGGTGATCCGAACCACCGCCGAGCGAGGCGGCATGGTGCTGGTGCCCACCTTCGCCGTGGGGCGCGCCCAGGGCCTGCTGTGGTCGCTTCACCGGCTCACCGAGGCGGGTCGTATCCCCCGGCTCCCCATCGTCGTCGACAGCCCGATGGCCACCTCCGCCACCGCGGCCGTGCTGCAGCATCCCGACGACACCCGGCTGTCCATCGACGAGCTCACCGCGATGACCGCGGGGGTGCAGTTCGTGGGCGACGCCAGCGAGTCGAAGGCGCTGAACAAGCGCAGCGAGCCCTTCGTGCTGCTGTCGGCCTCCGGCATGCTCACCGGCGGCCGGGTGCTCCACCACCTCGTGCAGCGCGCCCCACAGCCGAAGAACACGCTGCTCTTCGTCGGCTTCCAGGCGCCTGGAACCCGCGGCGCCCACCTGGTGAGCGGCGCCTCGACGGTGAAGGTCTTCGGCACCCAGGTAGAGGTGGCCTGCCACGTCGAGCAGATCGGTGGCTACTCGGCCCACGCCGACCGCACCGAGCTGATCACCTGGCTGCAGCAGGCCCCCGAGAAGCCCCGGCAGGTGTTCCTCAACCACGGCGATCCCCCCGCCGTCGATGCCCTGCGTCGGCAGCTCGAGGGCGTCGGCTACACCACCACCGCCGCCTGCGAGCGGTTCGCGTGGCGGCTCGACAGCGACATCGTGCCCCATCGCCCCGACCACGAGCGCCTGCACGCGGCCGAGCGTGGCCTGCTGCAGTTCGCCGCGCGCCTCGACTTCCGCGGCGACGACGAGGAGACCGTCGACGCCGTGTGCGCCGCCGCCCGACGCGCGCTGGCGGGCGAGCTGCCCCCGATTCCCCTGGTGGTCCACGGGCCCGAGCTCGGCGCCAAGGTGCGCGCGGCCTTGTCCCCCCGCGAGCAGGCCCTGCTGGTCTTCGATCTGCACTAGCCGCTGATCAAGCGCAGGGTCGAGCTGTCAGCTGTCAGTATTCAGCTATCAGGCGCACAATCGCGCACCCGTCGGGCGGCTACCGTTCACCTGACACCCACCCCCTTTGCTAAGGCACCATGCGCAGAACCCTCATCGTACCTCGCTGATTGCTGACCGCTGACCGCTGACCGCTTGAACAGGGACCAGCCAGCGACCGGCGTAGGCCGTCGTGGGGGCCAGACCAGGACCGGTGACGGGCTGAAGAGGGTGCCGACGCGACCGGTGAGACATCGAAGAGGGTGTTCGGCGCCCGTTCGGGCAGAACCGCTACGAGAGAAGCACCACAATGGAGTGCTCGTGGGCCGGATTCCGGCTCGGACACCCCCTTGGACCCCTCACCGGTTCCGAGGGCACCCTCTTCGACCCCGCACCGGTTCGGATGGTCCGCGACGGGGGCATGGCGGGTCACGCACGAGCTAGGAGCCGGCCCCGACGGTCACCGGCGGCCCATGGGGTGCCGCTGGCAGCTCGGCGCGGTCGATCACCGGGAACAACGGCGGCGGAACCTCGAACGGACGCCCGGGAGCGGCCTGCAGCCGGCCGTGCCAGCGCGCCGGACGCCTCCGCTCTTCTGGGGGCACCGACAGCGCGTCGAGCAGCCGCTCGGCCGCGAACGGCACCACCGGGCCGGTGGCCACGGCCACACAGCGCAGCAGCGCGAACAGGTTGCCCAGCACCTGGGCGGCCCGTGCCGGATCGGTGCGCCGCAGCGCCCAGGGCGCCTGATCGGCGAGGTAGCGATGGCCGAGACCCACGAGATCGCGGCAGCCCTGAGCCACGTCGCGGAACCGCGGCGCCTCGTAGGCCTCGCCGAGGCGGCGGAGCGCAGCCTGCACCTCGGCCACCAGCCGGCGGTCGGCCTCGGTCGCCACCGCACCCGCGGGCTGCTCGTGCCCGTCGCGCGCCGCGAGGGTGAGCACCCGGTGCACCAGGTTCCCCCACCCGCCCGCGAGGTCCTTGTTGTGCAGCGCCACCACGTCTTCCCAGGTGAGGTCGGCGTCGCTGCGCTCGGGCGCCCGGGCCACCAGCACCCAGCGCCACACATCGGCCGGCAGCACGGCGAGGGCGTCGTCGACGAACACCCCCCGGTGGGCGGAGGTGGAGAACCGCTGCCCGTAGTGCTGCAGCCAGTGCAGACCCACGACCTTGTCGGGCAGCCGCCAGCGGCCCTGGCCGAGCAGCGCTGCTGGGAACAGCACCGTGTGGAAGGGCAGGTTGTCCTTGCCGAGGAACTGCGTGATGGTGACCTCGGCGTCGGGGCCCCACCAGGCCTCGAGATCGCCCGTGGCCTCCTCGGTGAGCGACAGGTAGCCCACCGGCGCGTCGAACCAGCAGTAGAACACCGCATCGGGCAGATCGGGGACCGCGATTCCCCAGTGAAGATCACGACTGATGCACCGGTCGTGCAGCCCCTGCCGTAGCCAGGCCTCGGCCACGGCCCGGGACAGCGCGGGCCACGCGTCGCCGCGCTCTTCGACCCACCGCGCCAGCGGCTCGGCCAGCTGCGACAGCCGCAAGTAGCGGTGGGGACGTGCCACCCACTGCAGGTCGCGGGCGCCCGAGAGCGCCGAGTAGGGCGCGCCCAGGTCGACCGGGTCGAGGAGTCGGCCACAGCCGGGGCACTCGTCGCCCCGAGCGTCGGCGCCGCACGAGGGACAGGTGCCGCGGACGTAGCGATCGGGCAGGGTGCGCCCGTCGGTGGGGCTGTAGGGCAGCTCGACGGTTCCTTCGCCGACGAAGCCCCGCGCGGACAGGTCGGCGTAGTGCTCGAGCACCCGTCGTCGGTGCACCGCCGACGATGTTCGCCCGAAGTGGTCGAACGACAGCCCGAAGGCCTCGTAGTGCGCACGCTGGCGTGCATGGACCTGGGCGCACCAGCGCCCCACCGGGACCCCGGCCGAGGCAGCAGCGAGCTCGGGCGCGGCACCGTGCTCGTCGGTGCCGCACACGAAGACCACCTCGTGGCCCTCCTGGCGCAGCCAGCGAGCGTGGACGTCGGCGGGGAGCAGCGAGCCGGCGACGTTGCCGAGGTGCTTGGTGCCGTTGACGTAGGGAAGAGCGGACGTGACGAGATGACGAGCCATGGTGGCCTCCAGACAGGTGCGGTGAGGGGACGGGCAGCTGCGTCGGCCCGACCCGGTGCACGGTCTGGAGGGTGTGGCTGCCTACGGACACACTCCGGACGCTCCCGGGCCGGGCCCGGGCATCATCAGGGTGTGGTGGCAGGTGTCGATCACGTCTCGGCCGTAACGCCTACCGGGCGGGGGCGCTCGCCAGGGCGGTGCCCAGCGCGGCGCGCCGCGCTCCCCAGTCGGCCCCCTCGGGCACGGCCCAGCCCTGCCCCCGGAGCTCGGCGGACGCCCGCGACCACAAGGCCGCGTCGTGCCACAGCAGCGCCGCCCCGGCACGCTGCAGCGGCGTCTCGGCCTCGAACCGCGGGGGGGTGGTGTGGCCCTGCCCGGTGTGGCACATCGCACAGTCTGCGGACAGCCCCACGAGGCCCGCGGCGCGCTCGGCCGCGTCGACCTTCTTCAGCGCCGTGGCGCGCCCGTGCAGCACCGCGAGGGGCTCGGCGAGGTCGCGTCCGGGGAGCTCACCGCCCTTCGACAGCCGCGCGAGAGCGTCGCGCACGGCCGCGTCATCGCCGCGAGCCCCCGCGTCGAGCCCGTCGAACCACGCCTCGAGGTGCGACTCCATGGTCTCCACCCGCTCGGCCATCTGCCGCTCGGCCCGCATCCAGCAGCCCGCGCAGCAGACCACGACGCTGAACCAGATCGCCTTTCGCATGGCACCTCCGCAGACGCCATCACTGCAAGGGTCGAGCCAGTCACCCGGAGAGGGTGGGCGTCGCACCAACGACTCGAGCAAGCCTACCGAACGACTTCGTCGATATTTTCGAACGCCAAGGAGCCGCGCCAGCACAACGTCCCCGCAACAATCTGCCGCACCCCCCGCCAGAAAGTTGGATCCAAGCGAGTCCCCCTCCGCACCTTCCGACCAGACAAGCTGGGGGATCCTTCCATGTTCATCATCGCGGCGCTGCTCGCCTGTTCAGGCGACGACCCAGAGCCATCCGCCACCGCCGACACCACCGACACCGCCGTGGCGGTGAAGACCTACGAGCCCACCTGGGACGGCGTGCAGGAGCTCTTCGAAGACCACTGCGACAGCTGCCATCCCGCGACGAACGGGCTCGATCTGCGAGCAGGCATCGACGCCTACGTGGTCCCCGGCGACTCGGCCGCCTCCGACCTGTGGATCAGCGTGTCGGGCCAGTCGCTGTCGACGATGATGCCCCCGTCGGGGATCCTCGACCCTGCCTCCGTGGCCCACGTCCAGCAGTGGATCGACGATGGGGCGGTGCAGTGATGCGCATGTCCCTGATCCTCAGCAGCGCACTGCTCGTGGCGTGCGGTGGCGGCGACAAGGATGCCCCCGGCGGCGACTCGGGCGGGCCGACCCGAGACAGCAGCCCCACCACGTCCGACTCCACCACCACCACGCCCGGCGCCTCGGTCGCGGTGATCGCCGAGAACGACGACCTGCCGGCCTCGGCGCTCCTGTCGATCTGGGGCACCTCGGCCGACGACATCTGGACCGTCGGCGCCGACGACGGCGAAGGCCCGGTGCTCCTGCACTTCGACGGCTCCGACTGGACGCGCGTGCCCACCGGCACCACGGGCGACCTGTGGTGGGTGTGGGGCGACGGCCAGGGCAAGCTCTTCCTCGCGGGCGCCGGCGGACGCGTGGTCGAGCACGACATCGCCGGCGGCACGTTCACCGAGCACGCCGCTGCCGACCCCGAGCTCACCCTGTTCGGGCTGTGGGGAACGTCGGCCACCGACATCTGGACCGTCGGCGGCAACGTCAACGGCGCCCGCAACGGCGGCATCATCCACTACGACGGCACCGACTGGACCGAGGTGGCCCAGCCCGAGGGCAAGGCCTTCCGCTCGGCCTTCAAGGTGTGGGGCACCGCCCCCGACGACGTGTGGGTCGTGGGCACCGGTGCCCTGATCACCCACTGGGACGGCACCGCGTTCACCGAGGTCGACCCCGCCCCCGTCTACGGCACCACCACGCTCACCACCATCTCGGGCAGCGACGACGCGGTCTATGCGGTGGGCGGCTTCGGCAACGCCACCGTCGCGCGCTTCGACGGCAGCAGCTGGCTCGACGACTCCCCCCCTCCCCAGGCCATCGCGCCCGGGTTCAACGGCGTGCACGTCCGCGACGACCTCGTCATGGGCTGCGGCGCCTACGGGGCCGTGTGGAAGCGCGACCCCGCCAGCGGCTGGGCCGAGTACGCCCCGTCGGCCACGTCCCACGACCTGCACGGCTGCTGGATCGACCCCGACGGCCACGTGTGGTCGGTGGGCGGCGACCTGATCTCCCTGACGGCCGGCGTCATCGTCACCGATGCGCCGGTCAGCCCCTTCTCACTGTAGACCTCCCTCTCTCCCACCGAGGCACCATGCGAACGACCACACTCGCCGCCCTGCTGGTTCTCACCGCCTGTGGCGGCAAGGACGACGGCACCGCGGCCGGCACCGACACCGACACCACGCCCCACCACACCGAGCCGGATCGGGCCAGCGTCATGCGCGACTGCCCCGAGACCGCCGGCACCATCTGCCCGTGGGCCGGCGCCGGCTACAACGGGTTCAACGGCGACGACGTGCACCGCCTCGACGCGTGGTTCAGCTTCCCGATGTCGGCCACCTTCGCCCCGGGGCAGACGCCGGTCATCGCCGACTGGAACAACCACAAGCTCCGCTACGTCCTCGACGATCCCGAGGCCGGCTACGAGACCATCATGGGCACCGACTTCCTCGGTGACGGCGACGCCGACCTGCTCGACAGCACTCCCGCCGGTGCGCCGGGCACCGATGTCAACCTCAACCACCCCACGATGCAGGTGTGGCTCGGCGACGGCACCTTGCTGTCAGCCTCGTGGCACACCCACAAGCTGCGCACGTGGGACCCCGCCACCGGACTCGTGCACGTCTACCTCGGCGGCGCACCAGGCTGGGCGGGCACCGAGTTCGACGAGCCGGCCGAGGAGACCCAGCTCAACCAGCCCAAGGAGGTCATTCTCGACCCCCTCGACGAGAACTTCGTCTACATCCTCGACATGCGCAACGAGCGCATCCGCATGCTCGACCGCCAGAGCTGGACCGTCACCACCCTGGCCGGCAACGGTGACAAGTGCGTGGCCGCCGACGGCGACGACCTCGGCGACGGCGGCAGCGCCCTCGACGCCTGCTTCGCCTTCCCGAAGAACGACAACCCCGAGCCCGGCGGGGCCATGGCAGTGCTGTCCGACGGCGCCACCATGTACATCGCCGACTCCGAGAACCACGTCATCCGCGTGCTCGACATGGCCAATGGCACCATCGATCTCGTCGCCGGCACTCCCGGCGTGAGCGGCGATGTCGACGGCGACGGCGCCGATGCGCTGTTCTTCTACCCGTCCGACTTCGCCCTCGACGAGGCCAACCGGCAGCTCTTCGTGGCCGACTCCAACAACCACAAGATCCGGGTGATCGACCTCGACACCCACGAGGTCTCCACCTTCGCCGGCACCGGCGAGCCCAGCTGCGACCTGTCGTCGGGCCTGCTCGTCCCGGTCACCTGTGACAACCAGCACGAGGGAGGCGACGGCGGCCCGGCCACCGACGCCACGCTCTACCGCCCGTTCGGTGTCGACATCGACAACGACGGTCACATCGTCATCGCCGACACCTACAACCATCGCTTCCGCATCGTGCGCCGGTGAGGTCTTCCATGCGTACACTTCTTCCTGTCTCCCTCCTCGCTCTCGCCGCCTGCAAGGGCGGTGGCGACGACGGCACGGCCGCTGCGGTCGAGCCCTGCGCCTCCGGCGACGAGTGCACCTACGACCAGCCCGGCGCCATCTTCACCTACGCGGGCGTGCCCGGTGAGGCGATGTTCTCCGCCGAGGGCGAGCATCGGCTGAACGCGTCGCTCTACCTGCCGCAAGACATCGCCTTCGGCAGCGACGGCATCCCGGCCTTCCCCGACTTCAACAACCACCGCATCCGTCAGATCGGCGCCGACGAGATGGTCTACACCATCTCCGGCACCGGCATGCTCGGCGACGGCCCCATCGGCACCTCCGGCTGCTACGCGCCCGAGCCGTGCTCCGCCGAGGCAGCGGCGTGGAACCACCCCACGAACGTCGAGGTCGACCCGAACGACCCGAACATCGTCTGGGTCGCCGCCTGGCACAACAGCCGGATCAACCGCATCGACATCACCACCGGCGAGCTCGAGTGGTTCGCGGGCACCGGCGGCCGGCAGTACGGCGGTGACGGCGGCCCGGCCACCGAGGCCGTACTCGACCTGCCGAGCTCTGTCGCCTTCGACGAGCGCAACGGCGACATGTACATCTCCGACCAGGCCAACCACGTGATCCGCCGCATCCCGGCGGGCAGCGACACCATCGAGCTGGTGGCCGGCGTCCCGCGGGAGCCCGGCTTCGGCGGCGACGGTGGCCAGGCCCTCGACGCCAAGCTGCACGGCCACACCGCGCAGAAGGCCGACCCCGGCAGCAAGATCACCATCCACGACGGCACGCTCTACCTGGCCGACACGGTCAACGGGGTGATCCGCACCATCGACCTCGACAGCGGCGTGATCGAGCGCTTCGCGGGGGCCTACACCTCGCTGGGCAGCGACGACGCCGGCGTCGATCTGGGCTCGGTGCCCGGCTACAGCGGTGATGGCGGCGACGCCCTCGACGCGGTGTTCAACACCCCCCGCGACGTGGCGGTGGGCATCGACGGCGAGGTCTACATCGCCGACACGAAGAACTCCTGCGTGCGCGTCGTCGACCCCGACACGAACATCGTCACGACGTTCGCAGGTCAGTGCGGCACCATCGGCTACGACGGCGACGGCGGCTTCGCCGGCGACTCGCTCCTCGGCACGCCGTTCGGCGTGAGCGTCGACGGCGACGGCAACGTCTACATCGCCGACACACTGAACCACGTTATCCGCCGGGTAGCACGCTGAGGTGTTGATGCGCTCGTTCCTGCCATTCGCTGTCGCGCTCGTCGTGGGCTGCAGTGGTGGGCGCGGGAGCACCGAGCCGTCCGCCACCGACCCGGCCGCTCCCCCCCTCGACTGCAGCTCGCCAGGGCAGCTGTGCACGCTGGCGGGCACGGGCGACCGGGCGTGGAGCGAGGACGGCGGTCTCGCCACCGAGACCGCCCTGTTCCTGCCCACCGACGTAGCGTTCGACCTCGACGGTCAGCCGCTCATCGTCGACTACAACAACATGCGCATCCTGCGCCTCGAGACCGACGGCACGGTGAACACCATTGTCGGGATGGGCGTGCACGCCTACGCATCCGATGGCATCGATGCCCTCGACACCCCCCTCGAGAATCCGATCTCGATGGAGGTCGGCAGCGAGGGCGAGCTGTACGTCACCGAGCAGCACGGGGCCCGCATCCTCGTCGTCGACGACGGCTGGGTCGAGGTCTACGCGGGCTCCCCCGACGATCCGGGCGTCGAAGACTGGACCGGCGACGGCGGCCCCGCCCGCGAGGGTCGGCTGTCGCAGTCGGTAGGGCTCGCCCGTGCCGACGACGGCACCCTGTTCATCGGCGACACGCGGAACCACTGCATCCGCATGGTCTCCCCCGACGGCGTGCTCGACGCCCTCGCCGGCTCCGGCCTGCGCGAGCTCGCCGACGGCGCCGGCGCGAGCGCCAGCTTCGACATGCCGCAGCACCTCGCGTGGCACGACGGCATGGTCTACGTCGCCGACACCAACAACCACGCCGTGCGCCGGATCGACGTGGCGACGCGCCTGGTCACCACCATCGCCGGTACCGGCACGCCGGGCTTCTCCGGCGACGGGGGCCCCGGAGCCGAGGCGCAGCTGCACACGCCGCAGGGCGTGGGCGTCGACTCCCAGGGCCGTGTCTACATCGCCGACAGCGACAACCACGTCATCCGCCGCATCGACACCGACGGCACGATCCACACGGTGGTCGGCACGCCTGGGGTCGACGGCTACGAAGGCGACGGCGGCGCCGCCCTCGACGGCACCCTGCACTGGCCCACCAACGTGATCGTCGGGCCCGACGACACCGTCTACGTCGCCGACACCCTCAACTCGGTGATCCGCACGGTGGCCCCATGAGCCGAGGGCGCTGGGCGTCCTCGTGGCTGCTGGGTGCCTTCTGCGCGACAGGCTGTGGGGGCAGCGGCGAGCAAGACATCGCCGCCCGGCAAGAAGCCGCGGCCGCGGCCGCCGCCTCGGCGCTGTCGCTGACGCTGGTGGCCACCGAGCTGGTCAGCCACACGGTCGACGAGCCCACCACCACCGCCACCACCCTGCGCCACGACGGCACCTGCGGCTGCCCGTGCTCCGACCGCGTCGGCACCGACGACAGCTTCGTGCAAGAGCTCGACTACGAGCAGCCGAGCTGCGTGCCGATCACCGGGCTGCTCCCCGGCCGCATCGGCGGGCACGTGTGGCTCAACTACGACGACGGCACGGTGGAGGCCAACCGCAGCGAGGCGTGGGTTGGCGACGAGGGCGAGCCCATCGTCCTGGCCATCGAGGGCACCTTCTCGGGGCAGCGGCCCCTGTGGGACGCCGAGCTCACCGGCGAGCTGTCGGTGGGCGAGCAGGCGGTCGGCTTCGAGGGAACGTCGATCGCTGCCGGCACCTCCCTGCAGCTCGACGGCGGGCTCACCTCGGGCGAGCTGAGCGGAACCTTCGACCGGCTCGTGCTCTCCCACCAACCAGCCTTCGACCCCTGCCCGCTGGCGGTCGACGGCACCGTGCGCTTCGGCGACGTCGCCGTGCGCTGGGAGGGTGAGCAGATCCTGGTCGACATCGGCGGAGACGAAGCATCCTTCGCCGCTTGTGAGCTGTCGCTGGATCTGGGCGACATCGACGACTGACCGAACCGGCCTCTCCGACACGCGCCGGTTGCATTCCGCCCCTCCCACCGCGCAGCGGGGTGTATGCTGCCGGCGTTCCACTCAGGAGTTCCACCATGCGTGCTTCGTCCACGGCGGCCCTCATCGCCGCTACCCTCCTCACCCTCCCGCTTCTGCCCACCTCCTCCGCCCATGCGCAGGGAATCAGCACCGATCCCAAGGATTCCGGCGGCAAGAAGAAGAAGAAGAAGAAGAAGGGCAAGAAGAAGAAGAAGGGCGGCCAGAGCGCCGCCGTCGGTCCATTCAAGAAGAAGGACTACCCCACCAAGGAGCTCAAGCGGCCCCTGGTGCTCCCCAACGGCATGGGCGAGGTCGACGCCAACGTCGACATGCAGGTCTTCGACGGCGACCTCTACCTGGGCCTGGGCCCCGACATCCACTACGGCGTGGCCGACGTGGTCGACTTCGGCGTGGGCACCTCCTTCCTGCTCGCGCCCGACGCCGACTGGAGCCGCTCGCTGCCCATCGACGCCCACGTGCTCGCCGTCGACACCAAGGCGGTCGACTTCGCGCCGGGTGTCATCGTGCCGCTCATCTTCGCCGACGGTGCCCCGTTCGGCGTCACCCTCGACGCCCCCACCCGCGTGGTGGTCAGCGACAAGGTGTTCTTCAGCTTCGGCCAGGGCGCGATCCCGCTGATCTTCTCGCCCGATTTCGCCATGGCCCTGTCGGGCAACGGCGGCGTCTTCTACCAGATGCGCAAGGACGTGGTGCTCGGCGCCGACACCAACGTCTTCAACCTGCTGCTCGCCCCCGACACACAGTTCAGTGGCCCGTGGGACGTCCTGCAGCTCGGCCTCCTCGGCCAGTACAGCTGGAGCCAGATGGGCGACGTGGGCGTCAAGATCAACCTGACCAACGCCTGGGGCGACGCCTTCATCTTCGGCACCACCGCCTACGGCTCGTTCCGGTTCTGATCTCGTCGGATCAGGTGATGCCCACCGCGGGCGTCACCCGGTCACGAACCGCCGCGCCCAGCGCGTCGATGCCGAGCACCTCGGCGGCCGCGTGGAGCTCGGCGGCTGCCTTCGGCATGCCGTAGACCACCGAGCTCGCCTCGTCCTGGGCCACCGTCCATGCGCCCGCACGACGCATGGCCAGCAAG